>Ga0209713_10001619_pt1 | contig 13633 bp, 8 predicted proteins | sample ArcOceMetagenome_3_FD_187444 | JGI IMG/M metagenome (GOLD analysis project Ga0209713, IMG submission 187444) | Marine eukaryotic phytoplankton communities from Arctic Ocean - Arctic Ocean- Svalbard ARC20M Metagenome (SPAdes) (version 2) | ecosystem: Environmental > Aquatic > Marine > Oceanic...
GGGCAAGAATGTACGATACTTCGTGGATTCTGGACGAATCTCGACCGAATGAAAAGCAAGGGAGTAAAAGCTAAAGCGGTGACAGCCCCCACTCTCAAATCCAGTTTTGCGGCCTGGGTTGATGTGTACACTTGCTGCAGCGGGGAGGGGGGGTACGAGGGTAAAATAATCCCGGCCACCCAGCTCGGCGACACCGATGGCGCGGCCAAATGGCGAGTGTGTGTGTGACCGCGCCAGCCACGATGACGACGCTACTCTGGACGCTCCCCTTCGCGACCCTCGCGCCTCTACGCTTCGTCGGTCGTCACCATGCCAACGCCTCCCTCGCCCAGTTCGACTGGGTGGGCTCCGGCTTCACCGTCAAGCTCAATGGTGCGGGTCCGGTTCGTGCAGACATTGCTGGTGGTGACACAAAGTTTGCCATCATCCTCGACGGAGCTCAGAGCTCCGTCACGTACCTGACGACTCGCGAGGAGGAAGGCCGGCGGCTTGTCCACCTGGCCAACGCGACGGGCGGCGTCAGCACGCTGACACTGCTCAAGGCGACGGAGCCATTTGGCGATCAGGAGAGCTCCAACGTCAGCAGCGACCACCCCGTATCCCTGTACGGCCTCGAAGCTGACCCGGGTGTCATTCTGGCCCCGGCTGATGCACCAGCCCGGCGCGTCGACTTCTACGGCGACAGCGACTCGGCTGCCTTCGGCGTCGACGGCAGCGCCTCCGAGCCCACGGCGTGCGCCGCGGCCGTTGCGCTCGGCTTCGGCTTTGAGAACTTCGAGCACGGCTGGATCCGCGGCGTGACACGCGCGCTCGGCTGCGACTCGCGCGTCCAGGCGGTGAGCGGCATCGGCGTCGTGCGCGACGCGGCGGGTACCGGCGTGACGATGCCCGCGCTGGTGCGCCGCACGCTGCAGACGGTCGCCGCGGACGACTACGCGCCGCGCGACTGGCGGCCGGCGGCGGTCGTGCTCTACATTGGCTCCAACGACTACACGCTGCAGGACAAGCTGCTCAGCGAGGAGGCCTTCGTCAAAGCGTACGCGGCGCTCGTCGAGTCCATCCTTGGCCTCTACGACGAGCCGCCGCAGCCGCGGGCTGCGCCTCCGCCGCCGATCCCGGTGCTGCACGTGTGTGGCGGCGAGCCGCGGCCGTGCCTGTACATCTCGCGGTACGTGGCGCGCAGCGGCAACACGAGCGCCCGCCCGATGAGCTATACCACGACGGGCGATACGGGCGTCAAGAAGGGCGGCTGCGTCGGCCACCGCAACTCGACGCAACAGGCGCGGCTCGCGTCCTTCCTCGCGCCAAAGATCGCGCAAATCGCCGGCTGGGCGGGCGGCATGGTAACGGAGACTGCCTCGCAATCCCAATTGGTCGAAAGGACGTGGTCGAGTCTTAGCATTTGAAATCTCACATCCGCCTTACTGCACACCAAACTGGATCCACCACAAATTATTGAGCACGCGCTCTAGCCCTGGGCCGCGGCCACCGCCACCGCCCTGCCCACCTCGTCGGCTTCCGGCACCTCGTTATCGTTCTCATCCTCGTCGTCGGCACGCGCGCCCACGGGCACCGCCACGCCAGTCGCCACCGCACTCAGGCTGATCCCCACGTCGCTCGCCTCGAGCACGTTGGTGACGGTGGCGAGCGGCACCGCGACCGCCACCGCGCCCGCGTCGGGCGTGCGCGAGCTCCGCTCCTCCTGCAGCTTGCGCTGCTGCCACCGCAGCCGCACGCACAGCCCGACCGCCAGCAGCGTCAGCCCCGCCACGAACGCCACCAGCACGCCCACCACCGCGGCGTGCGACACGGCCGACTCGCCCGGTAGCGCTGGCGGCGGCCCCGCCGGCGAGGGCGGCGGCGCGGGCGGCGGCGGCGCGACGGGCGGCACCGGCGGTGGCGACGGGCACTCGACTGTGAGGCTCGGTCTCGCTGACCAGCCGTAGCCCACCCAGTGCACCCACGTGTCGTCGTGCGAGCTGGGGCAGAGCGAGAAGGCGTCGCGCGTGCCGTGCGCGAGCAGGTTGTTGCACCGCGCCACCGTGTCCGCGCACACCTCGAGCCCGAGGTGCCAGTCGTACTGCGGCGCCCAGAAGAAGAGATAGACGCCCGAGACCGGGTGGCGAAAGACGGGCCGGTCGCCGGTGGAGAAGAGCGTGCGGTCGATGACGTACGCGCCCATCGCGGCCGGGTGCACGTCCTCGGCGCCGCTCACCATGTAGGTGTCGCAGGGGCACACAAAGGGCGGCGACGACGGCTGAGGCGACGGAGGCGGCGCAACGGGCAGCGGGGGCGGCGACGACGACGGCTGAGGCGGCGGAGGCGGCGGAGGCGGCGGAGGCGGCCTCAGCCGAGGCGACGGAGGCGGGGGCGGCGGCAGCGGCGCTTGACAGCTGCCATCCGACGGGCAGGGGGACTCCTCGGGCTCAATCCAGACGCCTTGTACGACCGGATAGCCTGCGGAGCCCCACTGCGTCACGCCGCCGATGTCGTACACGTCGGAGAAGCCGGCCGAGTCGAGAACCTGCGCCGCTCCCTGCGAGCGCACGCCAGTTCTGCAGTAGACGGCCACGCTGCAGTTCCGACACGCCCAGATGTTCTCCGGAATGCCCGGCTCTCCCGTCGACGCGAGCGAGTCGACCAGATAGGCGCCGGGTAGGTGGCCCTCGTAGGATTCGGGGCCTGTCTGCTCGTACTCGGCCTCCGTTCGCACGTCGAGGACAAGGGTGAAGGAGCCGGCGAGCCACCGCTTGTAGGACGTGTCGAGGTCGAGCGTGGTGTAGCCGGCCGCGAGCGGCGTGGCGAAGGCGAGCATGGCGTCGACTAACACTAGGTTAGCTTCCCGGAAGTCACAACACGAAGACTTGCGCATAATATACGCATGCGCTGCCGATTGACTAACTCCTAACGGCAGCACACGGGTTCGACCAACCACACGACGCCCATGGCCAAATCGCCCTCCGTCATCCCGCGTCGCAGCCGGGACCTCCCCTGCTCGTCCAGCTCCTCGACCAACCCACCACTGGCGACCGCCACGACCGCCGCCGCCACGCCGGCCATCGCGGCGGCCGCCGCCGCGGCTGAGAAAGCAGACGCTGCCACCTCTCCGGTCGCTCCGCACCACACCCAGGAGACCACCCCCGCCATCTACCATCGCGCCATCTTCCGAGATCTACGGGTCATGCACGCCCATCAGAAGCAAGCGTGGACGCGCACGCTCGAGCAGCACTGCGACGCCGCCTGCCAGCGCATGCGCGTCGACGGGATGAAGCGCGGCTTCCACTGCCTACGCATCCATCGCCTCTCGTGCGCCGCTGCCCTCCGCCTCCGTCGGTTCCAGCACCGCGCGCTCTACCGGCGCTTCCGCCAGTGGAGGAGCCGCTACTCGTCCAGCTCCGGCCCGCCGTTCCTCCTCCCCGCCGAGCTCGTCCTCACGACGGCGCTCCGCCGCTGGTCGCGCCACGCCGCGGCGATGCAGGGGCGGCGCCGGCTGCTGACGGCGCGCGTGGTCGCGAGCCTGCGCATGCAGCCGCAGCGCAACGCGCTGCGCGCGTGGTCGGCGGCGCTCTCGCTCGGCCGCGCCGCGCGCCGCGTGCGGCGTGCGCTGCGGCAGCGCGCCGCGGCGGCGCTCTCGACGGGCGCCGTCTCTGCGGCGCTCGTGCGCTGGGCGGGCGCCGCGAGGCTCCGGGCGGTCGCGGTGCGCGTCGCGCGCGCCGCGCTCGACGGGCTCGCGTCGCGCGCGCTCGGCGCGGCGCTGCTGCGCTGGGCCGCGTGGCGCGCGCACGGCCGCCGCGCGCGGGGGCGCCGCCGCACCGCCTCGGCGCTCGCCGCCGCGCTGGCGCTGTTGCGCGGGCGGCGCGCGTGCGCGGCGTGGGCGGCGCGCGTGCGCCGGCGCGCGGCGCTGCGCGCGCGTGGCGCCGAGGCGGCGGCTGCCGTCGCGCGGCTTCGGCTGCGCCGCGCCGCCGCCGCGTGGCACGGCGAGGCGGCGGCGCGGCTCGCGCTCCGGCGCCTCCTCGTCTCGCTCGTGGGCGGCGTCGCCGGCAGCGACGGCATCGGCGGCGCCGGGTGGGGGCTGATCAACCACAAGCGCGTGCGCGAGCAGCTGACGAGGCGGCTGCGCCGGTGGCACGCGACGGCGCATGCGCTGGGCGAGGCGCGCCGCGAGCGGCGTGTCCACGCTCGGAAGCTGCGTGTCGCCACCGAGGCGATCATCACGGCGCACCGCCGCCACCACGCCAGCACGCCGCACATCCGCCGCCACCAGCACCACCACTCTTCGTTGCGCACGGCGTCGCTCGTCGCCTCCCACGTCGCCTCGACACGCAGGCGGGGCCACGCACCGTGACAAGGGCGGCGTCGCACACCAGAGACTTGGCACATGGTCGGCTGGCTTGGCTTGGCTTGGCTGCGGCTCTGGCTGGCCTGGCCCCTGCCTCCACCCATGCCTCCCTTGTGGTCGCGCCACGCCCTTTTTTGCCCCGTTTCGCCGCCGCGCCACGCAGGGAGCTCGAGAACAAGGGGCTCGACAAACACGCCCTCGCGGCCGCCCTCGCACACCTCGCGCCCAACGGCGTGCCCGAGTCGGCGTGGGAGGCGCTCGGCAAGCGCGTCGCCGGCCGCGAGGCGCGCGTGTCGAGCGACGGCCGCGTCGACGCGTCGCAGTGGGTGTCGCTGCGCCTGAGTGGCGTCGGCTTCGTTGGCGCGGTGCGCGCGCTGCGCCGTCTCGGAGCGCTCGAGGCCGATGGCGGGACGGCCGCCGCGCTGCGGCCCAGGAGCGCGAGCGAGGGCAACGGCGGCGGCGGTGGTGCCGTCGAGGACGACGGTGCCTTGGCGCCTCCAGGATGGTCGGAGCGCGTGGCGGCGTGCATGGTCGCGGCGCTGCGTGCGCTGATGGGCCGCTTCGGCGCGCGCCTCGGCTTTGTGCATGGTGACGAGCTGGTCGTCTTCCTGCCGCCCAGGAGCGAGGGCGGCCTTCCGTCGGCCGCCTCCGCCCCGCCCGCCTCGGCGTCCGCCCCGTCCAGCGGACGCGCCTCGCCGACGAGCAACAGCCGCGCCGCTTCCGCCGCCGTCGCCGCCGTCGCCGCCGTCGCACCAGCAGCAGCGCCCGTCACCGCACCCACTGACAGCGCGGCAAATGGCCAGGCCGCCGCCGCCGCCGCCGCCGCCGCCGCCGCCGCCGCCACCTCCGACGACGACGAGCACGAGCGGCGCGGCGTCTCGATGGGGCGCCTCGCGACGCTCGCCGCCGGCTGCGCCTCGACGACGTTCGCGCTCGAGCTTGCGCAGCGCTGCGCCGCGGCGGGCGCGCCGCTGGCCGACCTGGGCGCGCTCGCCGCCGTCGCGCCGCAGTTCGAGTGCGCCGTCGGCACGTGGGGCGCGTGGGAGGAGGCGCAGGCCGTGCTGCTGTGGCGGTCGCGCGCCAACGCGCTGCGCGCCGTCGGCACCACGGCGCGCCGCGCGCCGGGCGGCAGCCACAGCGCGGTGGCGTCGCTCGGGCCGCTCGAGCAGCTGCGCTGGCTGGACGAGCAGAAGCGGCTGCCGCTGCCGCCCGAGGAGGCCGACGGCGTCGTGCTCGCGCGCGTCAAGCGGCTCGTTAAGGCCGGAGCCGGAGCCGGAGCCGGGGCCGGGGGCGAGGCCACCGCGCAGCAGAAGGCGGCACCGCACGCCGCCGCCGTGCTGCGCGTCGACTTCGAGCGCATCGGCTCGGGGCCCGTGCTGTCGCTCGTCGCCAAGGGCGCGCTCGGGCCGTACCTGTCGCGCTCGGTCGTCCTCCGCTGAGCCAGCCACACTGGTTTGTGAGCGAGATGTCATCTTTATATCCGAAATCAATTTTCTTCACGTCAGCCGTATTTACGACGAAAAGGAACCATACCGATTACCGTAGCCCTCGTACTCTAAGGTATGAGGAGGCGTACAGGTAAAGTATGGGGCATGGCCCAACCATGGCCTTGCTAGCTGCTTGCACGATTGCAGCGTGTGCCGCCCGGGCAGGGACGACGACAGTGCGCGCGCGCGCCCAGTGAGGCGTGGCTGGCGCACCGGCTGAAGAAAGCAGGAGCACTCAGTACCACTGCAGCTTGCCCAGGGCCTTGGCCACGCCCTCCTGGTCCTTGCCTTCGAAACTGATTGAGAGCTCGTGGAGCGCGCCCAGCGAGTCGTACGCTCCGTTCATCATGCCGACCCACGCCTTGTCGACGGCCTCATCAGCACCTGGCTCCTCCAACTGATCATCAATTGGTACACCGTACATGTTGGAGCCGAAGTAGCAGAACACTGCCAGGCCGCGATAACCGTCATTGAGCTCGGCAACCTCCTGCTCGTCCTCCTCGTCAGGCACGACCATGAAGTGCACGGTACCCGTCATGGTTTCGCAATCGATCTCTTTGAACCCCTTCCCATCGCGGCAGACGACGTCAACAAGCTGGCACATCTTACCGTCCGTGTCACGCGTGGCGGTCACCACCATGCGGTAAGCCTTTGCCCAGGCGGACGAGTAGTCGTCCATGCCAGTGTCGATGCCCACGCTTGTGCGCCGCGCGATGCCGCCCTCGTCTTGATCGGATTCCGGAGCCTTTGCGGTGACACTGGCGCTCTTGGGCTGCCCGCGGACCGTCGAGCACCAGATCAGGTTCTCCTTGTGCACGGAGCGCGGGTTGACGTAGTGCGGCGGCGCGGCGAAGCTCGACAGGACAGTGGGGCTGAGGTAGTCTTCGTACTGGCAGTCCTCGTCCTCGTAACTTGAGTCATCAGACGAGCGCTCGTCGAAATCGTTGTTGATCGCGATGCGGTGCTCTCGCTCGCAATCGTCCTGAAAGAGCTCTGCGTGGCCATGGCATCGAGGCATCAGCGAATGTCAACCATGGGCTGGGCGGCTGGGCGCGTGCACGTGCACGGCTGCAGGCGCACCGAAAGTGAAGGAGAGGTCCTCGAATGCGAAAGACGTCGGCTTCGCGGCGAACGACGTGCAGCAGAAGAGGGGGACCCTGCCTGGGTACCCACACCAGCTATAGCCCACGGAGCGGCGAGCCGCCTGGGCAGCGAAGGCAGCGCGCATCCGACGCAGGAAGAGCAGGCGGAACGTGAGCTGCTCGGTGGCGGTGCTCTTGGCGAGAACACCATCGACAGTTGGGTTGGTGAACGCCGTGCACACGTAATCGTCCTCGTCGTCGTCGTCGTCGGCGATGGGCGCCGCTGGGCTCATACGCAGGCACAGGCTGCGCCATGTCGTCTCCATCATGCTGTCCATGGAGGCTTCGCGGAAGGCCATGGAGATCGCCTCGCAGCGCGCGAGGGAGATGCCGCCGTCGTGGTCGCCCACGTGCGTCAAGATTTGGACGAGGATGTCCTGGACCGAGGTGAGCTCGTCGGCGACAGCGGACTTCTCGCGGCGCGTGGCCAGGCGAGTGAGCGGAGACATGACCTTTGACGCGAGCGCAGCAAAAGCTTCTTGGCAATGAAGTTTTTGATTTTGCCACAACGTTTTGATTGCGCTGTTTTGCTGCAAAACAGAGAGTGACACAGAATTTTGCACACACAACTCCAGCGAAGGCCCCTTCCTGAACATCTAGGTATCTAAAGTAACGCAAACCACCCTTGTACAACGATAATCTATCCTCGCTATCTATCCTACCACGTGAGCTGCGACTCCCAGTCACGGAGGTGCTCGTCGCACGCGTGGTCCACACAGAGGGGCAGCACGCCCGCGACCCACAGCGTACAGAAGGCGCCCTGGGCGGGCAACGGCAGGCGACGCGCCGCGAGATGGTACCCGAGCAAGAGCAGAGCGACGGCGCGCTCACGCGCGCTCGGCGGGAAGAGCCGGTGCGTGGCGGGCGTTGGCATCCACTCGATCCGCTCGGCGCGAGTCACCGCTGCGAGGCGGAAGCAGTCGCCCTCGTAGGCGCTCACGCACCACGGCCGCAGGTACATCCCGCCCGGGTCCGGCGTCAGCTCGATCGGGAACCGACGGCAGGCCGTGGACTTGCCGCTCGTCATCAGGACGAGGACCTCCGAGCCGTCGGCGGCGACAGTGAACTGGATCATGTCTCCCGGATCTCTCGGAGGGCTCATGAACGAGCCTCGCTGCTCGGCGGACGTGCACGCGTCGGAGTGTATGCGCCATTCACCGTCGAGCAGCTCGACGCCGAACGCAAACCCGCCGTGCTGCGCCTGCAGCGGCACGGAAGCGTCGGTGAGGCCGATGGTTCCGGTGATCACGGGCATCGGCTGCAGGCCCTCTGGGTCCGACTTGGTCGATTCGGCCGCGAAATAGGTGAGAATGTTCGTACCGTGATAGAGGGGTCCGAGCGGAAGGAGGTGGCGACCAACCGCTGCGTTCCGCCCGTGCCGTCCCCGCGTCGTGTGTGCCACGTGCTCAATCTCCTTCCCGTCCGTCGAGACTCTCCACACATCGGGCGTCGGGTGGGGCAGCCAGCTGCAGGAGGAAACGTTGGGTTCCTCCGGGAGCGCGTCTTCTAGCGTCTTGCAGTCGCACATGCTAACGCTGTCGGTCACTAACGCTCCCTCTTGCGCTAGCTTCGCATCGACTAGGTTTGCCAGGACGGCGCGCATTCTTCTCAAAGTTTGACAAATAGACTTTTTACTAGCTTTGTAGCAATTCACGCAACCCGCACGCCCGCGACAAAAGCTAACCCACGCCATGGTAAAGATGACGGGCTGCACGGTCCTCGTCGCGGCGCGCTGCGGCAGCCGCCCGCCGATGCTCTCGCACTCCTTCGACACGCCTGGCGGCGTCGACTTCCGGCTCGTGCGCGTGCCGGCCAACCCCAACCCGCCGTCGCCGCGGCCCGTCTTCGGCTGGGACGAGAACTGCGTCCCGCGCTTCTCCGGCGGGCTGCGAGGACCGATCCCGGCGTACGACGTGCCGTCGGTGCCCGCGAGCGAGCCCATCGGCCACATCCCGCAGGTGGCGGCGGGCGGCACGTTTGGCTACTGGGAAGCGGCGAGCGGCATCGCCAACGAGCGCGGCGTGATGATGGGCGAGTCGACGTGCTCGAGCATCTTCGGCGCGAAGCTGGTCGGCGCCGGCGGCCAGGCGCTGCTCCAGTACCAGGAGCTGACGCGCATCGCGCTCGAGCGATGCGCGACGGCGAGAGCGGCGGTCGAGCTCGTGGGCGCTCTCGCCGAGGAGCACGGCTTCGCCGGCAACGACGACGGGCTGGGTGGCTCGGCCGAGAGCCTGGCGGTGATCGACGGCGACGAGGCGTGGGTGATGCACATTATGCCCGACGAGTCGGGCGCGTCGGCCATCTGGGCGGCGCAGCGCGTGCCCGACGGCGAGGCGGCGTGCGTCGCCAACATGTTCGTAATCCGTACCGTGCCGCTCGACGACCCGGCCCGCTTCCTCTGCTCCGACTCGATGACGGCGACGGCGGGGCGGCTCGGGCTGTGGGCGGAGGGCGAGCCCTTTGACTTTGCCGCCATGTTCTCGGCGGGAGAGGCGCGGCACAAGTACTACTCGGGTCGACGGCAGTGGCGCGCCCTCTCGCTGCTCGCGCCGAGCGTGGCTTCGTCGCTCTCGCCAGAGTACGGAGATCTGCTCACCGAGGCGGGCTACCCGTTCTCGGTGCAAATGGACAAGAAGCACGAGGTCGACCCGCGCGCCCTGATGGAGATCATGCGCGACACCTACAAGGGCACGCCTTACGACCTCGCGAGGCAGCCGGCGGCGGGGCCGTGGGGCGCAACCGACCGGTACGACGCGGGCAACGGCGCCAAGGCGACGCCGACCCCGGAGGATGGCGCGTGGGAGCGGCCCATCGGAGTCTACCGGATGGCGTACTCTTACGTGTGCGAGGCGCGCAAGGCTGGGGACGGCGGCAGGGGCGGCCCCGCGCGCGCCGGGTTTGTGCACTTTGCACCGCACTGTTCTCAGACCTCCGTGTACATGCCAGTGCACTGCGTCGAGAATGGCGTGCTCAACCCGAGCCCCGGCGGGCGGTCGAATGCGCTGACGGTGCCGTATCCGCTCGGGGCGGGGTCGGTTACGCAGATCGACCGCGAGGTGTGCTACTGGGCGTTCCGCTGCGTCAAGCACACGGCGTGCGGTTTGCCGTGGCAGCGATGCCTCGAGATGATTCGTGAGAGGCAGACGACGTGGGAGGACAGCGCGATGGGCATCGTGTACGCCATCGAAAGAGGAGGGAAGGTGTGCACCCCCATCCATGGCGCCGGCATGTGCGATGCGCTGGTGTGGGCGGTCGTGACCGACTGGGCGAAGCTCAACGACGATCTGCTGCTTCGGTTTGGCGACGGCTACGAGCACGGCACCCACCTGAGTGAAGACGGCTCCAACTTTGCCAGCAAACCGCTCGTCTACCCGCAAGGTTGGCTCGAGCGCGTCGGCTTCTACCGAGGGGGAGGAGGGGGAGGGGGCGGCGGGACTACACAGGAGCCGCCGTCGCCCGGGCCGCCACCCGACACTGTTCTGTGGACTTTGGAGAAGAAGGTGGCGCACCGCACCGCGCTGCTGCAGCAAGAGGAGACCGCGCTGTTGCTGCAGTTCAACGCGCTCGCGGGGCCCCGCGACGACAAGTAGAGAGATTGTTTGAGATTGTTTGAGGGGAAAGAGCCGAGAGGAGCTTTTGTCACACCACTGCGGCGATGATCGGTGACGATGATCGGTGACGGCCACTGGACGGTGCTGGAGTGGGCGGCATTTGATGTGGTGTGCGCTACGGGCTGTGAAAAGAAAGCGTGATTCGTTGACGTTTGACTTAGAACTGACTCTCTTGTTCAGCGCATGCTCGGACTCGAACCGATACATCTGTAACTCTACGATATCACGCCGCGGAACTAAACTGTCCAGGTGGCCACACAGCCTTCACAATTATAGCAAACACGCGCTCGCAAGCTCGAATAAAGCTCGGATCAAACCCCGAGCGGCTGCAAGCTCGCCACGTCGAGGTGGCCGCCCACGTAGTTGAGCACGACGATCCACGGCACGTTGATGAGCATCGAGAGCGCGAGCATGATCCAGCCCATCGTCACCGTCCACCTGAGCGCCTCCTTGAGCGCCTTGAGGATCTCCTTCTTGCCGACGGCGGGCACGCCCCACTCGTCGCACGTCGCGGTGAACTCGAACTCGCCCGCGAGCAGCGAGCGCCACATCAGCTTGCAGAGCGCCTCCATCAGGAAGACGCGCCACAGGTTGATGCAGACGAAGACGAAGATCGCGAGCAGGATCTGCAGCACCATGCCGTGCAGCAGCCACTCCGCCGAGCAGCCGCACCGCTTCGTCAGCGTGCCGACGACCTGCCGGCTCGGCCCGTCGCAGCTCGGCTTGCACTCGGGCAGCGCCGAGCAGTTGTACGTCGCCGCGCGCAGCGTCTGCTCGGCGAGGCCGGCGCTGCCGGCGCACGCCGTCGACTGGAGCATCAGCTCGAGCGAGTCCCACGCGTCGGCGACGCCGGCGCCGCGCACGCTCGCCCTCTGCCGCGCCGCCATCGCGCCGACGTCGAGGCATCGCCGCAGCAGCAGCTGGTCGGCGCTCGCGTCGGCCGCGCGCGCGACGGCGTCGTCGAGCTGCCGCTTGACGCGCTGCTGCTCGCGCGCCGAGTCGCGCAGCTCGGCCGAGCAGTTGGCGGCGCGGCGGCTGTGGAAGTCGTCGAGCCCCTCGAGCAGCGCGCGGTTGCCGTCGCCCGACGCGTAGTTGTACGAGACCGAGTAGACGTTGTTGGCGAAGAAGGTGCCGTTGCGCGGCGGGTCGACGCAGCCGGCGACGTAGTGCAGGTACGCCGGCACGTACAGCGCGGTCGCCGCGTTGAGCACGAGGAAGATGGCGAGGACGACGAGCATCAGCCCCGTCACGGGCGAGAGCAGGAGCGAGCCGATCAGCTTGGCCGGCGAGACGGCGCAGAGCCGCGCCATCGCGCCGAGGCTCGCCGAGGCGGCGGCGCTGCCCTGGCGCAGGTCGAGCGGCGGCACCGAGAGCGCCGCCTTGCTCCAGTAGCGCACGACGATCCGCACCGAGCGGTAGCAGCGCCACGCGACGTCGGCCGCCGTCGCCACCCACACGACCTGCCCCATCGCGAGCGAGAGCAGGTCGACGTCGACCTCGGTGCCGACGAGCGGCTCGAACGAGAAGCCCGGGTTGGTGCGCTTCGGCAGCGCGGGCAGCTCGAGCGTGCCGTTGGCGCCCGCCGCGGTGCCGTTGTCGCCCCGGCGCCGCTCGCCGAGCCGCGCGAAGGCGTCGAGCGCGCGCTCCTGCTGCGCGAGGTAGACGTCCGTCGAGCGGCGCATCCTCTCGCGCTGCTCCGACGTGTTGAGCGGCGGCGGGTGGTAGTCCTCGAGCAGCGCGCCGACGCCCTCGGAGCCGCCCGCCACCTGGTCGGCCCAGTCTTTGGCGTCGGTGCGCGCCCGGTGCAGGTAGACCGACGAGCGCTCCTGCTGGCGCCGCTGGAAGGCGACCAGCTCGGCCTGCAGCTCGCCCGACGACGGGAAGGCGCCGAGGTGGACGTCGGTCAGCTGCAGGTCGGGCAGGTCGAGCGACGGCAGCTGGAAGCCCGGGTCGAGCTGCGACGCGAGCGCCTGCGCCGACTGCAGCGGCGGCTTCAGCGCGTCGACGGCGCTCGAGACGGTCTCGGCGTACTCGGACATCTCGCGCCGCTGCTGGGCGTACGCCTCCTGCAGCAGCTCGTACTGCGCGCGCATCTGCTCGACCTGCGCGCCGAGCGGCAGCTCGCAGCTCTGCTGCAGCCCGCGCCCCTCGCGCCCCTCCTCATGCCCCTCCTCCTCCTCGACGGCGGCGGTGGCACGTCGCCTGCCGCTGCCCGTGCACGCGCCAAACGACGCCTCGAGCGCGGCGAACGCCTCCTCCATCGACGCGAGCCTCTCCGACGAGACGGATTGCAGGCTGGTGGGCAGGCCGGAGAGCTGCTGGCGCTTGGTGTCGAGGTAGTTGAGGTCGTACTGCGCGCGCTCGTCGAGCCCGAGCAGCGCCAGCATCTGCATCGTCTCGGCGCCGTGCGCGTACTGCGTCGCCACGTCGAGCGCCTTGGCCTTGGCCTCGCCGATGTCGCCGACGATGGCGCGCGCCTCGTCGTGCTCCGCGGCCGAGCAGGCCTGGCCGTCCCACGCGAGTATGACACCCGCCTCCTGGAGCGTCTGCAGCGAGCGGAGCGTCTGCAGCTGGCTCGCGCTGCACTTTTGGCCGAGGACCCCGGCCTCCTTGACGAGCTGCCGGTTGAACTCGGCCTCGCGACGCGAGCGGCTCGTCTCGCGCTCCATCTCGCGGTCGAGCCTGGCCTCGCACTGGGCGGTCTGCCGGGAGACGCACGACACGTGGCTCTCCCGCTGGCTCTGCACCTCGTTGTAGGCGCGGTCGCACTCAAAGTAGACGCGTTCGATCGGTGGCGCCGTCACGTACTGCGCGGTGAAGTAGCGCGCGGTTGAGAGCGAGGTGGCCCACAGCAGTGAGACGGCCATCACGATGATGAGCACGCGGTGGTAGGCGACCGAGACGGGCAGCTCGACCGGGCCGATGCCGACGGTGAGCTCGCCTCGCTTGTCCCGGCCGATGACGAAGCAGGTGGAGCAGGTGGCCGCCGCGCGCCGCAGCAGGGTGGTTGGCACATCCATCGACATCGTTGGGTCTTCGCGGAGTCTGGCTCCC
>Ga0209713_10001621_pt1 | contig 13622 bp, 7 predicted proteins | sample ArcOceMetagenome_3_FD_187444 | JGI IMG/M metagenome (GOLD analysis project Ga0209713, IMG submission 187444) | Marine eukaryotic phytoplankton communities from Arctic Ocean - Arctic Ocean- Svalbard ARC20M Metagenome (SPAdes) (version 2) | ecosystem: Environmental > Aquatic > Marine > Oceanic...
AGAGGTAATAGCAGCTCACCGAAGGCACCGTATCTAAAGTATCAAAGAATTGGCTCAATATTGTTGTTGTTGTTGAATTGTTGGAAGGTAGAGTGGAGTTATCATGGTACGGTATCGGACTTGTGGCATGACAGGTGATTGCGGTGACTGCGCGCGAGCAAGCATCACACTTTTTGCTGGAGCGCCGAGGCCAGGTGGCTCCCAGGTAGGCGCGTAGGCCTGCCGCCAGCGGAATTAGGATCGCAAACATGGCGGAACGCGCCGACGCCGAGTCGGCGGCTGTCGCGAGCGAGGCGGCGTCGCTCCACGCCGAGCTGGCGTGGATCCTCTCGACCGAGTGCCCCACTGTCTTCGCCCGGCTGCGCGCGCTGCTCGAGGGCTGCCTCGCCAAGCTCGAGGACGCCTCGGCGACCTCCAACCGAAACGAGCCGCTCCGCGGCGAGTCGTCCGACACGGCGCTGCGCTTCGCGCTCACGCTCGGGCCGCGCGACCTGCAGGCGATGCAGGCGCAGCTGACGCTGCCCAAGTGGAACCGCGGCGGGCCGTGGCAGGCGGCGCTCGCCGGCGGCCGCCGCGCGAGCTTCGTGCTGCCGCAGCTGCTCGTGCTGTACAACAAGGTGGCGCAGGCGCTGGCGGCGCTGCCGCCGGCCGGTGCGCACGCGACGCTGCCCGCCGCGCAGGCGGCCGTCGGCCGGCTGCTCTGCGCGCTGCCCGACGCGCTCCGAGGGCTGACGCGGCCGCCGGGGCGCGAGCGGCCTTCGGAGCGCGCGCACGCGATCACCGAGCAGATGCAGCCGGCGCCGCCCGGGCCGCCCGCCGAGAAGGAGACGCTGCTGCTCGACGCCACCGTGTGGGCGGCGCCCGCGCGCGTGCAGCTCTCGGTCTACCTGCTGCGCCCCGAGTCGCAGGTGGGCGGCGGCGGAGGCGGCGGCGGCGGCGGCGGCGGCGGCGGCGGCGGCGGCGGCGGCGGTGGAGGCGGAGGTGGAGCGGGCGGCGGCGGCGGAGGAGGAGGTGGAGCGGGCGGCGGCGGAGGGGGCGGCGGCAAGGAGTTCGACGGCGACAGCCCGCCCGTCGTGGTCGGTGGCATGGTCGTGACCGACGAGCGCCACGCGAGCGCGGCGCTGCCCGGGCTCGGCAGCACGCTCGACGACCTCGACAGGGCCATCGAGCTGTGCCGCGGCCTGCGCGACCAGCTGCAGCCGCTGCTCGAGATGGTGCACGAGCAGTGGGACGAGCTGCAGACGATCGAGGCGGCGAGGCTGGCGGCGGGGTGAGAGGTCGAGAAGAGATATGACTAGATGAATGACATTGCTTTCCATATTATTATGAGCTAAAACTGTTTGGTGCTTCTTCCCCTCCCCACGACCTCGCAGGCGCGAGTTTTGGTGCGACGACAGACCCGCGGCCGACAGACCCGCGGCCGATCGCTCAGCCGAATAGACCAAGGCTAATGTCGTCGCAGGACCGCGTCGGCGTGCTCGGAGGCGGCCAGCTGGGCCGGATGATGGCGCAGGCGGCGAGCCGGCTCGGCGTCTCGCTCACCGTGCTCGACCCGGCCGGGCTGTCGAGCCCGGCCGGCATGGTGAGCGGCCGCGCCGTCACGGGCGCCTTCACCGACCCGGCCAAGGTGCGCGAGCTGGCGGCGCAGGTGGACGTGCTGACTGTCGAGATCGAGCACGTCAACGCCGACGTGCTCGCCGAGATCGAGGCCGAGGGCAAGGTGCGCGTCCACCCGTCGTCGGCGACGCTCAAGATCCTGCAGGACAAGCTGGTGCAGAAGCGCCACCTGCAGCAGCAGCAGGGCATCGCGCTCGGCGAGTTCTGCGACGTGCCCGACGAGGCGGCGCTGCTCGCCGCGGGCGAGGCGTGGGGCTACCCGCTGATGCTCAAAACGCGCACTGGCGCCTACGACGGGCGCGGCAACGCGCCGGTGAAGAGCGCGGCCGGCGCGGCGGCGGCGTTCGCCGAGCTGTCGCGCGGCGGCGAGGTGAAGCTGTACGCCGAGCGGTGGTGCGAGTTCACGGCCGAGCTCGCGGTGATGGTCGCGCGCTCGGCCGACGGCACGACGGCGACCTACCCGGTGGCGGAGACGGTGCAGGTCGACTCGCAGTGCTCGACGGTCGTCGTGCCGGCGCGCGTCGCGCTCGAGACGGCGAAGCAGGCGGCGGCGATCGCGACGGCGGCGGTGGCGAGCCTCTCGGGCGGCGGCATCTTCGGCGTCGAGCTCTTCGCGATGCGCGACGGCACCGTCCTCCTCAACGAGATTGCGCCGCGGCCGCACAACAGCGGCCACTACACGATGGACGCGTGCGCCACCGAGCAGCACGAGCAGCACCTCCGCGCGGTGCTCGGGCTGCCGCTCGGCTCGCCCGCCCTCAAGGTGGCCGCCGCGGCGATGCTCAACGTCATCGGCGCCCCCGACGGCGAGCTGAGCACGACGCTGCGGCCGATTGCGCGCGCGCTGCCGCTGCCGCGCGCGGCGGTGCATTGGTACGGCAAGGCGCCGCCCAAGGCCAAGCGCAAGATGGGCCACATCAACGTGACGGCCGAGTCGGCCTCCGCCGCGGCGGCGCTGCTGCGCTACCTGCAGGGCGAGGGCGAGGGCGGGGGCGCGGCGGGGGGCGAGGGGCCGCCGCCGCCGCCGCCGCGCGTCGGCATCATCATGGGCTCCGACTCGGACCTGCCGTGCATGCGCGCCGCCGCCGAGGTGCTCGAGGACTTCGGCGTGCCGTTCGAGCTGTCGATCGTCTCGGCGCACCGCACGCCGCAGCGAATGTTCGACTACTCGAAGGAGGCGGAGGCGCGCGGCCTGCAGTGCATCATCGCCGGCGCGGGCGGCGCGGCGCACCTGCCCGGGATGGTGGCGGCGATGACGCCGCTGCCCGTCATCGGCGTCCCCGTCAAGTCGTCGATGCTCTCGGGCAACGACTCGCTGCTCTCGATCGTGCAGATGCCAAAGGGCATCCCCGTCGCCACCGTCGCCATCCACAACGCCGCCAACGCCGGGCTGCTCGCGGTGCGGATGCTCGGGATGGCCGACGCGCCGCTGCGCGCCAAGATGGCCGAGTTCATGGCGCGGCAGGAGGCGGAGGTCCTCGGCAAGGCGGACAAGGTCGAGAAGATCGGCTTCCGCGCCTACCTCGGCGAGGCCGACGCAAAGTAGCCGTCTCTCTCTCTCTCTCTCTCTCGGCGGCGCCGGTGGATGGGGTATTGCAGCCTGGCAGGGGCGGATGCGGCTCCGGCCTCCGCGAGGGGCCGCGCCGCGTGTGGGCCGTTTGGTGTGTATCATTTTGGCGCATGCATGCGGGGTTGGGTGTAGCGTGGTGTTTTGGGCGGAGGTTTTGAACTCTGAGATTGGCTAGAACGGCACTCTTTCTAATGCTTGCCACCGTGTCCCATGCGCATGCCCATGTGGCCCATACCTCCCTGCACGCGCATGCCAGCGCCGGCCATGCGCGGCATGCCGCCGTGTGCACGTCCCAATGTGCGCCCCGCGGCCCAGATGCATGCCGCCGCCGCGGGAGCCGCCTCCTCTCGCATGCTGTTTAGCGGCTGTTTAGGCAGTGCGACGAGCACCCCCGGCCAAATCTAGAAGGTGCACGCCACCGTGTGTACGCACCCACCATGATCCCAAATTATGATCAACAAAATCCCGCGCGGAGCGTCCAGGGTGGTCCTGCGGACCCGGGCTCCGCCCGCCTCCTGTTTACGCTGTTTACGCTGTTAGCTTACCTCAACTGGGCGCTCCGCGCAAACACCACGATCCAGGATGGCAAAGAAACAGAGAAAAGTGGCTGACGCGGGCGAGATTTTGGCAGGAATCACAAAGTGGCTGGGGGACAGTGGGCTTGCATGGGAGCGTCAGGGATTTGTCGAGATCGACTTCGACGTCGGGGCGGCCAGGGAGGAGTGGGAGGAGGAGATGGGGGATGAAGAAGAACAGGCTACACAGGGCGAAGAGGAATCGACCAGACATCAGTGACGTCTTTCAGACAGCGGCAATGCCGGTCACTCCCTCGAGGAGTAGTTCGTATAGTCGTATAGATTACCTTCCTGATCCACTGGATGAGTAACACCTGGAGCCTTATGGCTAAGGGGTAACGTTATGTTGAGGCCAGTGTGAGGCTATAGCAGTTTAATTCATTCATTCATTAGAGATATTATACTTGACACAACTCACTCAAGTGTTCAAAAGTACCGCAGGTTTAGACGCCACCCGTCGCGTCAAACGGCACGTCGTTGTCGGCGCAGGTTATGTAGCCCTCGGCGTCGCACGTCCGGCAGCAGACGTGGCCGCCAGCGTTGCAGCCGTTGGAGGCGTGGTCGCACGCGGGGTCGTACACGACGGAGCCGCCTGCGACGGGCATGTAGATCTCGGCGCAGTTGAGCTCGTCGCCGGCCGAGCCGCAGTCGGCGTGTGTGTTCTGCACGACGCTGCTCTGGAAGGCAGCGCGGAACTCCTCGGTCGACGAGACGGTGGCCCAGCCGCCGACGCAGTGCCACCACGCGCCGGCCGCCGCGACCAGCGGGCCGTACGGCGTCACAAAGTCGCGGTTGTGCTGCGACGAGATCGAGCACGGCCCGCCGTTGAGCAGCGGCTCGCCGGTGACGCTCACCTCGATCGAGGTGACGGGCATCTGCCCCTCCGAGTACTCGAGCGCGAACAGGTCGTGCTTCGGGTTGAGGGCGGTGGCGGCGAGCGCCGTCGACGGCGTCAGCGTGAGCGATGCGCCGGCGCGCACGATGAAGGTGTAGCCTGACGGCCAGATGTAGTTGACGCAGTCGGTAGGGGCGTCACCCGAGTTGCATCCTGGGGTGTACGCATACTTGCTCGAGCCCTCCCATTTAGGGATCGCGCGGTACGGCACGCTGTAGCTCCCTTCACCGGAGACGGCGACGGCGAGGGCGCCGCGGTTGGGGGAGTAGATGCGCACGATGCGCGCGTCGGCAAACGGGCAGACCGTCCACACGCCGTCGGCGGTGCAGCCAGAGCCGGTGGCGTCGAAGGCGGGGTGGGCGGTCGACGTCATGTAACGCACGCCGCCGCCGTAGAAGACGATCGTGTCGCCCGCGTCGTCGGAGGCCCAGAAATTCGGCTCGCCGCCGGTGAAGCTTGCCGTATCAAAGAGGTAGTGCGACGCGCAGAGGCCGCCCGTCAGCTCGTTATGAAAGCCGCAGTGGTGGTTGACCTGCACATGCTGCCCGACGTTGCGCACGGAGAAGGTGGTGGCGGCGAACTCGACGGCGGCGGCGCCGCCGGGACCCTCGATCTGCTGCTGGTTGTCGTGGAAGGTGCACCGGTCGCAGAGTGGCCCCGACTGCGGGCCGCGCCGGTAGGTCTTGAAGTACATGCCCTTGTTGTTGAGCGCCGACGTCGTGTTGGCGAAGGTGACGTCGCCGAGGTCGTACGCGCCCATCGCAAAGTCGTTGAAGTACTCGACGTGGTCGGCGACGAGCGTCGGCGCGGCGAGGTCGGCGCCCGTGTCCATGTCGAAGGGCAGGCACGACTCCCAGTTGGTCACGTAGCCCTGGTGGTCGGTCTCGACGTGCGTCGGGAAGGCGACATTGACGTACCAGCCGAAGCCGGCGTTGTTGTGGAAGACGTTGCCGCGCGTCGTCAGGAACGGGCTCGACGCGACGCAGGTGCGCCCCGCCGCCGCGCCGATGCCGTAGGAGCGGCCGCCCTGGTGGTTGGCGAAGAAGGCGTTGTCGTGGCCGCTCACGTGGTTGCCGATGAGGTGACTCGTCGCCGAGAGCACGTAGATGCCGCTCTGCTCGTTCTGGTCGGAGTCGGCGTGCTCGGCCACGCCGTACAGCCCACAGCGGTGGCCGGTGCCGGTGACGCCCGTGAAGGCGTTACTCAGCCTTCCGATCTGCGCGGCGTTCGAGAGCGACGGGCAGATCAGGCAGTTGTTCGACAGCGTGTTGCCGACCTCGTTGCCATCCTCGACGTAGATCGAGGCGCCGCGCACGTCGTACACGACGTTGTCGTCGACGGTCGCGTTGTGTGTGCCGTGGAGCGTGATGCCCTTGTTGACGCCGCCCTCGACGACGTTGCCGCGGAAGGCGCAGTCCGGGCAGTCGCCCACCAGGTGCCAGTGGAGGCAGTACTTGCCGAGTGCGACGCGGCCGCAATTCTCGACGCGCGCCCACTCGACCACCATCACGCCGCCACCCACCTGCACGGTCGTGAGGCCCTGCCCGCCGTAGATCGGCGCCGCCGCGTCGACCCAGTGAACCGGCGGCCCCGTGATCGTCACCGAGCGCGCCAGGTTGGCCACCTCCGCCCGTGTCGGCACCACGCCGTGCAGGTACTCGCCGCGGTGCCGATACAGCAGCGGCGAGTCGACCCCAACCGTGCACCCCTCGCGGCCGCCGCCGGCGTGGCTGATGGAGACGATCGTGCGCTCCTCGGCCTTGTAGTTGTCTTGCGGGTCGCCCGACGCCGCCACATTGATCAGCTGTGCGTAGCTCTCCGCCTCACCGCCGGTGGCCGCGACGACGATCCGCTCGCCCACGCTCCACCCGTCACATTCGTCGACGCTCAGCGAGGCGCAGCCGGCGGCGCAGTCGGCGTTCAGCTGCGTCCAGCTCGTCTTGGGCGCGCCATGGATATGCACCTCTCCGACGGAGACAAGCGTGCCGTCGCTGAGGCAGTCGGACCACGCGTTCGGCTCGCTCGTCTCGAGCGGCGCGCAGTCCGAGTGGCTCAGCTCGATGGTGACTTGCGTGGCGGGGCGCGCCTCGCTGCCGACGTGCAGCGCGCCGGTGCCGGCGACGTAGACGGACGCGGCCGTCAGGTGCGCGGGGCTCTCGATGTGCAGCGTGCCGCTCACGCGCAGCGCGTCACACGTCCACGCGCCTCCCGCGTGCACCGTCTCGCCCTCGGCCACCTCGCACGGCTGGGAGACAGCCATCGGTGGCGACGGAGGCGACGGCGGTGGCGGCTTCGGGGCGGGCGGCGTCGACGGCGGCGGAGGCGGCGGAGGCGGCGGCGGCGAGCGCGGCGGCGGCTCTGGGCACGCGGTGCACGCGCCAAAGCAGAAGGGGCCCTCAGTGTACATACCGGCCGTGGGCACGACAACGCGGTCGTTGTATGCGCCCGAGGTGCAGCCGCCTTCGACGAGGCCCTGGTCGGCCTCGAAGTCGGCGCCGTCCCACGTGGCCGAGTAGCCGAGGCGGAACTTGTACGTGACATCGACGCCGAGCGGCAGCTCGATTTGCAGCCGCCACTTGGTGCCCCCCGCCGCTGTCATGGCGTGGCCGACCGGGCCGTCGAGGTGGGTGGCGCCCACGACCCACGGGACCTCGCCGTCGGCCAGGTTTGGCGTCACGTCGTCGCGGAGGTCGAGCCAGAAGACGACCGACGGCGGCGCGGCGGGCGACGGCGGCGGCGACGGCGGCGACGGGCTTGGCGCGGCACCGGGCGGGTGCGGCGACGGCAGGTGCGGCGGCGGCGGGTGTGGGCTCGGTGTCAGCGGCGGTGGCGCCGGCGGCGCTGGCGGCTGCGGCGGCGGCGTCGGCGGGTGCGGCGGCGTCGACGGCGGTGGAAGCGGCGCGAAGCCCGGAGGGTACGGCGGCACTGCGGGCAGCGGCATCGAGGGAGGCGCGGCGGGCTCGGCCGGTGCGGCGTCAAGCCACGGCCACGGGACCAGCCCGGGCATCGGCAGCGCGCCGTAGGCCGCGAGGCTGTCGACGGCGACGAATCCGCCGCCCAGCAGCAGCAGCAGCCCCACGCAGCAGCAGCCGAGCGCGGCACCGCGGCCGCGGCAGCAGCGGCGTCCCCCCCCTCCCGCCGCGCCGTCGGTGCCGCTGGTGCGCGTGCGCTGCTTTTGCTTGGCGTTGATGACGTGCTGCATGTACGCTGGCACCGCGCCGTCCGGCGACGGCCGCCGCTGCTGGCCGAACATGGCGGTCCAGCTGGCGCCGTCGACCGTGTCGTCGAAGCTGACCTTGGCGGCGTTGGGCGGAGGCAGGTTGGCGAAGCGGACCGAATTGCGGTTGGACGCACTCGTCGACTCCGATGACTTAGCGCCGTCGCGTGCCGACCAGCGCGTCGCCGGCGATTTTCGCCCGCTGGCAAAGGGGCTGGTCGCGATGCGCGGTGAGATGCCCGCGGAATCCTCCGAGTCCTCGGTCTTGCCGCTGCTCGCGTCGACGACCGACACGCCGATGCGCGGCGACATGTGCACGTTGGGCGACAGCTCAGCCTCGGCTGGGTAGACGGGCAACGGCGGGGGTGTGCTGAGGCCCAGCCTCGGCAGGCCGATCTTGTCGGCGAACCGGACGATCGAGCCGCGCCGCGAGCTCCCTCCGCTGATCGTTCGGCGCCCGCCGCGGCGATCGGGTGAGCCGCCGCCGCCGCCGCTGCCGCCCGAGTCGGCGGGCGCGATCGACGACGACGACGAGCCGTCGCCGCGCTCTCGCGGCAGCCGGGTCACGTCGAAGCTGACCTTTGGCTGCGAGTCGCCCTTGCGGAGCCTGCTCCTGTCACCGCCGGCGCACCTGGGCCGCTCCCACTGAGTCGTGCCGTTGATGGTGTCGTAGTAGTATGCGCTGCCTGCGTCGTCGTTGTACTCCTCCCAGCCGTCGGGCATGCGCAACGACGCAGTCTCGAGCTCCGCCTCAACCTCGTTCGAGTTGTCCGAAGAGACAGTGCGCGCCCTGGCCGAGCGCCCGTAGATGACGCTCCGCTCCGACTTGCGTAGACCCGAGTCGACGGTCAGGGCCGAGCCGCGCGTAGACATCTTGGCAAGCGTTAACTCGGCAGTCGTGTTGACCCGGGGAGTCCTCGCGGAGGCACGGCAGTCGGCCAGCGCTGTGAAGGCCTTCTCACCCATGGACATTTTCCTTTGGAGTGGCATGACTGGCCGGTCGGCAGAGCCCGCCCCCGGGGCTGGCGCCGCGCGGCAACCGTCTCTCCCCTGGGGCTGGCGCCGGATGCTCGCGCCACCCATGGCAAGCGACCCCCCCGGTTTCTTCGCTTTGAACATAGCCCCAGGCGAACTCCGCGAAGTCAGTTTAGCAGGCAAAGGCTAGAGGGTGTGAAAACGCGGTGTGACCGCTGCGAAGTAAGAAAACACGTACAACTGTAATGCACGCATGCCCCTTCTGGACTCGGCATCGAGGCAAAGAGAATTTGTTCTTAGAATCCAGACGCACGAGCAGCGTACTCTCACTCAAAAACCCACGAACATGGCTGCCACGCCCACCGACCAGCTCGCACTAGACGCGCTGTGCGTCCTCTGCGAGGGCCAGGACGTGCCCGACGAGCTCAAGCCGCAGGCGCGCGCGATGCTGGGCGACTTGCTCATCGAGCGCTCGCTGCCGGCACCCGAAGCCGTCCTCCTGGCCGTCGACGAGGTGCTCATCTCCGAGAGCCGTGGCAAGAAGGCCGCGCTCGCGCCAACCCAGGAGGCCATGCCCGACGCAATGTGGCTCTCGGTCGGCGCCACCAAGCTGGCCGTGTGGCGCGGCGACATCCGGCGGCTCGCCGTCGGCGCGGTGGTCAACGCCGCCAACGACCGCGGCCTAGGATGCTTCCAGCCGTCGCATCGGTGCATCGACAACGTGCTGCACCGTGCGGCGGGCCCGCGCCTCCGCGAGGAGTGCCGCGTCCGCATGGCGCGCCGCGGGCCGCTGGTGGCCGGCTCGGCACCGATGCTGACCTCGGGCTACCACCTGCCGGCGGCGCACGTGCTGCACGTGACCGGGCCCAGCCTGCAGCCGCGCGGCCGGCAGCCGACGGCCGAGGAGGAAAGGCAGCTGGTCGCGTGCTACACGGGCTGCCTCGACGCCGCCGTCGCGGCGGGCATCCGCTCCGTGGCCTTCTGCTGCATCAGCACCGGCCTCTTCGGCTACCCCGCCGACGCCGCGGCGGCCGCCGCGCTGAGCTCGGTGTGCGGCTGGCTGCTCGACGACCCGGCGCGGCAGGAGAAGATCGACGCCGTCATCTTCGACGTCTTCACCGACGCCGATGAGGAGGTCTACACGGCGCTCGCACCGCAGATCGCCGCCGCCGCCGCCGCCACAGATGCCGCCACAGACGCCGCCGCGGCTGCTGACGAGCGCGGCGAAGCTTCCGAGGAGGAGGACAACGAGCAGGGGGCCGACGTGGGTGGCGTCCCGTCGGCGCCGGCGTCGGAGGAGCTTGCGGGCTTCGACGAGGCGGTGGCGGCGCTCGCAGGGTGCGACCGTCTGCTGATCGTCGCCGCGGCGGGCCTCTCGATCTCCACCGACCTCCCCAACAACCCGTACCACTCCCCGGACGACTTTGCGCGCCACTACCCGCTGCTGGCGCGCCGCTACGGCTACCGCTCGGCGTACGACGCGATGGGCGTCGCCGGCGACGCGTCGGTGCCTGCGGGCGTGCGCCTCGCGTGCATGGCGCGCCACTTTCTCAACATGCGCTGCGACTTCGCGCCCACGCGGGGCTACGCGATGCTGCGCGCGCTCGCTGACACCTTCGCGCCCGACGACACATTCGCGTGGACGTCGAATGTCGACGCTGCTTCGTGCGCTCCGGCTTCGAGCCCGACCGCGTCTACACGACGCAGGGGCAGATGGACAAGCTGCAGTGCGCGCGGCCCGGCTGCGGCGCCGTGTGGGGGTGCCTCGAGCAGCTCCGCGCCATCGACGCCGCCTCGGTCGACGGCGTCGTCACCGACATGAGCCTCGCGCCGCGCTGTCCGCGGTGCGGCAGCGCGTGGCCGAGCGGCGTGCGGCCGAGCCTGCGCGGCGGCGACTGGTTCATTCACGCGCCGTACGAGGCGACGCAGAAGAGACTGATGGGATGGCTCGACGAGTGCGTCGCCACCAGGGCACGCGTCGCCATCGTCGAGGTGGGCGTCGGCCCCAACACGCCCGTCGTCACGCGCGTCCCGGCGTGCGCCTTCGCATCGGCGCTCGGCGCGGCGGGCGGCGCGCCCACCTACATCCGCATCAACCCCGACCCGCCCGAGGCGCCGCGCGAGAACCCCGCGCGCGGCGTCGCCTTCTACCGGTGGCGGCAGCCGTGGGCGGCGCTCGCGCCTCTGGTCGCGGCGACGGTGGCGCGCCGGCAAGACCCCGCCCAGAGGGAGCGCGCGCGACGGCAGGCGGCGGCGGCCGAGGCGAGCGGCAACGGCGCGGCCGAAGAGCCGCACGCGGTGGCGACGTGGCAGGGGCGATACCGCGACATCCTCCTCTCGCTGCGCACGCCCAGATGAGGCGATGCGTGCGGTGTCTGGGCGCTTACTGTGGTGTGTGTGTGACACCGCCGCCGCCGCCGCCGCGTTGACGTATTTGTAACATACTACCAGTACGGTACTAAAGCTTTATTCCAAAAGTCTAAAACCTTTTAGCGCCTGCCCTTCCCCTTCTTGCCGTTGCCCTTCTTCTTGCCGCCCTTGTTGCTGGCTGCCACCTGCTGGTGCTTCTCCTGCTCCTCCTCGGCGAGCAGCTCCTCGGCCGCCGCCTGTGCCTTGGCTTCGGCCACCTCCAGGGCCGCCTTCTTCTCGGCCTCGGCCGCGGCGCGGGCTGTGGCCGCCTCAGACTCATTGTGGGCGATCAAGATGTCAGCTACCCTGTCACACTGAGCAGCGAAGTCGACGCCGTTCCACCCCTCCTTCGGGTCATCACCACGAGGGGTCTGCTCTTTTCTGGCGTCACTGCGCCGGAACCAGGTTGCCGCCTCCTTCATCTCCTCAGGCGTGCGCAGACTCTCACCCCAGTGCGCAGACTGAAGCCCCAGCGCTTCGCCTGCGAGAGCAAAACCCCGCATGCTGTACGCCGGCCAGTCTTCGGGTGCTGCGGCGGCCACCACGCGCGCCGAGAGCGCCTTGATCCCCTGGTCGTTCCACCAGACGGGCAGTGGTACCTTGTCCGCGACGCGAAGGGGCTTGCAGCCCATGAGAGGCGTTGGTCCTATCGACGGGGGATCTTGGCAATTGAGCGTCCCGAAGGCTCCTGCTGCTGCGCCTGCCCACGGCGCGGTGTCGTCCTCGTAAAGATCCATGGCCTTGAGATACATCTGGGCCGCCTCTACTTGGCTGTACGACCGCTCCAGCGATAGCGCGAGGCTATGATACGCGTCAGGCCGTTCAGGGCACATCTTGATGCATTTGCGGAAGGCCTTGACAGCGCCATGGAGGTCGCCTTCAGTAGCGAGCGCCTGGGCATCCGCGCCGATTTTGATGTACTCGTCGCCGGTCTCCTCCGCAAGCTGCGCATTCTTATTAGCCACAGCGCGGCAGAGCTCATCGACCGAATCAGGGTAGCTGAGGGCGTGCTCTTTTTGCAGCTTGTGGTACTGCTTGTGCCGCGGCCAGCTGGCGGTCATGCACTCCTTGCCGCAGAAGTACGTCGACGGCAGATTCAGCTCGGCGCAGCGCTCGCAGCGCTGCCAAGTGCGCCTTCCCACGGGCGGCTGTGCGCCACAGCCAAAACACGCCAGCAAAGGGTTTGCCATCTTGGGCGCAAACTTCTTTGTATTATTTTTTGGAGACAATCAGGAGTCGGTACGCAACGGTCTTCATGCCGTTCTTCTCCTCCTCGACGAACCCCGCCAAGATCCAGCTGGCCAGGGCCCGCTCGGCGCGTCTGAACAGCACCAAGCCTGCGCGTCTGAACAGCACCACGCCACCGCCGAAGGCAAGGCCCAAGCCTCCATCTGACACCGTCGTCGCTGCTGAGCCGCCGCCCGAGGCGACCCCCAAGCCGGTGCCGTCCTTCTTCTCGTGGCTAGCCGGTGGCGGTGGCGCCGCTGCCACCAAACCGGCGGAGCGCCCCGCGCTCGGGCTTGCGATCGTCTCGCAGAAGTCTCGCTTCTACGCGTTGCTGCCTTTGCTCTTCTCACTGCAGCACAACGCCCTCGACGGCGGCCGGCTGCCGATCTCGATCGTCGTCTCGAGCGACGACGAGCTCGCCGAGCTGCAGCCGCGCGTCGACGAGCTCAAGGCCAAGCTGGCGCCGCTGAGGCTCGAGGGGCGTATCCTCAGCTTCGCAAACGCCTCCGCGGCGGTAGAGGCGGGCAGCTGGGGCGGCGGCGAGGCGGCGCCCGCCGCGCCTCGGTCGGAGCTGCCGCTCGAGGTGCGCCGCGCCGTGGCGGTGCGGTACGCCCTCACCGTCGCCGAGGGGGGGGGCGCGCAGGCCGTGCTCTGCCTCTCTGACGAAGCTCACCTGTGGAAGCCTGTCGACCTGACCTTGGCACTCACGCATGCCACCGCGATGAGGGACGTCTGGTACGCCGACGAGGTCGACGATGGGGTGGCGGCGGTGCGCGCCGACTTCTACCGCCGCGACGCCGCGGGGCGCATGTCCGCGGCGGTCTACTACCCGGACAAGGCGCTGCGTGCGCACCTCACCTGCTCGCTCGCGCCGTGGGTGCTGGGCGAGCTCGACGACGCCACACTGGGCGCGGCGTGGCGCGCCAACGCGGAGCGGTGGGCGCGTGGCCGCTCGTGGAGCCAGTGGATGGACGTGACGGAGACTCACAAGCTGCTGCCGTCGCCCGACGCGAGGCTCGACGACGGCGGCATCTTCCTCTTCAAACGCGACGTCTTCGATCGCTTCTGGCGCACCGTCCGACGCGCCGAGATTGGGCTGCTCCACTCCAACCCGATGCCGCCGCCCTCGCCGCCGCC
>Ga0209713_10001622_pt1 | contig 13622 bp, 12 predicted proteins | sample ArcOceMetagenome_3_FD_187444 | JGI IMG/M metagenome (GOLD analysis project Ga0209713, IMG submission 187444) | Marine eukaryotic phytoplankton communities from Arctic Ocean - Arctic Ocean- Svalbard ARC20M Metagenome (SPAdes) (version 2) | ecosystem: Environmental > Aquatic > Marine > Oceanic...
TGATACTGACAACTTTTTTATTCTAATAAGTGAATTTGTTTTTTTGCTGTATGTTGTCAAAAGAAATATAGTGCTCACGGAGAGGTTCGAACTCTCGACATCCGCATTATAAGTACGGCGCTCTACCTACTGAGCTACGCGAGCATATAAAATTGCTTGGAGTGGGATTTGAACCCACGCGTGCGAACACAGACGAACTTGAGTCGCCCCCCTTAGACCACTCGGGCATCCAAGCATCACAGATAACATTATTATAATTATTAAATAGTTTGCTGTTTGTTATCTTAAAGAAATATTGTGCTCACGGAGAGGTTCGAACTCTCGACATCCGCATTATAAGTACGGCGCTCTACCTACTGAGCTACGCGAGCAAATCAATAAACTTTTAATAAGTCGCTCTACCAATTGAGCTAAATGAATATTTATTCACTATTGGTCTCGAACCAATAACCTACCGTCAAATGCATAATTATTACTGTTTGTTTATTTTAGATTTGTACCCATCGAGGAATTGAACCTCGGTTCTCTTACTAATATCAGTAAGAATCTTGCCACTAGACCAATGGATATTATACCCTTTGTTTTTTATAAACAAAAGTTAAAACTTTTAGATTATTACTATTAAATTAATGATATAAATAAATAATTATTTTTAAACTTATTAAAAAAATAAATACTTTTTATTTATTCACAAATAAATATTGGATATAATCTTTATATACTTTTAGTTATAAGAAATATTTAATACTATAATATATTCTAAATACTTATTTCACAATAGTATATTATTTTATTTTACATATTTCACAATAGTATAATATTTAACTTGTTCACATATATATATATGAGTCTATCTTTATATAGTTTATGTTCTATAAGTAGTATGTATATTTGTTAAAAAATTGTTAGTAATAAATACATGGTAAAATTAGTTAACTTACCTAGTTACTTTTAAAGTTAAATATTATTATATATTTTTTCAAATACAATTATTATACAATTATTATAGTATTAAAAAACCTCTTATTTATATATAATATGTTTTGATTATTTAATTCTTAATTCAATTTAAACTATATTATAATTAATATCTTAAATTTGCAAATATATGGAAATTTCATTAACTTACTTAATTTATTAATTTTAATAAAAGAGTGTTGTTTATTAATAAATTGAATCATCAAATAAAAAATAACAATATAAAATTTTATACTTTGTAAATAGTTTTATTTAAATTATTTCTCCCCATATTAGTTTTAATATATTTATTATTCGGGATACACATGTATCCACAAAAATCCGTATAATTTGAACTTTTATATTTTCTATTTGCAAATCTGACATCCTTTATTTTATTTCCAGATGCATCAACATTAGATGTAGGTAATCCACCATCTTTATGAGAAAAGTAACCATTTTTATTTTGTCTATAAAAATGATATGTACGATTTGGATGAACGGTTAAAGCACCTTTATAATAATTTTTTTTACATTTTTTTTTTGGTAATACACTATATATATATGGATTATCTAATTTAATTCTTTTAATTAGATTATGACAATTCATTTCATATCTATTTACATATCTAATTTTATCACTATAATGACCTGGTTGAGGATTCGCGTATTTACAATTTCCCTTTTTACATATTTTTCTTAATCTATTACTTATATCATCAAGAAAATAACTATAACAATTGTGTGAATATCTGATATACTTATCGTTATTCCATTTATCTGGATTATAAATAGGTTCACTTCCATTTGTAGGTAATTTTTTATTAAATTTATTTTTTAAATATAAATATATATAATATAAAATTAATGATATTGTAAAAAAAAATAAGATATTTTTAAGCATTATATAATAAATTAATATTTTTATTATATATAATATAATAAACCTCTTTTTTTTAAAAAATATATAATATAATTATAAATGAAAACTATTTTGATTACAGGTGGTTGCGGTTTTATAGGTTCGAATCTTTGTAAAAAATTAATTAAGAATAATAAGGTTATATGTCTTGATAATTTGTTAACTGGTAAATTAGAAAATATAAATGAATTTATAAATGATCCCAATTTTGAATATATTAACCACGATATTATTGAAAAACTTAATATTAATTTAAAAATAGATGAAATATATAATTTAGCATGTCCGGCATCACCACCCAAATATCAAATAGATCCGATATATACAGCACAAATAAATTTTTTAGGTACAATAAATATGTTAGAATTAGCAAAGGAAAATAACGCTAAAATACTTTTAACTTCGACTTCAGAAATATATGGTGAACCAAAAGAATCGCCACAAAATGAACAGTATAAGGGGAATGTAAATACAATCGGTCCAAGAAGTTGTTACGACGAAGGTAAACGAATTGCCGAAACGTTAATGATGGACTATAACCGAAAATATAACACAGATATACGAATCGCAAGAATATTTAATACATATGGACCAAACATGGATAAAAATGATGGAAGAGTCATTACTAATATAATCACACAAGCAATGAGTAATATGGATATTACTGTATATGGGGATGGATTACAAACCAGATCTTTTTGTTATATAGATGATCAAATAAGAGGGTTAATCAGTTTAATGAATTCTGATTATATTTATCCAATAAATATTGGTAATCCACACGAAATAACGATAATGGAATTGGTATATTATATTCTAGATTTAATATCATCTAAATCCGAGATTATATTTAAAAAACTACCTATAGATGACCCAACCAATAGAAAACCGGATATAACTTTGGCTAAAAAAATATTAAATTGGGAACCAGTAATAGATTTAAGAACAGGAATTATAAAAACTATAGAATGTTTAAAAATGGAATAAATATGTGAATAAATATGTGAATAAATATGTGAATAAATATGTGAATAAATATGTGAATAAATATAAAAAAAAATTGAAACTATTTTATTTATAAACTATATCATTTATAAATAATATATTATTCAATCGAAACAATGAATGAAATGATTCCACTATTGGAAGGACCCTCGTATGGATGGTGTAAATGCGAAATAAAGAATAATTTAGAAGAATGGACACCAGGTATTTGTTCATTGGACTATCTTGGTACAAAAAAAAATATAAATGATTGTAGACCGTGCATGTGTTTTGCGCATTTAAAATTCAAGAAAAATAGATTGAAATGGGAAGACATGATAAAAGACGGATTTCATATTGTTTTTGATGAAATTGGAAACAAACGATATGTAAAAACGATAATGGAATTGAATGTTATAAAAAAGAGAAAAAGAGACAATTTAAAAAACATAAATATTATAAATTCATTTAAATAGATACTAATTTAAATAAATACTTATTTATAATAAATGAATTTTGAAGCAAAATCATTTATATCAGATTTAATTATAGTAAGTTCTTGATAATTTATCATTGCTTCTGTAAAATCTTTAAGCTTAATACAATTATTATTTTGAATTTCTAAAGCAATATTAACTACTTTATCTATAAAATCAACAACTTTAATAAAATCTTTTTCTTTAAAACCTCTCATTGTTAATGCCGAAGTACCTAAACGTATTCCACCTGGACTTAATGCAGATTTATCACCTGGAACCGAATTCTTATTTATGGATATATCTACATACTCGCAAATTTTTTCTATTTTACTACCAGTTACTCCCTTATTCTTCAAATCGATTAAAACTAGGTGATTTACTGTACCGTCAGTACAAACTTTGTAACCTCTTTTAATGAATTCTTCAGCCATAATTTTTGCATTTTTTTTAACTTGAATAATATATTCTTTAAATTCTGGTTTTTTACATATATTAAGTTGGTAACACAGTGCTCCAATAGTATTCTCATGAGGACCTCCCTGTATTGAAGGAAATACCGAAAAATTAATTTGTTCTTCATATTCTTTTTTATAAAATATTATACCGGATCTAGGTCCACCGAGTGTTTTATGTGTTGTACTTGTGACTATATCACAATAATCAAATGGATTGTTACATTCTTTTGTTGCGACTAAACCACTGAAATGTGCCATATCGCATAATAAATACGATCTATTTATATTTGCAATTTTTCTAAATCTTTCATAATCCAAATCACGTGAATAAGCACTATAACCACATATAATCAGTTTCGGTTTAAAACTAGTAGCATCCTGTTCCAATCTATCATAGTCTATAAAACCTTTAACATTAACATAATATGGTAAAGATTGATAGAAAACAGAAGTAGCTGAGATTTTTTTAGAACTTGTATAGAATCCGTGGGTTAAATGACCACCTGATGGTAAATCTAATCCCATAATTCTATCATTCGGATTTAATAAAGCGTTATATGCTGCTAAGTTTGCAATACTTCCAGAATAAGGTTGAACATTTATACCCCAAGTATTTTCGTCAAGACCGAAGCACTCAATTGCTCTTTTTTGACAAAGACTTTCTATTTTATCTATTATTTCATTTCCACCATAATATCTTTTACCTGGTATACCTTCTGAATATTTATTAGTCAATACAGAACCTAATGTTTCCATTACACCCATAGATGTGTAATTTTCTGAAGCAATAAGTTCCAAACCCAGTTTTTGTCTATTATTTTCCTGTAAAATTAAATTATTAAGTTCGTCATCATCCGCAAGTTTTGAATTTAAGAATTTTTCCATTTACTAATAATAAATAATATTATTTTAAATAATTTTATTTAAATAAATTAATATTGCTTATATTAATTTTTGGAAAGATCTAGATAATGATAAATATTTTTCAGAATTTATTAAATAGTTTGTTAACATAAACCACATATAATATAATTGTAATCTAGATATATTTATTTCTAGTTGTATTGTTAATTTTACTATTGATCAAATATATTAAATTGGATTATAAAAATAAGTATTTTTTTTACAGGTGATAATTTGGATAGATCCCATAGTATTATTAAGCATGAAAACTTAATAAAACATTTTGAACAATATTGATAATTTAATTAATTATAAAAAAAATATATAAATTAACCATATCTAAATCTAAATCTATAAATAGATATGATATATAATGTCAATGGAGTCAGATTATATACAATATTAAAATTTTAGTTTTATTTATAATGTATTCTTTCTATTTTATCGAAATCTAATTCAACATCTGACTCAGAATCATGGTCATTATCTGAAATAATATTATAATTATCATCTGACGAATTTTCCACAATATCATATTTAGTAAATTCCTGTAAAAATATTCTTTGTTCTTTACTATAATCTGAGTCTGAATCTGAGTCTGAATGTGAGTCTGAATCTGAGTCTGAATAAATATCAGAATAACTATCAAATTCTGAAAACAGTAAAGATTGTTTATATAAGTTAAATTTTCTAATAAAAACCCTTGTATTATCTTTCCAATTTATTAAAATTTTCTTTTTTTCATTGAATGAATAAATATTAAATATATTGCTAAATGATATATTTATTTTTTCTTTCTGGGTTAGTTTTCTAACTACTAATTTAATATTCATATATCGGTTAATTAATTAATATTTTAATTTTTTAAATATTTTCTAATAGTCAATTTTATATTATAATATTAATTATAACTAAATGAAAAAATTTAGTAAAAAAAATTTTAAAAATATAAAAAAAATTAGTAAAAGTAAAAAATTATTTTACAAATTAGTTTCAAAAAATATAAGAAATAAATCCGAAGAAATTAAAAATAATAATAAGATAAATAAATCAGAAGAAATTTGTATTAATGGTGGAGGTACTGATTTAATAAATTATTATGATAAAAAGACTAAAATAAGCGAAGGTATTATTAACATACCTTTAGTAAAACCAGTTTTCTCAAATTATGATTCAAAGGAATTTAGTGATAAACATAAAATACCGAATTGTTTTAGAAGAGAAGATGGTTGTTTTAAAATAGACAAAGAATATGACACTCAAATAAAGGATTGGATATTGGAAACTAAAGATAAATTTAATAAAGAACAACATACTGAAATGGAAAAAGTTATAAAGGATGCTATTATAAAACCATATGGGGACTTGATATATAACTTATTAAATAAAAAAGGTGAAAATATATCAATTGATGTAACTGATATTAACCAAATTAATGAAAGATTAAAAAAATATATTGATTATATTGATATCTTATTATAAATATTTTTAACAAGTTTAAATAGTTTAAATAGTTTTTAAAAATTTATATTAAATAAAATATTAACAAGTATTATACAACAGTATATGGCAAATTATTATAATTCATTAAGTAATGTTAAATTGGATGATGAAATATCAAAAAAAACGGGTTCGTATAATCAAAACTTATGTAAAAATAAACACATATCGAAAAAAGGGGTTAATAACGAATTAGTTAAAAATAATAAAAAATCAAAAAAACCACAACAAAAAACTATAAAACATATAACTCAGTACGCGGGAAAATCCAAAAGTAAAAAACCGGGTAAATCTAAAAGTAAAAAACCAGGAAAATCCAAAAGTAAAAAACCAGGTAAATTAAAATCTTACCAAGATAAAAAATTTAAATTACACCAATCAGAAAAGTCGTATTACACTTCCAGCAACGATAAAGATACTTTTCCTACCAATATTGAAACAAACCAATGGAATGAAAACTCTAAAAGAGTATTTCCCGAAACTTGCCCTGTTTCAAAAAAACCGGATGTACCCGATTGTAATAGAATGCCAGAACATTGTTACGATATTACTGAAAATTACGAATTAGGTTTAATAAAATGGTTAACAGATAAAAAAAAAAATTTAAATGACAAACATTTTGAAACTAATAACGAGATATATTTTATTTCACCATATGCAAATTTTATTTACAAAATGTTGAATAAAAATGTATTAGAAAATAAAGATTTAGATGAGTATAAAATAATAGATTTGAGTAAAAAAGAAAATATATATAAAAGATTGGAAGCGTATGTTGATCAATTTACAAAAATTATAGCAGAGTCACCTTTTTAATTTGTAGAATATTTGCTATTATAAAAATAAATATAATAATATTATTTTAAAAATGATATAAAGATAATATTATATGTAAATATGTCAAATAAAAAGACTCAAAAAAAACATATATGTTATCCGATTAATTAAAAATAGTATTTTATTTTATATTGCAAATTAGGTTTTAAAAATATTTAAAAGAAAGTTTTTATATTTAATATCTGAACGAATGCGATTAGAAAAAACGTTTCAGTATATGCCCGTCTAGCTCAGATGGCAGAGCGCACGGCTTTTAACCGTGTGGTCGTGGGTTCGATCCCCACGGTGGGCACTCAATATTCCGATATGGTCTAATGGTCATGATAATCCGCTTTCACCGGATTGACCCGGGTTCAATTCCCGGTATCGGAAACATCCACCTGTAGCTCAATTGGTAGAGCATGGGACTGTAGTGGTAAATATATTATGTTTCAATACATAATATCGCAGAATTCCCGGGGTCACTGGTTCGATTCCGGTCGGGTGGACTTTTTTTATTTTATACCAAACATTTATATGCCCGTCTAGCTCAGATGGCAGAGCGCACGGCTTTTAACCGTGTGGTCGTGGGTTCGATCCCCACGGTGGGCACTCAATATTCCGATATGGTCTAATGGTCATGATAATCCGCTTTCACCGGATTGACCCGGGTTCAATTCCCGGTATCGGAAACATCCACCTGTAGCTCAATTGGTAGAGCATGGGACTGTAGTGGTAAATATATTATGTTTCAATACATAATATCGCAGAATTCCCGGGGTCACTGGTTCGATTCCGGTCGGGTGGACTTTTTTATATTAGTAGTACAAATACATATATGCGGAAATTTATATATTAAAAAAAAGCATCATACTAAAAACCAATATCACAGTTATGATAACCACAGTATTATATGTTTTAATTATAAATATTTATAATTATAATTAAAATTTTATTATTACTCTCAAATTAATCTTAGATACAAATCCAAGTAATTTTTTTATCACTCTTTAGTTATATCGACAAATTCAAATGTGACACCTAATTTTCGCATTTCTTTAACTGGGTCTTCTATATATTCTATTTTTAAAGGGATTTCGTCATTAAACGATACTTCCATATTTTTGCATTTTTTTCTGAATTTTCCAGAAAATCGATTTTTATCAAATGTATAAATATAACCACTACAATAGAATTTTTTTAAAGAATGTTCTAATGATTTTTTACCATATATATGTATAATTTTATTTTTATAAAAATATCCCTTCATACAATATGGAAAACTAATGGTATAATAATATTTTTTCCCATTATGGATAAATATTTTTTTTTTAGGAGAAACAGCTACAGTAGCCAAAGCTAACCATTTATATGGCGTAGCATGGTTTATTTTTCTTTTACTATAATTTGATTTATGTGGGTTAAATATCTTTTTATTTTTCCGTGTAGCTTTATACAACTTTTGCATATATTTATATATTTATATATTTATATATATATATAAAATATATTATAAAAATTGTAATAATAATTTTAAACTTTTTCCAAATTGTTCTTATATTTTCACAATCTTATAATACTGGTTAATCAAGTGAATCTATCTTGTCACTTGTCGTTATTAGACCAGATTCAAGAATACTTACATTGTACTATTGGAAATAGTTAACCTATTTTTACAATCTAACAAATAAATAAAAACAGTTTCATATTTATTTTCTTATTACCTCAATCGAAAATCGGTTATTTATTTTATTTAGTATTCCATATAGGTGGTTATTAAAAAGAATAACTGATTTATTAAACTTTGCTTTATATATTGTTACTACACTTGTCGATGTGGTAAAAATTGTAAATTTTTTATTTTTATTCGCCTTGACAATTTGTAAATAATTTGTAAATAATTTGTAAATAATTTGTTTAAAATCAATTACAGTTAACATATTACATATTAATCAACTTTTTATTTTAAATAAAAAATTGAAATATTATTTTAAAAAATATAGTTATTTTAGTGAAAATACAAAATGTAATGATATAAAAATAACATGATAAGAAATGTAGTTAAGTAGAAATGTCATACTCGTTAAGTGATATTAAGGTTTAATTTATTATATTACTTACCTAGTATTTAAAAATTACAATAGAATATAAGATATATAATTATCCAAATGATTAGAGGGAATCATACTGTTAAATAACATTTTATGGGGATTACCCATTATTATATTATTTGCGAACAGTTTTATAATATTCTTAAGTTTATTTATAAACTTTAGAGGAGAAATTAGAGTAATATTCTTTAAATACTGTTTTTTCTATTTTTTTTGTAAAATAATAATAAATTTAACAAAACCACAAAAATATAATAAATTTGAATTATTATTTAAGATTAATCTATGTTAATTTATAATAATGAAATCTCTTGTGATTGTAGAATCACCTGCAAAAAAAGAGAAAATTGAAAAATTTTTAAATACTATACCGGGGTGTTCGTTTACAGTTGAAGCATCATTTGGTCATATTTGTTATTTTTCAGATGGTTTAAAATCAATTGATATTGAAAATAATTTTAAAGCGAAATATGGTATTATAAATGATAAAAAAAAAGTTGTTAAAAGATTGAAGGAAGTTCAAAAAAAAGTAGATAACGTAATTATAGCTACAGATTTAGATAGAGAGGGAGAAGCGATTGGTTACCATATTGCCAGAGAACTTAAATTAGATATAAATAAAACAAAAAGGATTTGTTTTAATGAAATTACAGAAAAAGCTGTATTATACGCATACACAAATAGTAGAAAATTGGACGAAAATTTATTTAATGCTCAACAAGCTAGAAGTATACTAGATATATTAATTGGGTTTGAATTATCTCCATTACTTATGCAGTATATTCAACCAAAACTTTCAGGAGGAAGATGTCAATCTCCGGCATTAAGATTAATAAAAGATAGGGAAGATAAAATAGAAAGTTTTATATCTGAAAAAATTTATATAATTAATGGAGAATTCACTATAAATGGTAAATCAATAGATACAACTTACTATGAAGAAATTAAAAATAGTAATAAAATAAGGGAATTATTACCTAAACTTATTTCATATAAGTATAAAATATCGAAAATTATTGAAAAGAAATTATCTCAATCTGCTCCAGCTCCATATATAACTTCATCTATCCAACAAGATTGTAATAGCAGGTTTGGTTTATCACCAAAAATAACTATGCAAATTTTACAAAAATTATATGAAAAGGGATTAATAACTTATATGAGGACTGATTCAAATAAAATTTCTGAAGATTTTATGAAACAGATTAAAAATTATACAGATAATGAAAATCCTGGATTTTTTAAAGAAAATATTCATAAGAGCAAAACGTCTAATGCTCAAGAAGCACACGAATGTATTAGACCAGTAAAATTAATTAATCAAAACGAATTAGATAATTTCAATTTAGATGATAATGAATTAAAATTATATAATATGATAGGCGATAGAACACTAATGTCTCAAATGAAAAAATATAAAGAGAATTCTTTCGAATATACTCTAACCTCAATAGAAGATACTAATTGTAATTTTTATTTTACTTTAAAAAAAACAACGGATATCGGGTTTAAATTATTATCAACTTTTTCAGAACATAATCAAAAAGATCTAATAGACCATATTAAAGAAAATGATATTTACAAACCAAATTTTATTTCTGGTATTGAAAAAAATACTAAGGCAATTGGTAGATTTACAGAAGCTTCATTAATTAAAGAATTGGAAAACAAAGGTATCGGTAGACCTTCAACTTTTGCTTCAATTATATCAAAACTATTTGATAGAAAATATGCGTTAAAAGAAAAAAACCATAATTATAAAGAAAATGATATTGAAAAATATACTATTATTCTAAATGAAGATTTGAAAGAAGAATTAATTAAAAAAAAATCTGATTCACAAAAGGGTAAAATATTTATAACTGAAACTGGAAAATTAGTAACTGACTTTATAAATACCGAGTTCAGAGAAATTAATTCATATAATCTTACATCCATTATTGAAAATGAATTAGATAAAATATGTAATGGAGAAATAGTTTGGTATGAAGTTATTAAGAAATTATATGAACCATTTCATAGAAAGATACTTGCTTTAAGAAAAAATTGTAAGACCAAACAGACTTATAAAAATAAAAAATTAAATTTATTAGGTAATCACGATAATATAAATATTTATACATATATTGGTAAATATGGTCCATGTATTCAATATGGTGAACAATCCGAACAACCGAGATATGTAGGGATTAATAAAGACGAATACCCAGATATTAAAAAAATGACATTGGAAAACGCAATTACACTATTAAAATACCCATTAAAACTTGGGTTATATAATGATATTGAAATATTTGTTAAAAAAAGTTCTATTGGATTATATATACAATACGGGGATAAAACAATATCCGTTGAAAATGATAATATAGATTTAGACAATGTAATAAATTTAATTGAAGAAAAGGAAAAAAACAATCGCTTAATAGAAATTGGGAAATATAAAATACTAACTGGTAAATTCGGACCATATATAAAAAATGGAAATAAAAATATTAGCATTCCAAAAAATATTGATTTAGATGAACTAACAGAAGAAAAGTGCGAAGAATTAATAAAAAAAAAAACAAATAGTAGATATCAACATAAAAAATTTACAAAGTCATTGGATAAACATATAGAAAAATAAGATGGTAAATATAAAAAAATTTATTCCAAATAATATTAGTTAATTTATAATCCAACATATAAATTATTCGTTTTTTTCACTTGGTTTAATATTCATTTGGGTAATAATTTGAGATGGGTTTAATAAAAATTCTTCTAACATTTCTTGACGCTTAAGAGAATAGTTTTCTGAAATAGCGGTAATAAGAGCTTCGTTCTGATAATATATAATATTTGCGATACTTTCTAAAAGGAAAGGAGGTAAGCATATATCGTTAGTTTTATCCATATTTTGTATTTTTTATTAACAGATAATAAATTAATTAACAAAAATCAATTTTTTTGTAATTTAAATTTAATAAAAAAAAGTATAAGTAATATGATATAGTGGTTTAAACAATTATTTTAGGTATTTTGAATTGCGTCATTTATATCACTATCTGTTATTTCATAGTAACCAAAATCATCTAACATATTCATATATTTCTTTCTTATTTTTTTTTCATTAGATAACAAAATACGGATTTTTTCTATTTCATTTTCTAATGATTCGCATTCATTTTTATATAAGTTTAATTCTTCCTTAATTTCAAGTTCACGTTTATAGCTATCTGTACCGATTTCAGTTAAAATTGAATCATAGTTATCAATTATTTTTTGGTAGTCAATTATTTTATTTTTTTTTTTACCAATTATTTTTTTCATTGTATTAATTTCATTAATATAATTTAATTTCATACTATTTAATTTAATATTATCATTTGTCAGATTAGAAATATCCAAATTAAGATTTTTTATAATTTTTTTATCTTTTACATAGTCTTGTTTATAATATTCTTCCCATTTCTTAGAAGATTTATTTTCTTTAGTTAAGCATTTATTAAATTCGCGAAGTTCTGTAATTAATTTATTTTTTTTTAATATATTATTATTCGTAATATTATCTTCTGTGATTGAGTCGGAAATCATTTTATAATTACTAAGTATTGCTAAATTTTCTTCATTTAGTTTTTCATTTTCACAATCGAAAATATCAATATCATTATATATGGATTGTGATAATATCTGGAAATTATTAACTAATACTTTATTAGTATCACATAAATGTCGTTTTTCAATATCTAAAACATCAATATCTTCCGAAAGTGCATTGGTAATAATATTAAAATTATTAGTAAGTGCTATATTATTTTCAGAAATCTTATTAACTTTACATTCTAACATTTTATTTTTATTTTTCATTTCATCGTTTTCAATAATAGTTTTCCCATTATTTAATTTTAATTTTGTATATAAATTATTAGATAACTCCATTTTTTCAATATAATTTTTTAAATTTTTAGATAAATCTTCGATTTCTTCCAATTTATTGGAATCTTCTATACTAAATTGTTCCAATAAATTATCTTTATTTTTAATAATATTTTCTAATTCTTTATTTTTATTGAATAATTCTTTATTTTTATTGATTAATTCTTTATTTTTATTACACAATTCTTCATTTTTGTGTAATACTTTTGAGAAATTATTTCTTTTTAACTTCATATCTTTTTCATATAAATCTTTTTTTAATTCCTTTATTTCATTATCTCTAATATCTATTTCATCTAAAGTCATTTTTAAATCTTCTCGTAATTTAGTATATTTTGAATCATTATTAATAGTTTCTTCCAAAATTTCTATCTTAGAAAGTAGTAATTTATTTTTTTCCTTATATTTTTTTCTACCATTGTCCGAATAATTACTATCAATATACGAATCTTTCATTTATTATATAAATATAAATATTTTTTTATTTTTTTTTTTAATTATAATTATTTAAATTAGTTATTTATTAATTATAGTTCAATTTGTATTTATTTTTACTACATTCTATACAAGGTTCCATAAA
>Ga0209713_10001624_pt1 | contig 13617 bp, 7 predicted proteins | sample ArcOceMetagenome_3_FD_187444 | JGI IMG/M metagenome (GOLD analysis project Ga0209713, IMG submission 187444) | Marine eukaryotic phytoplankton communities from Arctic Ocean - Arctic Ocean- Svalbard ARC20M Metagenome (SPAdes) (version 2) | ecosystem: Environmental > Aquatic > Marine > Oceanic...
CTGCTTTCGCCGAGGACCCCGACGAGCTCGATCCGAGGAGAAGGTCAGACAGCATGCGCCCAGCTTGCTAGTGCACGTGCGACGACGTGGGGTACCCCGCAGACGTTGAATCGTTGTTGGATGTTGCTGACACCGGAGTGCCAAAGGGCCCCGAGGTAGCATGATTCGAGAGAGTGTCACAGTCTATAACTGTCGGAAGCGCACACCCGATTAATGCAGCACGACACGGCGGGACATACGAAATACAGACCCTAGATCAGTCGCCAGCACTGCATGGTTCAATCACAATTTGGCACGCACCAGCGCCGCCTCACCATCCTTGATGGCGGTCTGCACATTGCTGCCGGGCTTGAGAGTCCCTGTCAGCGTGCTGATCGGCTTGTCGTCGCTGGACGGGGTGCCCAGGAACTCGTCGAGCTCCATCCAGCGCGGGTTGGCGACGGTCCACTGGATGAATTTTCTCAGGCTGTCCTCAAAGGTGAGCGGCAGCTTCCAGCCCATCTCACGCAGCTTGGTGCCGTCGAGCGAGTAGCGCAGGTCGTGGCCGGGGCGCGTGTTGGGCTCGTCGTGCATCTGGTAGTGCAGCGGCTTGCCGAGCTCCTTGGCGACAAACTGCGCCACCTCGAGGTTGTCGAGCTCGGCCTCGCCCTGCACGTTGTACTTGCCGCCGAGCTCGCCGTGCTTGAGCACGAAGAGCACCGCCCCGGCGATGTTGCGCGCGTGGATGTAGAAGCGCGAGCCCGCCTTCTTGGCGCCCGTGTACGAGTGGATCGTGATCATCTCGCCCTTGAGGATCTTGCGGATGCACAGCGGCAGGAACTTCTCCGGGTGCTGCCGCTCCCCGAAGGCGTTCATCACGTTCATCACCATCAGCGGCACGCCGTAGGTGTTGCAGTACGACTGGCAGATCATCTCGGCCGCCGACTTGGAGGCCGAGTACGGGTTGGACGGGTTGTGCGGGTCGCCCTCCTTGAAGGCCTGGCCCTCGGCCGCCGAGCCGAAGACCTCGTCGGTCGAGAAGTAGACGAACTGCTTGAGGCGCGGCAGCGTGCGCGCAAACTCGAGCAGGTTGAGCGTCGACTGGATGTTGTTCTGCACGAAGGGGACGGGCGTCTGGATCGAGTTGTCGACGTGCGTCTCGGCGGCGATGTGCAGGATCACCTCGATCATCTCGCCCTCGAGCTCGTACGCGAGGCCGGGCGGCATCGGCTGGCACAGGTCGACGCAGTAGGTCTGTATCAGGTGGAAGACGCCCGAGTCGCGCAGCCGGTCGTAGCCTTTGCTCGCGTAGGAGAGGCGGTCGAGCACGACGATCTGGTAGTTGGTGTTCTTGACAAAGTGCTCGACGGCGTGGTGGCCGATGAAGCCGCAGCCGCCGGTGATGACGCACTTGGGCCGCTTGACGGCGAGCTGCCGCTTGATCGTCTCGGTCTCGTCGCTCACCGAGGCGGAGAACTCGCGCACGGCGCTCACGATGCGCTCGCGCTCCGCCTCGCCCACCCACCAGCCGACGGGCAGGCAGATGATCTCGTCGGCGAGGCGGTTGAGCTTGGGCAGCAGCGAGATGAAGCGCGCGACGCACGAGTGCACGTCGTTGCGCTGGTGCACCGCCGAGACGACGATGCCCTTGGCCGCCATGTGCTCCATGAAGCGCTGGCGCCGCCCGTCGAGCAGCCGCAGCGTGTAGAGCCAGTACGCCGGCGCCGTGCCCGGCTTGGGCCGCGGCATCAGCGCGAGGCCCGAGCAGCCAGTGAGCTCCTTGTCGAAGTAGGCGGCGTTGGCGCGGCACGCGTCGATCATCGCCGGCACGTGGCGCAGGTTGACCAGCCCGATGGTCGCGTTGACGTCGTTCATGTGGAACTTGTAGCCCCACTCGGGGATGTCGGGCTCCATCCGGAAGTCGCCGCCGCCCGACCGCCGCTCGCGGTCGATGCCAAACCAGCGGATGAGCCGCGCGCGTCGCGTCAGCTCGGCGGTGGGCAGCAGGATCAGGCCGCCGTCGACGGTCGTCAGGTGCTTGATCGCCTGCAGCGAGAAGACGCAGATGTTGCCGTGCGTGCCGAGCTTGCGCCCCATGTACTCGGCGCCCATCGAGTGCGCGCAGTCCTCGATCACGTGCGGGATGAAGCCGAAGCGCTGGAAGCACGTCTGCTGGATCCGCGCGACCCGGTCGAGGTCGATCGGCACGCCGCCCCAGTGCACGAGCATGATCACCTTGGTCGTGGGCGACAGCTTGGCCTCGAGGTCGGCGAGGTCCATGTTGGAGGTCTCCGGGTCGGCGTCGACCCACTTGATGCGCAGCCGGTTGGCGAGGATGGGCCAGTTGGTCGCAGTGCACGTGAGCGGGCACGTGAGCACCTCGTCCACCTCCGGCGTAAGGCCGGGCCAGTTGGGGCCGTCGGCCTTTTGCAGCAGGTGCAGCGCCAGGTGCAGGCCGGACGTGGCCGAGTTGAGGGTGAGCACGTGCGGGTGCGAGAAGTAGCGGCGCAGCGCCTCCTCGAACTCCTCCACCTTGGGACCCTGCGTGATGTAGCCCGAGTGCAGCACCGAGAGGATGGGCTCGTCCAGCTCCTCGGGCGGCGCCATGAAGACCTGCGAGGGCGGGCCACGGGCAGGCTGTGAGCGGCGTGCGCAGCAGCCAGCGAGGACGCGTGGGCGCGCGTGCGCACCTTGAACAGCGGGATCGTCGGGGCCGCCATCGTGGGTGGCGTCGGTTAGGTTCCTAGGATGCAGCGCAGTAGCGGCGGCGTGCAGCGGCAGCCAACGCGCGCAGCTGGCGTGACTGCCGATCGTACGATACGAACTTCGTATCCTACGTATCGCGGGGTCGGCGTCGGCGGCGTTCACCTCGCTCACGGTCAGTCGTTGCAACCCTGGGGGAGTTCACGAGTCTACCACGTGCCACAATTACCAATCTCTCGACTCACAACAATCCCTAAAACTGCGTGCGGTGAACCGGCATTTGCCCTGGGAGGGGTGCATTACCACCGGACACAGCCGTGGCAGGCCTCGCGTCGCTCGCCACCAGGTGGACGCTGCCGTGCCCCGCTTGCTCGCGCCGGCCCTCGCCGGCTATCCAGACAGCCACCAGCGTCATACGGGTTTTCGCACGGTCCCGTGGCTGCCACCCGCCGACGGCGGCGCAATCGTTGGACCCCCCGGCGGCTGAGGTCGGTGGTCGGCGGCGCCTTTCCGAGGGGTCGAGGACCATCCGCTCCACATGGCTTGTTCGGGGCTCTTCACGCTGCTCCGCTGGGCTGATTTCCGCACATTTGGCTTCCCACCCCTACCCCTCCCCCCCGGCACTCACCGGCGGCCTCGCTCTGGTGGCGACCCACCAACAGTGCGACTCTTGCGTCTGGCCGGCTCATGGCCCTTTGCAAGTCGTGCCGCCTTTGGTTATTCGAGCGCACTCGGCGCTTTCCGGTGGCTGCGCGAGTCTACCAGCGAGCTGCTCCCGTGCCAACCTCGCCCAAGAGGCGCACCATCCCTTGGCCGGCTGCACACGGGGCTCCCCCCTCCGCTGGCGGGCGGGCGCGGCGCGAAACTCCTGTCCCGGGCCTGCCTGGCCTTCCCGCCCTTGTTGTGGGTGTTGTTGGGGATGACGCGCCGAAGGGACCTGCGTGCCCCCCGCATCGCTACCCTCTCCGCTCTCCGCTTTGTTTCTTTCGGAGCAAGTCGCGACCTCGCCGCTCACCCTGTTATCCCCTGTTCGCGTGTGCAGCCACCATGCCGTGCAACAAGTCGTTCCGCGTCAAGAAGACGCTTGCCAAGAAGCTGAAGCAGAACAGGCCGATCCCGCAGTGGATCCGCATGCGCACGGACAACCGCATCCGGTATAACGCGAAGCGCCGCCACTGGCGCCGCACGAAGATCGGCTTGTAGACGCTCGACGACGAACTGCAGTGACCGCCCCTTGCCTGACGCGTCATGTGCTCCGCCACACATCGGTGTCTGTAGTCCTGTTGCGTGTCGTTCGGGGCGAGGCCCGGTGTCTTAACGAGTCCATTTCGCTTGTATTACTTTAACGCGGACCCGCCTCGTGACTGTTTTTACCCCTACCTCGAGGCTGCTTCGCGCGATGGAGCCCCGGTGCGCGCCGGCGGCGCGCGCCGCAGCCCCGCCGCGCTCTTTAGGCTGACGCTGCGCCTGTCCTGTGCGCACAGGATGGACCTGGGCGACGTCTCGTCGCTCGTCGAGCAGGAGCGCCAGACGCGCCGGGACGAGGTGGCGATTGATCTCGAGGACCGCAGCACCAAGAAAGGCACGCCACCCATCGCCTCCGAATCGGGCGACATCCGAAACCTGCGAGGTACCAAAGGAGAGGGCGAATAGTTAGATCGGCTGGACTCGTGATCACCGCTAGTGTCGTCGAAGGCGCTCCCAGCTCTTGGGCTCAAGAGCTGGTCCGCTTCCCGTGTGTGGCATGCCCTGCATCCCTGCATACGCGATTGTCCATAGAGGAGCTGCTACGTTTCCGTCTGTATTTTCTGAATTGACGAATTAGCTTGCACCAACACCTACGTATTGGGTAGAGTCTGATCCACTTGGGTCTCGGCGTGGCATTGCCTTCTCGTGGAGCTCGGTGCCGCTGTGGCTGTGGCTGGTGCGGCGACCTCCTGCGCCATCACGTGATCATCCAGGGTGTTCAGGAAGGCGCCCACTGCGCCAAAGTAGCCCTCGTGCCTAAAGAAGCACGCCTCGGTCGGTTGCTTGCCATCGAGCTGCGACCAGCGCTGCATCGTGTAGACGATGGTGCGCAGCGCAACTTCATTCTCGCGCAAGAAGTTGCCGGTGAAGAAGACGCGCTCGAGGCCGTAGAGGCGCGCGTTGAGATGGGCGATCTGCGAGACGTTCTGCGCAATCATTACGAGGAGAGCCTTGCAGATGTCGTCGTCGCAAGCGTCGACTTTCTCGCTGTCTCCGTGGATGTTCTTTGCGAAAAAGGAGGCCGTCAGGTCGCCAGGCAGCTTGAGGTTGGAGCGCTCTGCATTGCCGCCGCCGTAGATGTCCTGCACGAGCATGTCCACCTTGCGCGAGTCGCCGGTGGCCGCGCAGCCGAGCGCCTCCTCGAAGCCACGCGCCTCGGTCAGCATCCGGCACAGGCCGAGGAAGGTGCCGCCTCCGAGCGCGGTGCCGCTCACGCGCGTGTACTTGGTCGGCGACTCGACGTGGAGGATGGACACGCCGGTGCCGACGTTGCACAGCAGAAACGGGAAGAAGTCGTGGCCCTTGCGAGAGTACTGCCGCTCGATCTTGCGAATGCTGCCCATCTCGCTCGGCCCCGCGCGCGGAGGCCGCTTGGGCGAGTCGCAGCTGCTGCCCACCGCATGCAGGCCCGGGCTCCTCGGACTCGGGCTCGGGCTGTCGCTGTCGCTCCGTCGCACGCTCGGGTCCTCGACGCGCTCGTACGTGTAGCACTCATCGGGCACGACCTTGGTCATGAAGCAGATGCCCTGCACCACCGCGCTCAGCTCGTTGCACGGCAGCAGCTCGAAGCCGAGCCGCCGCTTGAAGAGCTCGAGGTACTTGTGCGCGCCGCCGCCCGTCGCGTACATCTTGCCGATGCCGGCACACACGTTCTGCCGCTCGAGCATGTCGACGGCGGCGACCGTGTGCTCGGACGCGAATCTGATGAAGTGCATCTTGCCCCTGAGCGCGGACAGGTGCACGGCCAGCGCCTCCTCGCGCACGCCGGTCTCGCCGTATGTGTTGGAGGCGTTGATGAACTCGAGGACCCGGTCCGAGCCGCTGCTCTCCTCGTCCTTCTCCAGGAAGCAGAACTTGGCGAGCGAGCCGCCGATGTCGAAGCCGAAGCGCGCTCCGAGGTCGCTCTCGAGGATGGCTCGGGCCGCACGGTTTCTTCTCATGGTCTGTGGTGTCCCTGGTGTCCGTTCCTTCCGACGAGCGCCCTCGGGGGCGCCGTCTGGCGTGTGGCTGGTCTCGCTCCCGCTGTCGCTGTCCTGTTGCTTGCTCGCGGCATCCGCCAGTGCCGCTCGCCGCCGGCTGAGCAAGTAGCGGGTTAGTCCGACGGCCGCCACGACGGATGCGCAGCAGGCCGCCTGCTGCACACGCGACATCGCCGACGGGCGAAACGCGACTAGCGGATCCACACGAGGATGCCACGTCGCCGTCACGCGTTTCCAAACAAAGCACCTTCGTGCATAAGTTATGCAGCGTAGCGGCTATAGTAAATCTGGATTCTGTGCTTCGGCAAGGGGTCCGAGGTGTGTAGTTGAGGTAAGCTAACAGCGTTAAACCGTTAAACCGCTGCCGGAGGCTACCTCTGGCACCACCCCCGGCGACGACCTGAGAGGAGCAGCGACGACGGCGGAGTCGAGGCCAATGCGGTCTCGGCGACCGCGCACGCGCTGATCACCAAGCAGGGTGTTTGACACCCCCCGCCCGTTCGAGCGCAAGAAGCACCCGGCGACCGACAAGATCGACGACATCACGACAGGCCGACTTCCGCTCGCCAGTAAACTGGGAACCACGGCGAGAGCTCTGCTTAAACAGCTTAAACAGCGGGGAGGGCGTCATTCGCGTCAATAGCCCTAAAGTAACTGGGTCCTGGGGTAATCGCTGGCAAACGCGTCGCCTCAATAGCCTCAAAACAGCGTAAACAGCGTAGCCTCAATAGCCACGCGCGTGAAGAAGAAGGACAGCGGCAAGAAGAAGAGTAGCTTTGCGCACAACAAGGCGGGCCCGAGCCGGCAGTGCGAGGGGGCAGGCGAACGAAAGCCGTGGGCGGTGGGTTTGTTTATTTACCTGCGTACACAGGTACGCACCCCTCACGGCCGACCTGCCTGGCGGAGCAGCAAACAGCAGCTGACACATGAGTCGTTCCGCCAGCGTGCCCCGGGACCCAGTTACTTCAGGGCGGCCGCGGTAGGCTGTAGGTATGCAAAAGTTGGAAGGCACGCGGACCGATTGAGATCGGCTCGTGCCCAAGTAGTCGCCAGATAGCCAGGAGCCCCCACACACGCTTCGCTCGTCGTACCGATGCTGCCTCTCCTCTTTTGTCCCACGTCGTTCATCCTTCGGCCGCCCTCGCTCGTTGCCGCGCACGCGCGCCATCATCCCGCCGCCATGTGCGTGCAGCCCGAGCCCGCTGCGGTGGCCGACTTGAAGCTCAAGGAGATCAAGGTGGAGCTGGATGAGCTGGGAGTGACCTGGCGTGGCGTGTGCTTCGAGCGCGAGGACCTGGTCCAGGCGCTGCTGGACGCTCGCGCTCGTGGGCCGGCCGAGCCGTCAGCCGCCGCCAGGCCGGCAGCCGTCGCCGAGCCGGCAGCGGAGACGCCAGCGTCCAGCGCTGCCACACCCGAGGCGGACGGCGCAGCTTTCGAGGAGGCGTACCGCCCGGCGTACGAGGCGGCGATGCAGCTCAAGACCAAGGAGCTGCGAGCAGAGCTGGCCGCGCGCTCCATTGGCTGGGCCGACGCGCTCGAGAAGTCGGAGCTCGCCGCGCGGCTGGCCGAGGCAAAGGCCCGGGCGGCGCTCTTCAGCGCGAGCGGCGCGCTGACGCCCGGCGGGGTGGGCGTCGTCGACGAGGAGCAGTGCGAGCAGGAGCTGGCCGACGCGCGCACGCCGCTGCTACTCGACGTGTTTGCCGAGTGGTGCGGGCCGTGCAAGATGATCGCGCCGTGGCTCAAGGAGGTGGCGGGAAAGCTGGGCGAGCGGGCGCGCGTGGCCAAGCTCGACTCCGACGACGCGCAGGAGCTCTCGACGGAGCTCAAGGTCTCGGGGCTGCCCACGGTCATCTTCATGCGCGATGGCAACGAGATGTACCGCCTCGAGGGCGTGCCCGCGACCCAGGCGGAGTTCGAGAAGCTCGTCGAGAAGCACTTGCTGGATGGGGCGTCGCTGTAGCGTCGGCAGTGGACGCCCACATCGTGTCGCCCTCGGCAGCGTGTGGGATCGAGAGCGAAAATACGCGAGACGCCGCAGCGCGCAGGGGCACGCAAGCGAGCGCGTTGAACCCAGATAGAGATTATTTCTAACGAGCACCGATGACTCATGACCCACTACCATGCACGAACGTGTGTACAGCAAATGCGTCCCGGGATGTGGACCCTGTCCACACATGCACCGTGTGTGTGCGCGTCGCTCCTGGCACCACAAAGAAGGCTTGCCTTCACTTATTCGCCAGCGACGCCTCGTGCACACTCGGCAGCGAGAGTCCCTGCCATTTGGATGAGACCGAAGGTTTGAGTATGCGGATGGGTGCTCGAGCGGGCGGTGCTGCACTCACCTCGGAGTCGGCGACCTGACCCTCCTGAATGCCGCCACGTCCCGCGAGCTTCTTGGCCGCCGTCTCGCCACGAGTAGGCAGAAACACGTGGTCGCCCGAGGAGTGACGGCGCACGAGCGGGCCCTTCTTCGTGGCACCCGCATTCGAGTCGCCCCGGGCAAGCACAGGCTCAGCCGGCCTCAAGAAGGCAACTGCGCATCGCAAGCACGGCGTTGTGAGAAGTGCGAGGCAACAATGAAGGCATGCTGGCCTGATGAGAAGCGCGAGGCGACGAGGAATAGTGTCGTGCGCTCACCGTAGGCGGCAGCACCGGCAAATGCAGCGCCAAGAGCCATCGGAAGAGCGTTCGCGGCCATGTTGATCGGATGAGCGATTGGAGAGGCGATGAGAGCGACGAAGCTGAGTCGTCACGTCTTGTGTTGCGTGCAACACACGCAGGAGCATCACCGCCCAGCACGAGGAAGCTCTAAAGAACAAGGAAGGCCGATGTTAGACTATCGGGTCAGCTTTCGATACGCTAGTCATATTCGACGGGAAGTTCCAAAAGCAAGCATAGGAAGTCGTAAGCATGCAAAACTTCTTTTGAATACAACTCCTTTTTGCGGGAGCGCGCCGCTTGAATCGCTCTCATGGCGGACGCTTACTGCATCGAGCCGTCCTTCGGCCCCATCTTCTTCCACCCGGGTTGCACGGTGATCATCTGCATTGGCTGCCTCACCATGCTCGTGCTGGGCATTCGCTGGAACAAGGGCACGCAGACGCGGGACTCGAGACGCGTCTCTATCGAGCAGGCGCCGCTCAAGTTCCTCGCACCGCGCGGACGCGGCGAGACTATTCTGACGCGTGATGAGCAGGACAAGCTTCCTGGAGTCGCCTTCGTCATGCCAGTCAAGTGGACAGCGATCAAATCGACATCGCCCAAGGAGAACTGGCGGACGCAGATCAACTCCTTTTATGGCGGCTACTTCGAAGCGATATTCGCGGTCGAGAGCGCAGACGACGGCGCGGTCAGCGTCATTGAGGAGCTGCAGGCAGAGATGGCCGAGTCGCTCGGCCCGGGTCGCATCAAGCTGGCGGTCGCCGGGCTCTCGACGACGTGCTCACAGAAGATCTTCAATATGGTGGCAGGCGCAAGGCGGGCCGACCCTCGGTGCCGCTACGTCTTCTTCCTGGACGCGAATGCCGCACTTCACCCCGGCACGGTGCTGTCGATGGTGCACGAGATTGAGCAAGACGACGACGTCTTCGTGGCGACGGGCTACCCGTTTGACGTGCCACCTCCGGGCGCGAGCCTCTGGTCGTGGACGGTGGCGCAGTTCCGCTGGACGTGCCTCTCCGAGTTCCTCTCGAACCGCTCGACGTTTGTGTGGGGTGGCGCGATGCTGCTGCGCAAGTCGGACCTCGACGAGAACCGGTACGGCCTGATGGACCTCTGGCTCAAGGGTGGCTATTCAGACGACATGCTGGTACAGGCAACCGCACAGGACAACGGGCGGAAGATCGCCACGCCGCTGACTGCGATCTTCCCAAACACGCTCAAAAAGGATGTGCCATTCAGCTACGCGTGGGATTTTCTGATGCGGCAGAACTTTGTGCTGTTCACGTACGGCTCGGCGGGCCAGCTCTGCCGACAGGCGCTGATGATCTTTGCGTACGCGTTCTTCAACGTCCTGTTCGGGCCAGCGCTGCTGCTTGCCGCCGCCTCGCTGCCCGAGGCCGTACTCTGCCCTGGTCGCCTCGACGAGGCCAAGCACGCGACCCACCTCGGCGCGTGCGTCCTCTTCTTTGGACTCTACGTCGGCGCAGTCTTCGTTCTGCGGGCAAACCTACGCGCCATCGCCGGGATGTGCACCGTGCTCTCTCCCGAGGCGAGCGCCGTCGACGTCTCGCACGTGCGCCCCGGTCGCCTCGCGGCGTCGCTCCTCTCGCAGGCGCTCTTCGCGCCGGCGGTCACGATGCGCAACGCTGCCTGCGCGACCTGCAAGTGGGGCGGCATCTACTACACACGACGGCGCGGCCGCATCGTGCGCGTCCACCGACCGGGAGCGACGACCGCAAGCTCGTCGACCCGCACAGCCGACACAAAACCAGCTGCACCGACCAGCACGGGCACCGTCTCAGTTGAGATGCCATCAGTTTGAGGCTTGACCATTTTCGCATCCAAAACTCCAGTGTGTACAATATTTGATTCAAAAACCTACTGTGCTAGCTATCGAAGCCCTCAAACAAGTGCGCGGTCGCGGCGCTGTTGAGCGCGGCGTGCTCATTGTGCGGTATCTCCCACTCGCTCTCAAAGTTGGAGACGTCGAGCGGGTTCTCTATCGTCGGGATGTACGGCGCCTGCGTGAGCTTCTTCTCGAGCCGCTGCCAGTTGGTCTTCGAGAAGAAGGCGTGCCGCTTGAGCTCGGAGACGCCGAGCTTCATGCAGCCGAGTCGCTCGGTCGGCTCCTTGACGAGCAGCCGCTCGATCATGTTCCGCGAGTCCTTCGAGAGCGCGCGCTGCCCCTTGGAGACGGGCAGCACGCCGCGCAGCGCCTTCTGGTAGATCTGCATCGGGTCGTTGTCGTCGACAAACGGCGCGTTGCCCATGATCATCTCGTAGCACAGGATGCCGACCGCCCACCAGTCGGCCGCGTGGTTGTGCCCCTTGTTGAGGATGATCTCGGGCGCGAGGTACTCGGGCGTGCCGCACAGCGTCCACGTCTTGGCGCGCACCTCCTTGGCGAAGCCAAAGTCGACGACCTTGAGGTAGCCCTGCGCGTCGAGCAGCAGGTTCTCGGGCTTGAGGTCGCGGTAGACGATGGAGCGGTCGTGCAGGTACTCGAAGGCCGACACGACGATCGCCGCGTAGAAGGCGGCGACGGGCTCCTGGAAGTAGCGCTGCGTGCGGAGGAGGCCGAAGAGCTCGCCGCCCTGCACGAGCTCGATCAGCATGTACACGTTGTCGGCGTCCATGTAGCTCGCGGCGAGGCGCAGCAAAAAGGGGTGGTTGCAGCGCTGCATGATCTGCTTCTCGCTCATCACGTGCGCCACCTGGTTCTGCGCGATGATCTGCCCCTTGAACATCGACTTGAGCGCGTACGGCGTCTGCGTCGGCGTGTGCAGCGCGAGGCGCACCTGCCCAAAGGAGCCGACGCCGATCGTCTGGCGGATCTCGAGGTCGGAGTAGCGGATGGCGGCGATCGTGTGCTCGCGCCGCTCCATCTCGAGCGCGAGACGCTCCTGCAGCGGCCCCAGCAGCCGCGTGAAGGTGATCCGGTTGAGGCAGAGGCACTTGAGCGGCCCCTGCGCCGAGATGGTCGCGCTGCGCGGCTCGGCGCGCACCAACGCCATCTCGCCAAAGTAGTCGCCCTCGGTGAGCACCGCGACCTCGCCCTTCATCCGCGTCGAGACGACGGCCGAGCCGCTCTTGACGATGTAGTAGGCGTCGCCGTTGGCGCCCTCGTCGAAGACGGTCTGGCCGTCCTTGTACGTCTCCTCGCTCAGCGCCTCGAGCAGCCGATTGAGGTCGGACGACGAGAGGATCGAGCCGACGGACATGCCGTCGAACTTGACGGCCGAGAGGATCTTCTTGTTGAAGTTGGCGGCGGCGACCTCCTGCAGCGACGATCCAAGCAGCTTGTGGAACTCGGCGGCGTTGAGCTGCACGATCGTGCTCGTGCCGTCCGAGACGACGTCGGCCTTGCGCACGCGGTCGTCCTCCTCGACCTCCTCGTTGAGCGCACTCTCGCCGAAGCACTCGGCCTCGCCGACGGGGAGGACGTCCTCCGATCCGCGCCGCTGGCACAGCACGCGCCCCTGCCGGATGAAGAAGATCGAGTCGGCCCTCTCGCCCTGCCGCACGATGTACTCGCCGCCGTTGAACTTGAGCGTCACCACGACGCTCGTCAGTTTCGTCAGCTGCTCCTGCGTGAGCGACGCCAGCAGCGGGATGCCGCCGAGGAAGGAGGAGAGGTCGTGGTCCTCGCTCGCCTGCGACGAGCACAGGATGGCGCGGAAGGTGCCGCGGTCGAGCGCCCAGAGCGTGCCGCTCTCGGTGCACTTGACGGTCGCGGCTCTGGGGCAGTTGTACATCAGCGCCAGCTCGCCGAACGCCTCGCCCTTGGCGTACGTCTTGACGGGCTTGCCGGGCAGCTTGGAGATGAAGACGGCGTAGCTGCCGCTCTGCGCCATGTAGAAGTTGTCGCCCTTCTCGCCCTCGTTGATCAGCGTCTGCCCCGCCGACGCCTTTACCTCGAACATCGCGTCGACCACCGTCCGGTACTCGGACGTCCCCAGCCCGCTGAAGAGCACGCAGTTCTTGCTCGCCTCCTCGATGGCGGCCTCGGCGTCGGCGTCCTTTGGAATGACCGAGAGCGCCACCTGCGCCGGCGCGCCGTCCTCCGCGCTCGCCGCGCCGCCCTCCGCGCTCACCGCCAGCCGCTTCTTGCGCACGCTGCCGTCCGCGCCGCCCGCGCCGGCGCCCATCACGCTCGGCCCGCCGCCCGCCGCCAGCTCGGCGAGCAGCGCCTCGAGCTGCGCGCGGTACGAGTCGAACTTCTTCTCGTACGACGTGTACGTGTTGGAGGCGGCGCGGTCCTCGGCGCGTGGCGGCTCGCCCTGCTCGCGCTCATACGCGCGCTCCCACTTGAGCAGCTTCTCCCGAGCCTCGCGCGCCTTGTACTCGAGCGACGCCACCTCCGGGTGCTCGGCGAGCGCCGGGTCGACCTCCGGCAGCGGCGGCGGGCCCCTGGTGGCGGCCGCCGAGGTGCCTCCCGTCCCTGCCGCCGCCGCCTCCTCCGGCTCCTCCTCCACCGCCTCCCCGGGCGCGTGCCTGCGACTGCCCCGACTGCGCCTCGACCTGCCGGCGTCCGGAGAGTCGTTCGCTCGTGGAGGTCTGCCGCTATCGCCGCGCCGCCTGCTGCCGGTGCTCGAGTCGCGCTCTCCTCTCTCTCTCTCTCCTCCACCGGCGCGCCTCGAGCGGCGGCTGCTCTTGTCTGGCGAGATGCTCGGCGACGAGGCGCCAGACTGCTCCTTGAGCTGCTTCTTGTAGTAGGTCGCCTTGTCGTTGAGCGCGTTCCACGTCTTCGAGGCCATCCGGTCGTCGTCGGTGGGAGGCGCGCCGTACTCCTCCTCGAAGATGCGCGTCCACTCGGACATCTTCTGCTTGTACTCCTGGTACTTTGTGCGAGGCGACGCCATCGCGCACGAGGAACGACGGAAGCTAGCTCCGACCACCTCCGGTCCACAGCAGAAGCCCAAACCCTCAAAAACAACTGTCTTTGTGAGGGGGTGAACCACACACACCGAAGTTTCCTCTTGCTTGCAATGCTTTCCCACACTCCTACCAGGGAGCACGTGGCCCGCACAGACACACTCGATCTTAC
>Ga0209713_10001626_pt1 | contig 13614 bp, 6 predicted proteins | sample ArcOceMetagenome_3_FD_187444 | JGI IMG/M metagenome (GOLD analysis project Ga0209713, IMG submission 187444) | Marine eukaryotic phytoplankton communities from Arctic Ocean - Arctic Ocean- Svalbard ARC20M Metagenome (SPAdes) (version 2) | ecosystem: Environmental > Aquatic > Marine > Oceanic...
AGCGTAATCTGCGAGACCGCGCCAACGTAGGTCGGGTGTCGCAGGTACTCGAGCGCAGCACGCACGTCCGGACGGCGGAACCACTGCCGTGCCTCGGGCGAGGTGGTTTGTAATCCTGTAATCCTGCGATCCTGAAGACGATGCAGAAGTATGCACCTCGCCCACTTCTTTTAGAAGACAAAGAAAAGCCCTGTTTCTAATCCGCATTTTTTCCCGTTTCTTCGTCTACCACGCCATGCTCATCACCCACTTTCGTTTTCCTGCACTGTTGGGTGATGTATCCTCTCAGGAGGACGATGGCAACTTCTCGCGCGGACCAAAAGATGCGTTGCGCCGGTGCCTGCTGGCTCTGCCTCGCCTCGAGCGCCGCGGCGTTCACCGCGCCGACCGTCGTATCGCTCTCGCCCACCGCCCCGACCGCTGGATCGTCCTGGCGCCCCGCGACGCGGACCTTCGCGACGCGCATGGTGCAGACGGACGATGCTCCGGTCGCCACGAAGACCAAGAAGATCCCGGCGGCCGTCGCCGGCGAGGGCAACCTGCTGGCGGAGCTGCCGTTCCCGTCGATCTACACGGCCTTCTACACGGCGATCGTCGTGCTGACCGCTCGCGACCTGACCGAGAACGTGGCGATCCAGCGGTGGCTGGCCGACGGCGCCTCCTTCTCCGACGTGCCGTGGCTGAGCTTCAGCGGCGGCGCCATCCTGATCTCGTACTTCTCGTTCGAGCTGGCCAGGATGGCGGGCTTGGGCAAGGTCGAATACTACGACGACCTCTCCACGGAGGGCCTCAAGGTCGGCTCGCTCGCGCAGCAGGCCGCGGCGTGGGCGAACGCGGGCGAGGTGCCGACCGCGCTCGAGGTCGAGGGCCGCGAGCTCGCCGTCGCGACGTTTGGCGGCGGCTGCTTCTGGGGCACGGAGCTGTACTTCCAGCGGATGCAAGGCGTCGTGGCCACGTGCGTCGGCTACACGCAGGGCCGCACGGAGAAGCCCAACTACGCCGAGGTGGGCTCGGGCACGACGGGCCACACCGAGGGGCTGCAGCTGATCTACGACCCGGAGGTGGTGAGCTACAGCGAGCTGTGCGACAAGCTGTTCAGCACGATCGACGCATCGCGGCTCAACCTCGTCGGCAACGACGTGGGCACGCAGTACCGCCACGGGCTCTACCCGCACACCGACGAGCAGTACGACGTGGCGATGGACGCGATCGTGCGCGAGCAGGCGCGGCGCGACAAGTGGAACCAGAAGGTGGTCACCGAGGTGAAGCGCGCGGCGGTCTTCTACCCGGCGGAGAAGTACCATCAGCGCAAGCTGCAGAAGGGCGGGCAGAGCGCGGCCAAGGGCGAGGCGAAGGACGTCAGGTGTTATGGGTGAGCAGCGGACTCGGAAAAGCGTATGTTCCGTCGCGCGCGTGTCCGGGTGTGGAGTGGAGTGTGCCGACCGCGTTATGAGAGTAAACCGTTATGAATCCGTAGAAGTATTTGACAAACACACCGCAAAAACTAGGCCTGCACGACTATGTCAGCTCGATGCTTCCCTCCGCGGCCGGCACGACGCCACGACACGCGCGGGACGGAACATGTTCCGGCGACCTAATGTCCGGCGAACCCGGCCCCGGGCTGCCGGGCCCGCAGAGGACGTCGGCGGCGGTGCGCGCCCTGCGCTCGCGCGGCCCGAGGAGGAGGAGGATCGGCGCGAGGAAGAGGTTGGCGTAGAGGAGCGCGATGAGCATGAGCGTGCACAGCAGCACCCCGAAGCGCGAGAAGAAGACGATGACGGTGAAGAAGAGCGCCGAGCACGCGCCCGCCGTCGAGAGCGTCGCCGCAAGCACCGAGATGCCCATCGACGCGAGCGTGAAGCGCAGCCGCACGGCGCGTGGCCCCTTGGCGTGCGCAAAGGCGTGGACGTAGTGCGTGAACGGGTCGAGCATCAGGCCCACGGCGACCATGCAGATGATCGACTCGAGCATGCCGAGCGTCAGGTCGTACACGCCGACCATGATGCCGATGAGGCACGCGAGCACGCACAGGATCGTGAGCAGCGAGAGCAGCGCGCCGCGCATCGAGCGCGTCGCCGCGAGCACCACGACAAAGGCGACGACGATCGAGCACGCGATGACGATGAAGACGTCGTTGAAGAGCAGCTGCTGGATGGCCATCGTGAGCCAGTAAGGGTCAGCCTCGAGCACAGCCACCTGCAGCACCTCGCCCGCCGTGCGCGGCGCCGCCGCGTTGAGCGCGTCCCTGTACGCCTGCCACCTGTGGTACTTTGGGTCGCGCCGCTTGGCGGGCGCGTGCCGCTCGAGCGGCACCCGGTACGTGACCATCACGTGGCGCAGCTGCAGCGCGCCGCCCGGCAGCCGCAGCAGCGACATCGCGCTCAGCCACCACGGCTCGCGGTCGAGCCACTCGCGCAGCAGCACGCCGAAGCGCGCGCGCGGCAGCGGCCAGGTCGCGTTGCGCTGCTGCTCGGCCCAGTCGGCAAAGCTGCCGATCGGGCACGCGTCGGGCATCCCGTCGACCACGTCGAGCTCGGCGGGCGGCGGCTCGACGCACACGCGCCGCAGCGCGACCTGCGCCGCCGGGTCGCTCGCGTCGAAGCCGTCGTCCCACACGACGACGCCAATGTCCTCCTCGTCGAAGCGCGACGTGCCCGTCCGGTCGACGCCCGCCGCGCCGTAGAGCAGGTAGAGGTGGCCCGTCGGCTGGCCGAACCGCGAGTCGCGCAGGGTGAGGTAGCGCTGGACGTTGTGGCCCTTGGGCCAAATCTGCACGTCCGAGTCGGCCGCCTGCAGGTAGCTCGCCTGCACGCCGAAGAGCGCTGCGACCAGCAGCAGCGCCGCCACGCAGTAGGCCGCGTTGCGCCCGCGCAGCATCCACGGCGCAAAGCGGTTGGCGAACCATGCCTCGACGACGCGCGGCACCGGCGGCCTGGCGTCGTCGCCCTCGCTCGCGCCCGACGAGCGGGGCGACGGCGGCACGTCGGCGTCCGACGACGGGTACGGCGCAAACCACGAGCGGATCGCCTCGACGACACCAGTGGCAGCGGTGGCAGAAGAATCGCTCTCCTCGCCCGCGGCCTGTGCCGGCTCGTCGTCGCCTTGCGACGCTGGCGGCGAGGGCGGCGGCGTCGGCGGCACCGCGCCCTCGGCGTCGGCGTCATTTTGCGTCGACGCCTCGCCCGCCTCGCCCGCCTCGCCCGCCTCGCCCGCCGCCTCAACCTCTCCAACGGCCTCCACCTCCGCCGGCTCGGGCGGAGCCGCCACGTCGACACTCACGCCGACCTCGTCGACGTCCTCCGCTCCGCTCTGCTCGCTCTGCTCGCGCTGCTCACCCTGCGGCTGCTGCGCCGGCTGCGCCGGCTGCGGCGTGTCGGGCTCGTGCTGCGCCGCGGCGGCGTCCGACGAGGCCAGCGTCGGCCCGCCATCGGCCCACACGCGCCATCCCTGCAGCAAGTGGTACCACTTTGCGAGCTGCGCTCTCGCGAGCCGGAACACCGACGGCGCCTCGTCACCCTCGCCCTCCTTGGCAGCTGCGGGAGGGCCCATCGGCTTGAGGGCGGCGAGGAAGCGCCCAAACCAGCTCGCGAGGCCACGGCGCGTGCTCGCGGGCACGCATCGGCAGCATATGACCTCCTTCTGCCGGCGCCGCTCGTGCAGCATCAGCGCGCACGGCCACATGGTCGCCACCAGCAGCAAATTGGAGACGGCGAGGAGCGCGGTGAAGATGCCAAACGAGATCAGGTTGGGCACGTCGCACACGGCCGACGCCAGGAAGGCCATGCAGTCGGTGAGCGTCGTGACGAAGATCGCCGAGATGGCGCGGCGGTACGCCCACCGCATCCGCAGCAGGATCGAGCTGCGGTGCGACGGCGGCGCCTCCCACGCCGACTGCGTGAAGGCGTCGAGGAGGATGAAGAGGTCGTCGCAGCCGATGCCGAGGATGACATAGATGCCGATGACGTGCAGCACGCCGAAGAGCGGGATGCCGAGCAGCTTCCGGTAGACGTACAGCGAGAGCGGGAACGAGAGGCCAATCTGCAGCGCGCCGAGCGAGCCGAGCAGCAGCGAGCGCGAGTGCGCGCAGATGAAGACGTAGACGAGGACCAGCGAGCCGACGGCGAGCAGCAGGTCGAGCCCGAGCTGCCGCATGCCGCGCCACGCGATGAAGCCGCCCGTCAGGTCCCAGCACATGTCCACGTCGCCGCCGCGCGTGTACGCCGCCTGCCACGACTCCTCGCGGTCGAGCAGCGCGATGCGCAGCGCGTCACGGTACGAGCCGTCGTCCTGCGGCGGCAGCTGCCGGTAGCGCAGGTCGAGCCGCGTGAGGCTCGCCGACGCGTAGCCGCCGTCCCAGTCGTTGGACATGTACCGGTGCATGTCGGCGGCGCGGCCCGCCTCCTCGACAGCGACGATGCGCGGGTCGTACGCGAGGTCCTCGAGCTGCGCCGCGAGCGCCTCCGCGTCGAGGCTGCCGCCGAGCAGCGCCCCCACCGACCGCGCGTCCGACAGGTTGGACGCCCACGCGCTGACGCTGCCCCCGCCGGGCAGCTGTTGCAGCATCGACGCGAGGCTCGGCAGCTCCACCGCCGGCTGCGCCGTCGACACCTCGTAGATGTCGAACGAGTCGACCTTCCATCCCTCCGGGCAGCCCTCGTCCGCCATGAACTCGGCGTAGCACCGCCCCTGCTGGTCGCTGTTGCCAAACGTGAAGAACTGGCACTGCTCGACCGCCACGCACGCCGCGTCGCACTCGTCCAACGCGTCAAAGTCGCCCAGGTACCGATCGTCGCTGTAGCAGCCGTAGTGCTCGCGGATCAGCCGCGGCGACTGCCGCGCGGGCGCGTTGGCCGCGGCCGCGCCCGCAGCTGCCGCCGCCTCGAGCGCGGTGCAGTTGAGATCGAGCGGCTCCTCGCCATCGTCCCCCGAGGCATCGCCCATTGCGGGGCGCTCGCAGCAGCAGTGGAAGCCGAGCGAGTCGTCGGCGTGTGCGACCTGCGCGTGCGGCTCGCGCGTCTCCGGCGTGCCCGGGCACCGGTACGTGCGCGTCCACCCGCAGCCCACGTCGGCGCACCGGTCGGGCGGCGACGGCGGCGCGGGCGGCACGGCGGCGCCAACGGCGCGCCTCAGCAGGGACGCCATTGTCTCGCACGTGGCGTTGATGCCGCCCGCCTCGGCGATGAGCGCGCCCGCCATCGCCGCCATCGGCGCCGCCACGTCCGCCGCCGCCATCACGAGCGACGCCGCGAGAGGGTCGGACGCCATCACGGACGCCGTCTGATCGGCGACGACCGCCTGCATCGCGTCACCCAGCCCGACGAGCCTGGTGCCGAGCCCGCCCAGCTCGCCGCCGCCGCCGCCGCTGGTGTCGTCGCCGACACCGAGCCCGACGGCGGCGAGCACCGCCGGGTAGAGGTGCGGGTCGAGCTGCGCGACCATCATCGCCGCCAGCTGCAGCTGCGCCGGCTGCGTGAGCGCGTCCGCCGCCGCGCGCGGCGCGTCGCCGGCCTGCTCGGCCGCCTGCTGCACCGCCGCCGCCTGCTCGGCAGCAAGCAGCTCCTCGAGCGCCGCGCGCTGCGCCGGCGGCATCGTCGCGAGCCGCGCGCGGATCGCCTCGGCGCCGTCCGCCGCCGCCTCGGCGCCCGACGCGACGCCGGCCGAGGCGGGCGTGCCCTCGGCGGGGATCTCGACCGAGACGCCGCTGAGCGAGTCGATGGCCGCCGAGAAGTTGCCGCGGCCGAGGTGCGCGGCGACCGCGCTCAGGTTGAGCTCCGAGAGGCCGCTCAGGTTGGCCTGGCTCAGGTTGCGCGCGATCGCGCGCGCGTGCGCCGGCAGCGCGCCCTCCAGGTCGCCGCCCGCGAGCTGCTCCAGCTTCTCCGCCACGTCGGGGCGGCGGAGCATCTCCACCAGCACCGCGAGCTCCATCCGCGTGAACGGCCGCTCCGCGTACTTCCCGCGCATGACGCGCTGCACGCACGCGTCCTCCTCGGCCGTCGTGCGCGGCGGCGGCCACGCGCCGTACTCGTCGTCGCCGTCGTCGTCGTCGCCGCCGTCGTCGCCGCACGCGAGCGAGCCGTCGTCGTGGAAGAGGAACTTTGTCATCGAGCGGTGCACGCCCGTCGGCGCCCAGTAGCCCGCCTCGCGCATGTCGGCGGCGATGCGCTGCTCCATCGCGCGCACCTGCCGCACGCGCGCCGCCGTGAGCAGGTTCTCGCCGTCCGGCGCCGAGAAGAAGAGCGTCATCTGCACGCCGTGCCACTCGCCGCCGTCGCCGTCGTCGCCCGTGTCGCTCACTGCCAGGAGGCGGCGGCGGCGGTCGACGGCGGGCGGCGCGTTGGGCGGCGACGACAGGAGCGGCGGCGACAGCCACGGAGCCACCGGCTCCGGGGGTGGCGCTGGCATCGGCTCCGGCGGCGTCGGCGGGTAGATTGCGTTCACGCAGCAGTGGTGGCTGTCGCATCCGACCGTGGACGGGCCGATGGCTGGGCCGCCGCACGCCTCGGACGCCAAGCTACCCGTGGCGCCGCGCATGCAGCACGCGCCGGCCGCGCCGCCGCACCATCCGCACACGCCGGGCTGGCCAAAGCAGCCGTCCCAGCAGTCATCGCCCGCGTTGAGCAGCGCCGACGTCGCCGCGCCAAAGTCGTCGCTGGCGCCCGGCAGTGCGTCGCCCACCACGCCCGTCTCGCGGGTCGCGAGGATGAGCGCGTCGAGCGCCGACGCGGTCGGGTGGTGCTTGACCCGCCAGCCCGCGGTCGGGTCGGTCAGATGCAGGTCCGGCACGACGAGCACGCCCGCGAGCAGCGGCAGCAGCATCCACAGGAGCAGGCAGCCGCACGGCCGCCTGTCCATGACGGCCAGCGGGCTGAAGGTCTTGATGCTGTCGACCACAGACGGTGGTGGCGGCCGCTCGAGCTGAGCCGCCGCCTCACGGGCTAATGTGGTCGCCGACAGCGTCGCCATGCTGGCGTCAGACGCTCTTGCCGCCTGCACTACTCTTAGTCCCAAGTTTGACCGCGAACGTGCGGTGGTGTTACACGCGACGCCTCAATAAATCTCAAATCTAAAGTCGCAAAATAGGAGATAGGAGAAAGCTTTCTTGACTCCGCCCAACCCCGAGTCACTCTGTGCAGTCGAGCGTGCTGAAAACTAGACTCGCTCACTTTGGCCGCGCCGTGTCGGGATTGACGCCCCTCGCCCGCAGCTCCCCGCGAAGGCGGTCGGCCAGCGCAAAGTTCTTGGCGCGCTTCGCCGCCACCCACTGGTCGAGCAGCTGCTCCGTGTGAGGGTCGAAGGCCTCGGCGCGCGCGCGCTTCGCATTGCTGCCAGTAGCCATGCTACCCGCGTATGTCGTCGTCGACGACGGCTGCCCGCTCTGCGTCACCTGGCCATTCTCCGACACCCTGCGAGCCGGCGAGCGGCTGGCGCGCTTCCGCCCCGCGAGCGGCGACGGGCTCCTTCGGCGGCCTGCCGGCGAGGGGCTGCGGCGTCGGCCGGGCGAGGGGCTGCGGCGGCGAGGAGAGGGGCTGCGCCGCCGCCCGGCCGGCAACGGGCTGCGGCGGCGCGGTGAGGGGCTGCGGCGGCGTCCGGCCGGCGAGGGCGAGCGGCTACCACGCCTCCGCGGCGATAGCGAGCGGCTGCTACGTCTCCACGGCGAGGAGGCGAAGCGGCGCCCGCGCCCCGCTGGCGACGGGCTGCGGCGGCGCGGCGACGGCGAGCGTCCCCCGCGGTCCCTTCGCGGCGGCGGCGACGGGCTCCGGCCGCGCCCGCTGCGCCCGGCAGGAGGCGAGGGGCTGCCGCGCCGTCCTCGGCCACCCGCCGGAGGGGGCGACGCGCTGCGCTCGCGCTGCGCCTCGCGGCTGCGCCGGTGTTGGTTGGCGCGGCTGCTCAGGTCCGACGCGCGCTGCGGCGCGGCCGCCGCGGGCCTCGTGGTCCAGACGGGCGCCGCATGCGCCGCCTCGGCGGGCGCCTCGGCTGCTGCCGTTGCCGCCGCCGTTGGCGCCACCGCATCGCCGCCGCCGCCGCCGCCGCCGCCGCCGCCCTCGTCGGCCGCACGCGCCGCCTCGGCCTGCAGCTCCTGCAGGACGCCGCCGGCGCCGCCGGCGCCCGCCCGAGACGGCGCCGTCGCCGCCGCACTGTCGCTGCTGGTGCCACCACCGCCCTCGCCCGTCGCCGCAGGCGCAGGCGCAGGCGCCGGCGCCGGCACGGCCGCGGCCGTGGCCGCCTCCTTGGGTAACAGACCCACGACCGACTCAGCAACCGCGTATAACGGGTCGAACACCTTTGCAGCCCTCGCCGCCGCAATCACCTTGGCCTGGCCGTCCCCGAACCCTGCTCTCGAAGACCATTTCCACCTGCCCTGGTCCCTGCTCTCGGAGCGGCCGTGCAGCGGGTGCCGCCGCATTGGGACCTCAACCTCGCTCGTCTCGTACGTGAGCGTCACGGTGAACTCCTGTCCCGGCGCGACGCCGCTGAAGTGCTTTGCGGCTGGCACTTGGTCCGATTGGTCCGCTTCGTCCGCTTGGTGCGGGGCATAGGATTCCTACAGCATCTTGCCGCTCTTCCGCTTCCTGTACACGCTGAGCGAGCCCATGAACGCGATGCCCTCGACGACCGTCACGTGCGGCTCCTCGCCATCTGGATCCACAGCCTGCTTCCGCATCTCTGGCGTCCGAGCGACGTTCAGCGCGGCCTCCTCGGCAGTGACGAACATGCCGAGGTGCACCATCTTGCCGGACTCTCCTCGGCCGCGCCTCACCTTGGCCTGGTAGGGTTTGCTCAGACGGTCGTGACGGGCGCCGTCGGAGCGGCCTTTGTTGTCGATGAAGTAGACGCCCTTGTAGCCGCTCATGCAGTTGTCCCACGGCCTCGGCTTCAGCAGCGTGAGCCCCTCTGCCTCCACCGCCCGCAGCGCCTCCTCCGCCGTCAGCGGCCGCGGCTCCTTCGCCTCCACCTTCCCTTCCGGCGTCCTCGCGTAGACGAGAGCAGCCTCCTCGATTGTGGCGAAGCTGCCGAGGTACTGAACCCGGTTGTCGCGCCACACCGACACGCGGTACGGCGTGCTCTTGTTCTTGGCGAAGGTGCTCACGCCCTTGAAGCCGCAGGCGTTATCGGCTCTGACCAGCGTCAGCCCCTCCGCCTCCACCGTCTCGAGAGCCTCCTCCGCCGTCAGGTGCGCTCGCCACCTCGGCACTTCCGCAGCGACGATTGCCTTCGTCTCCGGCGTCCGCGCGCAGACCAGAGCCGCCTCCTCGGGCGTGTCGAACGAGCCGAGCCAAACGTTCTTGCCGCCACGATACACCTTGGCGTCGTAGGGCAGGACCTTTCGGTGGCTGTTGAAGCTCACGCCCTTGTAGCCCGTGCTGCTGGTGACCGACCGTAGCAACGTCAGCCCCTCCGCCTCAACCTGCCGCAACGCCTCCTCCGCTGTCAGCGGCGCCGGCCTTGCCAGCTCCGCCGCCGCCTTTTCCTGCGCCTCTGGCGTCCGCGCGAAGCAAAGTGCCGCCTCCTCGGCCGTGGCAAAGAAGCCCAGGGTCACCCCCTTGCCGTCGCGCGTAACCTTTGCCTCGTAGGGCGTCGACTTGGAGTGATGTCCCTTTCTGTGGAAGGTCACGTTGTGGTAGCCAGACGAGTTCTGACCTCTCTCGGCCTTCAGCAGCGTCAGACCCTCCGCCTCCGCTTGCCGAAGAGCCAGCTCCGCCGCGGCCTGCCGCGCCAGCTCATCCTCTATCAGCGGCGGCGGCGCTGCTGCAGCCGCCTGCGCCTGTGGCGTCCGCGCATAGCTCAGCGCCGCCTCCTCCGCCGTCGCAAAGTAGCCGAGGGTCACCAGCCCCTTGATCGTGCCGCCGCGGTACACCTGCGCCTTGAAGGGCTTGGGCCTGCCCTTGTAGAAGATCACGCCCTTGTAGCCCGTGTTGGTGCTGGTGGACCGCACCAGCGTCAGCCCCTCCGCCTCCGCCTGCCGCAGCGCGGCGTCGGCGGCCGGCGAGAGGTGAGTGGGAGCAGGCGCCCGAGCGCGCTCGGCCTCCTCCTCGAAGGGCCGCCGCTCCTCCACGGAGAGCTGCCGCCACTGCTCACGGTGCTCGGCCTTCCGCTGCGCCTTGCGCCACTTGGCCTGCCCGTTGGGCTCCGAGAGCAGCTGCCCGAAGAACCCGAGGAGCTCGGAGCGCTCCTCGTAGTCTTCGGGGTCCTCGCCCAGCTCGACGACGATCTTGCGCAGCATCGGCTCCGGGATCTCGCCGAAATCGATCATCTCGTCGTCGTCGTCGTCGTCGTCGTCGTCGTCGTCGTCGTCGTCGTCTCGCCTGGATGGCACAGCCTTCCTCAGCTGCAGGGAGAAGAGCTCAAAGGCGCCGCGTGACCTCTTGGGCCTCTTGGCGCTGCCCGGCGCAGGCGAGATCGGGGCCTTGCTCCCGCTCGGTCCAGCACCAGCAGCCGGAGCAGGCGGTGGCAGCGTCAAACTAATGGAGCGCTGCGTCAGAGGCACGTCTTCGTCGTCACTCTCACTGTTGTCAGCCATGGCAAACTGCGCCAGGAGGGCGCGCCTCGGGAGACCCAACGCGGCAAAGCCAAACTGTGTAAACCGGTACCTTCGGCATGCTTTGGGTTTGACAGCTTAAAACGCTTAAAGGCTTTCAAGCATTTGATCCTAAGGTAAACGGCAACCTGCAAGTATAGGCTCCAGGCACCGCCGCGCCGTTGCCTTCAGGGTCCCATGCCACGTCGTCGCGTCGGGCCGCGGCGGCGGCTCAAACGGCGGCGGCGAGCTGAAAGTGAGCCGCTCGCCGCTCGCGGGGTGCGCAAAGCCCAGCTCGCTCGCGTGCAGGTGGAGCCGGCCGCTGTTGCGCGGCGCCGGCGCGTACAGCGTGTCGCCGGCAATCGGGCAGCCGAGCGAGAGCATGTGCAGCCGCAGCTGGTGCCGCCGGCCGCTCTCGGGCTCGAGCCGCAGCCGCACGCACCGGGGCGGCGCGTCCACGGCCGCGTCGTCCATCGGCACGACCGACCAGCGCGTGCACGCCGGCTTGCCGCCTCGCAGGTCGACGCACTGGCGCGGTGGGTGCCGGCTGTCGGGTGCGAGCGGCAGCTCGAGCCGGCCGACCGTCGTCGGCGGCGCGCCCATCACGTCCGCCGTGTACGCTTTTGTCACCGTGCGCTCGGCAAACTGCCGCGAGAGCGAGCGCATCGCGTCCTTGTGCCGCGCGAGCACCAGCAGGCCGCTCGTCTCCCAGTCGAGCCGATGCGCCACGTGCAGCTGCGACGTGCCCTCGCCCTGCGCCGCGAGCGCGGCCACCACGCGGTCGTGGACCGAGTCCTTGATGTGCCGCGTGTTCTCCGTCGGCAAGAAGGCCGGCTTGACGACGACCACAACGTCGGCGTCGCGGTGCACGATGCTCAGCGCCTCGCTCGGCTCGGGATAGTCGGCGCTGGCCGTGTAGCCGCTGCCGCTCTCGGCCCACGGCACGGAGTAGGTCGCACCGCCGTCGGCGCTGCGCAGGTGCCGCGCCAGCGCCGCGGCGTGCGCTCGCTCCATGCGAGGAGTCGCGGAGGCGTGGCAGCCTTGTCGCTGGCGGCCGCGTGGGCAACGATTAGATTGCGAAGTTTGCATGCACTTGTATGCAAAACGGGCGGCGGGAGCGGAGGTGGCGGCTTGTCGCAGCTGGGCGGCTCCTAGAGCCAAACAGCATGCACTATCCCATACCTCGGCTCTCGCCCGCCGCATAGACGAACGACCAACTTCTCCGAGTTCAATCAACCTCACGACCGCTATGAGCGGGCGCCGACTCGCGGACGCCCTAAAGTAACTGGGTGATGGGGTTTCTAGCTGGCAAACGCGTCACCTCGATAGCCTCAATAGCTGCAAACAGCCTAAAAACGGGCGGCTTGAACGGCGAGAGCTCTGCTTAAACAGCTTAAACGCGCCGCTCCTCAATAGCCTCAATCGATTTTTTGTCGTTAAATTAAAATACAAGTAGCGTCAATATCCATACGAGTAAACCATAAGCGGCCATCTAGCTCGAGCCACGCCTCACGCCTCCACGACGCCCACCACGCCGTGCGCCGCCGCATGCGCGTTCGTCACGTCTGCGTTCGTCGTGTTGAGCACGAGCAGCACGAAGCCGCCCATCGCCGGCAGCGCCTTGGCCACGACGGTCGGGCTGGTGATCGCCGGCAGGGGCCCGGCGTAGACGTCGGTGGCGTTGAGCGGGAAGTGGAGCGCGTGGATGTTCATCTCGCCGAGGCAGGCCGCGCCGCAGCTCACGTCGAGCGGCGCGCTGCCGGCGTTGAGCAGCAGCAGCGCCCACGAGGTGAGGGTGAGCGCCTTGCCCCACGCGTTGACGCAGACCGCACCGGTCGCCGGCTTGTCGCCGCACTCGGCGCTGGAGAGGTCGGTGCCGGCGAGGCGCCTGCCCGCGGTGCGCAGCTGGCTCCACTGACTGCCGGGACTCCAGCCGTCTGCCTGGTTGATCGCGATCGCCTGGCGATTGGAATAAGTGGCGAGCGTGTACGCGGACATGAGCGAGAGCGAGCCCGAGATGAGCAGCGGCGCCGACATGACGCACCACAGCGCAAACTGCGCGCGGCTCTGCAGCTCGGTCACGCGCAGGTTGCCCTGCGCGTCCTTGCTCAGCAGCAGGCACGGGTCGTTCCAGTAGCCGGGGCGCGCGTACTGGTTGACGACCGCCATGACGTCGGTGTTGATCAGCACGCCCTTCCAGTTGGTGTCGTCCGGCCCGATCCGCGCCGCGTTGGCGAGCGAGTGGCCGCCCGTGTAGTTGAGCGTCGCGTTGGGCGGCGCGTACCACTCGTGCCAGCCGCAGGTCGAGAAGAAGATCGGCCGCCCCGTCGCGTTGAGCGCGTCGCGCATCAGCCCGTACTGGACGATCGCCGTCGCCTCGTCGTCCGGCGCGTTGCACGAGTCCTCCTTCAGGTAGTCGACGCCCCAGTCTGCGTACGTCTGCGCATCGACCGCCTCGTGCCCCTGCGCCGCCGCGAGCCCGGCGCACGTCTTCGTGCCGCGGTCGGTGTACAGCCCAAACTTGAGGCCCTTGGAGTGGACGTAGTCGGCGAGGTCCTTGATGCCGGCGACACCACCGAACCGTGCCTCGTCGGGATGCAGAGTGCCGTTGACGCGCCCGACATGGGAGATGTAGCAGTCGTCTAGGTTGATGAACTCGTACCCGAGCGCTGCGAGGCCGTTGAGGACGAAGAGGTCGGCGGTGAGGCGCACCATGTTGTGCTCCATCAGCTCGGTGCACTCCATGTCGTACCACGTGTTGTAGCCCATCGGCGGAGACAGGCCGAGGCCGTTGTCGAGCGCGAGGGAGAGTGGTGTGAGTGAGAAGGGCGAGCATCGGATTCGTCGCGTTAGCAGGGAAGCAGGTTGCGCAGAGTGCATGCAAATTAAGAAATTATGCAGTCCGACGTGTAGTCTGAGGGAAGCTAGCAACCTGACCAGCCTGAACAGCTTGTCCCGGCTGAGGGGCGCATGGGGGGGTGAATCACCGCACATGCGGCTGAACGACTTCGCGGATGGTGGTGGCTTCATCTGCTGTGGGCTCCCGGTTGGCCCCACCGCCAAGGCTCTGCGCCGTCATGATGGCGCTCGCACTCTCC
>Ga0209713_10001628_pt1 | contig 13612 bp, 8 predicted proteins | sample ArcOceMetagenome_3_FD_187444 | JGI IMG/M metagenome (GOLD analysis project Ga0209713, IMG submission 187444) | Marine eukaryotic phytoplankton communities from Arctic Ocean - Arctic Ocean- Svalbard ARC20M Metagenome (SPAdes) (version 2) | ecosystem: Environmental > Aquatic > Marine > Oceanic...
TTGGGGTGTGTGTTCTCGCTCACTGCCGCCATGGCCGGACACGTGCTTCGAGGGCTGGGAGGGTGGGCTCTCTAGAACCCCCTCCGGCGTTGCCCTCTAACGCTGGAAATTTTTGGCGTTGGAGTTTGCGCTTGCACTTGGAATGATAAACTTTTTTTTGTTCGTGGAAAATTTTTTTGTTCGTGGAAAAACGTCTTCAGCTGAGCCTGTTCCTTCCAAGAGCGCTTGCCCAGAGGGAGCAACGATGATGCGCGGCTTGGCGCTGTGACTCCCCCGGTCCCGAAGTCGATATGTCAGAGTTTGCGATGCAGGTCTTGGACAAGGCAAAGGCAAAGGCGGACCGGGCTGGCCTCAAGAAGGGCATGTCCCGGCTCACAGAGGACGACGCGCCGTCTGACGCGGGGGGGCTCCCGTTTCCGGCTGCCAGCGCGAGCCGCGACAACCGCAAGCTCACACTCCCGCAAGTTATGGGTGCCATCGTGGTCACCGCGCTCTTGGCCGCGCTGGTCTCCGCGCTCTTCACCGGCGGGGGTGAGGCGCAGCGGCCTCGGCTGCCGCAAAGCGGCTCGACGGCGGCGGGCGGCGGGCGGCCGGCGCCAGGGGCGAGTGCGGACGGCGACGCTGCCGCGGGGCACGGGAACAACGACACGAGCGTCAGTGCGCCGCCGGGTGCAGAGGCTGCGGCGGCGCTGGTGGACATGGTTGATTCCCAGAAAATCCGCGCTCACCTCGAAAGTCTGTACAGCATCGCCATGGGCCACGACGGCAACAGGGCTATGGGCACAGACGGCTACACTGCCTCCGTGCAGTATGTGCGGTCAACGCTCTCGACGCTGGCAGGTTTGCGAGTGACTGTGCACGATTTCACAGTGTCCAAGAATCAGCTGGATGCCTCGAGTCCTGCAACACTGAGCATTCCGTCCACGTCGGCAATCAAGGACAGCGACTTCTCGACGATGTCCAACACGGGGTTCGGAAACGTCACAGGAGTACTGATACCGGCCGGGTTTGGATCTGATGGTGCGTCGGCGGGTAGCCAAAATGGTTGCAACGCAAATGGGACGACAGACTTCGGCGCCGTAGCCGCGGCAGCGCAGGCCGGGAGGACGGTGGTGGCCCTCGTGGAGCGCGGCAGCTGCTTCTTTTCCGACAAGATGAAGAACGCGCAGGCCGCTGGAGCCACAGCCATGCTAATCTACAATGCGAACAATGGGCCTGTCTTCTCCGGCACGCTCGGTAGTTCCGGCGACGTAGCGGCATACCTGCCCTCGCTCGGCCTCTCCTCCTCGCTCGGACGCTCCCTCCTAGATCGTTACGCGGAGTGCCCGTGGCCTGCCTCCGCGCATGCGCCCACCTGCGAACCTCTGGAGGTTCGCGTGTTTATTGCGGGCCGCTTCGAGACTATCGAGTCACAGAATGTGATCGCGGAGACAGAGACAGGCGATGATACCTCAATCGTTGTGGTGGGGGCCCATCTTGACGGCGTTGAGGCAGGTACTTGTCGAGCCTGCCACGCGCCCAGATGACAACCCGTTGTCCTACACGCAGACTCCCTTGCTGCATGCTGTGCAATGCGTTCTCATCGCGTCGGATTAGTCTGACAGCGTGGTACAGGCCCTGGGATTAACGACAACGGCTCCGGATCGTCCACGCTGCTGGAAATCGCGCGTGCTTTTGTGGGGGCAACATCTCTCCCGGTTGCCAACCGCGTGCGGTTTTGCTGGTGGGGTGGCGAGGAGTCAGGTATACCCGGGCGGGCCGGGTATGCAATTTTCGTGTGCGTTTGTGGGCTCGCGAACACCAGCTTGTGTATCCCGTGACATCTTGGAGGTGGTGAGACCTCATCTTGGTGGATGAACATGCGCAGGGCTGCTGGGTTCTCGCGCCTACGTGAGCACACTGAATGCGACGGGCGAGCTGTACCGGGTCGCGCTGAATCTCAACTTCGACATGCTGGTCTTCCCCCACCCCTCCAACTCCCGTGACTTTCAACCTGTCTGCCTGACTTCATCCTGGTCCTTTCAGGGCTCTCCAAACTACAAGACGGGCGTGTACAACGGCACAGACCAGGAGCAGCAGGAAGATGGCGCTGTGCATGGCAGTTCGTTCATCATGCGCCTCTTCACTGCCTACTTTGAGTCGCACGTCACCCCGTGGACTCCGTCTGCGTTCACGGGCCGCAGTGACTATGGCCCATTTCTCGGTAGCGTGTGCCTGTGTGTACCCATTCTCATTTGACGTGGCTGTGCACACGGGTGTTGTCATTCCTTGGCAGCCAAACAGCAGTCAAGCAACAGTCAAAGCAGCACTCAGAGCGCATGGGCGCACCGCTGTCGTGTCTTTTGCGCTCACCTCTCTCCCGCGCTCACCTCACTCTTCTGTCGGCCCGCGAAAATCGGCGCACGCCTGACGCCTGGCGACCGGTGGGCAGAAATGGGCATTCCGGCAGGGGGTCTTGATACTGGGGCGGAGGGGATCAAGAGTATGGAGCAGCGCAAGGTTTTCGGCGGTCTTGGTACGTGTATCTGATGCAGTGTGGCGATGACGCTGTTCTTCATGTCGCACAGGCTGTGATGCGCTCCGCGCCCAGAGCATCCCTCCGCGCGTACAAGCGCAATGCGTGTGCCCTGCGCCCGCGTGCTTGGCACTGGCTGTGCCACGCAATATCCGATGGAAGCAATCGGTATCGAGAGTCAACATGTGCGTGGCTACCGTCTAGACGGTTGTGCGTCTCACCCTCGTCCCCTTGCCCCTGCCCCGCCGGCCTGCTCTCGCAGCGCGCGCGGCCTTTGACCCGTGTTATCATCAAGAGTGCGACGACATTTACAACGTGGACATGATCGAGATCGCCCGCTTGGCGCGAGCTGTTGCCCACACTCTTGCGCACCTGGTCGTTGATGGTTAGTAAGCCACTGGCGTCCTTGCTCCCCGCCCTCAACTCCCAACGCCCGAGGCATCGCCTTCTTTCGTCATGTATCTCGCCCTCCCGATCCGCCTGACCGTGTGATTTCCCTCTCCTGTCTTTCTCTCTCGCCCACATAGCGCAACTACGCCAAACCCTGAAATTCCCGCTGAAACGCCAGGCCTCCCCTCGTCGCACAGCGAAGCGGCAGGTAACTCGATTAACCTCCAACCTGCCCTCGCTTCCCTACAACGGCCCGCATTTGAACTTGTAATTTGAATAAATTTGAATTAAGTGGCTCGGCCCAGAGGGAAAAGAAGAGGGAGAGGGGAAGATCGAGGTCGCGTTGGCGGGAGGGAGGGAGGGAGAGAGGGAGGAGGTATCTGAGTCAAGTCGGGCTGCGTTCGTGAGCGAACGCTTGGGTGTCCCCGGGTAAAGTTTACTACATAAACTTTAGATGATGCCGATCTTGTTGGCAACATCCAACGCATCGAAATCCTGAGTCAGGCGCACATAGGCCTTCTTCACGCCGTCAGGGCGGACCAGGGTGTTGACCTTGGCGCAGGCAATATCGTACATTTTCTTGACGGCCTGCGAGATCTGGCGCTTGTTTGCCCGCACGTCGGTGATGAAAACCAGTGTGTTGTTGTCCTCGATCTTCTTCATGGCCGACTCAGTGGTGAGCGGGTACCTGCAGCAGCAGCAAAGCCGTCACACCTCAGCTCCCACCCTCAGCAAACTCATTCACACCCCTCGCGACCAGCGTCCTAGAGGCAGCGCCCGACACCTGTCTCCCTGTTTTCACCGCGCTCATGCACCAACCACTACCGCACCGCCTACACGCCACAAGGACTCGCCAAGCCATCGTCGTGACAGCCGTAATGACCAGAGCACCCCACTCCAGGTTACTTGCCCATGCCGACCATCAAGCCTTCAGTGCCACCACCACACGTACGACTGCACGAGCTGGCGCGCAACTGCGAACGCTGTTCCTCACTGGCCGCAGCCACCCTAGCACATGCTCTTTCGTATGTGCCTCCCAGAGAGAGGTCAAGTATGCTGACGCAACCTCACAACCTCAGCAATCCTGCAGCAACCAAGCGCCCGCCGCTCATACTGTCCATCCCGCCATTGCAGTCCCATCCCCATGCGTCCCACCGCAGCGACTCCATGCCACTCGTTCCGGATACATGTATGAACGCACGCACACTCTCCGGTCCCAAGGCCCCACACAAACACGGTGGCGAGAGCCCACCCTGCAACCAGTTCAGAAAGAAAGAGTGGGGCTGGCACATACTTGATGATCTGGAATTGGTCGAGCTTGTTGGCGCGGGGCGCCGACTTACGCTGGTATTTGGGGTTGCGCGCCTTCTTCAGGGTCTTGGGGCGGTGGAAGGTTGTGCTGGTCCTGACCTTGGCGGACTTCTTCGACCGCAGGCCAGCAGTGACGGCCTGGGCGGCCTTCTTGGCCTTATCCGCAGGCGCTCCCCCCTGAGCACGCGACAACACAAACAAACAATACGTCACACACACACAAGTGCGCATGTTCCCACGTCGTCCCCAACCACCACTTTGCTGTACCCGGCACCCGCCACTGCAGGCGCAGTGTGCGTCACTGCAGACGCAATGCGCCGCAGCGTTCACGCAGGCGGACCGGCAGCTGTGCCACCACCAGCAGCGCTAATGCGTGCAGGCTGATCTGAGCGAAGTGTACATCCATGTGCTCGCTTGTCCCTGCAGCGGGGTGTGCCACACCCTCAACCGGCCACGCATGCAGGCTGTTCCTACATGCACTGTCCGGTCGAGTGCGGAGACAGTGCCCACGCGGGAGCATATGCGACCCCAAAATCCAGCTCCACCTCGCCCCACGCCTCCCCTCCCCGTCACGGCCTCTGTGCCCTCCCCACGGCCTCCCCGCGCACACGCACGCTCATCGCGCCTATGGCGAAAAGCCAGGAAGAGACGCCAGTGTACGAGCGGGCCAGGGGCGACCGCGTTCTGTCCGCACGGGGCACACAGGCGTTGCATAGTGCCGCGGCCCAGAATGCCCGCGTGCTCAGCCCCGCGCCACTGTTGCCCCCTGGCGCTCCTCCTGTCCCGAGTCTCCGTGCGTGCGGCTCGTGCGCTCGTGGGCGGTGTGGTGCAGCGTGCAGCGTGCATCCTCCGCGCTACAGCCCAGCACCCATCCCATCATCTGGCGTCACACGCGTCCAGCAGCACGCCCCGCGCGTCTCCCTCCCGCGCCGCAGCCGCTCGGACCTTCTTAGCCGGCATGGTCGTGCGCTTCTGAGCCCTCTCGAGCACGAAAAAAAACTGAAGGGCGAGCCCTCGTGGGAGTTCGCCCTTAAACAGGGGAGTAAAACTGAAGGGCGAGCCCTCGTGGGAGTTCGCCCTTAAACACGCAAGGTTGCGTGGTGGCGTGGCAAGCTCGGTGTGCGAGGCCTTGGGCGGCGGACGGTGGTGTCAGCCGGCAGCCGTCCAGCGCATTCGCCGCCAGCAGCCGGGCGCTGGGCCCGCGACGCCTGCGCGGTGCCAGGTTGGTCGCCATCCCCCCCGCGCCCCGGTGCACGCCTCTCGCGCGCAATTTCATGTGCTGGCTAGCCTGCTGTTTATGTCAGCGCGCGCGTAGTGCGCCCGCGCGACGAGCGCGGGCCTTGTCTCCCGCACGGGCCTGCCGTGTGCGTCCTGTCCTCTATTTGCCTTCAGCCCGCGGGACGGCCGCCACCCACTCGGGCGCTTGTCTGCGGCGATACTTGTCCCACCGCATTTGATCCGTGTGCTGTCATTTGCAGGTTATAGGCAGGGGGGGCGGCCGAGATGAGTGAAAAGGCGAGCAAAAAGGGGAAGAAAAAGGGGGGCGGCAAGGGCGCCAAGGCTTCCCCGGTGCGTTTCGGGCGAGCCCGTGTCGGCATGCCGTGCTCACGCGGGCGCTCGTCCACATGGCTGACGTTGCTGTGCGAACGCTGCTCTGAACCAGCAGGCACCCATCATCAATGGCAATGATGAGCCAGACTGCGGGCTTGGTGGCAGCGTGCCGCTGACGAGTCCCGAGTCCGGAGATCCGTCGAAGCACGTGGCGGATGCGGCTGGCGAGCCATTGTCATCATTGCCACCAGATGCGCCAGCGGGAGAGGGTGCGTCTGCTGCAGACGGTACGGGGGGGGCAGCGCCTGTTGAAACACCTCCCCCCGAGGCACCTGCGGAAACTCCGCCCGAAACAAATGGCACGCACGCGGCACCTCAGATTGAGCAAGTTGACGATGTGAAGGCCATGGAGCAAGCCGAGCAGCCCGAATCTGCGGTGGAGCCCGTCACTGTGGTCGCTCCAGAGGGAGATGCGGCAGGTGCGGAGGATTCCCACCCGCCGCCTGCTGAAGATGCCTCGGGTCTTCTGACAGCGGTATCCGGAGAAATCGCAGGCGTGGGCGAAGGAGCAGCGGAGGAGGCATTTGCGCAGAGTACGCCGCAACAGGCGGTCGAGACTGTGCCAGAGCCAGCAGCAGAGGATCCGTTTGCGCAGATTGCCCAGCAGACCGTTGATGCTGCACCAGCTGCGGAAAATGCACTTGCTGCCGTTCCACCTCTGCAGGCAGACGGCTCTGTACCGGAGCAAGCCGCAGAGGATCCATTTGAGCAGATTGCGCCCCAGCAACCGGCCGACGCTACACCGGAACAAGAGGCCATGCACGCGCAAGCTCTGTTTGACGTTGCTCCAGCACATGGAGTCCCGCTGGCACAAGACGACCCGAGCTCTTTGTTTGGTGACAATGCTGCTTCCGAATTCGACACTGTCGCACCCGCCGTGTTCGCTCCCACGGTCGATGTGCAGGCTGCCAATGACTTTGGGGCGGCAGCTGCTGGAACAGTGGACATCGGGTCTCCCCAGAAGGATCCAAGTGCACTCTTCGGCAGCGCGCCGCCTGGGAGTAATGACTTCTTTTCGACCCTTGCCCCGCCGGAGGGTGCACCAGCTGAGCAGCAGGCCCAAGATCCGGTCGCGCATGCCGGCGTGCAGCCCCAACCGCAGCATGACAGCCAATGGACGCCTGCAGATGCGCAACAGAATGCGGCGTATTTCTCAGAGCAGACGCCGAATGTGCTGCCTCCTAACGACCTCTTCGGCGCAAGTACTGTGCAGCACGACCCGTTTGCTCAGCCTGAGCAGGAGTTCAACATACAAGAGAACACACAGAATATGACGCACACGCAGCCTGCAGATGCCAGCGCACTATTTGGCGGCGCTTCTGCTCCCGTGGATGATGCCTTTTCTCAGGTGGCCGCTGCCCAGGAAGGTGCGGCTGCCTTCGACCCCTTTCAGACTGCCCAGCAGACGGAGTCACACGCGCAGGGCACAGACGGGCTGTTCGGGGGCCAGGAGGTGCAGGATGCCAGCTCGTTGTTCGGTGCCCCGCCCGTAGCGGCCGCCGCTGATGGCGGTGACGTGTCGAATCTGTTCGGACCGCCGACGGCAATGCCGGACATTTTCGGCGCGCCTTCCAACGACGATCCGTTTGGGGGCATTGGTGTCAACCATGAGGCCTCCTTCTTTGACAGTCTTGCGGTTGCCCCTGCGGTTGCTCCTGCCCCGGTCGCGCAGGCGGTCGGCTACAATCAGCCGACGCCCCAGCAGCCGCAGCAGCAATATGCTTACGAGCAGCCGGCATATCACCACGTCGCGCAAAATGCAGACAACTCAGCGGCTCAATACACACCGGCCGGGCAGGCGCAAAGCTACTACCAGACCCCGGCGCAAGACAACAATTACGCACAGCAATACGGCCAGGCGCAAGAGTATGGTCAGGCACAAACTTATGGTCAGGCGCAAGATTATGGTCAAGCGCAAGATCACAGCCAGCCCTTTGCCCAGACGTACACGCAGCCTGGGCCTTTCGACGGGCAAGCGGGAGGAGATGATCCCTTTGCGCAGATCGCACAGCAGCAGCAGCAACCGCCGCAGCCGCAGCCGCAGCCGCAGGAGCCGTCGTATCAGCATGACGCACAGGCTGTCTCAGGCTATCCAGGGGCGGTACCACAGCAGGACACGACCAGTTCTCAGCCCTACTATGAGCAACCGGCAGCTGAGGCGCCGGCTCACCATCATGGAGCTGGCAGCTATGAGATGCAGGCACAACAGTACACACAGCAGGCCACGCAGTATCAGCAGGAAGTGCTGCCTGATGCGTCTACGCAGCAAGCGCATTATTCTCAAGAACAGCACGCTGAGCAGCACGCTGAGATGTTGCAGCAGGGTGTGCAGGCAGCCTTTGAGCAAGGGGCCTTCCAGCAGCCCGACAACGACACGGACAGCATACAGCAAGCGACCCCTGAATTCTCGCAGCCGGATGACCTACCGTTTCCCTGGCAGGCTCACGTGGACCCTGGCTCTGGCTGCATCTACTACTTCAACACGCAGACTGGTGTCTCTTCTTGGGAGCCTCCCGGTCGCGAAGAAGAGGCCTCTGAGGCACCACCACAGGATTGGTTGAATGACCCTTCAACTCAGCAGACATTGCAAGGCAACGAGCAGCACTATGCCTATCAGGATCAGCAGCAACATGCTGAGCAAGCGGCGCAGCAGCAACAGCAGGCGCAGCATTACGGTCAAGCCGATCAGGGGGCCTACAATTACGGGCAGGCCGATCAGGGAGCCCATACTTACGGGCAGCCCGATCAGGGTGCCTACAATTATGGGCAGGTCCAGGGGACAAATGACACGCAGCAGACAGTCGCTCACAATTATGGCCAGCCTGATCCGTTTGCGTACCAGCAAGCGCCAAACCAGGCTGTATATCCTGCTATGGGCCAGCAAGGCACAGGCGTGCACCAGGCTCAGGTTTATGGCCAGCAATATAATGCCGGCTACGGTGACGTGATGCAGCAGCAGCAGCAGCAGCAGCAGCAGCAGCCTATGATGACAGGCGGTCGGGGTGGTTATACAGGCAACATCATGATGCCTACAACTGTGGGCTCGGCACAGAGCTATGGACAAGCGCCGGCGCACGACTACTCTTCGCAGCAACCCCAGACAATGCACGGTGCGCCGCAGCCCATGCACGGCGGCGGAATGCAGGGCGACGCGGCGCCTCGACGCCCGCCATGTGCGGCCATGTGCTTTGGGTTTGGTGGGCAGCTCGTGGTGGCTATGCCTGGTGTGCGCAGGTCTTTGGGGGTCTTCACAGGAAACGCGCAGGAGCTTGACACGAACAGGCCCATGGCGCCTCCTCCCGTTTCTATCTACAAGATGCAGACCATGCCCTCGCAGTCTGCGCTCTACCGCCAGCTTGAGGCCTTCCCGGGTCCACTTTCAAATACAGCCGCGAGCAAGAAAGCCGTCAAAGCATACATCGAGGAGCAAATCCAAAATCCGAACAACTCAGAAGAAGATCTCTCTGTGAACCCGGGCACCATGCGGCTGCTGTGGGAGGTGTTGGGCATCATGGTAGACTGCAATGGCGATCTGTCGTCAGAAGGCGAGACTTCAAAGGTCGTTGGCACGGCGCGCATTGTCGAGCTGCTAAAGGACCCTAACTTCTCCGGAGATCAGTTTTTGAATAGCAGCGGTGGTGCGGGGGGGTTCAACGCCATGGGTATGCCGGGCGGTGTCATGGACCCGGCCAATCGTTTGATGCCTGCTGCCCCGGTGAATGACGTCCAAGCGCAGCAGGCACTACAGGACATGCAGGAGCTGCTGCTCAAGGGCAAGCGAGAAGAGGCATGCCAGAAGGCGCTTGAAAACGAGCTCTGGGCGCCTGCTCTCCTCCTCAGCAGCTACATGAACATCGACATGTATCAAAAGGTCATGGGCGAGTTTGCAAGACGGAGCTTCAAAGTCGGCACGCCCTTGCGCACGCTGTACATGCTGTTTGCAGGGCAGGGCAAGCACCTCTTCGATCCGGACACGCTGGAGCCACTGCTAGATGCTTGGCAGGCCAACTTGAGTATGCTTCTTAACAACCGCACGCCCGGCGACACCGACGTCCTGGTGAACATGGGCGAAGGTCTCTGGAAACTTCGCAAGGATGTGGAGGCAGCGCACGTCTGCATGATGCTGGCAGGTGAGGAGATCCAGGCTGCCGACGCGCCCACTTGCCGCATGGCGCTTATCGGGGCCGACCACCGCGCCAATCCTGCCAGCTTCTGTACCGCCGCGGCCCTCCAACGCACCGAAATCTGGGAGTTTGCGGTGAAGCTCAAGACGCCAAAGAAGGAGATGCCTGTCGCCATGTCCTACAAAGTGCACTACGCGATGATGCTGGCAGAGTCGGGGTCCAAGGAGAAGGCGCTGGAGTACCTGGAGTCTCTTTCTGTCGCCCTTCAGGGCGGCGTGCGCGTGCCACCAAAGCTGCAGTCCGATATCGAGATGCTTGAGCACCGGCTGCGCATCTTCATCGGCGGCAAAGCAGCTGCGGGCTCATCTGCCTTCAAGGGGTCCTTCTTCGGCGGCCTCAGGAAGGTGCTCGACACTGCGGTCTCGTCTGCCATCTATGGCTCGTCATCTAGCGGCGTGCCCGGCGGCGTACCAGGTGGAGCCGTGCCGGCACCGCCCGCCCAGGCGCCCTCCGAGAAGGTCAAGGCCATTCAGGCGGCTGCGGCGGAGAAAGAACGGCAAGCGAAATTCAAGGCACAGCAAGAGCTGGAGAAGAAACGAGAGGCGGAGGAGAAGAAGCGTGCGGAGAAGGAGGCCAAGGAGGCGGAAAAGAAGGCCAAGCAGGGGGACGGCAAGAAGGACGACGAGGAGAAGAAGGGCATGTTCGGCAAGCTCTTCGCCGCTATCTCAGGCGAGAAGCAGGCTGACCTCGGTGAAGAAAACACAATGTACTTCAACGAGCAGCTCGGGCGCTGGGTCGAAAGGGGCAAGGAGCACGAGGTATGCGCTGTGTTGCACGCACTTGCTTGTCATGGCGTCTGTCATGTGCGCAGTCGCTGCGCCAGTTTGACGTGCTGACACGGCACCCCAGCGCTAGCGCTGCTGTACGTGGTGGGTGTGACTGTTGCGTTAATTCTGCCCCATGGAAGACAAAAGGCAGCGATCACCTTGCAGGCCCCCCGCACCCACAATCACCGCGACGAAATGAGATAACGGTTTTGCTTGCTGCAGGTGGAGGCGGAAGCTGTCAACGCGCCGCCACCGACCATGGCAACGTTTGTGCAGCCGGCGCAGTCGGCTGAGGGCACGGCGGGAGGCATGCCAATGGGCACACCCAACGGTGCGGGTATGCCGGGGATGCCCGGGATGCCGATGGGAATGGGGACTCCGGGAGGCGGCAACATGTTCGCGAGACAGTCTCGATCGGGCGCTCGCAGTCGATATGTCGACACTCTCAACCCCAATGCCAACGATGCCACGCCGGTATTGGCCTTCTCCCTGCGCATCGCTGCTTTGTGCCCTCTAGGGGAGTGCTCTGGAGCATCCTGGTGCTGTTGTCGCTCGCTGTCGAGCCCTGACTCACGAATGTCCTGGCTGCGCTGCGTGTATGCTCTGGTCAGCATTGTGCTTGTAATTGCTGACAACAGCTGGGCGTGTTGATTTGCAGACGGGAGGCGGAATGGGCGGCGGCATGCCGATGGGGGGTATGGGCGGCGGCATGGGGGCCGCTAAGCCCAAGCCCCAATACAAAATCTTTGTCCCGCAAGCGCAAACGCAATCGTCGGGTGACGGGGGGCAGGCAGGTGGGGCGCAGCAGTAGCACTGTAGCACTCTAGGTACTCGCAGCAGTGGGTGCCGCGCTGCCGGATTTGCATCTGCTGAACAATAGAAAATCGCTGCTAACTTGACACCGCCCCTCCTGGGATCAGTAGCAAAGGAGGACATTGTATGTTGAGCCCTCCTCTCTCTTTCGCATCCCCTTCATCACTGTCAACATCTTGCATGGCACAAGAAGTGCTATCACCACATCAATCTTTACGCAAAACAGCAAAACAATAATAATTTCGTCTGGTCATTAACCGAGCCCCGATCCCCTGCGACACACCCTCGCCTTCGCTGGACTTTTCACTCGATCCACCCCCCTATCCAACAACATCGCCTCCGCGCATGGCCCGTGCAGATTTGTAGTCGGAGTCCGCACTTTCCTCCTATTCCTCCGCATCGTCATCAGGAAGAGTGATCTCTTCAACAGGTTTGCCCTCGCCGTTGGTGTATCCGTCGGCTTTCTGCAAAAATCAAAAGGCCGCACAAGTCAGTTTTCCCTCGCCGCTGCAGGCAACATACAGTGTGCTGCCAAACACGCGCTGTCTGGCGGGCCTGTGGATAGAGCAACTCCAGGACGCAACAAATGTCAGAGGCAAATGTCGGCCTTGTGCACAAGGCGTCCTCTCTGCGCAGACTTTTGATCTTCGAACCTGAGAGGCGATGGCTACGTTCACCTCGTCAATGGTGTCATCTGCAGGAGCCTGGACACGAGCAAGGACGTCAGAATGAGCTTTCTTAGTGGCTTGCATCTTTACGTTTCGGGTTCCCAGCCCCGTGCGGTCCTGGTTCTCCCTTCTACAAGGCTTCCTCTTCAACCCACCCTGAACTGTCGGAAGGAGTTCAAGTTCGAGGGCGCAGGGTGGGCGGTGAGACAGCCGCTTGTTCGTGTTCGTGCACAGGCGTGTTGTGTGTGTGTGTGTGTGTGAGTGCGGGACCTCGTTGGCGCTGATCAGGGAGTCATCCAGCGCCGAGTTTACGATTTCTGCTTTCTTGACTGCGGTCATGTGATCGCTCTCGGCACCCGCCCCCATTTCACCCAGCGACTGTGTGCGTGCAACATCGCGCTCGGCAGCTGGACCCTTTCTTGGCTTCCAGCCCATCTCCTGGTGCGCCAGCTTCATCTGCGCGACGTGCATCGTCTCCTTCATCTGCGCCCGAAACATCTTGATTCGCTCCTCGGCAGCAACTTCCTTTTCCATGGTCCGCTCCATGATCCTCTCCTCCGCCCGCACGCGCGCGGGCAGCGCCGCCCGTGGGCGCGCCAGCTCGCGGTTCTGCGGGTGCGCGATGGCGGGCTTCCGGTACGCGAGCGACGGCTTTCCGTGCGTCGCGGCAAGCTGCGGGGCTGCACCCTTGAGCTGCGGGGCCGCGCCCTTGAGCTGCGGGGCCGCGCCCTTGAGCTGCGGTGCCGCGCCCTTGGCGCGCTGGGCAGCTGGCGGCGGCGCGCCTACTGGGAAGAACTTGTGCGTGGCGACGCCCTTGGTAATGTTGTACTCGTAGTAATTTTCGTCACGAGCGGCAGTTTCCGCCTCGCTGCGCGCCAGCGCCTTTTCGGCGTAGGCCCTGTTGGTCCACTCGTCGATGACAGCTGTCAGGTTGCCCTGCTCATCGTCCGTCTTCACGTCATCGCCAATCTGTCCCGCGGCTGCCATGTCGAGCCAGCCAGCCTCGGCCTGCGGAAAGTGCATGCGCGTGTGCTCCTCGGTGAAGGACGGCACATCGTACAGGGCCTGCCCGCTCTTCCCGCCTAGCTTCGGCGACCGGGCGCGCGGCGCCGCCGCAGCGGCGTGCCGCCGCAGCGACTCCGCGACCTTGGCCTGCAGACGCGCCTCCTCGCGCACTGTTGCCGTGCTGCTGCTGTCGTACCGCGCGCACAGCGCCAGAACCACCACCACCGCCGCGCCCCACGCCACCCACGCCGCGCGCTGCCGGCCCCGCTCCGAGGCCTCCGGCCGTGAAGCCATTGAGCGCCGCTAAAAGGGGATCGTATTTTTTTTTTGTTTTTTATAGAAGTGTCC
>Ga0209713_10001629_pt1 | contig 13608 bp, 8 predicted proteins | sample ArcOceMetagenome_3_FD_187444 | JGI IMG/M metagenome (GOLD analysis project Ga0209713, IMG submission 187444) | Marine eukaryotic phytoplankton communities from Arctic Ocean - Arctic Ocean- Svalbard ARC20M Metagenome (SPAdes) (version 2) | ecosystem: Environmental > Aquatic > Marine > Oceanic...
TTGGCTCTAGGAGCCGCACGGCTGCTGATCCCACACACCTCAGCCCGCGCCCCCCTGACCGCTGCCCCCCTTGGCTGCCCGCTGCTCGGCCCCGCCAGCATGCAGGATGCAGGCGTAACGACTTTCTGTTTCAGACGTCCGCCGTCCTCAGGCGAGGATGAGCGGCATCAGGCCCGTCGTAGATGCTCCCGCTCCGGTGAGCCGTGCATTCACGCTTCGTCTCGCTGATGAACGTGTCGCACCCGATGCGTCCGCGCCGTTGCGTGTGCACTCTGCACGTCACCCACGCCCGCCGCCGCCATCCACAGAGCGGCTGCGGAAGATGGACCTTCACGATGTGATTGCGACTGAGAGGGATGCCCTCCGGCGCAGGGTGTCGGCTCAGAGACACCTCAGCCAGGAACGCCGACGCGAGGCCGTGCGTCACACCAACGAGGATAAGCGGGCCATGGCGACAGAGACGCGCAAATACCTCGACAAGGGGGCGTTTCGCGACCTCAAAACACGTCTGCTGGCCAAGCATGGCGAGGATGGCATTGCGACCGACGAGGAGGTCAAGGACCTTAGTCGGCGCTTCAACAAGCGCATGAAGTATCTGTTCGTCGACCCGTACTATCAGCGGTGGTTCTCGCTCTTCAAATACATGGACGTCGACGAGTCCGGGCTGATCTCTTACTTCGAGTTTGTGCGGATGGTGCGCGATCATCTCCGACTGAGCACGGCCGACCTGCCCGTCGGAAAGCTGCAGCGCATCTGGCTCGCGCTCGACACGGATGGCTCCGGACAGATCTCAGCCGGAGAGTTTGGCGTCTTCATGCGAAACGGGGCGCCGCCGACTGCGCGCGACGCCGACGGCAACTTCTTGGACCCGAATGCGTCACCCGCACAGGCGCTCGTGCAGGCGGCACAGGCGAGGAGGGCGCGGCTGCAACGCAGTCGCGACGAGGACCGCGCCGGTGTGCACCTCGCGACAGTGGAACGCGCAAAGGCCTCGCTGCTGCCAGACTACCGCAGGGCCGCGCGCTCTCACGACGAGCAGGCGACGAGAATGGGCCAGGAGCTCCAGCGACTGCGTGGTCGCCCCACGACGCCGCGGACGGGCGCCGGCGAGCCGAACCGGCCGCAGACCGTCAGCGCAAGCTCGGCTCGAGGTGTCCAGCCGGGAGCGCCGCCCGACGCCGGAGGTGACGGCGCGCGCAGCGCTCCCGGCGCTGCCCGAGGAGCACCATCATCGAGCAGGGCACTCCCAACGATTGCGACCCCCCGCTGAGCGCTTTGACAAGTGGCAGGTGCGACCTTGGCACATGCGGTAGTTAGCTTCTTTTTTTCACGCGCTTTTCTCAGCGTCACCCCCACCACGTGTGCGGGCGGACGTCCGCGGTGTGGTGCCGCGTTTACGGATACGGCCTTGTCCCCACTTACTGTACCTGTAAGAAGCTCTTTACTGACTGACCTTCACCGAAAAACCGCGGCTAATGCGTGCGAATGAAACTCGACTCGCAAATGTACATGCGGCAGCACCTTTATAGTACAGAGCTCCACGCAGCCATCGTGACTGCCACCTAATCCATTTGCAGGTGGACCTCGCCCGTGGAGAAGTCGACCTCGCACCCGAGCTCGGACGCGAGGCTCGGGTCGAACGCCTGGCGCCGCAGCTTGCGCAGAGCGCGCTGCAGACCCGCCTGGCAGTCCTTGGTGGTGCAGCCGAGCGCGTTGCAGACCTGCTTGGTCGTGTGCGCGCCGTGGCCGTGCAGGCCGTACCGCAGCTCGATCATCGCGAGCTCCTCGTCGCTCAGCGCCTCGTCGAGCAGGCGGTCGAGCGCCTGGTTCGTCTCGTCCTCCTCGCACTGCCGGTCCGGCGGCAGCCGGCACTCGTCGGGCACGAGTGAGAAGAGCGGCTTCTCGACGGAGCCTCGCGCGTAGGCGTCGAGCGAGAGCGTCGAGCGCGTCGTCGCGTCCGCGTGGAGCGCGCGCCGCATCTTCTGCTCGTTCAGGTTGAGCGACGCGGCGATCTCGGCCTCAGGCGGGTTCTTGCCCGTCGCGTAGTACTCGACCGCACGCGCGCGCCGGATCTGGCTGATCCGCTCGACCATGTAGACGGGGATGCGGATCGGACGCGAGTCGTTATGGATGGAGCGGCGGACCGACTGCCGGATCCAGTAGGTCGCGTAGGTCGAGAAGCGCCAGCCGCGCGCCGGGTCGAACTTCTCCGCCGCGGTGATCAGCCCGAACACGCCCTCCTGGATCAGGTCCTGCAGCGGCACGCCTCGCCCCTTGAACTTGATCGCGATCGACACGACCAGACGCAGGTTGGATCGGATCATGCACTGTCGCGCCTCCTCCTTGCTCTGAAGCTCGACCTCGAAGCCGTCGCCCCCGGCGACGCCGAGCGCGCGCGCCCACTCCGCGTGCGTCGGCTGCCGACGCAACGCCTGGGCGAGGTCGTCCCTGACTCTCTGCCATGCGCAGTACTCCTGCACCTGCAGGGCGACGCACTGCTCCTCGGCCCGCTGCAGCAGCGGCACCTCGCGCATCGACTGCATGAGCCAGCTGGGTCCCCCGTCCTCGTACAGCTGCGATGGCTTCTTGAAGCCCACGGCGGCCAGCTGTGTGCCTGGTGGGTCGGGAGATCGGTCGAACATCCGTGGTGGGGTCGGTGTCCTGCCGACCGGCGGCGCAGGGGCGCCGGGCCGGCCCAGGCTCGCCACTAGCGGGAGCGCCGCTGCTGCGAGGAGGAGCGCCGCACGAGCTGAATAGGAACGTCCGTCTTTACGAGGCATTTCTGGGTAGAAGAAGTGAAGAAGAACAACGATTCCCGTTCGCAGAGATCGTCGTCTTCTCGGCACCGGGAGGGTTGGGGAATACCACCTATTGTTCATGCCCCCCCCCAAAAAGGCTGCGCACTAACCGCACTAAACATCAACTTCTTTCCCCTCTTCTTTTTTGTTTTGGAAGGCCCAGCCCAGTCCCTTGGCGACAATGGCGAGGGTAGACCCCGCCTGACCGCCCCGGGGCACCCCAGATTACCCGTGCAAGCACCGGATTTTCCGTCCAAAGTAACTTCACGGCTTTCATCAATTCTTGTTGTTGTCGCGCTACGCCCCTTAGCTCGCCTACACCCCTTAGCGCTACCGCCCTTAGATGCGCAAGAAACCTCTCGCGAGGCCGGCGCCCCCGCTCGTCCTCGATACAGATGTGGGCTCCCACTTTCCTGAGCCAGAACGTCACCCCGAAGGTGTCAAAGGGGTCCAAGCATGTCGACGGCCGATCAAAGGCCAAGTTCCTCATCCTCGGCTCCATCGGACACGTGCGTGCCACCCCGCCGTCGCAGATGCAGTCGGCATCACCCGAGAGCACAAGGAACAACTTTGCCCCCTGCGAGGCACGCCGGCTAACTTTTGTGCCCGCGTCTCCATCCATGCATCGCAGGTGCTCTCCACGGCCTTCCGGTTCCACGCGCTCACGCGCGGCGGCATGCAGTGGTTCTCACTTTGGCCGCTGATCATGGCCGAGGTCTGGATTCTGCAGCTGCTCGCGGACGGTATCGTCGAGAGAAGGCCGCTCAAGATGCTGTCGCGCGAGGGGGCGCGCAACTGCCTGCGCGTTGCGGTCATCGAGGCCATCGAGCTGATGGCCGTCATGTGGCTCTTTGGCATCCGCGCCGAGGACCCAACCTTTATGGAGGTGGCGTCGGCCCTCTACCAGGGCATGTGGCGCGCGCCGCTCTTCGACCTCGTGCTCGACTCCGCCTTCTACTTCTTCCACCGCGGGTGCCACATAAACAAGACGCTCTTCCGGTACTGCCACGGCCACCACCACACGCACACGGGCAAGGACGAGGGTCACCTCGTGGCGTGGGAGACGTACACGATCGATCCGGTCGAGAACATCGGCATCGTGCTATGCCACTGCGTGGCGCTGTGCGCGCTGCGCGCGTGCGGCCCGCTGAGCGCGCTCGATCTCGCCATCTTCATCACGTGGGCGCACGTCATCGAGATGGTCGGGCACACGGGCATGTCGTGGACGCCCGGCCCGCACCCGTGGCGGCTGCTGCCGATGATCGCGGGCATCGAGCTGAGTGTGCCGGAGCACGACTGGCACCACACACGGCCGATGAAGAACTTCGGCAAGCGCTTCAACCTGTGTGATCGGCTGTTTGGCACCTACCACCCAGAGTCATGATGAGCCCGTCGGCGGCGCCGGCATGTAGCCAGGACACGCCCCCCTTTTTGCGCTGTAAAGCTCTCTGTAAAACCGCTGTCGCTGAGTATCTGTGTGTGTGTGTATCATCCTCCGTCGTTCACGTAGCGTGGTGGTGACTCTTTAGGAGGGCCAGACGTATCAAATAAAGGCAGTCACGATCGAAATAGCACCGCTTCTTATTCATGCGTGGGTGCCCAGGGGTGGCGGGGTGGCGGGGCCATCTCTTCTCGCCCCCGCGGCGGGACGCATCAAGAGTCGGGGTTGCTGGACAGGGTGCTGTCTCGCGGGCTGAGGAAGCCGCCCAAGCTGCCCCGCCTGCCCCGGTTGCGCTCCCGGCGCGCGCTGCGCACGGCCTGGCTACGCACGGCCGCCGAGCGCCGCCGGTCGAGGGGCGAGTAGAGGGTGGTGCCGGGGTCGGCCGGGTCCGGCCAGTTGAGCATCTCCTCGTCCGGCGGCGCCTGCGGAGCCACGGCGAGCGAGCGGGGGCGAGGGGCTCGGCCTGGTGTCCGGCCAGGGATTGAGAGGGGCAGGGAGCGGAGGGGGGCTCTCAAGGGCAGATGTGCATCGCACGCACGCGCGCACGCACGCACCTCCCAATTGAGCAGCTCCGACATCTCCGCCGCCTGCTCGTCGCTCATCGGACCGCTGACGGACCGCTGGCGCCCGCTGTCCTCGAGCGAGACGGGGGTCGGTCGCGGTCCGTTGAGGCCGCCGCCGCCGCCGCCGCCGCCGCCGTCGCCGCCGCCCTTGCCAGGCGAGGCGGCGCCACCGCCCGCCTCCTCGGTCGCCGGGTCGGCCTCGAGCTCGGACTCTGCGTGCGACGCGCGGTCTCGCAGCGAGGCGGTCGTGCTGTCCTCCGACGAGCGCGAGGTGCGGTCGGTGCTTCGGCACGCGCTCGAGTCGCCGCGCGAGCGCCGCTCGGTGTAGTGCGGGCTGCCCTGCTCGCCCTCGCGGTACGTCAGCCGCGCCGGCATCCTTAGCCACGGGTGCTCGAGCGCGTTGGCATCGCCGGCGCGCGCCTGCGGGTCGCGCTCGAGCAGGAGACCGATCAGCTCGCGCGCCTGCGGCTCGACGCCGCCAAACGTCGCGTCGGGGAACGTCAGCTCGGCGTGCAGCGTCAGCTGGAACTGCTCCTCGTCGTCGTCCGAGAAGAACGGCGGCTCGCCCGCGAGCAGCTCGTAGACCAGGCAGCCGAGCGCCCAGTGGTCGACCTGAGAGGAGGGGGGGGGACACCAGTGTGAGATGCGCTGGGGGGAGGGGCCACACCACCTAGAGAGGGCGAGCGCCCAGTGGTCGACCTTGTACGTGTAGCCCGGCGCGGGCTGCTTCTCGCGGCGCAGCATCAGCCCCGACACCACCTCGGGCGCGAGGTACTCGGGCGTGCCGATGAGCTGCTGGAAGGAGCGCTCGTCGGCGTGGCTCCGGTCGAACTCGGCGGCGCAGCCGAAGTCGCACAGCTTGACGTGCCCGCGCCGGTGCGGCTCGCGGTCGGTACACAGCACGTTCTCGGGCTTGATGTCGCGGTGCGCGATGCCGACGCGGTGCAGGTAGGCGACGGCCTTGGTGACCTGCCACGCGATGTACTTGGCGTGCACCTCGGCAAAGTGCTCCGCCTCGACGAGCAGGTCGAGCAGGCAGCCGCCCGCGCACAGCTCGGTCACCATCACGCTCTGCTCGGCGAGCTCGTACGAGCCGTAGTAGCGCACGCACCCTTGGTGGCGAAGCTTGGCCCACAGCCGCATCTCCTCCTCCAGGTTGCGCGCCGATTTGAGCGTGAGCTTCGCAATGGTCACCTGCTTGAGCGCGAGCTTCTCGTGCCAGCCCTGTCGTGTGCAGAGGACCACTTTGCCGAAGCCTCCTTCGCCCAGCTCCGGCCCGCACGTGTAGAGCCGATCAAAGAGCTGCCGCCGCAGGTCCACGCAGCGGTTGTAGTGATCGATCCACGCGCTCCACGTCATGGGCGCACCAGCCTGCGCCACGTCCTGCTGCACCAGCGCCTCAAACTCCTCGGCGTCGAAGGCCTGCTTGCCCAGCAGGCAGAGCTGGCGCCACGCGCGCACATGTGCATGTGGCTCGTTGGACGCCTCGAGGCAGGCCTGCGACCAGGCGTCGGCCGCACGGTCCTCTCGTCGCTGGTGACGCTCGATCGCGACGTCCAGCTGCGCCATTAGGAGGTCAGCTCACACGTCGGCCGCGCCGGAGCGCGGAGCCAGAGGGAGGCCACACCACGTGCCTGTCATGCGAAAGCGTCCAGATTACGTCGCGTGCTGCCAGATCACCCCGCTTTGGTGGCGATTTTCGCTGGTAAAGACTTCTACCAGGGCGGCGGGCAGGGACCGCCGCTCTTGGGGTGCTGAGATCGGATGGACCGATCCTAGCATGGCATGTGCCGTGTCTCTAGCCGAGAAGAGGTTTCTCTTTTTCCCGCTGTTTCGGCTAGGTCAAAACTGTTTCCTGCGAACTTCAACGACGCGAGTTTGGAATTCGCAGCCAATTGATCAGCCGCGAGGGGGTCCGCACCAGCGGCAGGCCATGAGCTTCGACGCTCCGACGCGCGAGCTGATCGAGGCGGCGCTCGCTGCGGCCGTGGCCTCCGCGGCCGCGTCGCGCTTCGACGACACCGTCGATCCCATCCGGCACATTGCGCTCTACCTGCTGCCCGACGAGGATGTCCAGGCCGTCCGTCAGGTGCAGGACCTGCTCCACGAGAACGACAAGCTGCGGACGCTCGTGCAGGCGGAGCAGCACAACGGGAACGGGCACGCCGCACGCGACGCGGAGCAAGAGCGGCTCCGGCACCAGGCAGGTGTCACCGAGCGTTCGCTCCGGGAGGCCAACCAGCAGCTCGAGACGGAGCTGCAGCGGCGCGAGGACTCGGAGCGGGCGCTTCATGCCGAGGCGCAGCACGTGCGGGCGGAGCTGCAGCAGCGCGAGCGCGAGATGCACGCCATGAGCACCGACAACCTGCGGCTGCGGACCGACCTGCAGCGGCGCGAGGACGAGGCGCAGGCGGCTCGCGACGAGGTGCTGGCGGCTCAGTCGCTGAGAGCGGAGCTGCAGCTGCAGCGCGAGGAGACGGCCGACGCGCAGCGGAGGATCGCCGAGCTGAAGCAGCAGCACGAGGCGCTCAAGAGGCAGCACAAGGAGGATCTGGCGGCGGCGAGCGCGGCGGCAGCGGCGCAGCAGCCGCCGCCGACGCCGTCGCCGCAGCCCACCTCGCCTGGCACCGGCGGGCCGAAGCCGAAGCGGCGCTCGTCCAACGAGTCGGCCTCGTCGGCCTCGTCGGCCACCTCGGCGAGCAGCCGGTGGCAGGTGGCGGGGACGGCCGTCATCCTGCAGCTGAGGGCGGCGAGCGCCTTCTCCTCGGCGCTGCCGCGCGGCCGCAAGCACGCCGTTGACGAGCTCGACGAGGTGGCGACGGAGGCGGCCGACGGCGGCGAGGCGTCGTCGGCGGCGGAGGCGGGCGGCTCGCCGGCCAAGGGCGGCAGCGGCGGCGGCGGCGGCGGCGGCGGCGGCGGCGGCGGCGGCGGCGGCTGGGGCAGGGTGCGGGCGCAGCTGCGGCTGCCGATGCTGCTGGGCAGAGTGCGCGAGGAGCTGCGCGACAGCCGCCGCAGCGACTCGACGCGCGCCGAGGCGGCGCGGTCGCGGCTGCGGCCCGCGGCGGCGCGGCGCGTCGAGCAGCAGCTCGAGCTCGAGCGGCGCGGGCTCGAGGCGGCGGCGGCGCTCGGCGTGGCGCGGCTGCTGCTGCAGGAGCAGGTGGGGCAGAAGGAGCCGAGGGCGGCGCTGCAGCCGCCGTCGGCCGAGGCAACGCGGGAGGCGGCGCGCGCGACGGTGGCGGCGGCGCACGCCCACGCGCGCGGCAAGGCCAAGGAGCGCGCCGCGTCCCTGTGGGCGGAGGCGGCCGCCGCTTCCGCCGCCGACGAGAGCGGCGGCGGGGACGGGAGCGGGAGCGGGAGCGGGAGCGGGAGCGGGAGCGAGGTGGTGGTGGCGGCGTGCGAGCGCGCGTGGGACGCGGGCATGGAGGAGCTGGTCGCGACGTGCCTGACGGACGAGCGGCTCGAGACGAGCGCGAAGACGGGCGGCGAGTGGTCGGCGCTCGCGCAGGACGCGCAGCGCCGGCTGGTGGCGCCCAACGAGCCGGCGCTCCTCAAGCACCTGCGCAGCATGCGCGACGGCGAGATGGAGCGGCGGTGCAGGGACCGCCGCTCCGTCGTCAACGTCTACTCGGTGCGCGCCGTGCTGGTGGCGGCGCTTGAGGACGCCGCCGGGCAGTTCAAGGCCAAGGCGCTGCCGCTCGTGGCGCGGCGGTGGGAGGGCAAGGTGCCCGCCGACGCGCAGGCGCCGCTGTGGTACGCGCTCCTCACCGAGTGGCGCAAGGGCGTCGACGGCGAGTTCGCGCTGCCGAGGCTGCAGCAGCAGGCCGAGGAGATGCTGGCGCCGCTCGAGCAGGCGGCGGCGCAGGGCAAGGCGGCCGCGGCGGCCGTCGGCGCGGGCGCGCCGCCGCGCAGCCTCGCGCAGCTGCACGCCATCGTGATCTTTGCGGTGGAGCTGCCGCTCCCGGAGGCGCAGCGCGACTTTCTGGCGACGGCCACCGCCGACTACCTCGACCCGTTCATCGACGGCAACGGCGGCGGCGGCGGCGGCGGCGGCGCGCGCGACGCGGCGACCTTCCACGAGCGGCTGCAGCTCGCGTGGGCGGCGAGGCGCGCGCTGCTCGCGGGCGACGCCGCCGCCGTCGCCGCCGTCCCGAAGGCGGTGCCGGCGGCGGTGCTGGCGTGCGGCCTCGCGGCGTACGTACGGCATGCCATCGCGAAGCTCAACGCGGGCGGCGCGTACGACGTGCACTCGCCCGGCTCCGGGCGCGTGCTCCTGATGCCCAGGCAGCAGGAGAGGCACCTCGCCTCGCTCGCCAAGGCGCTGTTCAACGCGCTGCAGCTCGACTTCACGCCCGAGCAGCTGCGCGCCGTCGTGGCGGAGGGAGTCGTGGCGGAGGGAGGGCCCTCCGACGGCGACGGCAATAGTAAGGGCGCCGCCGGGCGGTACGCCGGGGCGACGGCGCTGCAGCCGCCGCAGATTGAGGAGATGGCGCGCGCGCAGCTCAGTGGCCTCAACACCTACCAGGACCTCCTCGACGAGGCGCTCCAGCGCGCCAACGCCCAGGGCGAGGAGGGCCGCCGGAAGGAGCAGATGAGGATCTGGGGCTACTCCGGAGACTGAGATATGTTGATGTCTCTGGCATCTCTCATAGAGAGCAGTGCATTTCAGGCATGTGAGTATTATGTTACTAAACGCCATTTGACTAGACAGTGACACTCGCACTTGCTTTTCACTCACCCCCGTTACTGCTGGGAGGAGCCGCCGCCGCCGGTGCCGCCGCCGCCGGCGCGACCTGCTCGGCGAGCAGCATGTACGCGGCGCGGTACGAGTCGAGCTTGCGCGCGCCGAGCGAGGCGTGCACGTGGCGCGTCGACATGCCGGCGGCGCCGAGCTGCTTGACGACGGCGGGCTGCACGGCCGTGCGCGGCCGCGGCTCGGGCGGCGGGCAGCCGCCCTCGAACCACGCGTGGCCGACGAGCGCGCCGAGCGGCGGGCGCAGGTGGGGCGGCACCACGAGCAGCGCGCCAAAGAGCAGCTCGGCGGCCTCGCGGGAGAGGTGCGGCGGCAGCGGCCGGCACGCGCGCTGGCGCATCCGCCGCACGAGCACCGCCGTGTTCTTGGCCTCGAACGGGGCGCGGCCGCACAGGCAGCAGTAGCCGACGACCCCGAGCGCCCACGCGTCGGCCGCGCCGCCGCTGTACGGCGCGCCCGTCGCCACCTCGGGCGCCTGGTAGCGGAGCTCGTTGGTGCTCGGCGCGGTGAGCGAGAGCGCCGTCGTGCGCACCGCCGCGCTGAAGTCGGCGAGCTTGCAGTTGCGCCGGCCCGCGTCGAGCAGCACGTTGGACGCGCGCACCGCGCGGTGGAAGACCTGCCGCTCGTGGCAGTAGCTGAGGGCTGAGAGCAGCTGGCCGACGAGCCGCGCCGCGAGGCGCTCCTCGAGCGCGCCGTACGTCTGGAGGTGGAGCTCGAGCGAGCCGCCCGCGCAGTACTCCGAGACGAGCAGCAGCGCCTCGAGCTGGTTGGAGAGCGTCGCGCCCGTCGCCTCGCCGCGCACGACGTGCAGCAGCCTCGCCACGTGCACGTGCCGCAGCCCGCGCAGCAGCCGCCACTCGGTGACGGCGCGGTGGCGCTGCCGCGCCGTCTCGATCTCGCCCAGCTTGACCGTCTTGATCATCACGAGCATCGACGACACCTTGTGCACGTGCATCTGCGACGTCACGTGCGGCGCCGTGTTGCGCAGCGCGCCGCACGGCGTGTAGTGCTCGGCGAGCTCGCAGTCGTCGATCTGCGCCGAGCTCAGCTCCTCCTCGAGCGGCTGCGAGACGGCGAAGCCCGCGGTCGCGCGCGGCGCCAGCTGCGGCAGCTTCGCCTGCACGGGCGTGTCGAGGCACCACTCGACACGCACGGGGCGCGGCGGCGGCCCGAGCGGCAGATCGCGCGGCGGCAGGCGCGGCGAGGCGTCCGGCTCGTACAGCGGCCGGCGCGGACGCGCGGTCCCCATCGGACCCTTGCTCGGCAGCGCCAGCCGAGGCAGCGACGCGCCGTCCGAGACGCGCGGCTGCTTCGGCGTCGACGTCGGCAGCTCGAGTCGGCGGTGGATGGGTGCGCCGTACTTCTGCGGAGCGGCCTCCACCAGCGTACGGCCTGGAGGCACTGGCTGCCACGAGTCCTGCTCGGTCCTAGGCAGTGCAGACGTGGTAGGGCCAACCATGGGAGAGCGCTGCACGCCAGTCATCGCCAGGTAGGCCCGAGCCTTGCCCGGGTCGTCGTGAAGCGCATCGGAGTGCTGGGAGTGGTGGATCGCCTCGTGCAGCGCTTTCGACTGCTGAGACGTCATGTCGGCCGTCCACAGGAGGACTTGCGCGGCTTGGGTGCTGGGCGCCCGCGGTGGCTTCCGCGAGGTTGGCCGCCACGAGGTTGACGACTCTCAACGTCCCACGGCAACACCCCGCAGATCTTGATTGACGAGCCTAAAATAGGTCCACGCCGGCATCAGCGCATCAGTCAACGCTAGCTCCGTGTAAGCCAGTACTCGAACCAGGCTTAGGCTTGGCTTAATTACCACGCATCGTATGCCGCAACTACGAGGGCACATGGCGGCTTTCAGGGCCCGCGCCGACCTGGTGCTGATCCTATTTACCTGAAGTCTGCTTATCCGCCCTGCCACTCCCCTATTTTCCCTCCCCGTCCCACGATCCAAACATCGCCAAGTGAGCGCCGCTTCCCGCCCGTGAGCTAGGGCTTTAGCACACTCGAACGAGTCGTGCACGATGCGACACGACGCTGGACAGCCGCCGGACCACCCGCACGCCTCCCTCCTCTTGGAGGAGACGTTCATCCTCGTCGACCACCTCCGCCACATTGTCGCCCGCCGTGACGCGGAGGAGAGGCGCAAGGTGCTCCTCGGCGCTCACGCCTTCAAGAGCGCCATAAACAAGACGCGCGCAGCGAGCGTGGATCGTGCTCGACGCGGGTGCGCGCAGAACGAGATGCTCTCGGTCGTTGCTGAGCGGCAGGCCGAGCAGAAGCAGCTGCTGGCGCGTTGGGACGGGCTCAAGCAGCTCGAGGCCGACGTGGCCGAGGCGCGCGAGGAGGCGGAGCTGGTGCTGATCGACGTCGACGAAGCACTTCGCGCTGAGAAGAAGCGGTTCGCCACGGCGGCCTCTGCAGCCTCCGAGGCGGCCTCTGCTGCTATCGCCGAGGCGACCCGCACGTACAAGGATGCAGCCCGCGGTCGTGCGGCCCTCGTCAATGCGGCTGCACAGAAGCTCGAGCTGTGCCAGACGCTTCGGAAGGCGATGAGCTAGGGGCGTGAGGCATCGCGTAAGAGCGACGCCTCGCTGATCGATCGTACGTTGTGGGTGGGGTTGAGCCGTGCGCGGGGCGCCGCGAGCCACGTGGGGCGCTTATCGCCTCGCATGCAGCGGCCTTGCGCCACGCCCATGAGCATGAGATAGCATGGCCCATCGCCTCGCTGTGCTGTGAGGGGCAGCTTGGTGCTGTTGTCTCGCAAGACGGAAACTCACATGCATAGCTCTACAAGTAAACCGAATGCATTCACCAGTTATTCGCATCGGGGTTGGATTGGACTGCCTCCTCGGAGCTCTCCGTGCGCCGTCGGCCGCGCAGCACGGCTGAGTTGTCAAAGTGGCCCTCGGCGCTGCGGAAGAAGGCGTCGACCTCCTCCTGGCTCTCCTCCGCCTCGTCGACGTCCGGGTCGGTGTAGTAGCGGCTGCCGACGCCCGCCTCGTCGCCGCCGATGCGCACAGGCGGCTGCCCCTGCTGGCGGCGGTACGCGTTGTTGTCTCGCAGCGAGTAGCTGCAGCCGCAGTACTCCTGCTTGTAGAAGCGCTGCTGCGCGTTGATCTCGTACTTGCGCCGCGTCATCGCGTCGGTCTGCCAGTCGTACACCCAGTAGTACGGCCGGAAGCCGTAGCGCGCAGCAGCCTTGAGGCCCGAGGCGTTGACCTGCTTCTGGTCCTTCCAGCGCGAGGTGGCGTTGGTCGTGGTGAAGCAGTCGAAGCCATGCTCGAAGGCGTGCAGCGCCGTGCGCTCCATCCGCATGTCGAAGCACATGGAGCAGCGAGCGCCACGCTCGGGGTCAAACTCCATGCCCTTGGCGCGCTCAAACCACGCCTCGGTGTCGTAGTCGGCGTCGATGAACGGGATGCCGAGGTCCTTGGCGTACCTGCAGGTGAGCAAACGACAGGGCGGGGGAGGGTCGGTGGCTCCCTCGAGGGATGCCAGAGCACGCAGCTGTGCAGAGGCGGGCGGGCGGGCGGGCGGGCGCAGGCAGGTGCGGACCTCTTGTTCTCGTCCTTCCGAATCTCGTACTCCTGCTTGGGGTGGATATTCGGGTTGTAAAAGAATATGGCAACGTCGTGCCCGGCCTCGGCCATCTCCTGCACCATCGCGCCAGAGCAAGGCGCGCAGCAGGAGTGCAGCAGCACGCGGCGGGGCTCGTCCGGTCGGAGGGCACCCGACGCGTCTTCGGCCGAGGAGCCCGCAGCCGTGGTGGCCCGCCGCAGCGAGGCCAGCTGCGATGCGCCAGCTCGCCGGAGCGCGTGGCGGACTGGCGCGCGCAGTGCTCCTACTAGTCTCATGAGGTCAGTCTCACACAACGCCAAGAAGTTTGGCATTTCATGCTTCGCAGCGGTCTGCGCTGTCACCCGCAGCGCCACGATCCAACGGACATGTTCACGCTGTGGTCGCCACTGTCGGCGCTGTCGCCGGCGGCTCCGCGCCGCCACTACCCAGCGGTACGCCGCCACCATCCACCGATCGCCAGCTCGCGCGAGGAGTCTGGTG
>Ga0209713_10001632_pt1 | contig 13587 bp, 8 predicted proteins | sample ArcOceMetagenome_3_FD_187444 | JGI IMG/M metagenome (GOLD analysis project Ga0209713, IMG submission 187444) | Marine eukaryotic phytoplankton communities from Arctic Ocean - Arctic Ocean- Svalbard ARC20M Metagenome (SPAdes) (version 2) | ecosystem: Environmental > Aquatic > Marine > Oceanic...
GCGTCGCCGTCGCAGCGTGCGGTGTTCATGCAACTCCTCCTCGCTAAAAAGATCTAAAGTAATCTAAAGCGGATCAATCTGGACTCAAAAGCCAGCTTCAGGATTATCAAGACACAAAACAGCCCTCGATCACACAGAAATTCACATGTTCGCTTGTTCGGTCGTCAAGTCTCAAGTGCGAAATCCAGCGCCGGTGTCCTCTGGAAAACAGCCGCCCCGCCCCCGCAACCCGGAAACCACGCCTCGTCCGCATGCGGCATGCCGCGCTCGCATATTGCCCGTCTCATTCGTTCAGAACCAGCTCTTGGCCACGTTCTCTGCAAAGTGGAACGGGTGGTCACCCGTCCACTTCGCCGTCTCCTGAGCCACGTAGTCAGCCCAGTTGCGGGCATGCGCACACGCAAACTTGCCGCATCGCGCAGCGCCGTGCTTGACCTGCCTTGCACCCTGGTTGAGCTCCTCCCAGCTGCCGTCATCACGCGGCGGGTGCTGCCGCTGAGGGTGCTGCTGCTTTCGCTTCTGCGAGGCCGTCCTCGACGACGACGACGACGACGACGACGTGTCGGCGCGCCGCTCCGCCGCCTTGAGCTCCTCTTGCAGCTGGCTGACGTGCGCGAGCACCTCGGCCTCGCGCGCGCGCCCGTCCTTCTCGCGCTGCTGCAGCTCGCTCATGCGATCGGCGAGCTCCGCCTCGCCGCGCACCTTGCCGAGCAGCGTCTTGCGCGCCTCGTCGAGCCGCGCCTCGCACGCGCGAGGCGACGCGCTGCCGCGCAGCTCGAACGCCACGTCCTGCGCGGCGCGCAGCTCCAACTCGGCCGCCTCGCGGGCGGTCTGCTCGCGCGCCAGCCGGGCCGACAGCTCGTTCACCTGATCGTTCGCCACGTTGAGCGCCCGCTCCGCCGCGTGCAGGGCTGAGTCGCAGCCGCGGTGGTCGGCTGTGCCGGGAGCTGCGCAGCGCGACTCCACCACTTGGGGCGCAGCCGGCTGCGCTGTCGCCGACGGCGGCGAGGGCGCCTCCCGCAGCTGGTGGAGCGCGTCGCGCCACTCGGCCCGCCACTCGGCCCAGCCCTCCTCCCAGGCCTCGGCGTGGATCGCGTGCATGGCCCGGCGCAACGCCGACATCTGCTCGCCCATACCGAGCAGCGCGGCCCCTTGCTTCTGCTCCGACGTGGCAAGGGCCGAGTCCAGGTCCGTGAACCGGTGGCTCATCCTCGCCTCCATCGTCTGGAGGCGCTCGAGAGAGGGCTTGTCATCCATGGCCGAGGCCGGCGCGGCCCCACCGATGACGGCGGCGCGCGGCATGAAGAGGACCGCAGAGACCAGCGCCACCGACATGATGAGTGCCACCAGAGCCATCACTCCTGCGCCCGAGCCCTTCAGCCAGATGTGTATCTCCCCGAGTGTGGCCTTCAGCAGCTTGGTGCGCGTGGCTTTAGTGTCGACCGTCGAGCGGTCGTCCGAGCTCGCGGCGGCATCTCCTGCGGCAGCGGCCTCGAGCGCAGCACCGATTCTTGCCACCACGATCGCCTCGGTGAGACCAGCCGTCGACGGGTCCTCAGTGAAGATCGGCGTCCTGAGAAAGTCGGGTGTGCACCCGCCAGTACCAACGACGCTGCCAGTGGGGTGCTCCTGCTCCTGCTGCTCTGGCACGACCTCAGGAGGCGTCGATGGGAAGCTGTCGTCAGCGTCGCTGACCGTGTCAGAAACCAAGGATGAGAGCGACCCGTCCTCTGTGGAGGCGCTGTCGGCGCTGTCCTCTGTGGAGGCGCCGTCGGCGATCGCTGCGGCAGCGGCGGCCGATGCCGCAGCCAGGATGTGGCCGTTGGCGACACCTCCTGATGCATCGTCCACGAGCGCGGGTGGCGCCTCGTCATGGTTTACCATCTCAAATTCGGAGCTCGCGGAGGACATCGGCTCCGATGGGTCCAGGTTAGCCATCTTCCTTGGCGTGGGCTGACTCAGTGAGTCTAGACGGAGAGGGAAAAAAAGCGGCCGCTCCTCAGGTCATGAAGAGTTCATGCAGGGGATACACCACTTAGACACATTACAGTACACGTGCGAATTCGGTTCTGGAGTACTTACTGTATTCGGCATAACGAACGCGCCTTCAAGGGCGCGCAGGTTCAGGGCACAAGACCGTGTGCATGCAAACCGCCCTGTATGCGGAACTTGTTAGAGGACATGATGATGATGAGGGTTTGTGGTCCCCACCCGGCGCTCCGCCGCTCCTCGCCCCTCGTCATGTCCGGCGCCGCGCCGTACGACTTCACCCTCCTCACCCTGCAGCCCACGTACACCATCGCTGACTGGGGCGCCGCGCGCCCTATCATGGAGGATTTGGTCGCAGCCGCCAAAGCCGAGCCGCGGCTCACCTACTGCGGCTATGCTACGACGCGCTCCACGCCCGATCCCACCGTCCTCGGCGACTACAGCGTCGCGCCGGGCGAGGACCGTCTCTTCTGCCGGGAGGCCTTCCCGGACGCCGAGGCCCTGCTGGCTCACATTTCCACTGTGCAGGAGCAGCGCAAGGCGCTGGTCGACGGGCCGGGGCCGGCCGCGCTCGAAGACTTGCAGCTGCACGGTCCAGCAGCGGCGCTGCGCGAGTGCGTCGCATCTGGTCTGCTGGATGGCATGGGCCTCGCCGGGTGCCGCTTCTTCGAGACCGAAAGCGGCCTGAGCCGGCTCGAGAAAGAGTGGGGTGGCATGCCTCTCCCTCTGCAGCTGCTCAGCCTCAGTACGACCTTCACCGTCGCCGAGGACCAGGGGGCGGAGGTCGGTGCGATCTGTGACGAGATCGTCGCACTCGCCACCGAGGAGGAGAACTGCCTCTACTGCGGCTGGACTCGAAGCGGCAATCAGCTGTGCTGCAGAGAGGCGTACGGCAGCGTCGTCGGACTCGCGCGGCACGTCGCGGCCGTCAGCAGCTGCCTCGACAGGCTGCTAGACGGTCCGGCGACGCTCGACGGCGGGGGGGAGCTGCACGCCTCCCTCGGTCAGGCGGCCGACTTCCGCCAGTACGTTGAGGAGACGGGTCGCGAGCGCGGCTACTGCAGCAAGCAGACCGAGCGCTTCGTCGCTGAGTCGGGCTACTCAAGGTACGAGGTGCAGCAAAGCATGTTTGGATTCTTCTTTCGTCGGTGATGGGGCGCAACGCATGTACTAAACACCGGTGTTCTTGAGTTTCATATTAGAGCTGGGTTGGAGCTGACAAAACGTGACGCGCGCGCACCGCTCTCTCCCTGTGAGCTCTCTCTCTCCTTCTTCGCTTTCACCTGCGACACACACAAAGTTTCTGAGACCTCGGAGTACCGCAGCGACACTCAAGAGTGGCGCGACAGCTTAGCGACAGTAGCCCAGCTGCGGCTCTCGACCACCGACGGCAGCTGCGGGGGTGCCCGCCGGCCGCCGGCGTGGTTGTGCAGCAGCCACAGCATGTGCTCGGCGGCGGGCTTGGGCGTGTACGTCTCGTCGAAGGGCAGCGGGTGGCAGGCGGCGGCGGGGCAGCGCTTGCCCGTGAGCCACGTGTACTTGTCAGTGAACCCCCACGTCTCGAAGCTCGTGCACACGCCGGGGTTGTCGAGGCACGCGCGCAGCATCAGGCCGTACACGTCGGCCTGCTTGGCGAGCATCGACGCGTTGCACGGCGAAGGGCACTTGACGTCGAGCTCAGTGATGTGCACTTGCAGCCCCAGTTTGCCGTAGCGCGCGATGTTGGCGGACACGGACTGCGCGTCCGCCGCCGTCTCCGGTGCGCGGCTGCGGCCCTTGACGTCGTCCGAGTACGAGAGGCCATCCTCCTCGGCGAACCCGAGGGTGACGTGCGCCTGGAGGCCGACGCCGTCGATCGGGACGCCCCGCTGGACCATCGACGCGACCATCCCGTACATTTGCTCGGCCTTGTCCCCGCCCATCTGCGCGACGCCAAAGTCGTTGTAGAAGAGCAGCGAAGAGGGGTCGGCCTTGCGCGCCGCACGGAAGGCGACGTCGACATAGTCTTCCAGCGCTGGAAACCACGTGGTCGGCTTGAACCAAGCCGTCGAGTTGGTCGCCTCGTTGACGACGTCCCACGCGAGCGGCGAGACGCCGCCGGCGGCCGCCTTGATGCCTTGCATGACGCCCTTGATGTGCGTCTGCAGCACCGACGACAGCTCCGACGCGTTGGCAGTGCTGGCCAGCGTCTCGAGCCAAGCCGGATTGTCGTTGCCCCAGCACAGGTTGTGCCCACGAAAGGCCTGCTTGGCGCCACGCGCATAGGCGAACGCGTCCGAGCACGTCTCCAGCGAGAGAACGCCGCGCGTCTTCTCGGTGGCCGGCCACTTGCACGCATTGCCGACAGTGGAGAGAGCAAACTGCTCCGTGTGCACGCTCCGGTATGTTTTGTCCGAGGTGATCACGTCCGCCTTGAACTGCGACCCGACGAACAGGCCGCGGCGAGCTCCCGCGGCGCGCAGGCTCTCGTTGAGCCGAGTCGTCACGAGCAGGCTGAGCATATACATATCCTACCGCCTCGGTGGCACCGAGAGTCGGCGCAGGTTCGTCACGCGCGCCGAGCGTGTTGGCGTGGAAGTGAAAGTGTATCATGTTTAGCCCACGGCACCGAGCTCTGTGTACTACAAGCTTGACGAGTTGTTTAGAGACGACCACCAACTGCGGACGCCGCCGCCATTCGGCACGACACCGCCCCAGGCGCCCGGCCCATCAAAGTTCCAGATGGACAGTCCGAGGAAGCTCGCCGGCATCTTGGCGGCTTGCTCGTACCACCAGCTGGCGACCGTCTCAACCTGGAGCGGCGCCTTCGTGTTGCTCAGCCCCCACTCGCCCACGAAGCAGGCGTGCCCGCCGCCGTGCCCACCCTCGCAGAAGCGTCGGAGCATCTCGAGCTGCGGGAGGAGCAGAGCCTCGAGCTCCAACAGGCTGCTCGTCGGCTTCGGGTCGTAGATGTGCGACTCGAAGACGATCGTGCCCGCGTCGGGCGTGCAGTTGAGCAGCTGCGTCGCGTGAGTGGCCCAGAAGCTCTCGAGCCACCACACCGAGTCCTCCACGACGATGGGCGTGCGTGCGCTCAACCCGCCCGCGGGGCCACGCGCCGCGCGCACCGCGTCCTGGTAGTACCCGAGCAGCGCCTTGCGATCGAGGTTGGCCGTGCCGAGCGGGAAGAAGTCCGCCGGCTCGTTGAGCAGCTCGATGCCGAAGCAGGCGGCGGCGTGCGCCTCGCACAGCTGCGCCATCCGCTCGACGGCCCGCACGGCGGTGGCGTAGTTGAACGGCGTGTCGAAGAATCGAGCCGCCTGGTTGCAGCCCTTGCCCTCACATCCCGTCGCGCAGCCCGTGTTCTGGTTGGCAGTCTGCCCACCGGGAGCTCCATGTAGGTCGAGCAGCACCTTGAGGCCGTGCGCTTGTGCGAACGAGAACACGCGCTCGATGTACGGCTCGTACTCCTCGGGTGCGAGCATCTGCTGCAGCGCGAGCCACCGCTCAGAATAGAAGGCCGGGGCGTTCGGGCCGCCCGTTGGCCGATAGAGGTTCCAGTAGCCGAGTGGCAGCCGGATCAGGTTGAAGCCAGCGTCGGACATCTGCCTGAAGTGGACCTCCTGGATGGATTCGTTGAGGAAGGCGAGCATGCGCTCGCCGGCGTTGGGCGCCGCCTGCGCGACGTCACACAGGCTCAGCTTGCACGGTTGCGGCTTGCAGGCGCCTCCCGACGAGACGTTGGCGTAGAGCGATGAGTACCCGGAGAGCCCGAGCCAGTGTTCGGGGATGAAGCGCTGGTAATTGACGCCGCGGTAGGGCAGCGAGTGCTGGCGCGAGGGCGCGAAGGCCACCACGCAGCTGATGGCCGCGATCATATTTATGAATGTAGAAGTCGGATGAGCGGCGACGAGGGGCGAAGCCACGCGGCGGAGCTCCGCGGGCGTGGCGTTTGGGCGCGTGCGAGTGGTGCGGGTGTGTGACCGCAGCGATCTCACACTCGGCAGCGCCGATTGACCCTCTGGTGGCAGGCCTACCGGCCCTACCCTGCGCTCAATAGCTATCTACACACCAACGCGATCATGTTTTATTGCGGTACACGTGTCTTGCACCGGCCTCGCTGCCAGGCAGGCCTCGCAGCAGCGACAGCTTCTCGGCGTGCGGCGTGCGCCAGTCGTCGAGCAGCAGGCCGCCCGTGTCGCCGCTCGTTGGGTTGAGCGCCCAGTAGAAGGAGCCGATGCGCCGCGACGTCAGGTAGCTCGCAAAGGCCCGCTGCCACGTCGCGTCCGTGCCGGTGAGCCGGCCGCCCCACTCGCCGACCACCACCGGCGCGGAGCCGCGCACGAAGCCAAACATGCCGTCCCAGATGGCGGGGAGGTTGGCGGGGAAGTCACCGCCCTCAAAGTAGTCTTGCGGCGCGACCGACGGGCCGTAGACGTGCGGCGAGTAGACGAGGCGGTGCTGCGGCAGGCCGCGCAGCGGGCGGTGCGCCACGCCCTCGAGGTTCTCGGCCCAGTTGTGGGGGAGGTTCGTCCCAGGGGCCGAGCGGTTGTGCGGCACGGCCGGCGTGCCGTCGACCGCCACGTCGCCGACACCCTCGACCATGAGCAGCCAGCGCGGGCACGCCGCGTGCACCTCGGTACCGACGCGCTCCGCCGCCGCCGCCCAGTCCAGCGAGCTCGCTCCGCCGCCCCACGACGCCGCGTTCGGCTCGTTGAACAGGTCGGCCGCGACGACGTTCCACGCAGCGTCGCAGTACCGCCGCGCGAGCACTCGCCACGCCTTGACGAGCGACGTCTCGGGCACCGCACTGTCGTACCAGAGCTGCTGTGAGCGCGTCCCGGCGCGGAGCCGATGCACATCGAGCAGCAGCAGCAGCCCACGGTCGCGCGCCGCGTCGACCAGCGCGTCGAGCACCGCCAGGTGGCGCCGCTGCCACAGGTCGGGGTTGTGCTGCTCGACCAGCCCACCCACTGTCGTCGGCTTGGGGTCTTCGAGGACGTTGGTGACCGCGAGAGGCACGCGCACCGCGTTGAAGCCGCTCGACCCTGTCCCGGCACGGGGTGCAGACGTGTGAGTAGCGGATCAAGCTGAGGCAGAGCAGACGGATCTGCCAGCCGAGGGGTCGAGCTAGAAGGCGGCATGTACGGATGAAGTCGAGGAAGAAGCCGAGCGAGTTGCGATCGAGCCCCTGCAGGAGCGCGTACTTCTCCTCCATGCCAAACCACGAGATGCCCTTGAAGACAAACGGGCGGCAGTCCGACGACCTGGTGGATGTGCTGGTGCCACCGCCCGCGTGGTCGTCGCAGAGCAGCAGGTCGCCGTTGGAGGCGGCACGGAAGTCGGGGGGTGGGGATGGCGGTGGCGACGGCGGTGCGGGCGGCGGAATCGTCTCCGGCGCGGGGCAGAAGAGCGTGAAGCCGCACTTGGCACAGTTCACCTTATGCTGTGCACAGAACCCGGCGGCCGTCGCCCATCGGCACTCGCCGCACCTCTTGGCCTGCCTATCTGCGCAGCAGCCCCAAGCGACCTTGTAAGGGTGGTCGCCACGACTCGCATCGCCGTCGTCGCTGCTGCCGCCACAGCCGTTGAGCTTGTGCGCGGCGCAGTCACTACACTCCCTCCGCCCGCACGTGAATTTGTTGCACCAGCCCTCGCATCGCACAAGCTCGGCAGCGTTCAACGCAGACTGGTTGTGTGTGCAGGCTGGGCATGTCGCGCACTCCTGCTTGTTGCACGTCCACACGTTGCACCAGCTAGCGCAACTGAGCATGCGGTCGGCGGCGGTGTGTGGCGTCGGTAGCGTCGTGGCAGCGAGTTGGCAGCCTCGGTATGGTGCTGGCCGCCGCGCCCTCGCGTTAGGTACTCGGCTTGGAGACTGGCGTGCGGGGTACTGCTCCGCATACTTTTTCTCACATGTTAGATAATTTATTTTCTTGGCAACACCACGCGCTGCGCGACGCACCTGTTGTCAATGCTGGTCGTCATCCTCTCTGCAGAGCTTAGTGCTACGAGCATGAGTGCAGATGCCCAGGAAGATGCGGCGGCGCTGTTGACATCACGGCACAACGCTGCACGCAAACACTGCATGCAACTGCACGAGGGCACGCACTCGACAGCACGGACAACAACCGCGCTCAGCCATGGAGGCTGGTGCCTTGGTGCCCCAATTGCAGACCACCCAGCGCATCTGAGGCACTCAGGAGGCGTCGTGGAACTTCCCCACAACCAGACGTTCGCGCTGCCACAGGGTCACTACGTAGCTGACGGCGGGGTCGTGGCCGTCTTGGCAAAGATCCTGCAGACCGGCCAAAGCGTAAACGACTTTGGAGCTGGCGTTGGTGAGTATGGGCACGCTCTGAAAGCCATCAACGAGAGCATCGCTTGGCGCGGCTACGATGGAGCTGGGAACATTGAGGAGTACACCAACGGGTTTGTGCGGTTCTTTGATCTGACCGTGAACCTCTCTCTCCCGCGCGCAGACTGGGTCCTGTCACTCGAAGTAGGCGAGCACATTCCGCGGCACTTCGAGCAGCGTTACATGCGCAATCTGAATGCCCACAACTGCAGAGGTATCATCGGCAGTTGGGCCCGTCCGGGTCAATCAGGCATTGGGCATGTCAACACACGCAATAGAACAGACGTCCTCGGCAGCTTCATGGAGATGGGCTATCGTGCCGACGAGAGGCTCCTCGCAGAATTTGTCGGGGCCAAACATCCATGGACGTACCCACTCATCAGACAGAATCTCTTTGTCGTGGTGCGCGAGAACCCCACGTGCAGGGCGGACTTTTGAGGGTTAAACGGTCTTGCCGTCGTGGAACGAGACGCGAATCCTGTTGGAATCCTGTGCCAGCTAGCACTAGTGCAGCTCCAATAAACCGTAGCCCGTTGATGAACACCCTAACAGCGATTTTAAGCTGTGTCCGCCTAAACCCTTTGGTGCCTTTGGTGGCGATTTTTAACGTAGGGGTGGTGTTACCCCCCGTGGCATGCCTTGCGAGCAAAAGAATGCACGTCGTTTGCTTGACGGTTTGCGGCCGAGCCCAAGTGCCGTTCGTTGCCAGTCAACATGAGGCAGGACGGCAGACGCGACTGCTTCCTCGGCTTCGTTGCTGGCCTGCTGACATGTACATGTCTGGCCGTCACAGTGGTGGCCTTCATCGGGGTGACGCGTGCGGGGGCCCAGCTGACTTCGATGGTGTTCACCTCGAAGAAACGCACGCCACCGACCGCTGGCGCTCGGGGCCACTCGTTTGCATTGCCAGCACGTGATGAGCAATCGCAATCAAAGGTCCAGGCACAGGAGGGATATACACATGCCAGCGTGATTGTGCGCGAACAGCCAAAAAAGCCGCTGCAGCAATTGACGACAGCGTGGGCGGGGCCGGCCGCCGTGTGCAAGGAGCCTCTGCACCAATTCCGGAACATGACTTGCGGGCAGTGCGTTCGCCACCCAAAGGGTGGGAGCTGCTACAAGTGCAAGATGGGAGGGTACGACTGCAGCTGCACCAAGGCGTGCAAGGCTCGCGCCAATGCGTGGCATGCTGCCGCCGACTCCAAGCGCCATGATGAGGTGTTGACGACGGCGCAGACCGACTCGCCTCGCCTCGATTGCAGCTCGGACGACTCGAAGCTCGCTTGTGACAGAAGTCTTGCGTGGAAGTACGCCGCGTGGCTGAGGCCGCCTGAGGAGATTAAGCGTCGCAACCCGTCGTATGTGCTCAACACCCCCGGCCCACCACGCGACACAGCGAGCACTCACCAGAAGGTCAGGCTCATGAGAGATTGGACCGCAGCCCTCGGTGTCGCGCGGCTGCTGACCACTGGTCTGAGGGGAGCCAAGGAATTGGCCGCCGCAGGAGAGTCATTCTTCTACCTGACGCTTCTCAACGACCACTTGCCAACGACCGAGAGGGCGCATGACGCTGCAGTCGCGTGGTCGCGCTCGCTGGACCACGATCGCGTCCACTTCGTCGGCCTGCCGGGGAAGTTCCAGCCTGATGCCGAAAGGAAGCTCAATCACTGCCTCCAATCCGAGCTGACGCGTAGAAAAGGTGGGCAGCGCTTTGCGCTGCCATGCGCCGTCTCAGACATGGGAGCCAATTCGTACCAGGCTCTTCGACGGGAGCAGGACGCCGATGCAGCTGCGGCAGGCATCGCGCACGGCCCGATATGGCTGACGCGTCCCCTCGAAACGGGTCGCGAAGGTCACGTCATGACAATGGGCATGGGCATACAGATTCGGGATGCCTCCTTTCTGCAGCGGGATGATCACCTGAAGGCCTTGGCGGAAGGCGGATACATGCTCATGCGCTATCTCGACCCTCCGCTGCTACACCACAACGTGCACCTCGGCAGGCCAGTGAGCGTGCGCGTCGACTCGATCCGAATCTTTGGCGTGGTGCAGTGGGAGCCATTGCGCGTGTGGGTATCAAGACACGGCGCCACCCTCAGTGGCACGCCTTTCGCCAACTATACCGGACGAATGGAGGATTGGGGAATGAAAGAGCGAAGCTGGAAATCGTTCATTTGGAAGGTCAACCAGGCGCAACCCGCGTGCGGGGCACAAGCCGTGTCCTCCGCGGCGCGGAAGACAGTGCACGAGAGGTGCAACTGCAGCATGATTGGACAGACAGTAGACGACGCTCACGGCGAGAGGGGCTTCTCGACTGTAGGGACGCATCTGACGCTCGACAACGTGGCGCGGGGCAACGGCCTCAAGCCATCAGCTCTATGGCAAAGCGTAGATGAGGCTCTGACAGGCTACTTTGTGGCGGAGCAAACGCGGCTGCAAGAGGAGGACCGGCAGAGCGACGAGGGCCGGGACAGCAGGAATCGCAGCCCATCTCGAAAGCAAGCGGATCGGCTCGCTCGATGGACCACGCCGTTCAGCACGGACGTCGGCTTCTCCGCCGACGGGCGTGCGAACCTTTATGAGGTGGACGTAGCCGGTCCGACCTGGAAGTCAGCACACCACTTCGAGAGCCCATCTGTCTCGCGCGCACTGGCTTTCGGGGTGTACTCCACCCTCGCCATGCCAATGGCAACGGAGCTCGTCGCCGAAGAGGCTGACGAATACCACCGGCGCCAAATCCGCGCTGTCGAGCGTAGGTCCGCACAGGATAGCACCAAGGATGGGCTGAACGCGGAGGACACGAACGAAAGCAGCCTGCTCAATTTTCTGAGGACGCAGGCCCTCGCTGCTGCATTTGGGTTGCGCCGCGCCTGGCCATCGTCGCCCAGCAAGCAGCTGCGTCGCGTGCTCGCCCCGCGCGATCGTGCGTTCGCAAGAGAGCTCAGGCGAATGGGCATGCTGCTGCCCTCGCTCGAGGCGGGTGCGAGCACAAGTGCCGACCAAGTGCCGAAACAAGCGTGGCCACTCTGGCAGAAGGCCATGGCTGACTTGCTGTATCGAAACGGCTCGAGTCCTCCACTTTGTATCCAGCATGAAGCCATCGTCGCGGAGTTCGATGCCAGGGCGAGCGCTGAGAAGACGCAGCCGGCCATGCAGCCGGCCAAACAAACGCCAATCAAGTAGCGTTACCCTTTACTAAAGACTCTGCCATATTTACTGGACATACACCGTACTGCTCGGGTGGCTGAGCTGAATGAAGACGCAAGCCCCGTCTCCCGGTGGCCTGGCGGGACCTGGGGGCCGCTCTGGGTCTGGGGGCTGTGCGCGTGACACACGGACTATACCCGCCGCCCACTACCCTCCGCCGCTTGGTGCATCTCGGCCGCCGCCTGAGCGAGTTGGAATGTCGGCGTCCGCGCCGTGGGTGGCGGTGCGACGCGCTGCTGCTGCTGCTGCTGCTGCACCGCCACGTCGAACTCCACCTCCGACGGCATCGCGGCGGCGGTCCCGGGGCGTGCCAGCGGGTCGGCTGTGCACGACGACGGCGGCTGCAGGCCGTCGGTCTGCACGCCCTGCGACGTCGGCTCCGTCTGCGTCGGCCGACGGCGCAGGCGGTGGACGGCGGAGGAGAGGCCGATGACTCCGGCGGCGGCGACCGGCGCGGCGACACGCATCGCATGGCCCGTCGTCCACCATTCGAGTGCGATGATGCGGCCGCAGAGCTGATTGGAGAGGACGACGGCGGCGAGGAAGATGGCGAGGGTGACGGTCGGCGCCATCGCCACGTTGAGGTGCATCGGCTGGAGGAGGGCGCGCGGCATGACGCCCGCGTGGTTGACGGTGAGGTACAGCAGCGCGGCGACGCACGGCAGCAGGCAGCCGTTGATGAGCTGCGCGACCATGATCACGATCATCGTCGGCAGCCGCAGCAGGCTCGGCACCGCGGCGAGGCAGAAGAACGGCAGGTAGAAGGCGTGCCTGCCGCCGTTGTCCCACGCCCGGCTCGCCACCCACGCGCGCAGCCGCCGCCGCCGCCGCCCTCCCGCCAACACGCGCAGGACGCGCGACACGCCACCGGCGCCACCGGCGCCACCGCCGCCATCGCCGCTGCCGCCACCACCGCCGCCGCCGCCGCCGCCGCCGCCGCCAGCTTTGCCCGTCTGCTCGTCTAGGGCCGCGAGCGCGGTGCGCGGTGCCGCGTGGAACCCGAGGATGTCCTCGATCGCCAGCGCGGTGCCGAGCGCCACCGTGAGTGCGGACGAGACGCCGGCGCCGAAGAGGCCGAGCGCAAAGCCCCACACGCCGCCGTCTCCGACGGTCGCCGTGATGACGGGGAGCAAGTCACGCATGGCGAAGGCGTGCGGGGAGGAGGACGCGTCGGTGGAGTTCCCGCCGCCCGCCGCCGCGAGCCCCGCCGCCGCCACCGCCGCCTCCGCCTCGGCGCGCGGGCTCGCGCGATCTCCCACGATCTGGATGAGCACGGAGATGATCGCCGACAGCAGCGAGGCCACCGCGATGCCGCGCCGCATCGCCCCAAGGCCGCCACCCGCGTCGCGCACGACGGACGAGGCGAGCAGCACGTTGAGCGGCACGGCGGTGGTGCCCATCACGCCCAGGGCCATCTCGCCTCCGCCCTCGGGGATGGTGGGGACGAGGCCGTGAGCGAAGGTGGACGAGACGCCCGTGCCGTGGATGATCGCGGCGAAGCAGACGATCATCTGCAGCACGACGACCGAGAGAAGCATGGAGATCCGGTCGACGTTGCCGTAGGCCAGCATCAGGTAGCAGCCCGGACCGAGCAGCGCGTTGATCAGGTAGCGGGTGCCGCTGTCCGTCACCACCATCTCGACCGAGGCCATCACTCCCGCAAAGTTGTTGCACTCGTAGGCAAACGAGCCGATGACGACAAAGGCGAGGATGGCGTGCCGCAGCACCGCAAGCGCGCCGTGCGGCGTGATCCGGCGCAGCGCCTGGCCGAGTGTCAGGTCCGCGTGGATCGTCAGCCGCGCCGACGCCTCCTGCATCACCATCGCCGTCGCCGAGGCAACGACCACGCACCACAGCAGCGTGTTGCCAAAGTCGGAGCCGGCCTTGCTGCACATGGCGACGGTGCCCGGTCCGATGGTGGAGGCAGTGAGCACCGTGTACACCAGCAGGCTCTTGAGCTGGGCTAGTATTCGCATGTCGCAGGCTGCGCGCGAGCGACGCGCGAGCGAGCCGCGTGCCGCGCAAATTGCTACTCGTATAGTGTTCCAGCGTCA
>Ga0209713_10001635_pt1 | contig 13578 bp, 3 predicted proteins | sample ArcOceMetagenome_3_FD_187444 | JGI IMG/M metagenome (GOLD analysis project Ga0209713, IMG submission 187444) | Marine eukaryotic phytoplankton communities from Arctic Ocean - Arctic Ocean- Svalbard ARC20M Metagenome (SPAdes) (version 2) | ecosystem: Environmental > Aquatic > Marine > Oceanic...
TTCCCTCGGAGACGCGGCGATCCTCGATGACCCATTGATGGCGGGGTCAGCGCAGCCGCTGGGCGGTTGCATCGGCGCCACGCGGCCCGACACGCCCATCCCCCATGCCATCCCCAAGATTGAGTCGATGCCGCCGCCTCCGCCTCGGACACCAAAGAAGCCCCCCGACTTGCTCAGCGGCTCGCCTGCCATCTCGCACAACGCCTCGCCCGCTCTCTCGAGTGCGTCGGGAGCCGCGGCGACCACGAGCGACTCGATCAGCTCGAGCGGCTCGTCGATGGTCTTCTCGATGGGCTCGTCTGAGGCGCCGTCCAAGCTGTTGACGCCGTCCCTCTCGATCTCGTCGCCATCGCTGTCGCTCTCAATGTCGTCGCCGTCGACAATCCCGACGGTCTCAACGACCTCGACGCCCTCAATGGTCTCGCCGGCGCCCTCGATCGACTCACCACCGGTATCGAGCTTCGGCCTGTACGGGAGGACTCCGCCGTTCGACTTTGGCGACGACATGCCGCCGCCAGAGGGCCCGCCGCCGCCCTCGTACCCGGCATCGCCGTCGCACAGCGACGATGGCGCAGAGGAGCAGCCCTCTCTGGGGTGGTGCGATATGGTGCAGACCCCGCCAACGCCGAGTGACCCCCAGCCCACGCAATGGGAGCTCATGGTGGCGACGGCCTGTATGACAAAGGAGAAGGAGCAGGAGCTGACGCACGAGATGGCCAAGGTCAGCACGGACGAGAAGCAACGCATCAACTCGACCGCGGGTCGCGAGCTTCTGATGGTCCGCCACGGCGCACCAGGCCATGACCCGTGGTCTACGGCCGCCTGGCATCCGGCTGGCCGCCACTTGGCGGAGGGGGAGCAGCGCGCCGCGCTCTTGCTCGCGAGGTTGATGCTCAGCAAGCAGCACGAGGAGAAGCTTGCCAAGCTCGAGGCGGAGAGGCTCGCGGCGATGCCGCAGAAGAGACTGCCCAGTCGCGAGGGCCTCAACTGTCACGATGATGGGAGCACGCCGCCAAGCCAGAAGCCGCCACTCAAGCCGATCACCGCCGAGCGCGTCCACCAATTCGAGAAGCCGCTGCCGTCGCCACCATCGCGCGCGTCGCTGAGGCTGCCTCTCAAGTCGGATGCTCCTTCCCTCGCGTTGCCGCTCGCTCTATCTGTTCCGCCGCTCGACTCCGTCAGCGCATCACCTGAGCAATCGGCCGGTGCAAAATCCCCGCAGCGGCACCCGGCGGCACTATCGAACCGCGTGCGCTCCTTTCAGCTCTCCCCGGGCTCGTTCAGGCGGCGCCCCATCGGCAGCGGCACCGGCGTTCGTGTGCGCAATGGAAGCGCTCCGCCCAGCTTCTCGCGAAGCAGCTCGACGCTCAGCGTGGTGTGCAGTGCTGAGCTCAGCGCGTTGTGCATCGGCAAGGAGACGGGGACGCAGCCGAAGGGCGAGCCGCCACCCTCGCCGCTGGAGTCGCCACCCGGCGACGATGATGCTGACGAGCAGCAGACGCCCACGGCCGTCGTAGCGCCCGAGCTGCCTGATAGTGGAGTGCCCGCCAGCCTGCCCAGCTGCAACACGCGCTCGAAGCGCAGCGTTCCCGTCGAGGCCGGCGACGACGACAGCGACGACAGCGACGACAGCGACGACAGCGACGACAGCGACGTCCTCAAGCCGCGCAAGCTGATGAGCGGCGACGAGCAGCGCGGCGGCGCGGCGACGAAGCGCGCGCGTCTGCAATTGATCGAGGTCACCTCGCTCATCGCCCGCCATACCAGCAAGGCGGAGGCCAAGCGTCAGCAGCAGCGTGCGCTCGAGCCTGGTGCCTTCGATGGCGATGGCGTGGCGCCGCCGGACGCCGTGCAGGACGCGCCAGCAGCGGTGCCGATCGCACCTGCCGCGCCAAAGGTGCCGGCGATGCCGCCGTTTCGGAAGTGGGGCTCGAATGATGATGAGCTGGTGACCGAGGCGGGCGAGGTGGAGGTGGACACCGTCGAAGGCATGCTCTTCACAGCGTACTCGATGAAAACGGAGAAGGTGCTGGCGGCGGACGAAAAGAGCTCTGGCGACGACCAAACCCGCCAGCATGACGCCGATCAAGGCGCCGCTGCCGCCGCAGCTGCCGCAGCAGGTGCCGCCGCCGCCCTCTCACCCATTGTCGCAGCGGCCACCGACGACGACGACGACGACGACGACGACGACGAGCAGGCGGAGGCGGAGGCGGAGGCGGAGGCGGATGAGATGGACGAGGTGGAGCAGGGCGAGGTGGATGACAAAGTGTCCACTACCTCAGGTAGTAGCTGCAAGGCCGACGACGACGACTCGGAGAGCGAGAGCGCAGTAAGCCGGCAGATGTTGGACAGGCTGGAGGCACAGCTCGATCCCGTGCCCATCCGCACCAACGGCGACGCCCACGGCGCGGGCGGCGGCGGCGGCGGCGGCGGCGGCGACGACGCGGGCGGTCCGCGCGCCGCCTCGTCGCAGGAGGAGCAGGAGGAGGAGATGCTTCGGCGCACCGAGCAGCGCTCGCTCGAGGCGGCCGAGGAGGAGGCGGCGCGCTGGGAGATGCGCGAGGCCGAGGCGTTCCTCGAGGCACGGCAGGCGTCGCTCACCGCCGGGACCAAGGTTGCCCTCATCAATGCCGCTCCCGAGGTGCTCCAGCCTGAGGCAGATATGTTTGAGGTAGAGACGTACCGCCCCCCCCCAGATGGCCTCGTCGAGATCTTTGAGGCGCCTCCATCAGGTCGTCTCGAAGGTCCCGAAGAGGAGGAGCATCCCGACGAGAAGGAGCTTGCATCTCTGATCCGCACCAACGGCGACGCTCTCGTCTCCACCTTCGAGGAATACGTGTACGCCGGCACCAAGGCTGCCCTCATCAATGCCGCTCCCGAGGTGCTCCAGCCTGAGGCAGAGGCGTTTGAGGCAGAGACGTACCGTCCCTCCCCAGATGGCCTCGTCGAGATCTTTGAGGCGCCTCCATCCGGTCCTCTCGAGCAGCCAGAGCCTGCGTCTCGTCGTCTCGAAGATGACTACGAGGAGGAGCTGGCGTCCCTGATGTGCACGGGCGGCAACGCTTTCGGAGGCGAGCCCGACTCGCCACAAACGGTGCGGGCCTCGTCGTCGTACTCGTCTGTCAGCAGCGTCTCGAGCAGCAGCGTCTCTCGCAGCGTGTCGCGCAGCAGCAACCTGTCGCGCGGCAGCAGCCGCAGCTCGCCAAGCCGGATGCCGCCGCCGCCGCCGATGTGGCTGAACGGTATGCGTACGTTCACGGCGCGCGCGGTGACGTCAGAGGAGGATGCAGACGAGAAGAAGGAGGCGCAGGAAGAGGAGGAAGAGGCGCAGGAAGAAGCGGAGGTGCAGGAGGTGGAGGATGCGCTGGAGGAGGGAGCGGCGCAGGAAGAGGAGGATGGGGGTGGGGAGGATTGGGAGGATGGGGAGGAGGAGAAAGGGGAGGAGGAGAAGGAGGCGGAGCAGGAGGAAGGGCAGGTGAAGGAGGAGGACGCGGAGGCGCGCGGCATCAAGCGCCATGCCCCGCAGGTGGAGCTGCTCGAGCTGCCAACCGCGAAACGCTCGCGGCTCATGCCGAGCGTCGGCGCCCCCGAGCACCACCAGCCCACATTCGAGCGCCCCTTCACGCGCATCACGGCGGACGGGCTCCTCGCCAGCGAGTCCAACCTGCGCATCGGCGCTGACATTGCGTTCAGCACGGTCAAGTCGCTCGGAGAGGAGACCGTCGTGCGGGCGGCGGTGCTCCAGCTTCACGAAGGCAATGGCCCTGCGTCGTCGCCGCCTCCATCGGTGCCGCCATCTCCGCCGATGCAGGGGGAGGTGATTTCGGCGCCTCCGGAGCCTCCGATGACGCCATGCCCAAACCTGATGGAGGAGATGCCGGGGCTGAACCTGCCACCGACGCGCTCCGCCATGACCCCGTCGTCGCTTCTTCGGACGCACGGCATCGACGACTCCACTCCTGAGCAGCTCGTCGCAACGTTGCGGAGCTTTGGCCAGCTCACCGCCGCCATGCCGAGCCATTGTGGCATCCCTGGGCAGCTCGCCGCCGTCATGCCGCGCTATCCTGTTACGAGTGACATCAACAAGCCCATCGACTGTGCGCCGCCGCCGCCGCCGCCGCCGCCGCCGCCGTCGCCAGCGCTGCCAATGCAGCAGCCGCCGCCGCAGCCGATGCAGACCGAGTACTACTACATGTACTCAACCAACCAGCCCGCCAACAGCAACCAGCAGCAGCAGGCGTTGAACTTTGGCTGCCGATTGATCAACGATGCCTTCCAAGCGAACAGGGACGCCCACCAAAAGAACATGGACGCCACGCAGGAGTGGCTGCTCAAAATGCGCATCTCTGAGGACATCTCCTCGGTCGAGGACCGGATGTGCACCTCACGCATTCTGGGGTGGTTCTGACCCCCGCCTGTGAAGAAGACCACACTTGTGGACCTGAAAGCATCATTACCCCGCTCTACCGGTTCGGCCGGATTTTTTGAACTTCACCGATGTCATGCAACATCTAACATGCGTACTGCTACAAGAATACCATCGTGTCGGCCGCCACTGGGAAGGTGGACGATTATCATCATGCACGCTTATCATCATCATCTGGCTACAAGTCTTCGCGGCAACCAAAAAAAGAGGAACGTGGGAGGAATATGCAGGCACGAAACGCCGCTTCTTGAGAGCGGCTGCCTCAGAGAAACAGAGAAAGAGGCTGATATTTGGAGATATGTTGCGGAAACGAGACGTGACGAACAGAGACTGTCGTTTGAGTATGCACCGTATCTATACTAGCGTCTTGTTGCCTGTTGAATTGGCAACGCGCCAACGGGGACGTGCGCTTTATAGAGGATGAGAATTAAATTTTGTGTCATTGACTGTTCGATTAGAACACTCCAGAACTTTATGATCATCTCATCTATCTCTCCCACCATCTGTTCAACGATCAGCGACCTGCGTACACGCCCCAACTTGAACTTGACTACCAGTTTGAGTCCCGCCGGCCTGCGGTGAGAAGTGGCACGCGACAAATGGTGAGAGCAGAGGGCATGAACGGCAGAGAGCAGCCACCATCTGTGTCCCGATGCGTCCGTAGCTGGGCCAGGTGTCTTGTCGCATGTGCCAACGGTGGGCGACTCTCGACGGAAGCTGCTCAGACCTCGCCCACGAAGCTTTGCGCAAAGTCGGCCGCGGCGAGACCGGCGGCGGCGATGGCCGACGCGGTGCCTGCGAGCCGGCCGCCGGTGCGCACCGCGGCCGAGCCCGTCTGCACCTGCTGCTGCGCGTGCTGCTCGCCCGGCGGCGGGATGCCCTCGTCGACGACGAAGCGGCCGAGGCGCGGGTCGTACTTCTCGATCGACGCCATGAAGTAGCGGTGGAGCGCGTCGCGGAAGCGCCGCTTGTACTGCTTGGGCGGGATGACGGTGCCGCGCTTGACGCGCGTCTCCGCCTCCTCCTTCCACGTGTACTGGCGGCAGTAGTCGATGAGGCCGACGACCAGCGTCCACTCGGGCTCGACGGCGGGGTCGCGCGGCGGCTCGCCTTGCTTGGGCGGCGGGCGCTGCTTCATGCCGACGAGCAGCGAGTAGTCCATCACGTTGATCGACGAGAGGAAGAGCGTGTCGTTCCACAGCGAGCGCAGCACCTGCTGCTTGGCGAGCTCGGAGAGCAGCAGCGGGAAGCCGTCGTTGAAGCGGAAGAGGTTCTCGTCGAGCACCGTCTCGCCGAGCTCGTCGGTGCCGCGCGTGCGCTGCGCGCCCTTCAGGTCGAACATGCGCGTGATCGTGTGGCCGTGGAAGAGGTTCTCCTGCACGACGAGGTGCTGCGTCTCGACGCGCGCCTTGCCGCCGGCGGCCACGTGGCGGTCGTCGCGAAACTCGACGAGGATGGCGCCGAGCACCTTGACGAGCACCGACGGCAGCACGGCGGGCGTCTGCGATACGAACGAGAAGTAGGCGCGCGAGTGCTCGTGCAGGCTCCAGAACTCGGAGCGGTGGACCTGCTTGATCAGGTAGCGGTCGTCGAGCGTCTTGCAGAAGAGCGAGCCGCTCTTGCCGCCGCCGCCGCTGTCCCACGGCGCCGACGCCCACATCGCCTGCGTGAAGCCGCGGTCGCCGCCCTCGCAGAAGGCCTCGCGCAGCGCCGCAAACGCGGCGGGCGCGAGCACCGTCGCGCGGATCGGCGTCAGCCCGCCGCACGCGCGCTGCGCCGCCGCCACCGCCGCGTCGGCGCCGCCCTCGCCGCCGCCGCCACCGCCGCCCTTGCCCGACTCGCCGAGGCCTCCGCCTCCGCCGCCGCCGCCTCCGCTGCTCTCGGCGCCGGCAAACTTGACCTCGAGCTTGGCGACGCCGTCGCCCGAGCGCATCAGCGACGTCAGCGCGTCGGGGTTGGCGAGCTGCTGGATCGACAGCCCGCCGCACGCGCGCGCCACCTCCTCGACGACCGGCGGCGACGACAGCGCGTACGCCGCAATCGTGCTCGGCGTCGGCGCCACCTCGGGGCCGTCGTCCGAGACGTCCGACGCGGCCGGCGCGGCGGAGGCGGAGGCGGCCTTGGCGCCGCTCTCGGCCTCAGCAGCCGACTCGGCGACTGTTGTGTCCTTGCCCTCGGCGGTGGCGGCAACCGAGCTCGGGCCGCAGGCGACGCAGTGCGACGGGGCGGGCGCGCCGAGCTGCTGCAGCTGCGGCTGCGGCTGCGGCAACAGAGCGGAGACGGCGGAGCGCAGCGCGGTCGGCATCATCGGCGGCGTCATGTCGAAGACGACGCACGGCTGGAAGTGGACGGCGACGGCGAGGTTGCCCTGGCCGACGAAGCGCTCGTGTGTCTCGTGGAACGGCTGGTTGCAGCCGCAGAAGCGGCCGTACGCCGCCTTGTTGTAGAAGGCCGACTCGAGCCACCGCCCAAACGACATCGAGAGCGTCTCCGTCGAGAGCGGCCGCAGCGGCCCCGCGCTCGCCGCGCCGTCGCGCCGCTGGCACTCGCGGCAGACCGACCACGCAAAGCAGGCGTCCGACGGCAGCTGCACCTCTGCGGGCAGCTGCATCACGCGCACCGAGAGGCGGCCGCCGTGGTGCGAGAAGCACGACTCGTGGCGGAGCACGCCCTCGCGGCAGCGCGGGTTGGCGCACTGGCGGCGCAGGTTGAAGCACCACGAGTGGAGGAACTGGCCGAGCGTCAGCAGGTCCTCGCTCTTGGCCTCGCGGCCGCCCGGCGCGTCGAGGTGGAACGGCAGCGTCCGCTCGCGCGGCACCTGGCACGGCGGGTCGTGGTTGTCGCCGCGCTTCCAGCACGTCGCGACGCGCAGGTAGTGGTCGGCCACGTCCCACAGCCGGTCGGGCGCCGAGCCCTCCTGCTCGCCCGCCTGCACGAGCGCGCCGCTACCGCCGAGGCCGCCGGCGCCAAGACCCGCCGAGGCCGCCGCCCAGAGGGCGAGGCCGCCGCCGCCGTCGGGGTTGCGCACGAAGTACTCCTCCTCGGGCGCGTCGCGGCGGAAGAGCGTCGAGGTGCCCTCGCCGAGCGTCGAGAGCTCGCGCGTGCGCGTCATCGTCACCGACATGTCGCTCGAGCCGAAGAAGCCGTCGCCCGCCTTCGACGCCGCCGACGACGAGACGGCCGAGCCCTGTCGGCTCGGCACGAGCGGCGTCGCGGGCGCGGGCGGCGCGAGCGACGACGACGAGGACGCCGCCGCCACGCCGACGCGGCTGCATCCGGCGCCAGACGTGGAGGCGGTGACGGCCGATGACGAGCCGTTGGCGGGCGCGGCGGTGCTAGCCGAGGCGGAGGTGGAGGCGGCGGCCGCGGCGTCCGACGCGGGCGGCGCGGCCGACAACGGCTCGGGCGGCTCTCCCGTCGCATCGGCGGCGAGGGCGGCGGCGGCCTCGGCGCGCTCGGCGGCGTTGGCGTCGCCCTTGTTGGGCGTCGACGACCCGAGCACCTCCTCGACCGACAGCGTCTTGTTGCGGTGGCTCAGCGCGCCGGGCGAGCGGAGCGACGAGTGCAGCGAGAGCGCGTCGGCGTCGCCCACGCTCAGCCCGCCGAGCGAGCGGCGCGACCCCGTCGAGCGACGCGCCACGTTCTCGCGCCTCGGCAGCTCGGCGGTGGTGGAGGGCGGCGAGGTCTTGTCGGCCGCCACGGGGGCGGCGGCGGCGGGCGTCGCGGGAGCAGCCGGCGATGCAGGCGGGGCAGCGGCGGCGATTGCGGCGGCGGCGGCGGCGGGCACGGCGGCGGTGGGTGGCACGGCGGCGGCGGCGGCCTCGAGCTCGGCGGCGACCTCGGCGGCGGTGCGGCCGGGCGGCACGGTCGCGCCAAAGTCGGTGAGGTAGGCGGCCTCGGCGCGCAGGTCGGCGGCGACGAAGGCGGCCGACGCGAGCAGGTGCTTGAGCGCGCGCAGCTGCGCCTTGCCGCCGCCGCGCAGCACGACCGTCGCGCCGAGCATCGGCGCGCACCGCTCAAAGTACATGAGCGTCACGCGGCGCGCGCGCCGCTCCGACTCGACCTCGGCGGTGGGGTCGGAGACCGAGACGTTCTCGACGCGCCAGCGGCCGCACTGGCCGGGGCTCGCGGAGATGACCTGCGCGGGGCTGAGCAGCACCTGGCAGTTGCAGACGCGCGCGACGCGCTGCAGCACCGACGGCTTGACCTGCACGGCGAGCGCGATGCCGCGCTTGAGCAGCAGCTCCTTGGCGGTGAGGCACGCCGAGCCGCCCACCAGCACCAGGTTGACGCCCTGCTTGGCGATCTCCTCGACGACCATCCCCATGTGCTCCTCCTCCTGGTCGCGCAGCGCCTCGAGGCTGCTCGTGAACGAGCGGCGCTCGTGCTCCAACGGGCACGCGAGCAGGAGGATGCGCGGCGCGTCGAGCTGCGTCACCATGCTCTTGTGCGCGAGCTTCATCCGGCAGACGAGGCCGTCGATGTAGTGCGAGTCGGCGCGCGACGCGCCCGGCAGCGTCTTCACCTTGAGCACCGAGTGGATCGACGTGTGCGTGTCGGGCACGAGCGAGTCGGCGGCGCGCGTCGCGAGCGCCTCGAGTGTCGACTGCCACTGCGGCGGCAGCTCGAGCGGCGCGCACGCCAGCTGCCGCGCGATCGCCTGCCGCAGCTGGCTCTCCTGCCACTGCTGCAGCCGCTCGCGGTGCTCCTCGAAGGCCTCGACGCCCTCGGCGTCGTCCGACGGCACCTCGACGGTCGGATGCGCGAGGTGGTAGAGCGAGCTGCCCTTGCCGCCGCCGCGCCCGCCGCGCCCACCGCCCGCCTGCAGCAGCGCCGAGATCTTCTCGAGCGACTCGCCGAGCGGCTTCGACGGCACCGACGCCGCACGCCTGTGGCCCGCCTTGTGGGCGCCCTCGGTGGCGGGCGGCTCGCGCACGCGGCTGAGGCTCGGCTCCTTCTCCGCGCCGCCGCCGCCGCCGCCGCTGCCACCACCGCCGCCTGCGCCGGCGTCGCCTGCGCCGGCGTCGTGATCGCGTCGGGCGCTCTGCTTGCGCGGCTGTGGGGCGGGCGCGGTGCCTGGGGGCACGTCGACGCAGCTCGCGCTGCGTCCGCGCTCGACCGCCGGCGTGCTCGCGCCCTTGAAGAGCCCGGGCGTCGCCGCGGGGCCAAGCACCGGCGAGCTCGGCTCCGCCGCGGAATGCGACGATCCGCCGTCGTCGGCGCCGCCCGTCTGCGCGGCCGCGGCGGCGGTGGCGGCGGTGGCGCTCGCGAGCAGCCGACAGCTCGCCACAGGCACCGGCATCGGCAAGACGAGCTTCTCGCCACCGAGCATGCCGCTGGTGCTGCCCGGCGGCGGTGCGCCGGTGCGGGCGGCCGTCGGCGAGCCGGTCGGCGGCGTGGCCGCGAGCAGCGGCGACGGCGACGCGGCGGGCGGCAGCAGCGGCGAGTCGATCGGCGAGACGCCGTCCTCGCGCGGCGTCAGATCGTCGCGCGGCGTGATCAGCTCGTCCTTGGACGTGAAGCGCTCCTCGAGCTGCCGCACCGTGTCCGACGGCTCGCCCGGCTCCTCCCCGGACACGCCGGACACGCACGACGACTGCGACACGCCGCGGGGCGTGCAGCCGGGGCTGGCGCCGGCCGCGCCCGCCGCGCCCACCGATCCGTCGATCTCGGCGCGAAGTCGCTTCTGCGCGGCGGCCTCCGTGTGTATCGACAGCTGTCGTGGCCGCGTCTCTGCCGCGCTACCGGCGCCGCCGCCCTTGGCCCCCTTGCCGCCGGTCGACGGCTCATTGCCTTTGCTGGCGAGCTGCTTGGCGCGCTCGAGTGCCGAGCCGCCTGCGTGGCGCATCCGGTCGTAGAGGTCGGACGCGAGGCCGGCCGACGCCTCGCGCGTCTCGGCGGAGACGCCGCGCGGCCCGCTGCCGCGCTCCTCGAGCTCGCCGAGGCCGCCGGGGCGGTCGGCGCCGTTGTGCAGCGTCGCGCACGTGTCGCAGACGCGCACGCGCAGCACCTGCGGCGCGGCCGGGTGCGCCGCCTCGTCGACGTCCTTCGACTGCAGCTGCATCGAGACGAAGGACGACGTGCACTTGTCGCAGAAGACGAGCCCGCACGAGCGGCAGTGGTGCCGCCGGTTCATCAGCGTGAACGGCGCCTTGCACAGGTAGCACTGCGGGTAGTTGCGGTCGAGCGCCCACTCCTCGCGCCGCAGCCGCAGCGTCGGCGTGTGCTTGCCCGGCTGGTGGACGCCGCCGGCGAGCGAGGTGCCGGTGAACGACGGCGCGATCGAGGGCGGGCCGCGCCCGAAGCCGCCGGTGTGCGACTGCGCGCCGCTAGGGCCGGGCGTGGCCAGGGTCGCGCGCGACGGCGTGCTCGCGAGGTTGACGGCGCTCAGCACGTCCTCGCGCAGCGGCATGACGCGCGGCTGCGTCTCGAGCGGGTTGTCGCCGCGCCGGTGGCCGAGCAGGAGCTCTGAGACCTCGGGCCGGCCAAGCAGGTTGCGCGCCTCGTTCGCCGCGTCGAGACTGTCGTTGCCCTGGTTGTTGGTGAGCCCCGCGTCGGCTCCCTCTGCCAGCAGCACGCGGGCGACGGACGCGTGGCCCATCCGGCACGCGCAGAGCAGGGCGGAGTCGCCGTTGTCGTCCTGCGTGTCGCAGCGGCTGCCATGCGAGAGCAGAAGCGAGACCACCTCGACGTGCCCCTGCTCCGCAGCGCGCGAGAGTGGCGTCGTGCCAAACTCGCCGCTCCAGGTCGCGTCGGCGCCCTCGCGGAGCAGCCGCTGCGCCTCCGGCAGGTCGCCCGTCGTACACGCCTTGAGCAGCGCGTCCTCGGGCGTTAGCCGCTCCTGGTCGCTGATCGAGAGGCGCGGGGGCGTCGTCACTACGCTGCCGGGGGCGGCGGGAGCCTCCCGGGAGCCTCCCGGGAATGAGTGGACGTCGTCGCCGCTGACACTGTGGGCGGGCGTGGAGGTCGACGTCGCGACCAAGCCGAGCGAGGTGCCCATGCGGCGCCACCACCGCTCGTCACGCTCCTGCATGGCGAGGGGAGCGGCGTCGGCGCGGCCGTGAACGCAGCGACGCGCGGCGTCGATGACGAAGTGACCGCACAGAAAGACTTGCGCAAGGGCCTGTAGTTGCTAGCTCGGCCGCCAGCGCCGCTGCGGCTGCCCTCTCGTTAGCTCTCTCACTACCACCGTCGTTAGACCACCCACACCACCATGGCGACCGGCGGAGCGGCGCTCTCAGGAGCGCGGCGTGCGCCGCCGCCGACGAGCGGGCCGTCTGAGGCGCAGCAGCGCACGCCAAGCGTCGCTGACCTCACGATGCCGCTCGACGAGGCCGGCACCTCTACGATCGAGCTGTGCACGGCCGTGCAGAAGGTCTCGCAGAGCGTCCTCGCGCTCTCGGAGCTCTTCGAGTCCCGCTTCGGCGACCTCGTCACGGCAGGCCGTGCATCGGAGTACCCGCCGCTGGTGGACGAGTTCAAGGCGCTGTTTGCCGCGGCCAGCAGCAACCTGGAACGCATCCACGCCGCGCTCGACAAGCGCGGGCTGTCGATGGTCGCAGGCCTCGTGCGCACGGTCCAGCGCAAGGAGGAGCGCCGGCTCGCGATCGAGCTCGAGCGGCAGGTGCTGCGCCAGCGCCTCTCGCGGGCCGAGGAGGAGGAGCAGGTGGCCATTCGCGAGCGACTGCGTGAGACGCAGAAGGAGCAGGACGGCTGCGTCGAGGAGGTACGCGAGGCGCTAGAGGAGATTCGTGCCGAGGCGGCGGACCTGGAGGAGTGAGGCGGTGTACTCCTATGTACATTTTGAGCGCTGAAAGAATCCGCTTTTTCAAATCATGCAACGGAAATTTGCGTGGGGTGAAAACCACTTAGCAAAGATGCGGACCCCAGCCAAACGGTCGTGCAAATGACCACCCAGGGCAGAGACACGCACAGTCGTCGTTCATTCCATGGACTCACCCGGCGTGACGGATGCGGCGACACGGCCCGTGGCGGCTGAGACACCCCCCGTGGCTGCTGCTGCGCCTGGCCCTTCGAGGCGCGGCCGCAAGGCAGGGAGCAAGGTGAAGTGCACGCCATGGACCCCGGCCGAGGACGCGCAGCTCACGGAAATCGTGCAGGCCAAGACGGTCAGCAAGCTGGTGGATCTGTGGAAGGACGCGGCCGAGCAGCTCGGAACCGGCCGCACCCAAGCCAGCGTCGAGCAGCACTGGTACTACATGCAGCGCAAGGCGGGCAAGCCTGCGGGCAAGGAGAACTCTGGTGCGGGCGGCACGAAGCGCAAGATGGTGGAGAAGAGCATGCGCTTCGCTTCCACAACTGACGGCGTGCACGCCCGTGGGCTGAAGACGGGCGAGCTCAAAGCCGCGTGCCGCAGCACGGCCAGCTCACCTTGGGCCTTCCTGACCGCCTGCCCGGGCTGCAGGTCCGAGGAGTGGGTCGAGCAGCCGCGCTCCAAGTCGAAGAGCATGCCATGCCACGACACGAGCGTTTGTCCCGAGGAGCGCGGCATGAGCGTCGTCCACTGCGCGGCGTGCGGGCCGTTCCTTGTGCCGCACAGCGTTGAAGGCGGCGAGATACTATACGCCGATGAGGCGGGCAAGGTCTCCGTTGCGCCGTGCAAGTGCAAGGGCTGCGCGGCCGCGGACGCAGAGTACGGTGAGTTCGAGGAGGAGTTTGGCGAGGGTGCCGAGGAGATGCGGTGGCTCGCCAAGTGCGAGGCCAAGGGCCTCTGCTACGAGTGCGGCGCGCAGCACCACGGCCGCGCGGCAGAGTACTGGATTGAGCACCCGCAGGACGAGGGCGACTCCATCCCGGGCGTCCTCTTCTGCTACGACTGCTACGACGACGTGCGCAGCGCTCGGCGCCGCGGCCTGGGCATGTCGCATTGATGACCGGCGCCGCAGCCCCACGTGGCTGCCCACTCCGCAGCCGGCTCGTAACTTGGTCGGCTGAGATCTCGATGTCCGCTGAGCCTTGCGCGTGTGGCGTGAGCTTTGAGGTTGTTGTAAAGTAGCTACCAGAACAAAATAAGAACAACATCGGCAAAATCTCTCTGGGCTGTTCTCGTCCTATTCATGTTCGTGTAGGTGTGTAATTGATTCTATGTTCGTGGTCTACGCTTTAACAACTGCTTAACATGTGCCAGTAAC
>Ga0209713_10001638_pt1 | contig 13571 bp, 7 predicted proteins | sample ArcOceMetagenome_3_FD_187444 | JGI IMG/M metagenome (GOLD analysis project Ga0209713, IMG submission 187444) | Marine eukaryotic phytoplankton communities from Arctic Ocean - Arctic Ocean- Svalbard ARC20M Metagenome (SPAdes) (version 2) | ecosystem: Environmental > Aquatic > Marine > Oceanic...
CTCCACCGTTCTACCTCCACCCCAACATTTCTCATCCTTTCGGGCAGCCGACCCCGCACCTTGACTTCTCTCATTGGTTCTTGGAGGACACAAACTTGAGGGCCGTGATAAAGGACAACAGCAGCTACAAAACCTTGATCGTCAACGAATCAGTGCACTTTTACGACAACCGCCTTCGAATTTTTGCTTCCACCTCTGCTTCTCTGCAGAAGCTGTCTATCGCTGCCAACCCCAAACTTACTGACTACGGGATCAAGGCATTTTTCAACAACAGCGAGGCGAGACTTATGGAGCTTGACCTATCGCACAACCCCACGCTCAATGATGAGTCGCTGCTGGTTGCCATTAGGACATGTTCAGAAACCCTGACGAAGATAAACATCTCAAGGAATACCCTCCTTACCGATGTCTCCACCTCCACAATAGCATCCTGTCCTCATCTCCACACCCTCTTTGCCTCCCACCTACCGCACCTCTCCGACCTCGCTCTTACATCTATAATGCAAAAGTGCAAGCACCTCAAGTACCTGACAATTTCTCACAACAAGCTCATAACTGGAAAGTCTTTCATCGGAAAGTCAGGGGGCGGTCTTACCACAGCCGCAGTATACGGACTCAAGTACCTTGACATTTCGTACTGCCGAAACCTCCAAGAAGGCACACTGCACTTCATCTCCGCGGGAATGGTCGAACTTGTGACACTGATAATATCTCATTATCCCTCCATTACCTCCAACGAACTCGAGGCAATGGCTGCTTCTTCAGGAGAACACCTTGAAGTCCTCGACGTGGGCTTCTGGGACCTTCCCGCCCATTCACACTCTCATGCTCATGCTGTCCACCAAGAGGACAAGAAGGATGACAGCATGGTCCACTCCCCTCCCTCGCACGACATCACACCGGAGACCATCATCATTATGGCGTCCAAGTTCAACAAGCTCACGCAGCTCAACCTTTGCACATCCCAGCCTTCACACGTACTTTTGGCTCCGTGCTTTTCGTCACTTTTCCAAACGATTCCAACCCTGGAGGACCTTAACCTTGGCAACAATGTCAACGTTAACAAGGCTTCATTCTCCCCCTCCTCGTCCCTGACCCACTTGCGCCTGGAGGGCTGTATTCATATTAACAATTTTGCTCTCAAATCGATTGCGACGTGCTTCCCCAATCTCCAAGTTCTTCTAATCCCGGACACAGAGTTAATAGGGAGGGTGACCGAGGAAGAGAAAGAGTCCTCATACCACTTCAACTGGCTAACGAACTTAGCTGAACTAACGGAAATTGACCTCACGTCTGCGTTCCGGGTCGACGACGAATTTCTTCAACTCATTTGTTCCAACAACCCTAAACTCACCAAGCTCAAGGTTGGACACCCCGACGAGAACATCAATAAAGAGTGCCAATTCACTACCAGAGTTTTTTTCACCCTCACGACGCATAACCCGAAGCTCACTCACCTGACGTTGTCCAACAGTGCTTACTTTGGGAACTTCACTCACGACGATCTCCCTTACCCTTCGGCGTCATCCCTTCCTGAACTCATCTACCTCGACCTTTCCGACACTAAGCACCTGACGACTCAGTCTTTGATCCACATTAGTCACACCGCACCCCAACTGCAAACACTCAATGTCTCTCACTGCCCCCAAATCCAGCACTCGCATAAGATTGGAAACATCATGGCCTCGAACTTTAACTACATTGAAATATCTGAGCCCCCCTTCATCGGCTTCACGCCTGTTGAAAATATTGCTTCCCTGTACTACCGCGATGCGTTCTTTTCTCGTGTCGAACTGGAGAAGAAGGCAATTGCCCTAATCATGAAGAATTACAAGTGCTGGAAGCGCAACGTTCTCTGGAGGTGGTGGTCCTCCGCGAAGAAAATTAAACGTGCATTTCGCCTGTACAAGTTCAAGGCTACCTGCAGGGAGTACACGAACTTCACGTCGAAGCTTAAAAAGAGAAGGCTGAAGACAAAGAAGAGGAGGAGGGAAATTTTCCAACGAATGTTTGAGAAGATTCGGAACTCTGCCATTACGATTCAGACTGCTTACAGGCGCTACGACGCTTGCTGCCTTGTTAACTCAATGCTAGACGAGATTGACGCTGCCACTGCCCTTCAGGCTTCCTGGAGGGGTCTCAAGTGTCGATTGCAGGACCACCTTTGGATCAAGAAGAAGGAGCGAGAGCTCAAGCGTCTCGAGGATCTCATTGAAAGTGGCATTTTCCTTCCAAAACCTTCAGATCCCTTTGAGATAGACGACACGATTAGGAAAGAGATGCCAAAACTCCGTGAACAACTCGACGAAGAAGTTAAAAAGGAGATCAAAATGACATTCAACAAGGATCCTCAGCCCAGAAGGTTCGATGAAGAGCCCTACGTCGAGCTCCCTTTCAATCGAAGGCTCCCGATATTTGGAGGGAAGAAGGATGATGCCTACGAAATTAATTTGGCTCCTGAAGGGGTTCACGTCTTTGGTGGAAACCTTTGGCCCCCCGGAAAGATCGTCGAGAAAGGGAACGAGATGAAGGAGTTCTTTGACCCCACCAAGACGCATTATCAAAACTATTGCGAAATGCTCGAGTCCAAGAATGACCCTGACCATGATCCATACAATCCCATGCCGGACCACCAATCCCATCCCAAGTGTACCCTATGTAACAAGCGTTACATGTCTTTGACGTGTGTCCAGTGCTGCACGTCGTATTGCGTCCAATGCAGCACGCATGTGCACAACAAGCCAGCGAAGAAGCACCACAATGTTGTTCAGTACCACCACAAGTACATCAAGCCGAGGAGGGAAGTTGGTATAATTCCCCACATCAACGCGGCGAAGCTTGCCAGCAAGAAGCTTCTTGCTCTGACCGACATGGCTCAAAACGATGCCGAGCTCAAGAAGATCGAAGAGGCTAAGGAAATGGAGCGCGAGATGGAGGAGGCAGAGGAAGAGGAGAGGTTAAGGGCCAAGGCAGCCGCCGAGACAGAACAGCGCATTCACGATGCCGCAAATGTCTTACAAAACTTTCAGATGCTGGTGGTTAAGAAGGCTAAGACGGCTGTGATGATTGAGAAGTTTTCACAGGCTGTCGTCTCAAAGGAAATAGAAAGTGAACTTCAAGAAAAGTCATCAGTCGAGATTCAAATGATATTCAGAGGGCACAGCGTCAGGAGGTACTTCTTCCTGAGGAAAATTGATCTCACAGAGTATCACACGGAGGATGAGATCAAAGAAATCAAACCCATAATTGTCCTGAGGGTAGATGTCGACTTTGAGAATAGGAGAAAATTCGAGAGAGGTGCAAAGATAGTAAGGCTCGAGAAGCTCAAGGTAGAGGCTCAGCTAAGGACAGACATAGAGACGAAATGGTGCAACGAGCAGATGGAGATATACGAGAAGATGCGGGACAACTTGAGGGAAAAAGGCAGGACGATTGAAAAGGAAGAGAGTGAGATGCGGGCAATAGTGAGCAAGCTCAACGTTAGATCCGTGGAATACTTCCAAAAGAGCCTCGAGATGAAGATAATTGGAGCAAGGAAGGCTCACAATAACACTCTCATTGACAACGTCAACCTTGGCTTGAGGTGGCTCACTGTCCATCTAAGACAAACAACGCGCCGTATCGTCCAGAGCAAAGTCCAGAGCAGCTGGGCGTCGAAGCATCTGCAGTGGATCAACGAAGAGTCCAAGGTGCTCAAGACGGTGTCGGCATTTGTCACGAACAGGCTCGAATCTTGCGATGACGAGGAGGAAAATAAGTATTACAAGGAGTGGCTGGTGGACTCGAAGGATAGAATCGTACGGCGATTGGTCGCCTACGATACTGACCAAGAAAGTTTGCTCGGGAAGAGCCTCAGCAGGTACGAAAACGACAAACACCATGGAGCAGATGACCGTCACAATATCATTGAGATTCTGTTCGTGCTGCGGTGTGATCGACAGTTTGACGCCGAGAAGGTCGGCAACGACATCGAAAGAATGAGGTGCAAGCCTCTAAGTGACGAGAGCTTGGTCTGTTTGGATAGGACCACGAAACTAAAGACAAAGCAGCAGAAATTAATGGAGATCGTACTCCCCAAGCTGAGTCAATCTTTGGAAGTCAGTCACGATGAAGAAGATAAGCAGATATCAGACGTTGTTGTCTTTAAGAACGACTACAGGGGAATCAGCAGGGACAAGATGCACACCATCACCGCTGTGTTGAAGGACCAACCCAAGGCGAGGAAGACTGTGGGCGAAGAAAGGTGGATGGACATGTTCCGGAGTCAGCCCTGGTTGAGTAGACAGAACGCCGAAGAGGGAAGGCTCACTGACCTGAGGAAGAAGAAGAGGAAGGAGTTGACCCAGAAGAGTTCCATCTTGGAGAAGCAGAGGAAGGAGGTGGAGAAGGAAAAAGAGGACATCGAGGAGAAAGAGAGGAAGATAATCGAGTACCAGACCAAGGCAGAAAGCAAGGAGGTCGAGAGCGAGCTTGAGAAGAGGGATTTGAAGGAGGCAGCCGAAAACCTCAGGCAAGAGATCGACCTTGATGCTCCCACTAGGGAGAGAAGGGAGGCAAAGCTAAAGGAGCAAGAGGACGAATTGGCTGAGGAGCTCAGGAAGCTCGAAGAAGAAGACACTTTAGCAGCGCAGAGACTTGAGAAGCAAAAGGAAACCATTGACAAATTCAGGGAACAGGAGCTAAAGGGAGACAAAATTACCTTGGATGAGATAGCTAAGGACAAGAAGGAGCTAGAGGAGGCAGAGGCTCTCCTGAAGAAGAAGGAGGCAATCTTACAGGAGGAGGTTGAGGGTGGCGGTGGGGATGTGGAGAAAATGGCCGCTTTTGAGGAAGAAAGGAAGAAGCTGGAAAAGAAGAGGGAGGAACTTGAAGAAAGGGAGAGGCTGCACGAGGAGGCAATGGACAGGAGGGAGCAGTACTATCTCAACGCCAAGGCCGAGGCCGAGGAGGAGATGAGGAACAAGCAGCTCAAGAACTTACAGGAGGACATTAGGGAAAGGAAGAAGGCGGTCATCAAGGCCCAGAGGGAGCTCGAAGAGCAGCTCGCAGAGGAAGCCAAGGCCTTGAAGGAGGAAGAGGAGGCCAAGGAGAAGGCCCTGTGGCAGGCGAAGCAGGCCGACGACGACATCAAGAGCTTAGGCGTCAGGGGACTGGGGGGGAACGGCACAAAGAGAACAAATCCGATCATCCGCGTCAAGCAGTACCTCAGAAAGCAGGCCGGCACCAGGGACGATCCCGAGGAGATGCAGATGGTCAGTACCATCAAGAAAAGGATGAAGATCAAGGGCGGGCAGGTCGAGGCGATCAGGGCGATCAAGTTCACGGTGGGTAGCACCGAGACGGACGAATTTACCGCGAAACAGAGCAGCCTTCAGTCCCAAGGAATGCCCTTTTTCAGAAGGATCGGGAGGGAGATTGGTCTGCACGACCAGATTGTCATATGGGTGGAGAAGACTGTGGACCAGGACGAGTTCATAACCAGCCTCGAGATGAGCCACACAAACCAAGAGCACGACCTTTACATAAACTTGCTGGACGAAGGATGGGAGAGGTCTGGGCACCCCAAGATGAGGGGGGAAAATCCCAACGACCCGAGTTTCTGTTTGTGGTACTTCAAGGCTGGCCCGCCAGATATGCCTATCGGAGATCTGAACTTGAGCTACACTCTTGCGGACGAGGAGGAGCTCATGAAGGAAGGTTTCGAGATGCTCGAGACCTCCTTCTTGGAGTTTGGCTTTGGTGACATGAACCTTTGGATCAGAAAGGTGGAAAGGGCTGCTGTGCCGACGTTTGCGAACAGCGCACACGTTGCAAAGGAGCTGCACGAGTGCAGGAAGATGCTCTCAAAGAACCCCGACGACGAAAACTTGATTGAGATGGAGGAGAAGCTTCAAAGGAAGCTCCACGCCGCTCAGGTTCACGAGGACGAGAGCAGGGAGAACATGGATAACCCAATCAAGTACACGATGGAGTTCATGGCTTTGAATCCGATGGAGCTGGAAAAGCTCATTACTTACTTCAGTATGATCGACCTGGACAAGGACGGTTTCATCAGCATGGAAGAATTCAGCTTCTTTGTTGGTTGCCCGATGAGCGACTACGTCCAACACATATTCAAGCTGACGAATGCCCTCGACGAGTATGATAGACTAGACTTTGGGGAGACCATCAAGGCTGTCGCTACCTTTTGCATGCTGCAGGGGGACGAAATTTTGAAGTTACTGTTCGCCATGTTTGACCCCGACGGGGAGGGCTACATCAAGGGCGATGAGTTGTTGGAAATCCTGAGTGTACTGCATCCTCACTACAGGGGAAGAACGACGAGAACATTGAAAGAGTTCGACTTACCAAAGACGGATAAGGTGAGGGCGCGAGTGAAGCGAGCGCGGGAAGGGTGGTTAGCTATAGTGCTGTGCAGTGTACGGGAGGAGCGCAGCGACGAACTTAAGGTGCTTTTCCTCAAGAGAGATAGACGACACGTTGTCGTCGCTGCGCTCCTCCCAGTTATAGTGCTATGCAGTATACGGTCGTCGCTACGCTCCTCTCCTCATTCCAACAAACTAACCGCACCTCTCCTCCACAGATCACCTTCGAAATGGTCCGCAGCCTGCACATTCAGTACCCGAACATGTTCCACCCCGCATACCATCTCCAGGACCGAACCCGTAAGAAGATGTTCGGGCTCCAATGGTGGGAGGCGAAGCTCCGCAAGTACATGGCAACGAAGGCCAAGCTGTTCTCCGCCCAGATCACCACAAACCAGCTGGACTTGAGCAACGAGCTGAAGGACGAAAGGAAAAAGAGAAAGGCAGAGAGGAAACATAAGAGAATCGAGGAGGCGAGGGCGAACAAGAGCCAGTTCGTGAGGGCGCTGTTCATCGCGAAAAACGTGGCGGACGCGCTCATTCCGGACATCGATGTTGGGAGGAAGGCGCAGCTTGGCCAGAGTCTCAATCCATTCACCAACATGGAAGAGGAGGAAATCGAAAGGAAAAGGAAAGAGGAGGAGGCCAACCTGTAGAAGGGCGACAAAAAGGCCACGCGCCGCAAAGTACAATTATCGTGTTATATACTGTTGTAATATTGACACATCGTTCTTTTTTTGCACTTGAGGGAGTCCCTCAAGTGCAAAAACATCCCTCTCCTCAAATGTCAAACGAGAAGAAACCATATCCGTTCTGGTAAGCGCAGTGGGTCTAATTAAGACCACAAGCTATCGTATTTTCTCTCAACGTTCCCCATTATGCCATATCTCACCACGATTTGTCCCACCGCAATCCCTTTCCCACCAAATCAACCCTCTACGAAGGGTTCCGCTATGCTCCGGCATGGTGGCAGGTGGGGTAGAAACCATTGTCGTCTGGCCCATGGAGTTTATCAAGACTCAGCTCCAGTTGTCTTCCAAGGCGAACCCCCTCCCTTATTCCGGCATGGTGAGCGGTTTGTCTTGGACGGTTAAGAATAACGGTTTCACCGGACTTTACAGAGGACTTGCGCCAACTTTAGTAGGGAGTATTCCAAAGGCTGGGATTAGGTTTGGATTGAACGCTGAGATCAAGGGTAGGCTCAAGGACAAGGACGGGAAGCTCACGCCCGGGAAGAACTTCGTTGCGGGATTGGGGGCAGGGGTTAGCGAGGCGCTTATCATTGTGGCTCCCGTGGAGACCGTGAAGACCAAGTGCATCGACCTCGACAAGTCTTTCATGGACACCTTCAAGCACATTCTCAAGAATGAGGGTATGTCGGGTGTCTACCAGGGCGCGGGGGCGACGGCTCTGAAGCAGGGGAGCAACCAGGGGCTGAGATTCATGTTCTTCAACGAGTACAAGTCATGGGTAACCGACGGTGGTCAGCGCGCCCCCACCCCCCTCCAGAACCTTCTCGGCGGCATGAGTGCTGGTTGCTTCAGCACTCTCGGAAACAACCCGTTTGACGTCGTTAAGACTAGGATGCAGGGCACCAAAGCGTCCATATACAGCAGCACGATGGACTGCTTCGTGCAGATTGCGAAATATGAGGGGATAGGGGCATTCTACGCCGGGGTTTTGCCCAGATTAAGCAGAGTCGTCCCGGGTCAGGGTGTCATATTCATGAGCTTCGAAGGAATTCAGAATGCCATCGCGAAATCAGCGGGTGTATGATTGGGGTGCAAGGAGGAGCGGTGTCCGGGACTTAATAGCAGAGATTTTGTGTGTAACAAATTATTAGCGCATTCGCAGTTAGTCCGAGTCCGACAGGTTCATGTCCAAATCCTCGTTCTTGCTTTTCTTCTCTATCGGCACTTTCTTCCTTCTCTTCTTCGCCGCCTTCTCCTCCTTAGCCTTCCTCTTAGCCTCCTTTTTTAGCCGCTTCTGCGATGAGTGGAAGGTTGTTAGTTATGTGGGAAGGTGGTATATGCGAGTTGAAGGGCGCGAGCGAAGCGAGTGTAGAAAGATTCTTCTTGAAAGCCTAGTCGGGCTGTCGCTTCGCTCCAGCCGTCGCTCCTCGCTCCCTCTCACCTCCTCCTTTAACTTCTCCAACATATTCATGTCCTCCTCACTAAGCTGAATCTCCCCCTCCTTCCACTCCTTCTTCTCAATCTTCTCCTCAACTTTCCTCCTCTTCCTCTCGCCCCCCTCCTCCTCCTCCCTCCCTCCCTCCCTCCTCTCATTCTCCCTCTTCACCTCCTCCTCCTCCCTCTTCCTCCGAACGACCTTCTTCATAACCCTCTCCCTCTCCAACCTATTCAACACCCCACCCCTGATCTCGTGCGCATAAGGGGCGGGTGGAGAGAACCCTGTTATGGGGGCGCCTGTGATCCAAGATGGAGGAGCACACATTGTGGACGACAAAGTTGCAGAGCTGTCCAAAATTACGTGCAGAGGTACATTATAGACGCCTGTAGTGGGATCTTGCGTTGGTATACCATCTATGGACGTTGTTATTCTATTGGCAGGAGGGGTGGCAGGGACGGAGCTGTAGCTAATCCCCAATTTCCTATTCAATTTTGCATGAAGTTGAGATAATTTTAAGATATCTGACTCAATTTTAGTAGACATAGTTCAGTTGATAGGAAGGACCGGCGAATAGATATATGTGGGGAGAGGTGACAGAGACGCAGGAAAATTGGCAAATCAAAATCCCATAATCGAGGACAAAAGAGCTGCATTACCCCCCCGTCTTTCCCAATGTCATCTTTCTCTACTCATTGCGTCCACTCGCCAGCAAAACCAATCGTGGGTGTCAACCATCCTATAGAATTATCGTCGACATTCCTTCATGATCGATCAGGGTTCAGCTATGGCAGAACCTCCAATCCCAGCCGTGCGGCTCTCGAAGGCGCCCTAAGTTTCTTGGAGAGCGATGATGAGAGCACCACCACCTGCGTGTACAGTTCCGGCATGGCTGCAATAGAGGCCGCATTCCTCTCCATCCTTGACTCTTCTTCTAACAAGATGGGCGTTATATGCTCGTCCAAGTGTTACGGTGGTACGGTGAGGTGGCTGGAGGATGTTTGGAAGGGGAGGATGAAGAACGAAGTGTGGTACGTTGACCTTCACTCCCCTAAGGGTTTGAGTTTGGTTGAGGAAATTCTTAAGATGGCGGAGATTAGGTCGTACCTTGATCCGCCCTCATCCTTCATAATTTTCACGGAGATCGTAACGAACCCGCTCCTTTCCGTACTCGATCCTTCTCCCCTGCTTTCCTTCTGTGCCTCCAAACCTTCCGTAAACCTCGTGATAGACAACACCCTCTGCTCGCCCTGCATCGCCCGTCCTCTTACGTGGCCGGGCGTATCCGTCGTTATTGAGTCTATAACAAAGTACATAAATGGCCACAGTGATGTGATATCAGGTTCCGTGTCTACCACATCCCCCGAAATCTCCAAACACCTCAAGAGGATACAGAACACCTCCGGGGCGGTGCCGAGCCCCTTCGACTGCTACCTGGTTATGAGAGGCATGAAAACGTTGGATTTGAGGATGAGGAGGCAGAGCGAGAACGCAAGGATGCTTGCGGAGATGTTGGAGGAAGAAAGGGCGAAGGGGAGGGTGATTGAGAAAGTAAACTACCCATCCTTGCCTGGTCAGTGTCCCGCAGACGCCAAAATCTCAGATTTTGCGAACCTTTCCGTCGGCTGGGGTGGCGTTGTGTCCTTTGAGTTATCGTCCCCCCACTCCCCTCACTTATTCCTCTCCTCCCTGCGCCTCTTTTCCACCGCTGAATCCCTCGGCGCGGTAGAGAGCCTCGCGGAGATACCATACGAAATGATGGGATTCCCGAACGAGGAGAAGGCGCTGGAGAAGGGGGTTAAGAAGGGACTGATTAGATTGAGCGTTGGGATCGAAGGGGGTGATGATCTTTTGGAGGACGTCAGACGGGCTATAGAGAAACTAAGCGAAAACTTTTAGCAGACAGCACCATTTATTTATCCGTCTTCCAGACATGCCTTAACAACTCCACAGACTATCAAGTCACTCAGGATTTCTCCAATCCCCTCTCCAGCGGCAAAAACCAACACGACCTCGGCAGCCAAGGAGGCTATCTTAACGTCTCCTGTACCAACGAGATCTGCAACTTTGTTCAAGTTTCTTGGGTTTGGTTTTCTCCTACCTACGTCTCCTACATTCAAAATCAGTTTCAAAGCCATAACGACAATCTCGTTCTTTGGAACTGCCGACAGCAACTCGAATGTCGAAGCTAATATTGAACCACCGTTGAAGTTCCCAGTTATGCGCTTCCCGAACTCCTCATTTGAAAGGTTGACCAAGATTGCAAGAACCCTTGTGAGAATCTTCTGGTCTTCCCTCAATTGCACCAAGGCAACCATAAGGAATTTAAAGAATTCATTCGCGCATGTATTAGCCACCGTACCCTCCTCGTTTCGCCCGATCAAACTTCCCCAGAATACCCTCCTCCTTTCCTTGGAGACAACTATTCCCTGCAGGACCCCAAGCAAGCTCTGTGCGATCTTGCTATCTGTCCCACCAACTACCACTAATCTTCGGACTACAGATTTAACGAAGCCATCCCCTGGAACCTCCATCGTAGGCTCGTGCGAGAGGTTCGAGAAGCAGTTACAGCAAACAATAATCACGTTCTTGTCCTCCCCTTGCACAATGGTGCTTGTCACCAACCGCAAGACTGCCCCATAAATCCCTGCGACGGTTTTTCTCCACTTCGCCTCCCTCAGCAGTATCTGCAGCGCTTTCAGCCCTACGAGGAGTTTGCCCTCCACATCTCCTGAGAGCCACCCAAGAAGTACCGCAACCTCCTCCTTACCACCAACTTCCTCCCCGCTAACTATCTTTTCTGCGACCTTCAAACCCACCCCAACACCCCCGAACCCCCCCCGCTTTCTCATCCCTTTTGGAAACTCCATCGTCCTGCTCATCAACATATCGTCATTCTGAACTGACTTTGACGGGCGCCTCCTTCCACCCTTACCACCCCCGTCCACGAAGTCATCTTTACAACGGTGGCGGCGAGAAGACGTCGATGAGGTTCGAGGCCGAACACCAGAGGACATACCCTCTCTCAACCGAGAAGAGACTTGAATTATTCAACAGGTTCCTGGGAGTCTAGAGACTCAAAAAGCAGCCTAGTTGCACAAACCCGCACAAAAAAGGACGGATATCGTTTATGTCTTCTTTTCTTGACGACCACGCCGTATTCCCTCTGTTGCAGTTTGTCGGTGACCCCCAAACATTTTGCGAGATGGGAGGAGGTTTTTTACCTACTCTTGCAAACATTATCGCAGTTTCGTCGTGGGTAGCCCCAATCTTTCTGCTCCCAGGGTCCCTTGTGCTAATTTTCAACGAGAATGGGGCAAAGGGAGCTGCAATCGGATTATTGACAGGCGTCGTCCTCGCAGGTGGGCCTAAGGGTGTGGGCTTCCGTGCACCCGTGATGGCCATCCTTGCCGCTGTCACGATGAAAGCTGAAGGAAAGGAAGCCTTTCAATTGTCTGCGCTTGGTACTGGCTCCCTTTTTATCATGCTCGCCATGATTACTGAGCTTCCCGGAAGGTGAGGGAGAGCGAGGAGCGAAGCGACGAGCTAATAACGCCAGCGCAAGCAGAGAAAACTGCACGCGCTCGTACTTTAGTACAAGATACAACTTCACCGTAACTACCGCTATAATTCTCACCCATTATCCCAACCTTTTTGGCGCTTCGCTTCACTCATCGCAGGTGAGCTCGGACAAGGAGCGAAGCGACGAGCTAATAATGCAATTGCAAGCGGCGAAAAACCCACGCGCACATACTTCCGTACAAGGCGCGCCTCTACCGTAACTACCGCAAATATCCTCACCCATCATCCTAACCTCTTTCGCGATTCGCTCCGCTCATCGCAGGCGCAAGACTTGGTCCCCTTTCCCTTGGTTCCGCAAGCTTCTGACCGAGACTCTTGATGGAAGGGCTTACTACGAGCGCGCAGAACTCAAGGGTGCGCTCAACAAGGTCAAGCCAGGTAAAAAAATGTACGCTGTCCACCCCCACGGTGTGCTTACAGCAGGTGAGGTGGGGAACGGGGCGAGGGGCGGGGCGAGAAGCGAAGGGCGGCTGGAGCGAAGCGACAGCAGCAGTACCAAACTGCGTAACTATGCGCTCCTCCCTTGTCCTGCATAGCGCAATAACTAACCCACGAATGTCACCTTTTGCTCGTCGATTCGCTCCTCGCAGGATGGACGTGGAACATGTTTTTCAACGAGGAGTTCCACAAGCGCTGCGGAAGAATCGGGTTCCTCATGGACGAGGGATTGCGCGTTAAGAGCCCCTCCTTCAGGCTCATGTGTGACTGGGTTGCCACTGACAAGCAGTGGGCTGGGGCGGCCACCAAGCGTGTGATGCTCAAGGCCATGGCGGAGGGGAAGTCCTCCCTCGCTCTCCTACCAGGTGGATTCCAGGAGGCCACCCTGTGCTCGCGTGGGAAGGACCGCGTGTACGTGAAGAACCGTGCTGGTTTCGTCAAGTACTGTCTTATGCACGGGTATTCCATCGTCCCTTGTTACACGTTCGGCGAATCTGACTGCTACAAGTGCTTCTCTTGGCTTCTAGGGCCCAGGCTCGCCCTCGCTAAGCGTAATATTCCTGCAGCGGCCATGTGGGGGGCGTGGTGGTGCCCAATGCTGCCCCGCTCGGACGCCGAGCTCATCACGTTCATCGGGGAGGAGATCAAGTTGCCAAAGATCGCCGAGCCCAGTAAAGACGAAATCAAGAAGTACCATGGACAATATATTCATGCCTTGCAGGCGCTGTTCGACAAGCACAAGGCTGAGGCTGGAAGACCGGATGCGAAGCTTGAAGTGTTCTAAACGAGGGCAGGGATCAGGATAGGGGCCGTTCATAATTAGAATTATAAGAGGAAATATCGGTTTATATACTTACATGTACACCTTGGTGCAGTTGTCTGAAAGGAGGTTCCAATGTCTCCGACTGCCAAATCCGTCGTTACTCCTTCCTTCGAAGAGGGTGAGCATGGTTTTAACAACAAGCTTTAGGAAGAGGAGTATGAAAAGTTGTCAGTTCAACGAACGAAATAATTAAACACTTTTTTAGAGCTCTTCCACCGTCAGCTCCCCCCCATCGA
>Ga0209713_10001639_pt1 | contig 13570 bp, 9 predicted proteins | sample ArcOceMetagenome_3_FD_187444 | JGI IMG/M metagenome (GOLD analysis project Ga0209713, IMG submission 187444) | Marine eukaryotic phytoplankton communities from Arctic Ocean - Arctic Ocean- Svalbard ARC20M Metagenome (SPAdes) (version 2) | ecosystem: Environmental > Aquatic > Marine > Oceanic...
TAGCTCGCTCACCGCACACCCCCAGAACGAGGCCACTCTCTCCAATGCTGCTTGCCTCGACCCAGGGGCAGGTGGATGCCATCCGTCTCGAGCTGATGCAGCGTCACGAGTATGCGGAGGGGACCGACCTGACAAATGTCGCCTCGGTCATGCTGCAGCTGAGGGAAACCCTCCCCGCCAGCTACTGTGCGCTACAGCCAAACACGGAGACCACCGCCCAGGTCGCACCTCGGGTTGACGCCAGCCACCATCGATCGCAGATAAGTTCATGCTCACCTTGTCCGATGTTGTCCTTAGCAAGCTCTCTCCGGAATACTGCGAAGTGCCGGTCATGACCAAGAAGCTCGAGGCTGCGTTGACAGCCCTCTCAAGAACCTTCGAGAAGGGGCGTGGCTCCGTCCCCTTGGAGCAGCCCGATAGGCTGTGCGCCGCCGCCACCGCCCCCCCCTGCCCGGCGTGCGACACGCTCAGGCCCGCCTGGCCGTGCCGTAACGATGCCACCTCGTCTGGCCACAGCTTTGACAAGTTCGCGTCCGCCCTTTCCTCGATGCTCCGCGATGTGGTGCCCGACCACGAAAAGTGCGTTCGTGACGCTAGGGGGCGGGCCGTACAAGAGGCGGAGGCCGCCGAGCAGGTGGCGGCAGCTCAGGACAAGGCCGCAGCGAAGCTTGCGAAGAAGGAGAAGATGAGAAAGGAGGCTGCCGAGCGGAAGGAGCGCCTCGCGGCGAAGGCCAAGAAGTCGGATGTGCAGGAGGAGCGATCCTCGGGCGATGCAGCCGAGACTGGCTCGACGAGAGCTCCGGAGTCTCCAACGTATCCCGACGCCAATTGATAGAGGCTCGCGCCTCGCCCCATCCCCCCTTCCTGCACGCCCGCCCCTCACGAGATCCACACACCCGAGCGCCGATCGAGCGGCCTTCGGGGATGTGCGATGCCGTGGCTGCGGAGGCCGGAGGGGGCTGGGGGCCCGGGGCGCATCTGGGCTGGTGGTTAGCTTCGTGAGCGCGCGGACTCATGAGATCGGTGTTGAGCGCGAGACGAGCACGTGTGTTATCGTCGGAATCTGGATAGTTAGGCAGCGCGGCTAGAGGATTGAAGATTAGCATGATGCAATCAGTGAAAAGACTAGAATCATCACCTTTATGCCCTGGATGCTGGAAACTGCCGCTGTAAAACTATAACTTGCACCTTGGGGTCCTTGCGCATACCGTCTCTACTCTCTTCAAGAGGGGCGACAGGGTCTGGATGCCCTTCGTGACCGGCCCGTATATATGTCTCCGCCTCAACCATTGGTGGCCCGCATCAGCTGATGCGCAGCCCGACGGCCCCACGTGCGTCTCGCGTCTCACGGACCCGCCGGTGGTCTGAAGGGATCCTGACATCCTGGGGTCGCGGCTCATGACCGCCACCTTGCCGGAGCGCCTCCAGCACTCGCCGGCCCGTTGCACGAGCATCAGCCTCGTCGCTCGAACGGTACGGCGCCGCATCTGTGCTTTCAGACCGCGCCGGTGGCGCTGCGCGAAACTCCTCCAGCAGGGAAAGGATGCGGAGGAGAGCCCATCTCGGTGGGCGTGGCGGCGCCTTCAACAGTGCGTCGATGGTTCCGAGCAGTTGCAACGTTCGCGCGTCGGCGCTCGGGTAAGGCGCCTGTTTGGGAGCGCTGGCCGTGCGCACGACACGGCTTGTCGCGGCCGGTGCTGCGCTGCGGCTGCCCCTCGCACGCTGGATCAGCGCCGACTCATCCGCGGCCAGCAAGGCTTCCGGATCGATCCTGCGCTGCCCCCTCTGCTGCATCGCACGGTGCGCAGCCCACACCTGCTGCTCCTCGTAGAGCCGTCTGCCTTGGGCCGCCTTCATTGAATGAAGCCGTTGGTTTGACTCCAGCTACGCATGCTTGTATGCTTTCTCCTTAAATCTGGATTCTCTTCGGCAAGGGGTTCGAGGTGTGTAGTTGAGGTAAGCTAACAGCGTTAAACCGTTAAACCGTAAGGGGCCCGAGGTGTGTAGTTGAGGTAAGCTAACAGCGTTAAACCGTTAAACCGTAAGGGGCCCGAGGTGTGTAGTTGAGGTAAGCTAACAGCGTTAAACCGTTAAACCGTAAGGGGTCCGAGGTGTGTAGTTGAGGTAAGCTAACAGCGTTAAACCGTTAAACCGTTAAAGAACATGTGCAGGGCGCGGTGATTTGCACCATGAGCGGAGGCGCGTCAAACACAAGTAGGCTACCCAAAACGTGACCGTCAGCCTAATGGCCGCACAACACATCGGTCGAGGCGGTCGCCGCCCGCGACGGGTGCCGGCTGGCGTGACCACCAGGGGCTGCCGCTTCCCCCCGCGCGACGAAAGCGCAGCGCGGCGTCGCACGCCTCGGCCAGCACGTACTCGGCGGCGGAAGGCCGCTCGAACGTGCTGTTTGCGCGGAGCGTGAAGGCGGCATGCACGCGTCGCAGCGCGCGCGCCTTGGCCGCGGCCTCGGCGCGGCTGACTGTCGCGAGGCGGCGCAAAACGGCGGCGAACCGGCTCGAGGCGTCCTCCTGTTCGACGAGGTACGCCACGTTGCACCAGTCGAGCCAGCGCGTGTACGGCAGCATCTGCCGCAGGCGCGTCGCGAGCGGCACCGGCTGGGCGTGCCTTCCGAGAGCGAGGGGCACCACGATGACGGGGATGCAGCCGCCCACGCCGCCCAATGCCACGGTCTCGGACACCTTGTGCGTGGACGGCGTGTCGCCAGCGGCAACGAGGCAGAAGCGGTGCGAGAAGGCCAGCGCCAAGTACCTGCGAGTCGCAAGGCGCGCAGAGTGCGCGGGTCTGTTCGTCTCGTCCAGGAGGTCCGGTCCCTTGTGGCCGACCGCCCGGGCCGCGACGGGGCGCTGGACACTGCGTCTTACCCCGGCGCTCGTGCTCCGAGTGCGGCAGCCGTCGCGTGTCGCGCACCGCATCTGCCTCCTCCTCGCTGACGTTGATGTGCCGGAAGGCCCCGCACTGCTTGCGATACTTGCGGTAGGCCTGCTGCTGCCATGAGGCCTGCGGCACCGCGTCGCAGTGCTGGCAGCTGCCCTGGCATGTGGCGCTGGCTCCGCACCACGGCCGGCAATGGCGTTGGTACCAATCGTGCGGCTGTGCCCTGAGCCATGCGTCGCCGCGCGAGCAGTCTCGGTACTGCACGAGCGCGCAGCTCAATGTGTGCGAGACCGTCGTCACGTCGTCCCGTGTGCGTGCCTGGCGCCACAGACGGTAGCGGAGTGGGTTGATGTACAGCTTGGGGACGTGCCCGCTGAAGAAGAGCAGCTTGCGCTGCAGCCAGGGCACGCGTGGTGGAGGCGCGGCGGCGCCGACGAGCCACGCCGGTCGCGACACGACGAAGGGCGAGACCACGTTGAGCGACGTGAAGTTTCCCTTGCGTGCGCTCATGCGCTGGTACTCGAGCAGGAAGAGCGCATCGCGAGGTAGCGTGCTGTCGGTCCATGGGTTCTTGCACGCCAGGCTCTGTAGCGGCACGATCTTGGGCTGCACCGTCGACGCGTGCCGGATCTTGGAGCAGCGCTTTGGCTCGAGACACTCATGCTTCCACAGCATGCTGTCGCGCATCGAGTGCTCCCACGTGCGCCGCGATGAGTAGGACTTGCCCGCGATGCAGCGCATCGAGAAGTTGGAGGCCACCCAGACAGCATCGGCGTGCTCCCGCGAGCCTGTGCGCCACGGATGCGTGGTCAGCGCTCGCTCAAGCCAATGCTCCATCGAGTACTGATGACTCGGCCAGTCGTGGGGGACGAACTTGGCTGGCAGGCCCGTGCCAGCCGCTGTCGAGGCATCGTGGTAGAAGAGCGAGCAGCGCGGACTCGGAAGCGGGAGCTCGGACATATTTGAGCGCACCGCAGTGGCACGCGTCGGTGCGCGTGGGTGGCGGACGCGGTGCGGTTCGTCGACGACAGCCAGTAAATCAAGAAATTCAAAATGTAGTCTACGATTCGGAGGAGGCGTCAATAGCCTGAGAAGAAGAAGAGATTACGCAGAAGGAAAAGGATCGCCTAAAGAGCCTAAACAGCCTCAGATTCCATGAGAAGATTACATAAAATCTATAGCGACAATAACGACGACACACTATCTAGGACAGTCTAGTGGGCAGCAAGATGAGAGAAGGAGAGCGAGAGACCCATCACCCTGATCTGGCACCCCCCACTTCAGCACGCGTGTGCTGGTACAGGTACCACAGCTGCCCACGCCATGCTGAAACGGTTGCTGACCACATCCCCATAGGGCACCTCCCCCAACCCCCATGCTGCTCACCGTACTCTGTCCGTGACCCGCCCGCCCGCCAGTGCCCGCCCGTCGCGCCGGTGGCATCGAGGTCGCCGGCCGACCCTGGACCTCACTCTTCACGAGCTGTTTAAAGAAGAATCTCCGTTGAGCTTCTCAGTAAACTCACCTAAGGCAGAAGGCTATTGAGGCTATTGAGGCGACGCGTTTGCCAGCTAGAAACCCCAGGACCCAGTTACCTAAGAGGCTATTTTGAGGCGGATGCATAGGGCATACTGGTAGCAAACTCCAAGTATGTCCAAGTATGCAGATTGCCCACTATGGTACTAAAAAAGGACCGGCCGCGGCAGCACGGCTGCCTGTACGCCATCAGACTCGTTGCGGTGGCAGCTGTCATGATGCTGCTGACGATGCAATCAGACTCTGCCCTGTCGCGTTCTCCCACTCCGCCCGTGTCGGAGGCTCCGCTTCCGCTGCCCGCGCCGCCTCCGCCGCCTCCGCCGTTGCAATGTCTCCTTTGGTGCAGCGATCAAGCTCTCAACAAGAGCTGGCCCAAGGTCTGCACGTTCTGGCGATGCGGCGCCTGCAGGGCCTGCTCACCTCCGCCCCCACCTCCCAATATGAACCGAACGCTTGTCGTCGTAACGCCGAGTCACCGCGGCCACCTCCAGTACTGGCGAATATTCGTCGAGAGCATCGTGCGCTCGCCAACGGCGGGTGGGTGCAACTTGTTTGGCATGGTCTCACATCACACAATTGTGACCGACGATCGGGAGCAGCGAGTCTTCTCGGCGACACTGGACAAGATCATTGCCGCTCCGCGGTGGCTGCAAGTCAGCACGCTGCACGACGCGATCCGCCGTAGCGCCGACAACAACCTTGGGGCACCAGCCTTTCAGCAGTGGCTTGGCCGTGTCAGGAACAAGTTCTGGCTGCAGTCCATCAAAAAGCTGCATGGGTGCCTGGCTTACACGCCAATCGACGGGGTGTGCTTTGCCGTCGACTCCGACTCATTCCTTTTGCGCCACTCGCTATGCCATGCCGCGGAAGCTTACATGCTTCACGACCAGAAGACCGTGCTCATGGCAACGCATAGGTTCGCCTCGGACTGCGGCCAACGGGAATTCGTTGAGGCGAGTCGCGCGGTTCTTGGTCGCCCGCGTGGAGAACAGTTTGGCGAGGGATACATGATGAGTGTCTACCACTGGCTGTGGGAGGCCACCGATCTCCACGCCTTTGTGCGCGATGGGCTGCGCGAGCGCACTGCGCTCCTGCAGCTTGCCGACTCGCGCAATACAAGCGAGCTGCACTTTTCGGTTGAAGAGGCCATCTACCACTTTGTCTATCCGCGGGCCGCGGAACTGGGCTACCGCTTCGTGCCGATCGAGTCTGCACTGCGCGATGTGATTGGCGCGTCGCTGTGGGAGCGAATCCGTCGGGATACCGATCCACAGGTGCGATGCGACTCTCTCGAGGAGTGGTTCATGTTCCTGGCTGCGCCGGGCAGCTCAGCTGAGATCGATGAGCCCACTGCACAGCGAATGGGCCAATGGCTGGTCGACAATGGCATTCTGATGGCCAGGTGTCCGTGCCAGGAGACGCAGCCACCACCCCGAAGCAACTTCAGCGCGGTGATGGCTCGTTTGGACCTGTGCACGAGTAGCGGCCAGCACGCCAGGGGCGCGTGTATGACGCGCAGGTGATGGGTAGCCGCGGCAGCGTGTGTTGGTAATGCCCCCCAGCATGTTACCCTACGCTACTTTAGATACTTTAGATCATTGCTTTGCCTAAGCCGCCGGTCGCCGCGGGGATACACTGATCACGAGCCTACTTTAGATTACTTTAGATCTTAGCTTTGCCTAAGCCACCGGTCAGGAGGGTTTCAATGCGGGCGCCCGCCGCGTGTTATTCCCCCCTCCTCATCAACTTCGCAGCATCGACGAGGCGAGGCGCGTGAGAGCCGACGCGAGGCGAGCGTGTCACATACCCGATATTTCAGCTATGCCGGTCGCCATCCAGTCGTACATTGCGGAGCACAAGCTGGAGTCGCTCTTCGCCGAGGCGTGCGCCGCCGTCATCAAGAGCGGCTCGCCCACGCCGATGGCGGTGCTGCGCGACTGGTTTGCCGCCAAGGCGCAGCAGGAGACCCTGCAGATGCTCGAGGGCATCGGTCAGGGGCACCTCGCGTCGGCGTGGCCGGCCGACGCGAGCGACACCGACAAGGCGCGCTTCTGCGCCCAGGTGGCGCAGCTCGAGAGCTCCTACCCGGGCGGGCTCGCGGCCTACGTGGCCAACGGGCGCAAGCTGCTCGCCGACTCCAAGTCGGGTGTCAACCCGCTCGAGGGATGGTCGCCCACGGTGCCGACGGGCACGTCGCTCAAGTTCGCCTCGGCCGAGTACCTCGAGCACGAGGCGGTCGGCTTGAGCGAGCTCGACGGCTGCTCGTTTGTGCTGGTTGCGGGCGGGCTGGGCGAACGGCTCGGCTTCTCCGGCATCAAGGTCGCGCTGCCGTTCCAGATCTCGACGGATGAGTGCTACCTGCAGCTGTACGTCTCGTCGATCCTCGCGCTACAGAAGCGCGCCGCCGCGGCGACGGGCAAGCCCGTCACGCTGCCGCTCGCCATCATGGTGTCTGGCGACACGGCGCAGGGCACCGAGGAGCTGCTGCGCGCCAACGACTACTTCGGCATGCAGCCGTCGCAGGTGACGCTGCTCAAGCAGGAGAAGGTGCCGTGCCTCGCCGACAACGACGCGCGGCTGGCGGCCGACCCGAAGGACCCGTTCAAGCTGCTCACCAAGCCGCACGGCCACGGCGACGTCCACTACCTGCTGCACTCGTCGGGCACGGTCGAGCGGTGGCAGGCGGCCGGCGTGAGGTGGGTGTACTTCTTCCAGGACACGAACGCGCCGGCGTTCAAGGTGCTGCCAGCGTGCCTCGCCGTCTCGAAGAAGCTCGGCATGGAGGTCAACTCGGTCTGCGTCGGCCGCAAGGCGGGCGAGGCGATCGGCGGCATCATGCAGCTCAACAACGGCGCGCAGTCGATGACGGTCAACGTCGAGTACAACCAGATCGACGCGCTGCTCAAGGCGACCGTCGAGCCGCGCGGCGACGTCGATGGCCCCGACGGCTACTCGCCGTGGCCCGGCTCGATCAACCAGCTGATCTTTGCGCTGGCGCCGTATGCCGCCAAGCTCAAGCAGACGGGCGGCGGCATGCCCGAGTTTGTCAACCCAAAGTACACCGACGGCACCAAGACCGCCTTCAAGGCGCCGACCCGGCTCGAGTGCATGATGCAGGACTACCCGAAGTCGCTCGGCGCGAGCGCCGTGGTGGGCTTCTCCTCCGTGACCGACACGGTCTCTTTCTCGCCCGTCAAGACCAACCTCAAGGACGCGCGCGTCAAGAGCGACGACGGCATGCCCACCTACTCCGCCGCCTCGGGCGAGGCCGACATCTACCTGAGCAACTGCCAGATGCTGCAGGCGGCGGGCGTCGTTCTGCCCGACGCGCCGACGGTCTCCCGCGGCGGCATCAAGGTGTCGGACGTGCCGCGCCTCGTCGTCGACCCGACCTTCGGCGTGACCATCTCCGACTGGAAGGCGAAGCTGCCGACGCCCGGCGCGATCAAGCTCGCGCCGGGCAGCACGCTCGTGCTGCGCGGAGACCTGACGGGGCTCACAATCGAGTCGCTCGAGCTGTCGGGCACGCTGGTCGTGCAGCTGGTGCCGGGCGCCAAGCTGACCATCCGCAGCGTCAAGGAGCAGAACGACGGCTGGGCGTTTGCCGACCTCGACGGCGAGGCCGTGCCGGAGCCGCTCGCCATCCGCGGCTACAAGATGGTGAAATCGGCCCAGCGCGAGCTCATCTACGACATTCCGGGCACGCACGTCGTCGACGACGGGAAGTGACCTCGACGGTGGCTGCGCCGCAGTTGACGCACGGCATAGTTTAGTGACGAAGGGGGTGTGACGATGTGGTGAGAGAGAAAACCAGCTATAGCGGAATAAATGAGAGTGCACTGAGACTTTCGAAAGGAAGAAGATATCTCTTTCACATCTGATGTTGTAGCCGAGCTCGGCTTCGTTTCAATCGCACACTTCTCTATACGTGTAGATTCCATGGTAGATTCAGCAGCATGGGAAGGCGCTGTGCTGGCGACCGGCTCCTGACTCGCAGCTCGTAAATGTTTTCGCGACTCGTCTCCCGGCTCCGGTCGCCGGCGCTCCCGCCAACGGTCTTCGCGCACGCCCACCGCCGCGCCGCCTGCTCGATCGACGCGCTCGAGTACGCCTCGTCGTGCTACCTGCCCACCAGCTGGCTCGAGCTGCCGCTGGTCGCGAGGCGCGAGCACAACCACGACTCGACCATCTACTCGTTCGGCCTGCCCGCTGGGCAGTCGCTCGACCTACCGGTGTGCGCGTGCCTCCTGCTGCGCGCACCGGCTGCCGACGGCGGCGACCACGTGAGGCCGTACACCCCGATCTCGCCCACCTCGACGCTCGGCAGCTTCGACCTGCTGGTCAAGCGCTACGGCGGCAAGGGCGTCGCCTCGGAGCACCTGCACGGCCTCGCGCTCGGCGACACGGTGGGGTTCAAGCACATCAAGTTCAACATCAAGGCCGCGTACCCCTTCGAGGGCAAGCGCACGATCTCGCTCGTGTGCGCCGGCACGGGCATCACCCCGATGGTGCAGGCGCTGCAGAAGCTGGTCGGCACGCCCGGCGACGACCGTCAGATCGTGCTGCTCTACAGCAGCAAGTCGCCCGCCGACATCCTCATGAAGGACGACATCGACGCGCTGCAGCGTCAGGCTGCGGGCCGGCTGCGCGTCGTGCACGTCGTGGGCGAGACGGCCGGGGCACCGGCGCCGCCCGGCTGGACCGACACGCCCGAGTACACGGCCGAGACCGGCTGGATCGACCAGGCCAAGATCGAAAAGTACTGCTTCCCGCCGAGCGACGACACGCTGCTCTTTGTGTGTGGGCTGCCGCCGATGTACGAGGCAATCTGTGCGCCGCCCGCCCTGCCCGGCTGTGCTGCTCCCCCGTGCCATGGCGTGAAAAAGGGTGCCGAAGACCTGCCCCGGCGCGTGAGTAAAGAGCGCGCGTGCGTTGGTGCGCAGGTGGTCCTCGCACCGAACCCGAGCTCGCTGAGGGCTCGGCGCTGCAGCAGCTCGGCTACGAGTCCGCGATGTGCGCCAAGATGTGAGATTCACCCGACGACCAGCATCGTAAAACCTTAGTTGCCCAAAACTTGTTGCCGATTTACGATAGTTTCCTATCTCACGGAGAACGAACTCCGCGCACTACTGACCATAAAAAAATACCTGGCGTGGCGTGTGTCGATCGACACGGGCACCACCAGCACCATCGGGCGCTCAACCGCCGCCGCATCCCTTACACAGAGTGCCACCCAGCGTAGCATCATGCGCTGCGGCTCCAAGCCGCGCGCTGTAGAGCGAACGCGGGGCGCTCATCACATGTCGCTCGTCCATGAGCAGTAGCCTGCGGGACCCACGGGGCCGAGGCTTCGCAGCCACTCGCCGTGCTTCTTCCGGCAGTGCTTGCGCACCGCATCGGGGCAGCCGTACGCGTTGCCACAGCCGGGGAAGTTGCATGCGAAGCGCGAAGCACGGTCGGCCACCCCACGCCGCTTCTGCGCCGCGTCATCCCGGCGGCGGGGAGGAGCGACTGGCGGCGGCTCCTCGAGCTCTGCAGCTCGCGGCGGGACGTCCTGCTGGAACTGGAAGGCCAGCAGCAGCGCAGCGCCCTCCTCGCCAGCATTCTCCGACGAGTCGTCCTCGCTCGAGGCTGCTACGGTCTTCACCGACGATGTATCGTCCTCGCTCGAGGCTGCTGCTCTCTCGGCCTGCTGCTGCTGCTGCATGCTAGCCGCCAACAGGAATGCCACCGCCTCGTGCTCCTGGCCCTCCTCCCTGCTCTTCAGCACAGTGTGACGGCGACCGAGCATGTCCTCGGTCGCTCCAGTCACCGGAGAACTGTTGGTGCGCTCGGCGAGCGGCGTCGCGATCGAGGACATGCTCAACAGGACGGACGACGGTTGGACGCTCACTGCGAAAAAAGAGCACGCTCTTTGTACAGCAATTTGGAAATGAAACCCGAAGCTTACAAAAACGCATCGGACCTCTATTCGTCGTCGTCGTCCAGCCCGAGTAGCTCGATCGCCTCCTTCGGTACGGTGTCGAGGTGCGTGGCGGCGTACGACACGAGCTGGTCGCGCAGGTCCTGCTGCTGCTCGAGCACATCAGCCAGCTGCGCGCGCGGCAGCTGCAGCAGCAGCGGGAAGGACAGCGGGGCGGCCTGTTGGCAGGCCTTGATCACGCCCGTCCACAGCCGTGGCTGCTCCCACACGCGCCGGGCAAGCAGCCGGCGAATGATGCCGATCGAAAACTCGGCAATCTTGGGCAGGTAGACGAGCGCCTGAATCAGCGTGCGCACGAGCAGCAGCGGCAGCGGCTCGCGCTCCACCAGGTCCTGCAGCACGGTCGCCACGACCTGCTGCGTGAAGACACTCTGCTCCGCCAGGCAGGTCTGCGTCGCCTCGATGACCGCCTTGAGCGGCAGCGCGGCCGCCTCGTGGTCGAGGAGATGCAGCTGAACCAGCAGCTGCGCCGGCGGCAGCGGCGGCGGCTCGGCGTGCATGAGCCGCACGAGCCCGGCCTTGGCCTCGGCCGCGGGCAAGCCGAGGACGGCGGGCAGCGCCTGCTGCGCCTGCTCGGCGCCCAGCACGGGCAGCAGCTGCACGAGCAGCCGCGCGCGCCGCGCCGCGTCGACTTGCAGCGCGAGGACGCCGCCGCCGAGCTCGGGCGGCGCCGGCCCGGCGTCGGCCGCCGCCTGCAGCATCCGCAGCAGCAGCGGCTCGGCGGCGCCGTTGGCGGCGTGCGCCGACACGAGCGCGACGAGCGGCGCGCCGAGCGCCTCTCGCGGCAGGTGCGTGAAGAGGTTGCGCACGTGGCGGAGCACCTCGGTGCGCGCCGCCTCGGTCGCGCCCGCCTCGCCGAAGCCGCCGACGAGCCCCTCGAGCAGCGCCGGCTTCTTCGGGCAGAGCGCCAGGTAGAGCAGCAGCTGCTGCCGCACCTCCGCCTCCGCCTCGGCCGCGAGCGCCGCCGCCAGCCGCTCGCGCGCAAACGCCTCGATCTGCGCCGCAAAGCCCGGCTTCGCGAAGAAGGTGGTGGCGAGCAGCCGGATGGCGGCGGTGCGGAGCGGCTCGGCGGGCGCGCTCGCGCCCTCGAGCAGCAGCTGGAGGCACGCGCCGCCGAGCGCGGGGCGGCCGAGCGCCACCTCGCGCAGCGTCGCGAGCGCGAGCGTCTGGCGCGCCTCGTCGGCGCAGTCGTCGCCCATCAGCCGCAGCGTCGCGTCGGGCAGCGACGGCGCGTCGAGCAGCAGCTGCGTCCACCGCCTGTCGTTGGCGGGGAGCGCGTCGTGCATCGCCGCCAGCAGCGGCGCCGCCACCGCGTCGTACCGCGCCCCGACCTCCTCCTCCTCGTCCTCCTCCTCGTCCTCGGCGGCGGCGACAACGCGGCCGTCGGCGGCGCAAAACTCGGCGTACAGCCAGCTGAGCGCCAGCTCGAGCCGCCCGCCGCAGTCGGCGAGCACGTGCGCGGTGAGCGAGCGGTGGAAGGGGCCGTCGGCCTCCTGCCGGCTCGCGAGGCGGCCGATCAGGTCGAAGCGCAGCTGCGCGCACCCCACCATCGCCAGCTGCGCCTCGCACGTCGCCGAGAGCATCTTCTCGAGGCACGCCGCCGCGAGCGAGCGGCACTCGTCGGCGCTCAGCAGCGGCGGCGGCGCGGCGGCCGCCAGCGCCGCCGCGCTCGGCGCCGCGGCCGCCGCGGCCAGCGCCGTGGTGGGCGGCGCCGCCGCCGCCGGCTGCGGACGCGGCGGCAGGTAGGCCATGTTGGCGATGACGAGCTCCGCCACCATCTCGGGCGCCAGCTGCGCCAGCACCGCCTCGAGCATCGGGTCCCCCGCGGAGAGAGCTTGTCCGCGCCCACCGGCCGCCGCGCCGCCGCCGCCGCCGCCGCTGCAGCTGCCCTCGGCACCGCCGTCGGACGCCAGCGTGCGCTGCCTCTTGGCGTCGCCTCCGCCCTCGGCCGACTCCGTGCCGTCGGCGGCGGCGGGCCGCTTCGCTCCCGATGGGCCGGCGGCGCCGTCGGCGAAAGCCGAGCCGCCGCCGCCGCCGCCGCCGCCGCCGCCGCCGCCGCCGCCGAATGTGTCCTGCAGCAGCGGCGCGGCGGCGGCTTCGAGCTGCGCGAGCGGCGGCAGCTCGCGCCCCTGCTGGCGCAGCAGCATGCGCCCCTGCTCGGCCGCGCCGAGGCCGTGGAGCGAGACGAGCAGCGCCGCCTCGACCTCGGCCGCCTGCTGCACGGCGGGCAGCTTGAGCAGCGTCAGGATCGCCGACTTGATCCCCTGCTGCGCGTTGCCCAGCTGCACTCGCTGCAGGCCCTCCACGGCGCCCGCGCTCACGCGCCCCTGCAGCCGGCACAGCTCCGGCACGATCGCGGGCAGCAGGAGCGGCCGCTGCTTGCCGAGGACGAGCGCGAGCGAGTTGGTGAGCACCATCAGCACCGTCGACGAGATCGGCTGGCTCAGCCGCGCCAGCATCTGCGCGAGCATACCCGCCGCCTCCGCGTGGAGAGCCTCCGCCCGCAGCAGCGGGTGGCCATCGCGCAGCAGCGCCACGCTCCACGGGTCGGCGCCGCTTGGCGGCGCGCCGCCTGGCTGCTGCGGGCTGTACGCCAGCACGAGCATCTCCATGAACTTGAAGACGTGCGTGCTGACCGAGTCGTTGGTGGTCGTGCCGAGCGCCTCGGCCATCGCCGACTTGAGCTGCTGGAGGACAGGCCACATCTCGGCCACCGCGGGTGGCACGGGATCGGCCTGCTGGGCAAGCACCGCGAGCGCCGGCCGGTAGAGCGCCGTCACCGCTTGCATCGCACGCTTGGCGACGGCTGGACTCTCGTCGGCCAGGCGCGGCAGCAGTGGCGGCAGCAGCGCGGGCAGCTCGTCGGCTCGCGCCTTGCCCAGCTCCTCGATCAGCCCGAGAGCGCTCCGGCGCACCTCCGCGTCGTCGCCCGAGAGCTGCACCAGCAGCGACTCGACCGACGGCTCCTCCTGCTTGATCATCGCGGGCTTGGCTCTCGTCGCCGCCTCCGCGTGGGCGCTGTCGGTCGAGCCTGGCACGCAGCTCGTGAAGCGCGCGACTAATAAAGGCACACCACGAAGGGAGAACATCGAACAGCACGCGTGCGTGCTCGGCAGCCAAGCAGCGGCCGCGCAGCTTGACAGTAAGCAGGGA
>Ga0209713_10001640_pt1 | contig 13567 bp, 11 predicted proteins | sample ArcOceMetagenome_3_FD_187444 | JGI IMG/M metagenome (GOLD analysis project Ga0209713, IMG submission 187444) | Marine eukaryotic phytoplankton communities from Arctic Ocean - Arctic Ocean- Svalbard ARC20M Metagenome (SPAdes) (version 2) | ecosystem: Environmental > Aquatic > Marine > Oceanic...
TGGCTTTGATCACGGTAATAAATCGGTATTGGTGGAAGTAATTAAGCCATATACACGAGGAAGCTTTTTGAGTATTGATGTTTCACAAATTAGTAATGCTGGGGAGTCTTTACCCTGGGTTAGAAGTGTGCAAGTGAGGCGGGTATGGCCTGATAGTTTACATTTAATTGTGAAAGAAAAAGTTCCAGTTGCTCGCTGGAGAAATAAAGAATTGGTTAACAAGGATGGCGAAATATTTATCTCTTCAAATAAAAAAGTACTAGCAGAGCTATCAAAGCTCGATGGGCCGGAAGCTAGTGAAGCAATAATGACAAATCGTTTTATAGCAATGGATGAAACATTACAGCAGCATGGTTTAAAAATAAAAACCTTAATTATGGATAATAGAAGAGCATGGAGTATAGGATTAACTAATGGCATTTTGATTGTGCTTGGTCGTGCAGAAAGTGAAGAAAGGTTTAACCGTTTTTTACGGGTGTATCAGAATGAACTAAAGCATTACCAGTCGCAAATAGCTGAAATGGATATGCGTTATCCAAATGGCTTATCAATAATTTGGAAACCAGGTCAAAAACCTGATTTTAACGGAAAAGTATGATGACTAAAAAAAATGGTAGAGATTTAATTGTTGGCCTGGATATAGGAACTTCTAAAGTAGTTGCTATTGTTGCCGCCCCAATTTTAGATGCTGGACCAAGTGAGAACGCACTGGAAATTATCGGGATAGGTTCACATCCTGCTCGTGGTATGAAAAAAGGTGTAGTAGTCAATATTGAATCGACGGTGCAATCAATCCAACGAGCAGTTGAAGAGGCAGAATTGATGGCGGGTTGTCAGATTCACTCAGTTTATGCAGGTATTGCTGGTAGCCACATTCGAAGCTTAAATTCACATGGCACAGTAGCTATCAGAGATAAAGAAGTGACTCAGGGTGATATTGAACGAGTAGTAGATGCAGCGAAAGCAGTACATTTCCCAGGAGATCAACAGCTACTTCATGTGATGCCCCAGGAATATATTATCGATAACCAAGAAGGAATTCGTGAGCCTATAGGAATGTCAGGTGTCCGGCTTGAAGCTAAAGTGCATTTAATCACTGGTGCTGTAAGTGCGGCACAAAATATCAGTAAGTGTATTGAACGATGTGGATTATCCGTAGATGGAATAATTTTAGAGCAAATGGCATCTAGCTATTCAGTATTAGTAGAAGACGAGAAAGAGCTTGGGGTGTGTTTGGTTGATATTGGTGGAGGTACAACTGATATTGCGATTTTTGTTGATGGCGCAATTCGTCATACAGCTGTTATTCCTATTGCAGGTGATCAAGTAACAAATGATATCGCTGTTGCTCTACGGACACCGACCCAGTATGCGGAAGAAATAAAAATGAAGTATGCCTGCGCATTAACACAATTAGCACGTGAAGACGAAACAATTGAAGTTCCAAGTGTAGGGGATAGGCCTCCAAGGCAGCTAGCAAGACAGACATTGGCAGAAGTTGTAGAGCCAAGGTATGAAGAATTATTAACGCTAGTACAAGCAGAATTACGTCGTAGTGGCTTTGAAGAACTGCTAGCGGCAGGAGTTGTGCTAACAGGTGGGAGCTCAAAAATGGAAGGAGTTATTGAATTGGCAGAAGAGGTTTTTCATTTACCTGTCAGATTAGGTTTACCACAACATGTTGGAGGATTAGTGGAAGCGGTGAAAAATCCGATACACGCAACAGGGGTAGGTCTTTTACTTTTTGGAAACGAAATGGAAGGTATAGGACAGTCTGAAATAAAGTCAGGTAATGGTATTAACGAAGTATTCAAACGAATGAAAAGCTGGTTTCAGGGAAACTTTTAAAAAATTAACTTTAAGTAAGAAAAAAATAACTAAAAATTGAAGACTTTTGGAGATATAACATGACATTTGAATTAATTGATACATATACACAAAATGCAGTAATTAAGGTGATTGGAGTAGGTGGTGGTGGTGGTAATGCACTGGAACATATGGTGGTAAATGAAATTGAAGGAGTTGATTTCATATGCGCCAATACTGATGCCCAAGCATTGAGGAAAAGTTCGGCAACAACACAACTGCAACTTGGTACTGATATTACGAAAGGTTTGGGAGCTGGAGCAAACCCTGATATCGGTCGTCAAGCAGCATTAGAAGATAGAGAAAGAATTACTGAAGTAATTTCTGGTGCAGATATGATTTTCATTACTGCAGGGATGGGTGGTGGAACGGGAACCGGTGCAGCACCGGTGGTTGCACAAGTAGCAAAAGAAATGGGTATTTTAACTGTTGCAGTAGTAACTAAGCCATTCCCGTTTGAGGGTACGAAACGTTTAAAGATAGCGAGCCAAGGGTTGGATGAGTTGAGCCAGCATGTTGATTCATTGATAACAATACCAAATGAGAAGTTATTAGCCGTGTTAGGTAAAGATATGAGTTTGCTAGATGCATTCAAAGCAGCTAATGATGTTTTATTGGGCGCAGTTCAGGGCATTGCAGAGTTAATCACACGCGAAGGGATGATCAATGTTGATTTCGCAGATGTTCGTACAGTGATGTCTGAAATGGGGATGGCGATGATGGGTACTGGCAAAGCATCAGGACCAAATAGAGCTGTAGAGGCTGCACAGCATGCAGTTTCAAGTCCTTTATTAGAAGATGTGGATCTAGCTGGTGCACGTGGTGTATTAGTCAATATCACTGCAGGTTTAGATATGACAATAGGTGAATTTGAAGCTGTAGGTAATACAGTGAAAGAGTTTGCATCTGATGATGCAACTGTTGTTGTTGGTACGGTTATAGACCCAGAAATGACAGACGAACTGAAAGTGACTGTTGTTGCTACTGGTTTAGGGGCAGAAAAGTTAGCCAAAATTGATATGGCTGCCGAATTAGAATTGCCACAAATGGAGATAGTGAAAAAGCATGTTGATATAGATTATGACAAACCGACTGTTTTAAGGAATGAAGAGCAAGCACAGAAAAAACAGGTAGTTAATGTCGATAACAAAATGGACTATTTAGATGTGCCAGCATTTCTTCGTCGTCAAGCAGACTAAGGAAGAGAATAGAACCCTATTTGTAAAGATAGTGGTGTGATACAATGCGCGACTGAAATAGTAGTTTTGGAGAGACAATTAGCGTGATAAAGCAACGAACATTGAAAAATGTAATTCGCGCGACCGGAGTCGGCTTACATAGCGGTGAAACTGTATATCTAACTCTACATCCAGCAGCCATTAATACGGGTATTATATTTAGGCGTGTCGATCTTGAACCAGTTATTGAAATAAGTGCTAAAGCTTGTAATGTAGGTGAAACCGCATTATCAACAACACTAATTGAACACGGTGAAAAAATATCCACAGTAGAACACTTATTATCCGCATTTGCAGGTTTGGGCATCGATAATGCTTATGTCGATCTCAATGCTGCAGAAGTACCGATTATGGATGGTAGTGCAGGTCCTTTTGTTTTTTTAATTCAGTCTGCAGGGATTGAAGAACAGACAGCTGCAAAACAATTTATTCGCATCAAAAAACCTGTTTTGTTGAAAGATGGAGATAAATGGGCTAAATTTGAACCATTTAATGGTTTTAAGGTTAGTTTTACGATAGATTTTGAACATCCCGTATTTACTGAGCACACACAAAAGGTTGAAGTTGACTTTTCTTCAACGTCATTTGTTAGAGAGGTAAGCCGAGCACGGACATTTGGCTTTATGAAGGATATTGAAAAGCTACGCGAAAATAACTTGGCGTTAGGCGGTAGCATGGATAATGCAGTTGTCGTAGATGACTATCGTGTTGTAAATGAAGATGGTCTTCGTTACGAAGATGAATTTGTACGCCATAAAGTGTTAGATGCAATTGGTGACCTTTATTTACTTGGCCATAGCTTGATTGGTGCCTTTAGTGGGCACAAATCAGGACACGAAGTGAATAACAAGTTACTTCGTAAACTACTCGCACAGGAAGATGCATGGGAGTTGGTAAGTTTTGAAGATGATGAAAATGCACCAATCGTATTCAGTAGACCAGCTGCATCAATTCTGAACTAGATTTTTCGAGCAGCTAATTTCTCGAGAGCTACCTTTAATGGTCCCTCATCCATATTATCTGCAGTTTGCTGCAATGAAGTGGCAGCGGACTCAGACAGAGATATTGGGTTTGAAGGTTGCTCCTTAAAAGAAACGAAGTGAGGCCTAACTTTAACTTCGAGTATCTTTATATCTGTCTCAAGTTCACGAGATAGTATTTTACACAATAAGGGAGACTGGAAGCGAAGTAGACTACTGTATGAAGCATTATCCGTATGGATTACAAGCGTATCCCCCTTGATATTAGCTAACTTACAATGAGCTGAAAATTGTGCAGGTAAACTTTGCTGAAAAGTGTGATTGAGACGATTGAGCAGTTGTGCCTGTTTTGCTATTTTTGATAGTGCAATGTTGCTTTTAAAAATGTTGTTAATTGCTTTTGGTTCTCTGGGCATAATCACAGCTTAAGTTATATTTGGATTAAGTATTCAGGTTACCATTATCTAGCAATAAAAGTTAGGTGGGCGGAGTGATTCGTGAAGTAGATTCCTCTATAGATAGAGAAAAAAATCTTTTAGAATTAGCAGATGGCTAAACGATGATCGGAAGAGACTTTATCTATTAAGTGGTGCTTGTATTTTTTATTTTAGCCTCCATATTTATATATAGTCTTTAGATCTCACATTGTCAAAGCGTTATAATCAGACATATATATTAATCTAGTTTCCAGATTGCATTTGGCTCGGCATCAGTACAAGGGTAGTGAACGGTATGGTAAATAAGTTTTTCGGTAAAGTCTTTGGTAGTAGAAATGAGCGCGTGCTCAAAAAGTTAAAAAAAGTTGTTACCCAAGTAAATAATTTTGAGGGCACTATCGAACAACTTGACGATGATGCTCTCAAAGAAAAAACTGCAGAATTTCGCCGAGAACTAGCTGATGGAAAAAGTTTAGAGGAAATACTACCTGAAGCATTTTCAGTTGTTCGAGAAGCTGGAAAGCGAGTGCTTAACATGCGGCATTTCGATGTACAGTTAGTAGGTGGTTATGTGCTGAATGAGGGAAAAATCGCAGAGATGCGGACTGGTGAAGGTAAAACATTAGTTGCAACGTTAGCTGTATATTTGAATGCACTTGAAGGTGAAGGCGTGCACGTAATTACTGTCAACGATTACTTGGCGCAGCGTGATGCTGCATGGATGAGTCAGTTATATAGTTTTCTAGGGCTAACAACAGGTGTCATTGTCGGCGGGTTATCACCAGATGAAAGACGTGAAGCCTATAACTCAGATATTACTTATGGCACTAACAATGAATTTGGTTTTGATTATTTACGAGACAATATGGCTTTCAGCATCGAAGAGAAAGTTCAGCGTAAATTAAATTTTGCGGTAATCGATGAAGTTGACTCCATCTTAATAGATGAAGCTAGAACACCACTTATTATTTCAGGACCAGCAGAAGATAGCTCTGAACTTTACGGAAGAATGAATTCCTTGATTCCAAACTTAAGCCAACAAATTGGTGAGGGCGAAGAAGTTGAAACTCCAGGTGATTACACTATTGATGAGAAATCAAAACAAGTCAATTTTACTGAAGATGGTCACGAGAAAATTGAAAACTTATTAACAGAAGCCGGTATTTTGGCAGAAGATGCCAGCCTATACGACGCAACAAATATCGGTTTAATGCATCACGTGACAGCCGCGCTTAGGGCTCATGTACTATTTCAACTAGATGTAGACTACATCGTGCAAAATGACCAAGTCATAATTGTTGATGAGTTTACTGGGCGTACAATGCCGGGTCGTAGATGGTCAGAAGGTTTACATCAAGCGGTTGAAGCAAAAGAAAGCGTCACGATTCAGAACGAAAACCAAACTTTAGCTTCAATAACATTCCAAAACTTTTTTCGTTTATATGAAAAACTTTCTGGAATGACAGGTACAGCAGATACTGAAGCGTTTGAATTACAATCTATTTATGGCCTTGAAGTTATCGTTATTCCGACACATCGTGAAATGTGCCGCATAGATTCCGCTGATCAAATATATTTAACTACAAAAGAAAAGTACGATGCTATTGTCGAAGATATCAAACTATGTATTGAACGAGAACAGCCTGTACTTGTAGGTACATCATCAATTGAAACATCTGAATATCTTCATGGCTTGTTGCAAGATGCAAAAATTCCTCATGAAGTTTTGAATGCCAAATTTCATGAAAAAGAGGCCTATATTATCGCACAAGCAGGCCGACCTGGCTCAGTAACAATAGCAACTAATATGGCAGGTCGTGGTACTGATATTGTCCTTGGTGGTAGTCTTGATGCTGAAATCGCAGAGCTAGCTGATGATGTCTCAGAAACTGTAAAGGCTCCGATTCTGCATGCATGGCAACAGCGCCATGATCGAGTACTAGAGTCTGGAGGTTTACATATTATCGGTTCAGAACGACATGAATCTCGTCGTGTTGACAATCAATTGCGTGGTCGTTCTGGACGTCAAGGAGATGCTGGATCAAGCCGTTTCTATTTATCTCTTGAAGATAACCTTATGCGGATTTTCGCATCTGAGCGTATGTCGGGCTTAATGCAAAAGTTAGGAATGGAAGAGAACGAGGCTATTGAACATCCTTGGGTATCACGTGCAATTGAAAATGCGCAACGCAAAGTCGAAGGCCATAATTTTGATATTCGTAAGCAAGTATTAGAGTTCGATGATGTTGCAAATGATCAGCGTAAAGTTGTGTATGAGCAACGTAATGAATTAATGGCAGCTAAGGATGTGTCTAGTACTATTGTTTCAATGCGTGCTACGGTGGTTGATAATATGATTAGTATTTATATTGCTCCTGGAAGTATTGATGAGCAATGGAATATTGCAGGCCTTTCTCCAGCCTTAAAAGAAGAGTTCGGATTAGATGTAGATATTGCATCTTGGTTGCAGGAAGATGAAGAATTACATGAAGAAACACTGCGTGAAAGAATTGTTACTGAAATTCAAAATCAGGCTGATGCTAAAGAAGCGATGACTGGAGCAGAGTTAATGCGACACTTTGAAAAAGCTATTACCCTTCAAACATTAGATTCTCAATGGAAAGAACACTTAGCTCAAATGGATTACTTACGTCAAGGTATCAACTTGAGGGGATATGCTCAAAAAGATCCAAAGCAGGAGTTTAAACGAGAAGCCTTTAATATGTTCACATCAATGTTAGAGCGTATTAAACATGATGTGGTGTCACTTATTGCACGTGTTGAATTGAGGGCAGAAGAAGATGTCAAGGCAGTGGAAGAGCGCCGCCGTCAAACTGGTGATATTGAGTTGCAACACGATCAAGTTGACGGTATGAGTGGTAAATCTGAAGGACAAAACCATAATATTAAGGAACAGAGTCAGCCGATCGAACGAGAGGGTCGAAAAGTAGGTCGTAATGAACCCTGCCCTTGTGGATCAGGTAAGAAATTCAAACAATGTCACGGAGCATTGAATTAATGGCTGTCAATTTATCTTTACCAAAAGCCAAAGAAATACTAACTATTAAAGGTATCCGATTAGCAACAGCTAATGCGGGAATAAAAAAAAATGGTAGTAGTGATCTAGTTTTAATTGAAATATGTAAAGGTAGCAGGGTCTCAGCGATTTATACGCAAAATGCATTTTGTGCCGCACCAGTTACGATTGCAAAATTGCACCAAGGTGAGGTTACTCCACGCTACCTGCTCGTTAACTCAGGCAATGCTAATGCTGGTACAGGCCAGCAAGGACTAAAAACGGCTATAGCTTGCTGTGAAGCTATAGCGAGCCAAGTGAATGAAATTACTCAAGCCGTGTTGCCTTTTTCGACGGGAGTGATTGGCGAACAACTTCCGTTAGATAAAGTTAAGGGAGCAATACCAGGGTTAGTGGCGGCATTAGGTGCTGAACGATGGCTTGAAGCTGCACAGGCGATTATGACAACGGACACGGTTGCTAAAGCAGTATCTAAACAAGTTAAATTAGCTGGAAAACTAATCACTGTAACTGGAATTGCAAAAGGTTCAGGAATGATAAGACCCGATATGGCAACATTGTTGTCCTATATAGCAACCGATGCTGCCATTGCACAAAATATATTAGATCTCATGCTAAAAAAAGCATCTGCACAATCCTTTAATCGGATATCTGTTGATGGTGATACATCAACTAACGATGCCTGTGTATTGATGGCAACTGGTAAAGCTAATAACGCTTTATTAACGGACTTTGATACGAGTGACTCCCAAACACTATATAAAGCAATTGCTGCTATCAGTCAGCAGTTAGCTCATGCTGTTGTGCGAGACGGTGAAGGTGCAACAAAGTTTATTACAGTTGAAGTTGAACAGGGTACTGATACTGAAGAGTGTAGGCAAGTGGCATACACTATTGCTCATTCGCCCTTAGTTAAAACAGCATTATTTGCATCGGATCCTAATTGGGGCAGGATCTTGGCAGCGGTTGGCCGTAGTGGTCTTAATGATTTTGACCTGACACAAGTCGCTATCTACTTAGATGATGTTTGCGTCATAAAAAATGGTGAACCAGCGGTAAACTATACTGAAGCATTGGGTCAGCAGGTCATGAATCAAGAAGAAATAATGATTAGAGTTATATTGAAGCGTGGTAAAGCCACCGATACAATTTGGACCTGTGACTTCTCCTATGATTACGTCAAAATAAACGCTGAATACCGAACATAGTTAAGAAATATTTCGAAATAAGTATGCCTAGTCATCAAATAACTACTTTAAGCGAATTCCTGCATCATAGCGGTGCAAAATATCGTGTATTCGATATGGGCCGGCGCGTGGCTAAACTGAGTTCAGATCAGTTTTTTAATTTTGAATCTGCTCAACAAGCGTACCCGTACCCATTACAAAAATCAGCATTATTTGGTGTGGTTTTTTGGAGTCCAACACTACCAGATAAACACTATATTTGGTTTCTTAAGTTCCCTTTAGATGAACAAGGGCTTCTGATACAAGGAGCCCGAGATGAGTTTTTATGTATGTTATTAGGTCGTGTTGGAGAGTCTATGCTAGCAGCAACAGGTAGTGAGGACATCGAAGATGTATTGAATGATAGTCCTTATACTTTTACACCACTTGAGGAAAAGCTAGCAGCTTTTAATGCCAAAGCAAATAAGAGTCTTGGAAGACAACCTTCAAGTTATTATCACAATGCTTTGAATTACTTTATTGGTGATAAAGAACTGAATAGTTGGCAATCATTAGCGATACAAGGTGTGGCTGACGTTGCAGAAAGACTAAATGAGGGTGGAGATACACAATGTCTTATTGAGGCATTGCCAAAAATACCAGAGAGACCCTTTATGGTGTTATGTAGCTTCCTGGAACACGTCGAACCTACGATTGGTATTGTAGAAACTTTAGATCAACAGATTGAGTATGAATTGCAACAAAAAGAGCCTAACATCGAGAAGATTTGTGCTTGCCTTAGAGGAGCATCAAATAGCCCCGTACGTGCTTTGCTTGAACAGATGGTCATTAAAACTCTCAAAGATGATTGTAGTAAAAAGATAGAAATTCTCGCAGTCATTTCAGGCCGATTATGGCAACTACTAGAAAATAGCGAGATTTGTACATTGTTTGTTGAGCGGTTGGCAGAAAATGATGCCGACTATTCTGGCTTTAGCCAAGTGTTAGCGGATGCAATGTTTATGCCGGGTCTACGAGAACATATCATGAAAGCACTTCGGTGCCCAAAACGTAGTGATACGCTATCAAAAAGAGTTGGTGAAATGTTTGGACAAGTCGCGATCTGATTTTTATTCACAACTTTAGCGTTTAGAGATTAGCTTTAACCATTCTTGTTCAGCCATCATGTCATGGTTATCTTCTACTCTATCAGTAAAGACTAGGCCGTTGAGGTGATCTAACTCGTGTTGAAAAACACGGGCTAAGAAACCAGAGTAAGTTCCTTCAACATGTTCTCCAGTACGGCTGGTATAACGGGCCCTAATAGACTGATGACGTGGGACTAAAGCTCTAATACTTGGAACACTAAGACAGCCTTCCCAATCTTTTTCTACTTTTTTTGCTACGGAAATTATCTCAGGATTTATTATTACAGTTGGCTGCATTGATGGGGCGTAGGGGTAGCGAATATTGGGCCTAGAAGACATTATAAATAAACGTAGTGAATGATCAACTTGTGGTGCCGCAATTCCCATGCCATTAACTTCACTGACGAAGTGTAATAAATCATCTATGAAATTTTGCATATTATCACTTTGGATACTTTCAACATTGCGTGCAGTGAGACGTAAATGTGGATGTCCTAATTGTAAAATAGTAAACTTTTCAGTAGACATAGCAGGTTACTCAGTCAGTTATATTATCAGTATGAAACCAGCCAGCAATACTATAACGGTCATACTTTGTTGGAAGTACTTCATGTGGAAATTCCTCACTTAAAAAGAGGACCATGGTGCCAAAATGAGGTCTGATAGTGCATAAAATATTATCACTATCTGGTTCATATAGTATTAATTCACCACCGTTGTCATCAGACCAGTCAGGGTTTAAGTAAAACACACTAGAAACGATACGATGTGATTGGCCTTGAAAAGAATCAATATGGCGTTGATAAAAAGACCCTGTTTTATAGTAAGAAAAGTGAGCTTCAAAATGTTGTATGCCTAAAAACAATCGCTTATTGAGTTGAATACGGCACTCTTCCATAATAGCAAGGTAGTTCTTCTCTATAGGATGCTTCTTACAAAGCCAGAGACTTTTATCATTGCGAACCTTATTATTTAACTGTAAGTTGTTCTTTGAACCTACACGGGCTTGATGAAAACTCTCGTTAGGTAGAGCAATGACATGATCGTATAGTTGTTGCATAATTTGACTTGGTAAAAAGTTTGTCAGGACAATATAGCCATCTTTAGCTAAAGATGATGCTATGGATGTGTAAAGAGAGTCTTTAATCGCCATGATTGTATATAGCGTCGCTCAACCAAAGAACAAATAGGCAACTGCAATTGCAGTTAATATGCCAGCAATATCAGCAGCTAAACCACAAGCTGCAGCATGGCGTATTTTCTTAATGCCCACGGAGCCAAAGTAAACGGCCAATACATAAAATGTCGTTTCAGTACTCCCTTGAACTATTGATGATAATCGGCCGGCAAAAGAATCGGCACCATGTACTTGCATTGTATCAATCATCATAGCGCGGGCACCGCTGCCACTGAAAGGTTTCATTAGTGCTGTTGGTAGCGCATCAATAAAACGGTCATCCATATTAAATGACAAGATTATATTTCGTAGCCCATCAGAGAGTAATTCTAAAGCGCCGCTAGCACGAAAAACCCCAATTGCTACCAACATTGCGACCAAGTAAGGAATGATTGTTATTGCGGTGTCAAACCCCTCTTTAGCCCCATCAATAAATGCATCGTAAGCATTAACTTTTTTAAATACTGCGCCAGCAATAAATAATATGACCAATGAGAATAAAACAACATTACTGATCAAAGCTGATTGCACAAGCATTTGTGCCTGTGGCAAGCTAGAAAAGTATGCTAACAATCCAAAGACAAAGGCTGAGAAACCACCCAAATAAGCTAGGATAACTCTATCAAACAAGTTGATTTTTTGTACTGCTGCTACTGTCATTAACCCAATTAGTGTTGAAGCATAGGTTGCAATTAAGATAGGAATAAATACATCAGTAGGGTTTGCTGCTCCCATTTGTGCTCGATATGTGAATATGGTGACTGGAAATAAAGTCACGGCCGAAGTGTTTAGTACTAAGAAGAGAATTTGTGCGTTGCTTGCCGTGTCTTTAAACGGATTGAGTTTTTGTAGCTCTTGCATGGCTTTGATGCCCAGAGGTGTGGCTGCATTATCGAGCCCTAATGCATTGGCTGACATATTCATTACTATTGCACCTATCGCTGGATGGTTTTTAGGTACTTCTGGCATCAGACGAATAAATAGTGGGCTTAACCACCTTGTGATCACTTGAATAAAACCACTACGCTCACCAATTTTCATAATGCCCAACCATAAAGCCAAGACACCAGTGAGGCCAAGTGCTATTTCAAATGCAGTTTTTGATAGACTAAACATTGCTTGCATCATCTGACTAAATACTTGCGTGTCACCAAAAGCTAATAACTTAATTAGTGCAACGATAAAGGCAGTGGCAAAAAAGAAGATCCAAATGAAATTTAGCATAGTGTCATTTTACATGCTGAAATCGTAAGATAAAGTAATATATTTGAATATATGTATATGAAATAAACCTGAAAAAATAAATTTACTATTTATTATGCGTAAAATGTTGTTTGTGCTGGAAAATGAGATTAGTAAATATGGAAAAACTAGTTGTACTTGTAGATGTACAAAATATCTACTACACGACGAAGCAATCTTATGGTTGCAATTTTGATTATAATAAGTTTTGGGCGAAAATCACCTCAGATAGGAAGATGATAAAAGCAGTTGCCTATGCAATAGATAGAGATGATGAAAAACAAAGACAGTTTCAAAACATTCTTAGAGGAATTGGTTTTGAAGTAAAACTTAAGCCATTAATTCAAAGGGTCGATGGCTCAGCAAAAGGTGATTGGGACGTGGGGATTGCTCTTGATGCTATGGAGTACGCTAAAGGTGCAGATGTAGTGGTGTTAGCATCGGGTGACGGAGACTTTGATTTACTGGTTGATAAACTCTGTAAAGACTATCAAGTAAAAGTAGAGGTATATGGTGTGTCTAAATTCACATCAACTTCACTAATTAGTTCAGCGTCAAAATATTTTCCAATTAATGAGAAATTATTATTGAATCCTTTGAAAAGATAAGTTTTGGTAATGTTTCAGGGTGATTTCTTAGGCTTTAGCTATCTTTGATTGGATTTTCGAATACTTTTAGTACCCCAACCCAATAGCAAAAAGCTTATAAAGGCAGCCACTGCTGAGACAAGTAAACCAAGGTGTGGTTCTCGACAGCGGTTGTATTCATGAAAAAGTGAAAACTGGCCTTGGCAGAATTCATTTGCTAAATTTGTTGCCGAGAAAAACCACGCGAGCCCCCATAATGATGCAGGGAATAGGATCATGGCGAGAATAATAATTATAAAACCTTTTTTCATTTTAATCCTAAATTTGGCCGCTAGTTTGAAGTGAGCAAGTAATTATAATAAAGGTTCTAGAAGTTAATCACAGGAATTGCTCATTATATTTTTTTAAGGATGATTGTTATAGCTATATAACGAGACATTTTTAATGTGATTTTTAGGGTATATTTAAAGTGATTAGCTTTTCTTTATGCTGAGCCACTAATTTTTAAATGAGTTTAGAACAAGTATGACTGAACAGAAAGATCCTGGCATTTTATATATCATATTGAGCGTACTATCCGCTTTTTTTGGTGTATCGAATAAAGAGAATTATGATCGTGACCGCGCCTATATCGAAAAGGTAGGGTTGAAACCTTATATTATTGCAGCCCTTATTTTGGCATTTTTATT
>Ga0209713_10001641_pt1 | contig 13558 bp, 16 predicted proteins | sample ArcOceMetagenome_3_FD_187444 | JGI IMG/M metagenome (GOLD analysis project Ga0209713, IMG submission 187444) | Marine eukaryotic phytoplankton communities from Arctic Ocean - Arctic Ocean- Svalbard ARC20M Metagenome (SPAdes) (version 2) | ecosystem: Environmental > Aquatic > Marine > Oceanic...
CCTTGTAGGAATCAGTCGAATCAAATAAAAAGTTGGAAATTCAAAAGATTATTTATTCAACACCAACACGACTCACAACCTCCCGCAGATGCGCATCGTACTCGAGATCATCGCAAATTGATGGACGCACTGCACTGGCACTCGGCGAATCGTAGTACGCGTAGTCTACACATAGACCGCGTACGTAATCGTAGTAATCGTAGTACGCGTACGCGAGGTGCATGCACCAATGCCATTCTGCACCAGAAATTTTATCATTAATTTTCTATTGTCGCTTACACATTGGCTAAGAAATATTCGCCTTTTCACGTAACTTTGTTTGGACCTTTAATCGTTGTGCTTTATACGCGAAGTCTGAGTTTTCAGTGTCCAAGCTACTTCAACCGCTTTGCAGATGGCACAGATGCATCCACCTGCAGCCTCTTTACAGGGACCTGATCATCAATTGCATCGCAAGCAGTGGTACATCGTGCAGCCATTTGCTCAATTCCCAGCAAGGCCCTTACATTCCAAGTTTTGTGTTCTAACATAGCAAAAAGTTGGCCGAGTTCGTTCTGCCACATTGCCTGCATGTCACTCAGCGACACCTTACCCGACAGGAAACACATCATGAAAGCTTTCAACGTCACAGACTGTCGACTGAGGTCGTGACGCAGCAGACGACGAAACACCTTTTCTGGCCAGCAACCAAGCACACACTCCTCCTCGATCTCCCTCAACATATCAACATTCATACAATTCAGTCTCAGCCCGACGGTCAGCAGGTCTGCCATGCGGATTGTCACGTTCTGCAGTGGAAACAGTTTGACCCATAGAATGCGTTGTTCGTATTTGCTCTTGCCCGAGGTACAGAACTGGGTTTTCTTGGATTTGATGTTGTCATCGTAGAACAGATCCCACTCTCCAGGAGTGACACATAACTGCTTTGCAGATAACAGCTCTGCCCACTTTGCGCAGTCGGCATCGTCCATCGAGCTGTCCCAGTAGGGCAGCAAGAAGTTCAACACCTCCATCAGCTCTGGCTCTGTCAGCAGCTTAGCGTAGACAATCTCAAACAAAGATTCTCCCGCAGCCGTGGTCTGGTGATAAAAACCATCTGGGGTGATCTTCATCAACGTGTGTTGGAGCTTGACTCCGGGATCACAGACATAACGCACGCAGATGCTGGCAACAGACATGTTTGCTGCACAGAGAATACATACTCGCTCGCAGGGCGAGATATGTTTGGTTTAATTTTTGTACCATGGTCATTGCCTTGGTACAAAAAATCACCAAACTGGTACAAATCCAACTGGTACAAAAAATCACCAAACTGGTACAAATGAATACCTCTACTGGTCCGTTTGACTTCGTCCGTATATCCTGGTAGAGCGCACATGGCGCAGTTTAAATGGCAGGTCCGGACGGGGCCAGGTTGCTGGGAGGACTATTCAGATTGGCAGGCGAAAGAGCTGGAAGCTGGTCGCTCGCTCGAATTTAAAATTGTTGTGAACGGTTCCGCTAACAACTACATCGCCGATCCCAACACAAAGCAACAGACAAACAAATACTCGGGCACAGTCAGAGAACTCCGTCGGCTGAGGTTCTATTCGACCTGGGATTGCGAGGTATGTACGTATGTAAACACATTTGACGTTGAGAAGTGCCAACTCTGTGGCACAACAGCTGGCTTAGTGACGAAACCTGGAGTCAAGAGATCTGCCGATCCATGGGTAGAAAAAGCAACACTACCGCAGACAGGGAGGGAACGAGAATTCGCAAAAGTCTATCTCCAGGTCTCTGAACATCTGTATGCAGCGGCTCCGATCTCTGACAGGAATGTGACGAACGCTGTTTGGTCTATGTATCGACACATGGTGAATCCGCAACCATCCAATTCTTCTGCTGCTGATCCATCTTCTCAGTGTATCGGCTTCGGCTGTGATGTAGTCTTCAGCTCCAACCAGCCTTCGGTTTCCCTCGGCTTGGGTTGTGGAGGAGACGCGCAGATTTGTCACTCTTGTACAGTTGCACATCTGAAGGCAGAGATAGAACAAGATAACATCATGCCATTCATCCGGTCACCTGTGCCAGGCTGCGTTACCTCGTACCTCCCCCCGGATGTAGTGTTACTGGCTCCTCGGGCACTTCTGCTGCAATTTCTTCATGCTTTGACCTCGAAGATGCTCTCACGTTGTCAGAACTGGGTGCATTGTAACGATTGTCATTTCGGCACATGTGGCACATTCGATGACGAGCTATGGCCCCTTGACGCGTGCTTGAACTGTAGCAGCGCCAATCTCACAGGAACGATACAAGAGCTCGACCCGTCGCTGCAAAAGTGATCAAAATGAAATGAAAAGTTATGTAAACAAGTTATTGCTGTTGAAAATCTATGTTAAAACACATTTATTTTTCTGCAAGCCAAAGTCGAAAAAATGCATGGAGTGTCATAACACTCGAAAAACACTCTTATGCGAAAGTCCAAATCGCGATCGCCTCGCAAATCACGATTGCCTCGCAAATCCCGATTGCCTCGCAAATCCCGATCGCCTCGCAAATCCCGATCGCCTCGCAAATCCCGATCGCCTCGCAAAGCGCCCACCAAAGCAAGGGCAGCGAAGAAAAAGAGAAAGCTGGCAGTAGGCAACAAGAAGCATAACCCAATCATCCTCGACGGCGGTAATGCCTATTACGATTTCAACCAACCTCACCCGACTGATGCAGTGGTAGTGACGGACGAAGGTGTTTTGTCAAATGAGGCAGCGCAACGATTCTTTCAAGAAGAGCAGGATCTGCAAAATGAATTTGGGCAGAGTGTTGTGTTTCAAATGATCCCGGAGAATGGACCTGGTGCCCACAAGTGGATGGAGGATGTGGTGGTGCCTGCTGAAGCGATTCCACCAGACATGCTGGTTCGTGAAGCCAAAAGGCTTCTGCAGATGCAAATTGCCCAGAATCACAAGAACATCACGATCGCTCCCCACTCCACATTGCACTTGGAATTCAACAAACAAAGCATGCACAACGATACCCGTTTTGGTACCGATTACAACATGCGACTCCCTAGCTTCGTCACTGCGTTCTTTGAGAGTGCGTCAATGCGGTGAAAACCTATAAACTTTTATTTCACATCTCTTGTTCTCAGCAAATTTATCAACGGGGCACTCCGGGACTTGTTTGACTACACTATTTGAATCAAATTGAGAGAGGTGCTCTGGCATCAACAATCCCCACGTTCCACCCTTGCATCATTCGCATTGATTCGACCACAGCTTCAGTGCCATAGTACCCATGCCGCGCCACAGGGTCGTCGATGATGCCATGCGCGAGGCAAATACATTCAAAGGTTTCGTTCACAATGAGAGACACCCCACGATTTACAAGCAGGATACTGTAAGCCGCTTCACGTTCGGATGTGGTCTTTTCAGGCCATTGAGATGGAAAAGTCCATTCAGTGTTGCCTATCACACGAACTGGGTGCCATGGTGTGATGAGAAGCCTGTCCGATAAAAGAACCATGTCGGTAGCATTTGAAACCATAACGCACTCGATTTTTTCCCAACCGGAGGGGGTCTCCACAAAATCGCCTTGTCTCAGGTGTTTCACCTTCTTGCTATACACAAAATCGCCTTGTCTCAAGTTTTCTACGCCCCAGACTTTCACATTTCCTTCCCCCCCAATGCACCCACCAGAAGGGTCATGCTGGACAGCCATATATGACCGCGAGCTGCCTTGCAGACACGGCAGAGGCCACCGATCCAAGAACATATCTTTTGAACAAATACTAAGTGATGAAATTTTATATTATTTTATTTTCACTATTTTATTTTCACTATTTTATCTTTCTCATTTTATCTTCTAATTCTGTTCTTGTGTAGACTGAATGTCCAGTGTGTACGCCGGAGTGTTCAGCCTATTTGGCGAATGTACAGCTTCAACCAAATTGAAACAAAAAAATGTGAAACAAATTTATAAGTACCTTTTGTCTAGTTGGGGGCAACGCTTGGATTTTATACTTGTACTCAGTGTTGTACTCAGTGCCAAGGCACTGAGTACTATGAGCGTCCCTTCGGGACGCCACCAAGGCACTGAGTACGATGAGCGTCCCGAAGGGACGCCACCAAGACCCTTCGGGTCGCGGGTAATGTTCCTCCCGGCCTAACTGGCCGGCGGTAAGCAGACAGTGTATCTTTTCACTAGTGTATCTTTTCACTAGTGTATCTTTTCACTAGTGTATCTTTTCACTAGTGTATTTTTTTCTCATTTTATCTTTTAAGTGGAATTTCCCCAACAGAAAAACTGTCGTTGACATTACAAGACACTGATGATAGAAACTGCACCGTTTACAAGTGCAGGAATTTGCACGGGGGGAGCATTTCTGGTGCTTGCGTTTATAGCGTATTGGTATCTGCACGGTACAGACTCTGGTTTGAGCTATAACCAAAAAAGGTGGTTAACGTTCTACGACATTGCCATAGCTGGTCTCTTTTTCACACAAGGCGTGTTGGCTCTTGAAGTGGTCGGTGCAAACGACTCGGTCATTGGGCTCGAGTCGACAAACACACGACGTGGGCGCACGTTGACGTACGTGCACCTTTTTTCGCAGGTCTGCCACCTTCTCGACACGGCCGTCATAATGTACACGGGTCGCCACGACCGGCTTCGTGTCTGTCGCATGTACTACATTGCCGTCATATTCCCACTGTGGGGGTTGGTAATCGACAACGATTCCGTGTTGTCGATGGGAACTACCCGTGCCCTCGTTCTGGTCAACTCTCTGATGTGCACTGCGATTTATCTGTACTTTGCAGTAGCCAGCTGGGTCGACAAGACAGCGATGTGGGCGTGGCTTTGTGCATTTTCACAGGTGATTGGATACTGTAGCATGGTCATTTACTGCGTCGCTATTTTGGTCAACATCGCCATGGACGACGAGAACCGAGATCCGACCACGGTCTTTGCTATATGGCTAGCACACGCACTAATCATGCTGTGGGCGAGCCTGTCGTCGTTGTGGAAATTTCGCAAGAAGAAACCGGCCCAAGACGACAAGTCGTCTGCTGAGAATCCGTAAGAAATGTGTCCGAAACAATCGCGCTACAAATAGGAAAGAGAGGAGAGCACCGTATCCATTTGTGTGTTTATACGTGAAATGTCTACAATTCAGCTGGTCGAAGTCGGTCCTGACGGCAAATTGTTTGTGCCAGAGGCCTCACAGCGCATGCTGGAATCGGTGACGTTGCCGATTGCGGTAGTTGGCATAGCCGGCAAGTATCGCTCGGGCAAAAGTACGCTCATATCGCGCCTGGTCAACAAACGAGACGCATTCGAAGTGGGACACACGGTGAATTCTTGCACCAAGGGCATCTTGTTGCACAACGTCACCTCGAGGCATACAGATCGTAAGATTATGGTGTTAGATTCAGAGGGCCTGGATGCACTCGACTCGAACATCCAGCACGACGTTCGCATCTTTGCACTGAGTGTACTGATCTCGAGCACGTTCGTCTACAACGTTCAGGGTGCGCTGGACGAGACAACTCTGAATTCGCTGAAGGTCGTCACAGACTTTGTTCAGATGATGTGTCAGACTGCGAGCGACGACCAAGGAGAGAACTCAATCGGATCCATCGCAGCAGAAATGCCGCTGTTTGTGACGGTGGTGCGCGACTTTTCCCTAAAGTTGGAACGCCCTGACGGCAAGGCGATAACACCCGACCAGTGGTTGGAGGACGCTTTGTCGACTGACACGCTCGTTGGCGGCGACAAGCAGGAAGTGCGTGACACTGTCAAGCGCCTCTTCCCACAGAGGCGGTGCTTTACCCTACCCAGGCCATCTCTAGACGAAGCGATCCTCGCGCGGATGGACGAGGTGTCAGACGACAAGCTCCGTCCCGAGTTCGTACAGCAGCTGAGACATTTGCAGTCGGAGCTTATAGGCAAAGCCCCGGTCAAAAGCATACTCGGCGAGGAGGTCACAGGTACGGGTCTTTTACGAATCGTTATGGCTTGGTTGGATGCTATCAACGACTCACGGGCACCGCAAATCCGCGAATCGTGGGCCCTGCTCGGACACATTCGCGCACAGGAGACGGTCACTCGGCTAACCCAAGAGGCGTACCGCGTGACCACGAACTGGGCCGATTCGCAAATGTCGCTCGCCGACCTCCAGAAGGCACTGTTCAAGCTCGAGACCGCGACTATAGAGCGTTTCAGAGCGGAGGTCTCGAGCCCTGGCGACTTTCTCAACGAACTGAGGTGCGCAATTCAAGAACGCTCTGCCGAGGTGCTGGCATCGGCCGAGAATCGCCGTATTGACGCGCTGGTCACCTACCTCGGCGACTGCCGGACGCGGGCGACAGAGCTCGTGCAAGGCTGCGACACGCAGGAAGCCGTGGCGAGTTGCTGGGATACAATGCAACGGCAGATGGACGAAGCAGAGGCGCGTACCGCCAGCATGCTGCAACACCTCGGTCCCGACATGGTGGGCCGCCTATGCACCACACCGCAAGCAGTTACAGGCGCGCATTTCTTTGAGGGGGTGCACCTCCTGCTAAAGACGGCGTCTCACCGCTTACTGACTTCGGCGGTGAGTACGGAAAAAATGCAAGAAATGCAAACGACGATATCCCAACTGCAGACGGATTTGCAGCAGGCCCGAGTCGAAGCTCAGGCACAGCTGACAAAGGTGCAAGTCGATCTGCAGAGTCGGCACAGTGAGCAGGTCAAGTTGATCGAAGCGGCTGCGGACACGTTACGGATGGACTTGGAGCAAAAGCTCGCAGAGTGTAACACGGAAAAAATGACGACTGTCCAGGAGCTGGCGTCCCTGTGCGAGGTTCACGAAAGCGATCGCAAACAAGTGTCTGACCTGCAACAGCAGCTTGAAAACGAACTGTCGCAAGGGAAGAATTGCATGGCGCAAATAGCATCCATGGAGGAGATGCGACTCGAGCTGGAGAACGCAAAGCGGCAGCTACAGATGCACACCGACAAGATTGTTACAATGGAGAAACAGAATTCGGAAAATGTACAGCAATTCCAAGGCCAATTGACCGAATCGCGACAACATGCGGAGGAGTGCATCAACGCCAAAAAACGCAAGCTCGAGGAAGTGACCAACGTTGCCGCGACACGTGAGCAGGAATTGTTGGTCGAAAATCAAGCGGCTGCCAAATCCATTGAGCGGCAAAAGCAGGACAATGACAACGCCATTTTGCATCTGCAGGCACAACTCGAGGCAAGCAAACGAATTGTGTCCGACAAAACTCTGCAAATTCAAGCGTTCCATGAAAAAGAATCGACTATACGTGCTGAAAATGAAGCCAGCATCAGCGATCTTCAGCGTCAAATCACGGGCGCCGTCAATGCTCACAAGCACGAGCTAGTGCAGCATCACACCGAGCGACGCCTGGAGGCTGTGCAAGAAAAAGCAGCAAGGAGCGAGCTCGAGACCAAGATATCCAAGCTGAACATGGTCAACGAGCAGGCCAAGCGTTCGGCGGCTCTTTTGGCCAATGTCCATCAGGAAAAGCGAGCATTGCGCACGGAGACCAACAACCTACGTATGGTGGAGGCAAAGCTCGGCACACAGTGCCAAATGCTCCGTCAGCAGTTGAATGCTCGCGAGAACGACGCGAGCGATCTGCAAAATCGGCTGACAGCTGTAAGTGACAGGTGCACCAGCTTGGAGCATGAGAACATGCGTCTGAAGCACGACATCTCGATTCAGAAGGCAATGCTTTAATGATCTAGTGCACGCTCAGATAACAAAAATAAAAACTTGTATTTTCATTTTACTTTTATTTGTACAACTCAACCTGTGAACTCTACCTGACCGGATCGTCGAATTGTCACAAACGTCGGCAGGGGTCCAAAGGGCCCGGCGGGTGTAAGTGAGGGCACGTTTGTCTTGAATTGGACTGCTGTTGGATCAATCACAAAGGGCGGGTAGAGGATGACACTCTCCACCGAAACGAGCTCCGGTAGGTTTGCGGCATGAACGTGAGCGCGGATGCCATCAACCACATGCGGCTCCACCAACGACCAACCTGACCAACCTTTCTCCAATGCTTGTCGCACCTTTATAAAGACTTCATGATCCGAGGCTTCCCAAGGGGCGAGCTGTGGAGCAGCGTTCATGTCGTTCATGTGGTACATGTCGTTCATGTCGTACATGTCGTTCATGAATGGGCTGAAAGGACTGAAAGCATTCATGAACTGAAAGGACTGTTCCAGATGCTGGTTGCAAAAGTCGTAGACGGTTGCGACCACTTCCAACTGCTCGTCCCAGCAGTCGATGCTGTTACAGCAGTGGAAGCTGTTGTCCCCTGTGCCTCGCCAGATTGTCGTGTTTTGTGCGCCTTGTATCATGGGACCGACAGTGCTGCCGCAGTAGTTGCAGGTGATGTCTTGCAGGATGTGATCGGTCATGTTTGCTCTGTGAAATGAATGAGGACTTGGGGAGCAGTGCGACTCTTATACTTGGTTTGTACCAACTCCGAACCACCGGTTTGTACCAACTCCGAACCATCGCGGTTTGTACCAAGCCTGAACCACCGCGGTTTGTACCAAGCCTGAACCACCGCGGTTTGTACCAAGCCTGAATCACCGCGGTTTGTGCCAAGCCTGAACCACCGCGGTTTGTACCAAGAGTCATGCACATATAAGAAAACTAACTTGTCTGTCTTTCACAACAAATCGAAGCAACATGCCACCGCCTGTCAGCAAGCGCAAACTCTCGCCTCAAGACAATATCAGCGAAGATGAAAACACCAGGCTCAGAGATGAGAACGCCAGGCTCAGCGATGAGAACGCCAGGCTCAAACAGGAACGTGTCGAGGACATAGAAGAGAACGCAAGGCTCAGAGATCAAGTTGATAAGCTCCTCAATATCGTGAAAGATTATTGCCAGCAAAAGCTTTGTGATGAGAAATGACGTTCAACCAAAATAAATGTGATAAATAGTGCACATAAGATTTTTCAAGTTAGTCTGGACAGAACTCAAGGTTTGTCATTGGTTGCGCCACTGGTAGGCAACAATCGGGGTTTTACAGCAGTAGTCATAGCGCTAGGAGTCCATATATGGCGACCAACTTTTCGCACCAACACAGGCTTTGGCGGGCTGACCCGACTGGTCATTGAGTTTGAGTATGAATGTTCTTATGGAATTGTTGGTTCAAGATGTGGGTAAACCAGCAGAAGAGACGATGTGGGTAAACTCCTCGTCGCTGGAAACGCTTTGCGTGTCGGGGTGGTCGAGCTGGCTTTCGACGGTCTGCAGCGTGCTGCGCCGCAGGACCTCGCCGACTTGACTCCGCAAGGCAGCCAGATCCTGCTTGACCGCCTGGATCTCAGTGGCGACGCTGCGGCTTTCGACGCTCTGCAGCGTGCCGCGCCGCAGGACCTCGCCGACTTGACTCCGCAAGGTAGCCAGATCCTGCTTGACCGCCTGGATCTCAGTGGCGACGCTGCGGAGGCGATTCGTGGTCATCAGTTCGATGATGCTAGGGAGATCAGCCTGTTGGTGCACCTGTTGGCGCCCGTGTCGACGTTCGGTTGTGGTGAAATAGCCGTACAAGTTCCGAGCCACCACGAGAGTTGCAACCACGGGCACAGATATCCACCAGTACTGCCTGTCCATGTGTTTCGTTGTATCTTGGCTGTGCAAAAAAGAAAACATTCCTCTGGAGAACACGAGATGAAACTGTCGGAAAGAATGTGTATTTTTCTCTGTGGAAATACAATGTGCTATCCGTATTCCGACAGAATAGAAAATCTTATAAAATTTTACAACATTTATGCTGAGGTAAACCAGAATAAAAAGAACTAGTTGCAGTAAAGACATTTCTCATGACTGCCTGCATGTGCCATCATCTCTACCCTCTCTGCAAGCTGCCCTCTCTGTTGACGAATTTTATCATTATGTTCTCTAGATCTTTGCCTGTTTTCATTTGATTGTGTGATTTTATAACATAGTCTGAGAACATCGCACTGCCATCGGCTCCCCGGAAGTACCCACTTTCTTCCATAAGAGAATACTTTCCAAAGACGATACTGTCAAGGTATGGGCGAGGTTCAAAATCTATAAACCACGCCAGTTTGTCGACTACCGTTTCAATGCGCTTGGTCCTCGAGTACCGTTTCTCCTTTGCTTTCGGCAAAAGTTGTTTTACACTGGAAATATTTTTCGTTTCCCCCGTACTCCTTCCCGCACTCCTTCCTGGACTCCTTCCCGTACTCCTTCCCGCACTCCTTCCTGGACTCCTTCCCGCACTCCTTCCTGGACTCCTTCCCGTACTCCTTCCCGGACTCCTTCCCGCACTCCTTCCTGGACTCCTTCCCGTACTCCTTCCCGCACTCCTTCCTGGACTCCTTCCCCGCTCGACACTCCGTCGTCTCCGCCCTGCACTCAGTCCGCACTGAGAATTCTTTATTTTGAACCATCTTTTGGAAATCCCAGCTTTGCGGACTTCCCACGTGCAACCATCTGTCCCTCGTCTCTTTGAACCCAGTGGCTCATTTCGGGCACACATGCCTCTTCCTTGTGGACTAGGTGCTATCTTTGTCTTCTGACTGTAGTTGCCTGGGCCGTTATCACATCGACGGGTTGGCATATTTTAAATAAAGTAGAGATAAATGTTCAAATGGATGCTCACAATAAAAAAGAAATAAATATGTAAAAATAAAATGTATTCAATGTGCATAAAATGTCTTGCGGAGGTGTCGTCACTTTTGGCAAAGAATTTGATCGAGAGATTGACGATCCATTCGCTCCATAGTGAGCTGATCGACGACACATCGTGCGCTGCATACACCGATAAGGAACTCTGTTAGGGACAGGTGGTCTTGCAGCGCAGACTGTGTGCTTTCGACAGTATTGGCAGCGTTCGCTCGCGTCTTGTCGGAGCGGACGAACAGCATTTCCCAGCGACCGTTCCGCCACCGAAATTCGGCGACCGCACTTGTCTGATTGGCACTGACCGTGGACAGGATAAACTGCGATTCGTGGGAGCCAATTCTGCAGGGCATGTTGCGAGGCGTTCGTACATCACGCGGTCGCTTGCCACCCAGCGGCGTGAAATTCGCATTCTCTTGGTGGTAGTATACAAGGTTTGGTGACGTATAATGTCCTTTGCGCAGCAGGTCCACATTCATAAAAAGGTCTAGTGTCAAGTCGTCCGGCATTTTGTATTTAAACATGGTGAGGTCAGTTCCACTCACAAACGGAGTCTGTGTGGCTTGGCAGATGTAACCATCTGAGCCGTGACACATGCCCAGGCCTGTGTATGTGCGGACCCCCCGAAGCATGACCATTTTGCTTTCGAGAACTCGATAGACCGATTTGGGAGTCACCCATTCCTTGATGAACACAGGCAACTCTTCGGGGCTTTTTGGCTGGCCGAACCGGTCATTTAGCGAGGACAATACTTTCTGCCTTGTCTCGAAAGTGTGCTGAGTCAGACACTGGCCCTCGATGGCAAACACGTCAAAGGCGACGTACGTCATCCGGCGGAGTTTGTCGTCAAATACCAACTCGCCATCGAGCACGAGTTCGCTGTCACCTGTCGGCATGTCCTCGCGTACATGCCAGTGTCCGTCGCGGGTAATGATGCAGGAAATACAGTTAGTGGCACCTTGCTGCCGTAACAACGCAAATATTGCGCGATGTCCGTTCGACTTTTCACTGACTAGGTACCTAGGCTTGCCGCCTGAGACAGAACGCACGCGGGGAATTTGTGACGCCTCAAATGCCACAGGGTTCGGCCCCACGAACCGTTTGTGCGGGTTGCCTGTCAGCTCGCCGAGGCGCTCTGAGAGTTGCGCACGGAGCGTCAAGTCGTGGTGCACGTTGTCGAACGGTTGGAGAATTGGTCGCACAGGCTCAGGGGTGGATACCAGACACGAGGAGACCAGGGAAACCAGTTGGGCTTCTATGTTTTGTATGATCGAGCTGGCATCTCCGGTGTCCCAAGCAACCCACAATGCGGTAAGGCTATGTGAACTCAATTCGAACTCCAGCTCGTGCTCGACAAATCGACCTGCGACTGTTTCTATCTGCGTCCGGTGGATTAGCCAGTGGCCTTGTCCCGAACCGAGCTTCGTGTCGAAAATCAAGCGTTTGCGCACTCTTTGGTGCAAGCTTTGACTTTTGTTAACGAGTACCAGTTCTGCGGCTTCGGCTTCCGTAATTTGATGGGTGGATTCAACTTGCGCGGTCAAACGCAGGTCACCAAGCATGCCGAACGATGCCAGCTTGATGTCAAGACCGCCGCCGGTCATCGAATATTTCGTATCGACACGCGACCGGTCGCTGTGTTGGACAAGACGTGATTTTGGTGGGCGGTCTTGGCGAGCTTCTCGTAGAAAAGCTACGGGTTCATTACTCGACTCCCATAGCGTCTCGTAACAAACCGTCTTCTCGCTTTGGATTTGGTTGATTTTAAGATCTTCCTGTCGTTTCTGGTTCTCCGCTTGGTTGTCAACAGCTAGCATGCACTCCGCCAGCAGACGATCTACTTTCTCGCGTGTGAGAATGCACAAGCCACTGTGGAATGCAACATTCGAAATCGGGTGTGACACAGCGACGTCCAGTTTGTGCATGGCTTCATCCCACTTCCCAATCTTTTGTCGGTGACCATGGCGAAGGTCCAGCGTCCCCACGCGCATTTCAATTTCTAAAAGGTCACGGATCTCTTTCAGTCCACCATAAGCCTTTGTGATTGCAACAAACCAGTTTCCAATTTCGGCTGACAGCTCCGTCATTTTTGCATAGAGACAACGCCATAACAGCTTCTCGGTAATCCATCGATTAGTTATTTCAGACATGAGAGCAAAGTCGATTTTTATTGCTGAACACTCCGGCGTACACACTGGACACTCCGGCGTACACACTGAACACTCCGGCTTACACACTGGACAGAATTAGAAGATACAATGAGAGAAAATAAAATGAAAAAATAAAATAGTATTAAATTCGATCACATTTATCTTGGTGAAGCAGACCTTCGGCTTACCACCGGCCAGTTAGGCCGGGAGGAACATTACCCGCGACCCGAAGGGTCTTGGGTATAAAATCCAAGCGTTGCCCCCCCCAACTAGAAAATGCAATTATAAATTGGTTTCACATTTATCTTGGCTGAAGCTGTACATTCGCCAAATAGGCTGGACATTCCGGCGTACATATTGAACACTCAGACTTCGCGTATAAAGCACAACGATAAAAGGTCCAAACAAAGTTAAGTGAAGAAGCGAATATTTCTTAGCCAATGTGTGAGCGACAATAGAAAATCAATGATAAAATTTCTGGTGCAGGATGGTATTGGTGCATGCGCCTCTCGCAAGCGAAAGCAGCAGATAGCTGACCAGTTGTCAGCAGCACGGTTTCAGTGTGACTTTCCAGTGCGTCCATCAATTTGCGATGATCTCGAGTACGATGCGCATCTGCGGGAGGTTGTGAGTCGTGTTGATGTTGAATAAATAATCTTTTGAATTTCCAACTTTTTATTTGATTCGACTGATTCCTACAAGGGTCGCAAGTCGTTAGTTGAGATTAAATATTTTTGTAGATTTTGAG
>Ga0209713_10001643_pt1 | contig 13553 bp, 7 predicted proteins | sample ArcOceMetagenome_3_FD_187444 | JGI IMG/M metagenome (GOLD analysis project Ga0209713, IMG submission 187444) | Marine eukaryotic phytoplankton communities from Arctic Ocean - Arctic Ocean- Svalbard ARC20M Metagenome (SPAdes) (version 2) | ecosystem: Environmental > Aquatic > Marine > Oceanic...
TCAACTACGTTGCGCAGGTAGCGCCGGAGCTCAAACCGTACTTGAGGTACGGCTATTCGGCGGTCAAAGGCGTCCGGAGCAAGGGACGCGGTGTCGCCAAGCGGCCGAGGCGAGGAGCATGGGCGGGTGACATCTCGGCCATGAAGGTGGCCAAGAGATTTGACGCGGCACACGCAAAGAACAGCACCTGGAAGGGCGTTCGGCAACTGCTCCAGCTGGTGGCCAGCACCGTGCACAAAGTCAAGGTCCCCCTCGCACCGTCGGATCGCTTCGTGTCGCCGCTGGAAGGTGCCGGGCTTGTGCACGTCGACGCCAGCCGAAACGACGGCATGGGTGGATGGTGGTGGCATCGGGACCGCACGGCGCCAGGTGGCAAAGTGCTGTACGTATTTGCCACGCCATGGCCGGCAGCGGTCAAGCAGCAGCTCAGCCAGGGTGATGACCGGCTCTCGATGCCAGCCGGGGAGCTGGCGGCCACGATGGTGGCCAAGACGATGGTGGAGGACGTCTCGGGCGCGTCAGCGGTCATAGTCGTCACGGACTGCGCGCCGGTAGAGGGCGCGGTCAACGCGATGGTCTCGCCGTCGCCTCAGCTTCACGAGCTACTGAGGGCGACGTACGCCACGCGGCCGGCCACGCAGCTCATGTCGGTCCACGTCAAGCGTGAATTCAATGAAGTGGCAGACGAGCTGTCCAAGGGGGGTGTTGAAGGCGTCCTCAAGCAGGCGGCCGACGAGGGATACACGAGCCGGCGGTGGCCCATCAAGAGGGATCACCCAGTCTGGCGCGCCCTGGAGCGGGCGGCATTGTTGCCACAGCACGCATAGAGCGCGCGTTGGACCACACGCCCACGAATTTGCACACAGGTAATGCGACTCACATTGAGTCTCTCGAGAATCTTCTCGGCGCGGTGCCGCTCGACGAGCGCAGTGATGACGTGACCTGGCGCCAGCTCGAGAAGATGCGGTGGCGACAGCCGGGTGTCTTCAGGTATACCGACGAGGAGGACCTGCCGCCCGAGCTCACGGGCAGACGAGTGGGAGCAGGCCACGACGCACTCGGCCGTGAAGTCGACTCCGGCGACGGTGGTGGCGTTTGCCATGTCTGTGGAGAGTGGATTCACGGTGACGACGATGATGAATGCATCGTATGCGGCAGGGCGGCTCACCATACGGGCTGCATGTGGTGCACCGGGGGCCCGACATGCAAGAATTGCCCGGAGCCTCCGGAACTCTGGGAAGTGATGCTCGACCGGTATCTTCCGGAGGACGACGCGCCGCCATCGGCGCCGCCCTCGCCGGGTGGCTCCGACGCAGGCGAGCCGAGCAGTGGTGAGCCGGGCGACCGGCAGCACCCGTGGCGTACGCAGGTGAGCAGAGCTTTGGTTGCACACGGCCAGACGTCGCAGCATGAGTCGGGCCGGTCCAACCTAGTGGCGAGGACGCGGCAGGCGGTGGCGGTGTCGGCGCGTTCAGCATCGGCGCCGTACTTGCGCTCGCCGACGCGTCCCGACGGAGCAGAGGGCGGCAATCAATCGGCGGAGGTGAGGGTCGCTCTCATGCACAGCCGGGTGGACAAGTGGGGGCCGCCGGCCCCGCAGATCCAGCAGCCCCCGTCGGCGCTATCGGCGCGGCTGCGGTTGATGGCCGAGCATCATTCTACCGTCGGTGCGTCGCGCGAGGGCACGTTGGGTAACGCGGCCACATCCATGAAGCATTTCCACGAGTTCATGCATCTCACCGGCCATGCGCCGTTGAAGGAGCCATGCTCGCCGGAGGCGCTCGCGTACAACGAGACCATCATGGCTGAGTTTGCGGTGTGGCTCTCCGTCCGGCCGAGCGAGGTGACGGGTAAACCGGTCAGCCACAGCACCGCCGAGCAGTACGTCAGTATGGCGAAGGGCCAATTCATGCAAAAGGCACGAGCGCTCGTCTTGCCCTCTCCGTCGATCTTCTTGTCTCGCACGCTCAAGGGTATGAGGGAGGCGGCGCCACCGGCGCCACCACGGAAGCTTCGGATGGCTTTTGGAGCTCAGCTTCTGCGAGGATCGGCGCGGCCGCCGGCCATCGGCGCCGAGGCGGCCAAAATCCAAGCCAACGAGTGGGCGCTCTTGCTCACTGCGTACGCGCTGCTTCTCCGGCCGTCTGAGATTGCCTACGGAGGCAAGCATGGCGCTTTCCGACCAGACCGGTCGCTAAACCGCGCGCACGTGGCCTTCTTCCCAAATGGCTCCGGGGTGCATCCGCGTCGGCACGTGCAGGTCGAGGTTCTTCCCAGGAAGAAGAGGCTTTGGCAGCGGGTCACGATGACGGTCGAGTACTCGGGCGGCTCCATGTGCTTGTACACGGCCCTTCGGCGCCTCTTCGATGTCGACCCAGTCGAGACGTGGCAGCTCTCTTCGACGCCGCTGGTCCGCAAGCCGGACGGCAGGCACTTCACCTCGGCCGAGTTCGAGGCGGTGTTCCGTGAGTGGTGCGCGCACATGATGGAGGGCGGCCACTACACCGCGTACAGCCTGCGCATCGGCGGCGCGACGGACCGTAAGGCGGTGGGGGCGAGCATCCAAGACGTCAAGGCCTCGGGGCGGTGGGACAGCGACGTCGCCGATATTTACGCGAGGAGCAGTGTCCCTCGCGAGGCAGCGTTGGGTCTCGAAGCGCTCAAGGCCACCGCGTCGGACGTCGAGCACGCCTTCCCGGGGTACGTCCAGCCGGCGCGGCACTAGGAAGGCGAAACTTCGAGTATTGGTTCAGTGGTAGCTCGCATCCACAGGGCGCCTGAGGCGGGCGACTCAACCATAGAAGGCCTTGCGACACCAGCGCCTGCGGGAGCAGCTGTGTAGGTGAGCTAAGTGGAGAGTGTCGGTCAGAGTAAGTCATTGAGAAGGACGTGTACACCAAAAAGAACCTGACGCAGACACATGGGTTCTCGCGAGGGAAGAATCATGGGGAGCGCTCCGGCGTGGTGCCATTGAGAGCGCAGGGCGCATGGCGCCTCGGCATTCGCGGAGCAATGAGACATGGATCGGATGGCTCAGTGGTTAGAGGCCGGACGAGATCGGTACGGCAAGAGGGGCGTGGCGTCAGAAGGAAGGCGCACAGGTCAGGCAGGAGAGGGACGGCATGGTAGACGAATTGGCGTGGCTCGTGGGCTGGAGAGAGCCAGGGGGTCGGTCCGCGTCACAGTTGGAGACGCTGCATGTTGATCATGTTGGTAGCAAATTGTGCAGGAGCCGAGAGAACGAGAGGCCGATGGCATCGCCACGCTGGATGGCTGGAGCGTGGCTCAATCCTCATCCCCGCTCAGCGCCAGACCCATGGGCGGATCGCACTGCGTGCAGGTTATCGGGTAGGCGCCGTTTGGGTCGTCGTAGGCGCAGTAGGCATGAATCCAAGATCTGCGGTGCGGGGTGGCAGGTAGCGGGCTCGGATCAGAAAGTGCACACGCAGAGGGGAGGGCTCGAGGGCTTCGCGCACTCGCAGTCCTCGCACTCGACCAGGTCGCGGCTGTCGATGCGCTCGTTGCAGACGAGGCAGAGGCTGCGGCTGCTGGGAGCAGGGGCGGGCGTATCGCCGTCGGAGCCGTCGTCGCACGTGTGCTGATCGGACCCCCAGCCGGTCGCATCACGGCCGGCCGCCTCCGCGGCCTCTCGTTGGGAAGACGTCTCGGAGGCAGCCGAGCGGTCGGACTCGGACGAGTCGCCCGAGGAGTCCGACTCGTCGCTGTCGCTGCCCTCGGCCTCGGTGTTGGGCGCGGCCGTCAGTTTGGCGGTAGCGGCGGAGGCGGCTGGGCGGCGGCTGGGGCGGCGACGCCGCGGAGCATCGTCGTCGTCGTCCGATGAGTGGGGCGGACGGAAGTCGTCGTCATCGTCATCGTCCACGCCCGAGGAGCCATCGTCGTCGTCGTCATCGTCACCATCGTCGTCGTCGTCGTCGTCGTCGTCGTCGTCGTCGTCCTCCTCCTCGGAGGGAGAGCCGGTGGCGGAGGCGGAGCCATCCCCCTCGGAACTCTCCTCGCCCTCCTCGCCATCGCTGCGCGGCAACGACTCTAGCTGCGCGGAGTGGCGGCTCACGAGCTCTCTCACCGGCATGTCCTCGTCGTCCTCGTCGTCGATGGCAGGGGCGCCGGCGAGGGCGTCGACGCCACTCTTGGCCCCGGCGGGAGGGCGGCCACCATCGGAAGGGGGGGCGAGGGCGACGTGCGTGGATGGAGCCGCGGGCGCCGCCGCACGAGCAGCTTTTGTCCGCTGCCGGCAGACTTTCGCCGACGGCAGCATCAGGCTGAAATGGCTCAGGAAGCCATCCACCCAACCCTGCTCGGTCAGCTCGGGCCGGAGGGCGGCGGCGGCGTCGCTCAGCGCCAAGTAGGCGCACAGATCGGTGGCGAGCACGCGGCGCGCCGAGAGGAGCTGGTCGAGGCGGACCGGGTCGCCGCGAGGGCGGTCGCTCCACGCGGCCCAGAGCGCCAGCACGGCCTCCGCGCAGCGGGTGCCCGTCGTCAGCAGGAAGTCCTGGCCCAGCCAAGGCGATTCCAGATCGCACAGCAGGACCGACAGCGGGAGACCGACGAGGTCGAAGCGGTTCTGCGTGGAGCCGTTGACCCGGAAGCTGTTGTGCGTTAACAGGCCCTCCAGCAGGTCGAACAGCGGCGTGGGCCTCTCGCACGCGACCTCGACGCCCTGCCAGAGGCGAGACGACCAGTCCGTCGCCTTGACGTCGGGTGGCCGGTGGGTCACCGCCATAGCCACCAGCACGAGCTGCTTCACCGCATTGAACTCACTCAGCTTGCTCCCGCCGAAGGGGCGGTCGCGGCAGTCGTCGCACTCCGCCAGGCTCACGCCACATTCGTGGCGAGATGAGAAGAGCGTCAGCATCAGCATCTGCGGGAGGGGGCGGCTACGGCAGATTGGCAGAGCGCTCCCGAGGCGCTCCCCGGGAGCGACCGAGCCGACGACTGCGCGCGGCAGCCGCACCATCGAGCACTCGACCGCCACCACTGGCGTGGAGGGAGAGCTGGGAGGCACGAACGGCAGCGGTGACATTGTCCAGGCCGCGCGGCTCAGGCCCGCGGTCTTCAGGTCGAGCAGCAGGACGCGGCCGCAGCCGTGGCGCTGGAGGCCAGGCAGGCTCACCTGGCCCACCACCACGGCGGGCACGCCCACCTCGTCGAGAAAGGCGATCACGACGCTGCCGGTCGTCGTCGTCAGCACGCGGCCGTCCGCGGTGTTGGCGTCGCGCGGCAGGCTCCCCACGTGCCACGGGAGGTAGTAGCCGGAGTCCGCAGGGTTGGTCGAGCAGGAGTGGAACCGCCAGCGCACGACCTCGCCGGTCGGCGACAGGTGCGGCGACATCAGCTGCAGGGGTTGCGCGCATGACGGGGGCGTTGGGGCGCGCGGGCTTGGATGCATGCTGGGGCGCGGCATGTCCAGCCACCACTTCTCCGGCTGCGGCCTGACGGTCTCCAAGCCGCTAGTGGGGTATCCTGCGTCGTCGACTGGCGAGGCAGGGCGGTACCGGCGCTGCAGCCCGGTCAGCGCGATGATCAGCGTTTCCGTCTGGTCTGGTCGAGAGAGCTGCCGCAGGGCGCCCCGATGCGCGTCGGGAGAGCGGCCGGGGTGCAGGGACACCAGCTGCGCCGAGAGGCGGTAAGCGAGGAGGCGGGCATCTGTTGCCATGCCCCACTCGGCGACAGCGCCGGCGCCGTCGCCGCCCCGAATCTCCGAGGCCAGCCACGGCAGGCGACCTTGGCAATTCTCGGTCACCCACCGCACCGCCTTGATCAAGGCTTTGGCGTCCTTGCGCAGGAAGGTTCCCACCCGCTGGCAGAGGACACCGGGCGACTCCGAGATGTCGGTGGGGAGCTCATCGTCGATCATCACCACGCCGAACCGCCCGTGGTCGCCTGCGGCCGTGTGGGGCGGCCGCGCAGGCGGTGGCCGTGGCGGGGGCTCAGGCGCGGCGGGCGGGGAGCCGGCCCCTGCTCCGGGCGCAGCGGGCGCCGCAGCGTCCAGCGCAGCAGGCGCGAGGGCAGCCGGCACGACAGCAGTCGCAGCTGTAGGCGCGGCAGCGGGCGCGGCGGCCGGTGCAGAGGCAAGCGCGGCGGCGGCAGGTGCGGCGTCGGGGATCGCAGCGGCCTTAGCCGACACCGCAGCGCGGGAGGAGCCGTCCTCTGGAGGCTTTGGCGCCTTGGACGGAGCCTTGGCCTTGGCGGTGGCAGGCTTGAGCTGGCGGTCGATCGTGGCGCCGAAGAGGTTGTCGTTGGGCTTCAGCGTCAGCGAGGAGGACGCCGTGCTGAAGCGCACACGCTTCTCGGCGTGGGCGCCCGAGCTGCCCGCCTCGGCGGTGGAGGACCGCTTCTGCTTCGGCGGGTCCGTCACTGGCCGCGAGGAGGTGGGCGGCCGGCGCGACGGGTTGGAGCCGCTGGGAGCGACGGCCGATCCGCCAGCAGCGGCAGGTCGGGCGGTGGCGAGTGCGGCGTTGGTACGCGCGACGGCACCGGCAGTGGCAGAAGCGGGGGCGGAGAGCGGCGGCTTCTGCTTCTTTGAGGGCAACGCGCTTGCGACCGGCTCTCTCTCCTGGCCGAGTCGTTTCCTCCGCAGGGAGAGCTTCTCAGTCGCCTCCCCCTCATCGTCGTCGCCGTCTCCTGCGTCGGAGCTCTGCTCGTGGCCACTCGCTCCGCTGCCGCGCGCGCCGCTGATGACGTCGCCGCCCTTGGCGGAGTCAGAGATGGCGGAGGAGGGCGACGGGGCGGCGGGAGCAATCTGGCCGAGCGTGTACGAGACGCCGGGCTCGTGCTCGACGAAGCCCGGGAAGGAGCCATCAGAGTCAGCCAAGGCGATGCGAGTCCAGGGCTTCTCGGTCTCCGACTCGCCGTCAGCGTAACCGACGTCGAACGTGCCGTTGGATCGGGACCTCGCCACGATGCCCGGGAACCAGAGCTCGTCGGCGCTGCTGCCCCATTGAGCCAGCACGCGCTGGTTGATCAAGGTGGCAGCGGCTCCGGCAGCGGAGGGCGCGGGCAGCATCGATGACGAGGCGTCGCGGGCGTCGCCACCTGGTCACGGAGGCGGCCGCGCGGAGTCAGAAGGCTCTCGCGGCGGTGGAGGGTTTGCGCCGTCGGTAGCGAGAGGCGCGCTCACCGGGGCGGGAGGCGTCGGGGGAGCACGAGCACGCGCCAGCCGAGAGGCAGCTCGGACGGCAGGCGCGAGGAGGGGCGTGGGGCGTACCAGAGAGACCGGTGCTCGAGCGGCCGGCTGGCCGCGCGGCGGCGACGACCGGCGCGGCGTCAAGCGAGTCGGACTCGTCCTCTTTGTCGGTCAGGGTCGAGACGATGCCGGCGGTCAGCAGCGCAGCGCCGAGGCGCATTGGCTCAGAGCTCGGCCGCTCGTAGTGCTTCTGCAGCAGAAGCACGGCCTTGTTCGACTGCGCATTGGAAGCCGTCACCTCGCGCTTAGTGTTGTAGGACTCGCCGCTCTTGCGCGTCTTCGTGCGGCTGCGGTTGACGTCCAGCCACCGCGAGTGTTTCGCCATGGTCGGGGCGAGGAAGTCCTCCAGCAGCAGCCGCTCGCCTGCAGAAAGGGCGCAGGGGTAGCGGTCAGCGGAGGCACAGCCGTAGAGTAACGGGCAGGGCGACAAGAGCGAGCTAGAGGGGTAGCGGTGGCGGGGCACCACGCAGCTCCCGGAAGCCGGCCTTGGCCGCTCCAGTGTCGCCCATCACGTCGAGCACGGCACGCGGCAGCTCGGAGGGCGCGTCGGCGCTCTGCAGTGCGGAGTCGAGCTCGGCGGCCACCTGCAGCAGCTCCCCGTCCGGCATCGCGTCGAGGGCGTGCTCACGCACAAAGGCGACGGCCAGCCGCTGCAGATAGGAGCGGCACGCGATCGGCAGCAAGACGGCGAGCTCCGACTCAGACTCGAGAGCCTGGTTCAGCCGGGCGCGCACGGTGTCCAGAAGCGCCACCGAACCTTTGATCGCCCGCCAGCCGGTCTCGTAGTCCTCGGGCGCGCAGCACGCGATGGAGACGACTGCGCGCGCTCGGAGAGCGGGAGGCAGCGTGGCGCCTAGCACGGGGTCGCGGTCGACATCGGAGAGCGTCAGGCTCGAAGTCATCTGGAAGGCGACACCCGTGTCGACGATGTCCAGAGAGTCCGACGGCATCAGGAGACTGGTCATGCCGGGCAGTACCGGCAGGCGCACGGAGGCATCGCGCACCTCGGTGGGGTCACCGGCCGCCGCGGGCGGCGCGCCGGAGACGGCGGGGGCCGGGGCGGCGGCGAGGCTAGCAGCGGGATCGCCACCGGTCGAGGAGTCGGCCACGGTAGGGACGACAGGTGCGGTCGACGCATTGCCGGGAGGAGTCTCGTCAGGCAGGTTGGGACCATGTGGCTCGGCGTCCTCCTCGTCCGGCATACGGAGGCCGCCGTGGCGGCGTAGGATCTCATGGTGGCGCTCGCGTAGAGTGGCACAGGCGCCGGGCAGGCTCTTGAGCAGCCGTCGCACGACCTGCGCCACGGGACGAGAGACGAGTTAGTCTCCGAGATTTGCAGCAGGCTGCAACTCTGGATTAGGCAGCCTGCAAAATGAAAAATTGCGCCGCCGCCCGCTTTCGGTTGGGTAGCCGCACAGGAGCGTGAGCTCAGGTGAGCAGAGGCCGGTCGCATTAGCTAGTGCACAAGGGAATGAGGCCGGCCAGGCCAGCCCATGGCCGGCACGCAAGCAGCGGTCGCGAGGCCTCCGCCCAAGACGTGCCTAGTGCGGAAGAAGGGCTCAAGAGCGGCCCACTGCCAATGCGTGGGTTCATCGAGCCCACCAACATGCGGCATCCAGGCATGGGCCGGCCTGTGCTGTGCTGGAGGAGCCGGCCAGCCGGGCGAGCGGCCCACGAGGCGAGCAGAGCCACAGCCACAAAGAAAGCCGTGGCACGCTTGAGTCATTCGAGCACAGCAGAGATGGTGGGATGTGGCACGCGAGATGAGTGCAGGGGGAGCGTGCAGCAGGTCCTGAGAGGCCGGCTTGCAGGTGCCGGGAGGCCAGTGGGAGCGGCGGACCTTCTTGTCGACGGCGCCATACGTCGCGTCGGCGAGAGTGGCCTTGTGCACGTAGGTTGAGAGCCGCGACGCGGCCTCCTTGTGCATCTTACTCACGTCGGTCAGAGTAGTTGGTGCCGGCCGCTTCTGGAGGTGGCCGGCTAGTATCTCGACCAACCGGCCGAAGAGACGGCGGCCCTCAGAGTCAAGCTTGCTTGCGCGCAGCTTGGGATGCTCGTTCACGAGGGCGACAGGCAGCTGCGCGGCAAGCCCCTCGGGGCTCAGCTGGCGCATGGGAGTGTCGAAGCCCCGTGTGTTCGAGCGACGACTCAGGGTACGAGACGCGCACATCGCGTCTTGTCCCAAAAAGCGCGACCAGTAGGATTGCGACTTTAGGTGGTGTTACCACAAAAAATGCGTCCGAGACAAAACAAAGAGAAGGAGACGGCCCGTGGCCAGCGGGACGGAGTTTCCCGCGTCACGTACCCGGGGAGGGCTAAACCGAAGAGCGACCAAAACGCCTCCGATCTCGTCAAACGCCAAATCTCATTAGCTCAGGACCGTGACGCACGACGAGCCCGGGCACGTACGACGGACGAGCGAGGGTTTGACGTTTTGGGCTCCTGCCTTGCCACCGTTCCCGCCAAACAGCTACGGCAAAGGGCGCGGGAACGGACCAAGACTAGGGTTAGCCTGGCCGGTCAAATTCATTGCGGCTATCTCACCCAACTCCATGTCGGAGCGGGGCCGGTGAGAGAAAGACCGTACACGCGGACCGGTCACACAGTACCGTAACCAACAAGGTACTACACCGGAGGTGTAGCAGTTTGTTGGCCAGGGGAGGTGGGAACGGACGACACGAGTCCACACCACCCATCAACACTACCCTAAGGCGTAAGCCCACACGAGGAAAGCATACTTATGTGCGGTAATGTTACACCTCCGGGTCATCAACGATTCGAAAGGAATCAGAGACAGACTGGTCGCAATCTCGCACAATCGCGAAATCGCTGACACACGTCTCTCACTCGAAAAACTCCCACCCACCCTCACCAATCGAGAGAGAAGATAGAAGGGTGAGGAGCCGAAGGATCCGAAGATCAGTACGAAGGAAGAATCTTGAACCGGCCTTAGGCCGCTTTGGGTTTGACGTTTTGGGCTCCTGCCTTGCCACCGTTCCCGCCAAACAGCTACGGCAAAGGGCGCGGGAACGGACCAAGACTAGGGTTAGCCTGGCCGGTCAAATTCATTGCGGCTATCTCACCCAACTCCATGTCGGAGCGGGGCCGGTGAGAGAAAGACCGTACACGCGGACCGGTCACACAGTACCGTAACCAACAAGGTACTACACCGGAGGTGTAGCAGTTTGTTGGCCAGGGGAGGTGGGAACGGACGACACGAGTCCACACCACCCATCAACACTACCCTAAGGCGTAAGCCCACACGAGGAAAGCATACTTATGTGCGGTAATGTTACACCTCCGGGTCATCAACGATTCGAAAGGAATCAGAGACAGACTGGTCGCAATCTCGCACAATCGCGAAATCGCTGACACACGTCTCTCACTCGAAAAACTCCAAGCCCTATGATGTCCTACGACAACTACCACTACACCACCAAGGTCACCACCGACCCCAACCCCGAGTACGAGCTCGTCGGGGACGAGCGCAACATTTTTCTCGGGGGCGGTTGCATGGTCGTGTTTCCGGACGGCCACAAATGGGCCGGCCCGTGGGGGGTGGGCAAGGTGAACAACAAGTCGTGTGTCATTGTGAGCCGGCTTGACAAGGATGGCAAGCCGATGTCAGGCTTGACCCAGGGGGTCCACAAGTTGATGCCGAAGGATGCCGACCTCAAGGCGGAGGGGGTGCTCTTCCTCCCCAAGGCGTTCGGAGGTGAGCACAACCAGGGCTTCCCGGCGGGCGAGCGGGCCAACCGCTTTTGCTTCCGGGGCCCGGTCACCAACGCGGAGTTGGAGGGTGACGTCCCCAAGTGCCTCGATCAGGCCGGCCTCTTCGAGTACGACGACGCCGAGGGGACCTGGAATCAGCGGTCGGCCGGTTACGCCCTGATCGAGGCGGTCCACGACTCGAACTTCGGTCAGGAGTTTGTGTCGTGGGGGCCGCCCAGGGTCGTGGTGGTCGACTCGGCCAACGAGTTCCAGAAGGGCGAGATGGCCAAGTCGCTCGTTTCGGTTTTGAGCCCGTTCGTGGTCCAGCGCGCGGGCAACGGCTGGCTCGATGCCTTCCTCAAGGTCGTCGACCCCAACCACAACATGACCGGCGAGAGCCTGGTCAAGGTGTTGGGCGGCGCCATGCACGAGAAGGATCTCGAGGGTGGCGGTGCGGTGTCGCCTGAGTCGTGCATCGCCGCCCTCCGCAAGCTCTTTTTGGACGATCTCATCCCTGCGTCTGAGGACGATGGATGGGAGTCCGTCCATGTCGCCTGGGATACCAAGGCCAAGGAGTGGAGCGAGCTGATGCCGGTCTGGACCGACGGCCAGACCGACCCGGAGCGCATCTCAGTGGCTCGCAACCTCGCAGAGCGCATCGTGGATGATGCGGCCAAGGCGGGTGCGGGCCTGCGCAAGCTTTTCGTGAGCGGCGGGCAGCCGGACGTGGCCCAGCGTGCCGCCACGATGCTCATGCAGGGCGCCAACGGCGCGGCGGTGGCGCAGATGCTCCAGGGTGGGGGCTCCGCGACCGGCCGCGATGCCGCGTACGCTAAGGTGTACTGCAAGGAGAGCGAGGAGCCCGAGGTTGACTCGGCGCTCATCCGCTCTCTGGCGCTCGACTCGGAGAGCAGCCAGCACGGCACCATTCTCGGCATTTTCAGCAGCCCGGAGATTCAGGCCTGGATGTTTGAGTCGATGAATCGCCGTGACCCGAGTAAGGACCCGCTCATCGAGGGCGATGAGTCGGCGTTGGCGCTGGCGCGGGTCAACCTCATCCGTAAGATCGCGGACGAGGGCGACCACAACCCGGCGCCGGGCTGGCACCCCAAGGATCAGATGGAGCGCAACCGCACCATCTCCACGCTGATCGAGAAGGCCAAGGAGCGGCCCAAGCAGGCGATGCCTCCGGTCCAGCGCGGCCACGCTTTCGACGGCGACTCGGCCTTCGAGGATGAGGCCAAGAACAAGATGCGCGTGGCCACCTCGGCTGAGGAGCGCATGAAGTCGATTCCGCCGGCGGCGCTCGACATCTTGACGTCGCCTCAGGCGATGACCATCGCCAACGGTCCCGGCTTGGCGGGGCTCGAGGGTAAGGAGCTCGTCGAGAAGGTTGTGTCCGATCCCGTGATTGGCGCGCCCTTTGTTAAGTACGTGGCCTCGAACGGCAAGTTGGCCGACAGCGGCCTCAAGGGCCGCTCTAACCTTGGGCTGCCGCCGACGCTCGTGCGCGCCAAGCTGGCGCTTCTCTCGGTTACCGAGTCCAAGCTCTTGGGTTCCAATGAGATGTTGGCCGTCACTCGGCCGATGGCCAAGGTTCTCAAGACGGCGGAGGACATGTCCAACTTCAACTTCAGCCTGAAGGATTGGAAGGCTCTGCTCGGTCCGTCGCCCGACACTTTCGCCACGCCGAGCGAGGAGTCGATGCTTAGCAACGCGCTCCAGCGGGTGGAGCCGGCGCTCAGCTTCATTCTTTCCTTCTTCGGCTCTGTGGGCAAGCCCTCGTTCTCCGTGAGCGAGGACGTCGCTTTCCTTCGCTCGTTCCTCCTTGACGAGGCGGCGGGCTACGGCTTCAGGACGGCCGGGCTTATTGCCTTCGCCGATGAGAAGATCTTCCCGCTCCTCCGCACCAAGTTCCATTCCTGGCGGTCGGGCGTGGAGGGCGCGGCGATGCCCAATCTGCGGGAGTGCATCGAGGAGCTCCGCGGGGACATGCGTGAGCGTGCCCGCGACATGGCGGCGCGCGGCGTGCGCTCCGGTGGCGACTCGAAGTCGCGCCGCAACGGGGGCGCGGGTCAGCGTGGTGGTGGCAACGCTACCCCCGCCCGCGCCACCGGCACCAAGCGTGCGGCCAACGGCGCGCCCAAGGCCAACCGCTCCCGCAGCAGCTCGTCGTACAGTGGGGCTGGCGGTGGTGGGGCCGGCGGCGGCGGCGTCAACGGCCGCGCCGGCGGCGGCGGCGGCGGCGGCGGCGGCGGCGGCGGCGGCGGCGGCGGCGGCGGCGGTGGCGGTGGCGGCGGCGGTGGCGGTCCGCCCGCTCGTGCGCCGTCTGCCCAGGCCAACATGTCCACCCGTGCCTTCCTGGCCAAGGCCCAGGCCGAGATGGACTCCAAGTTCCCCGCCGCGAGCAACGGTGGCAAGTGCCCGTGTCTGGCGATGGCGTGGGGGAAGCCCTCCTGCAACTTTGCGCCGTGCATGCGCGACCGTGACCACGGCGCGCCCAAGGACGAGCACAAGCGCTTCGCGGCCACTTTGGCGCGCAAGTACAACTGGCACGAGACCCACTCGGATTGGGTCGATGCCGGCCGGCCCAACTGACCACAGCCCAGCGTGCCAAGCATGGGCGGCGCGGGGCAGT
>Ga0209713_10001644_pt1 | contig 13550 bp, 18 predicted proteins | sample ArcOceMetagenome_3_FD_187444 | JGI IMG/M metagenome (GOLD analysis project Ga0209713, IMG submission 187444) | Marine eukaryotic phytoplankton communities from Arctic Ocean - Arctic Ocean- Svalbard ARC20M Metagenome (SPAdes) (version 2) | ecosystem: Environmental > Aquatic > Marine > Oceanic...
GCCGCCTCAGAGCCAAGCGGCTCGTCCACCAGCAACAGGGCGCGGTGTGACCGACCGTCCGCAGGCAGGAGCCAAGGCGCAACGGCGGCGCGCCATGGTACACGCAAGGCGAGCAGCCCCGGGTCCCTTGACCCGGAGGCAGCAGCGGGCGAGCAGACAGCGCGGGGGCGCAAACACGGGCGCATACTCTGAAGGTAGAACGCAAGGTGCACGCGCAGGCGCTTGATGTCCTCCTCCATGGTCTCGGGGTTGAAGATTTCGGCGTTGCGCTTGTTACGCAATGCCACGCGCCGTTTGTCGTCCTCGCTCAGGTTCTCCTCCTTGGTCTCCTTGAGCCACACTTGGCTGCGCACCACGCGCCCCACAGCCTCAGCCCTCAGCGTCGGCAGAGCACACACACACACAGGTCCACGCATGCGCGGGCGCCGCCACGCGGGCGCCGCCGGGCCACCGGCTGAGACATACCAGTGGCTCGACACCCAAAAGTTGGCCGCCATTCCGCGTCCGTCCCGCCACTGGCACCAGGTCACGTTGACACAACCGCCGACATATAATAGGTCACGTGACATCAAGATGCAGCAATAGCGGCGCTGCACACCACCCGCCGGCCACCTCCCGAGTCGACAGTGGCGCAGGACCCAGAACGGCCGACGCAGAGAGATGCGGCGGGCAATCGATGTGAGTGTGGATAGTGCTCGCGCGCCCGCGTCTGCGGGGGCAAGCTCCTGCGCGCGCCCGTACTGACACGCCCACTTTTCGGCGCAGGCGATAGCCCAGGCGCGCGAGTCGCGGGCGCGCAACCATGACCTCAAGGCGGCAGAGCTCGCGAGGGACGCGGCGTCGCGCCCCGGCACAGGGCTGTCCCGTCGACCAAAGACTCCCTTGTTCCTGACAAGGGACGAGGGCGTAATGTGCGTTAGCCCCGTCTCTCCGTCGTCCTCTCCGATGTCTCCGGGCACGTTCCTGTCCAACGTGATGAAGAAGAAGCTGCGCCTCAAGCGGGACAAGGATGCTCGCAAAACACGCCTCGCGGCGCAGAAGGAAAAGGCGGAGAGGGAGGCCGCGCGGAATGCGCGACCGTGGCTGGCTCTTCTGCGCGATCATCCGTCGGGGCAAGGGACGTTCACGGCAGAGCATCTCTCTGCGCTGTGCGATACGGTCGCGAGGCGCCTTGCCAACGTGATGCACCAAAAGGAGTGCATCGAGTGCATGTGCGTCACCCAGCTCGAGAAGGTGGCGTTTTTGTCTGAACCACAAACGGAGTTGACGATTGCAGAGGCGGGCGAAGCGGCGATGCCCAATGCAGTGCCCTGATAGCGGTCTATTTGCGTGCGAGTTCCGCCTGCCGACACCTGAACCCCTCGACCCTAAACCGTGTGCGTTTGTGCGTGCGTGTCTGCGTGTGCGTGCGTGCGTAATAACCCAGGTTCTGAAGGCGCTGCACAAACTTAATGTGGCAATGTGTGGGATCATCGAGTCGCTGCTGACGTCGAGCGGCAACGGGACACGGCGCGGCACGCGGCACACAACACCGTGTGACGCCCCCGAGGGGCCTACGTCTTTCGCGTGCAAAAAAGCCATCTTGCGAGCGCAGAGCCTGTTCGATGAGTTCAAAAAGGCGCTTGCGGCCTTCATGTCCCTGGCGACAGAGGAGAGGCGCGCTGGCCTGCAAGGTCTCGCAAAGGTGCATGTCAAGGACACTGAGGATGGCAGCCGAGAGCTGGAGGATGTCTTCGGCTTCGTCGCCCTCTTTGCTCCCGTCGGTGCTATCAAGCTGCACAATGACCTGATGAGGTCCGTTGGCGAAGCGTTTTTGAAGAAGCTGGGGGCGAGGGGTGGGCGCATTCAGGAAGGCTACCTTGAAAAGAAGGTCGAAGATTTATTCCACGAACTCGACGCAGATGGGGGGGGCGATATAGACTTCGAGGAGATGTCCGATGGGCTCGCCAGGATGGGGGTCAATGTGTCAAAGCGAGAACTCAAAAAACTGCTGGCCGAGTTTGACTCGGACGGCAATCTGCAGCTCGACATGGACGAATTTAAAGGAATGGTCAAGAATCTCCTGCATGAGTGTAAGGTGCCTTGCCTTGAAGCACGCTCCTTCGTCTTGGCGCTGATGTTTCATGCTTTGCTGTGCTTGATCCAGGCCCACTACGCTCTGCATTCTGCAGGTGGTGATAGAAAAAGACCATGAAAGTGCCTCGGCGTGGCGCACAAAGAGACCGTCGACGCTTTGTGTTGACGAGGATTACGATGGCCGTGGTGGCGAGGGATCAAGCGCAAGGACTTCCAAACAAAAAGCGAACCAAGAACAAGCAACACCGACTCCGGGTACCGCTTTTGTGGTGTATTCTTAGATTACTGGCCTTCGGCTTGCGGAGCCTGTCAACCTGTGATTATGCGATCACGATCAATGATGGAGTGTGCGTGTAGCATGTAAACTCATCAATACTTACACGCATGCCCACGTGATTGTGGTTGTGTGCGTGTGAGTATGTGCATGTGTGTGTGTGCGCGCGCACGCGCGTTCAAACGTGACATCTTTGGGTTGTATGCACAAGGTGCTGGGTACGCCAAATTCCATAGTGGAGTGCTCATTTCGGAAAAAGGAAACTTCAGAACTTTACAGCGTGACTTTGGTTCGTGGTGTCAGCGCATCGTGACAGAAGGAAGAAGGATCAAATCGTATGCTAGGATATTGCAGGTAGAAAAATGAAGCTGGGGAGAGAGTGGTATATACATGGTGCGATTAGTTTAGAAGCTGCGCCCTTAGGAGGAGAGTGTATTCTCATGTAAGATGCGATGACATTAGAAGCTGCATTTTTAGCAGCTCAGGGTCGCAACGTAAGTATCTGCAGATAACAGCAGTACTGTCTTGGCGAGGAGCAAACGGGATCAGAATCGTCAGGTTTACGTGTGTGTGGACGCAGTTGAGATTAGGAGCTGACTTCAGGTCGGCCTGCCCATCTTACACAATGTTTCAGGCTTAAATTAAAAGCTGAAGACAACCATTCATTAAAATGATTTCTACAGCGAACCCTAGCGTCTGATTGTCAATGCTCGTAACCTCATGTGACAGGACGTATCAGTAGAGCAGCAAGGAAGACTGATGTCAGTAAACCTGGACGCAAGCGCACACTTGCAGCACCTGAGTCAGACAGGATCTGCTTATTATACTCCTGTATACTTGCCTCTTTGACCACGGTCGCATCAGGGATTCCGTTAGACTTGAACATTTTGTTGATATTATCGATCACAAGTCTTTCCTTGATCGCCTCTGCCGATTTCCAATCTGTTGCTAATATTTCAAAATCAATCCTGATGCCCGACGATCGGCGTTGCACCGGCGTCTTTCCCGTTATGACAATGTCACTGTTGTGCACGTTGCAAAGTGTGGCGATGGAGAGTATGAACAGGTTTTCCTTGACTTGTGTAAACTCGGCCGGTGTCATGGGCAGGAGAAGCTGCATAGATACTACATATTTCGGAGAAGAAACTGCAGTCGATGCGACCGTTTCTAAATGCGTTCCAAAGACTTGTTTCAGGCTCGAATTGCAAAAGATTTGCCACTCAGAGGGACAGGTGATATATCCGTTGAATCCGTTGACTGTGATTTGTTTGTTGGGCTCACAGGCTTCCCCGCCAATCTTGAGCTTGTAACGGTTGCTCATGGTTGACTCTTTTTCGCACTCGTATTCATAGCACGCTACGCCAGTTGCATTGAATCCAGCCGCAGTGATGTCAAAGAGGTCAGACTCAAAACACGCAGTTCCTGGCCCAAACCTTGATCCTGTGCAATAATTTTCTGACGTGTTCGGGCATTTGCGAAACCAATCACCAGCTTTGCCGTCCCAGTTCGAGCACATAAAAATGGGCTCAACGAAAGGGCAGCCATCCATGTACGGCGCGCCTCCCGTGCACTTGCCGAAGCCTGCCCTGTCGAAGGTACACCGTCGAGCATCTGAAGATTGTGCTTGACAAAATTCTCCGGATTCAACGCCCGCCCTCGGGGCGCAGCTGAGAAACGAGCAACCCGCATGTAAACCCCACGCGAGAGCATCAGTAACCCCAAAGTTCGCCCTGTACCAGCCTGAGTCCTCCAGCACAGCGAGAGAGAAGGCAGATCTTGATGTTCGCATTCCAGACAGCTCTCCGACCATGAGCTCATTCATAAGTATGCGCTTATCCCAGTGAGAGCCAGCAATACCCGGGCCTCCATCATCCTCGAGGGTAACACCCGTCAGGGCATCGCACTTGAAGTGCTGCTTTGCCAAAGCCACAACGGCTGGCGTTTTCAGCACCGTCTGTTTCTGCCCCAGCGATGACCCAGGCAGGGAAATCGTCTGGACCACACTTCTACTCGTGTAGAACACCCCGCTTTCCACGACACTGTTGCTGCTAGAGAATGAATTACACCTGAAAGGGGGCGCCCCTCGGGTGTCAGAGAGGCGGCAACACCACGCATCCAGATCATCCTTGGAATAGGTTGATGGCTCTGCACCCTCGTACCAATAGACAGTCCCACCGGAAATCGAGACGCCTGGCTCAAGGGGCGGCGGCTGGGTCGTTGGGCAGCGCGCAGTCCGGGGCTTGAGGCTCTGGTCACGAAAGAAGGGGAAAAGCGCGTTCGACATGCCCAGGATGTGAATGATCTCGTGCAGCACCATGTCTCGGTCCTCCTCTGCGTCCTTCGGCGTTTTCGCGCTGCCATCGGCCCTAAGCGTGGGATGGAAATGGGCTGCACACAACTGGACGTAGCCCACCACCGGACGGTCATTTGCGTCCAAAACGCACGCTGAGGCGTAGCCGCGCGTTGCCCCGCCGAAGCACCCGTGGCCGGAGGGGGGCTCGGCCTGTGCAAGGACAAAAATGAGGATGTCCGTGTCTTCGATGCCGTGCGAGTAATACGTTGAGGACACGAGAGCCGCCGCGGAGCCCTGCACGTCGCCGCACGAGAACGCTTCCGGGACCACCAAGTTGCCGGCGATGCGGCGGACGCGTAGGGCCTGCTGCAGCCAATCCCGTGCGTTCCCCGTGACCTGCTTCACATACAGCTGTTGGGCCGCGCTGGCGCCCTCCATCAACGCGAAGTCGAGCGTGATCCGAATCGGCAGAAAGTCGTCCTCGCTTTGCCTCCTGCCCGCCGGGAGCGGCGCGTATGCCTGCGCCTGCTGCGCGGGCACGCGGACCGCCTTGCGGCTGTGCACGCACCCGGCATGCGCGGCGGCGCGGCGGGCATGCTGGAGCACGGCCAGCAGCAGGGGCAGCAGGCCCCAGCGCAGAGCGTGGCGCCGGGCGCGGCGCCCCAGCGCAGTGCCGTGCTGCGGCGCGGGCGCGGGCACCGCCATGCGGACACCAATCGGTCTGTGCTCCCTGCGGGCCCGGAGCTTGGCTGGACAGGACCAGAAGCGGCAGGACAGAGGATTCTGGAAACTCGGAAAATATTGGTTCGTGGTCTGCTGGAGCAATCGCAGTGATCTGAGGGATGCGGCGGGGGGGAGTGTAATGTTGAAAGGGCGCGCCGTTTCTGAGCCTCCGCGAGCTCGTTGACAGGCGGCCCGCCCGCAGGCGCGTCGTTCTCTGCGCCGGGCCGGGCACGATGGAGCCGCAGGCCCTGCACGCGGCGCTCACGGCGACGTTGAGCCAGAACCAGAGCGAGCGGCAGGCCGCAGAGACGGTGCTCCGCGGGCTCGACGCGACGCCGGGCTACCTGCCGTGCCTGTTCCAGATCATCAACAGCAGCGAGGTGGTGCCGCAGGTGAAGCAGGCCGGGATCATCTACTTCAAAAACCTAGTTGCGAAGAACTGGCAGCATGAGCACAGCAACCCGCGAGGCGGGGTCGTGTTCTCGGAGGTCGACAAGAATGCCGTCCGCGCCGGAATACTCGATGCGCTCTTGGTGGCGAGCCATCTAACGCGGCCCCAGATTGTGCAGAGTCTGCGCGCCATTGTGCAGCACGACTTCCCGCACAAGATGCCGGTGAGAGCCTACTGCACACACGCCGCGGAGATAGGACAGTGGCATGCAGTTGCTGTGTCTGCTCTTCCGGTTTGCGGCGGCCTGGCACAGCTCATTCACCCCCGTGAGTGCGCTCAGAGCTTGACTCCTCATGACGCTTGATTGCTTGCGCCGCGCAGGGCTTCCTGGAGCAGGTGGCCATAAACCTGGATCCAGCCCTGCAGCACCCGGATAAAGCGATGGCGTCGCTTCGCGCGCTTCGAGCGCTGTGCAAAGTATATGAATATCGGTCGTTGGAAAGGCGGCAGGAGCCTGTCAATGCCATCCTCTGTGCCACTTTCCCGCAACTGGCTTCCATCCTCGAGATCGTCCTGAATAGCAACCCTGCCGACGATGCGGGCGCCGAGGTGCTCAAGATCGGCATCAAGACCCTGTGGTCCGTCGTGCACCAGGCGCTGCCGCGGTTCCTGCAGGACGAGCAAGTGTTCATGCGGTGGATGAACATACTGTATCGCACGCTTGAGCTTCCCGTACCGCCAGCGCTGGCAGGCCCCAGCACCTACGGCAGCTTCGATGAGGAGCGCGCGAAATCGCATCATTGGAAAGCGAAGACGATGACAGTACAGGTGCTGCAGCGGTTGATGAGCAAGTACGGCAACTTGAAGCAGTCCGAGCGCCAATTCAACAAGCCCGAACGCGCGGGCGAACTAGGTGCTGCTTCACTCCCCGCCTGCAGGAATCAACGCCCTCGAGGGCGCTTGGTCTGGAGGCCAGGCGCTTGTGCCAATGCCCCAGCACGCCCGCCGCCGAGGGCTGCCGCCTGTGCTCGGGGCATCTGCGAGGCCAACCTCCGTCTGCTGCGCACGCGCGTGCGAGGCGTTTGTAGAGATGGGGCGCTTGCGCGATGATCTGCTGTGCATGTGCATGTGGTTGTCTGCTGTAGGCAATTCCTTGCTGCAAGCACTGCACGCCATGCTCGCTCTTGTCTTGCTCCATGCTCGCAGTAAGAGTGCGCTGTCATTCATGTAACATGGCGGCACGTGGGGTGGGATTGCATGGTGGCAGCGATTTCGCACCTCTTCCACAGGGAGTTGGCGGTGCGCTTCCTAAACCTAGAGCTCGAGGTCCTCAGCAGGAAATCGCAGGGCGCCTTTTTGCCGGAGCGCCTCGTGGTAGAGTCCTGCACCTACATCATGTCTGCCGTCACCCTCGCCATCACCTGGCAGCAACTCAAGCAGAATGTGCTCCCGCTTGTAACGCACGTCATTTTTCCAGGTGGCCCCCTGTCATGAGTGGTGGCACTGCCGCTTTCTGGTTGCTCGTGGTCGCACTCGCCCTCTGCGTTGTTTGTTGGCTGAGTGTGCTGTTGGTTCAACTAACGAGGCGGGGGGCGGGAGCAGTCTTGTGCTTTGAACTGCGGGATCGGACCTTGTGGCAGCAAGACGCAGTCGAGTTCATCCGGACCATTTACGACGTCATGGAGGACTACACCTCGCAGCGCGTCCAGTGTGCGCGCCTGCTCGTGGACCTGTGCCAAAAGCGCCCCAGGACTTGCCTGATGGTACCTCATCCTCCATCTGATGCCCCATCATGTGCATCCTCCATCTCATGCCCCCCATCATGTCATGTCGCCCAGCTGCCTCCTGGCCTGTGGTTGCCATGCTGGGCCTCTGCATGCGGCGCCTGTGCCTCTGTGCCTCGTGCCACGTCGGAGCGCCCGCGTCACGCGCACGGCTGTGTGTGTGCTGGCGGCGCCGGATGCTCGGGAACCTGCGACGCGTTGCGATGCTGCCGCACTCTCAGGAGCAGGCGCAGCGTTGTGTTGTGTGTCTTGTGCGAGCTGTGTAGAGGGTGCTCTGGCGTTTCGGTGGAGCGTGGTGAGAGAGACCGGGCGAGGTGACGGAGGATACGTGTGATCATGCGATGGTGTGGTGGTGTGCCTTTGTGTAGCCAATCCTCAACCTATGCAACGAGGTGCTCGTCACCTCCTCCCAAGAGCTTGCGCAGCTCCAGCAAGAGCAGCCCAGGTTTCCTCCTCCTCCCCTATACTCTCTTCTCTCGCCCTGTCCCGCGTTGTCCTTGGCCGGTGCGAGTGCTCGTCGGAGGAAAGCAGGATTCGGAGGAAAGGAGGACGTGTGCATGCAACCAGGGGCGTTTGTGTTAGTGCTGGAGACACGTGGCAGCAGCAGCGCTGACTTGAGGCTGAGCACAGTGGGGGCAGCAGCGCGGGGAATGCGGCCATGGAGGGCGCAGCGTCGCGCAAAGACGGTGGCATCTACCTCCTTGCCTCCCTCCGCTCCCAGCTCTCGGATCCCCAGGTACCGCCGGCGCGCGGCGACATACATGCGCACAAAGGGGGGTACAGCGAGGCGACACGTGGCATTCTCGTCAGAGTGGCGTTCTCGTTTCGCTCTTGGGCGCGCATGCCCGCACGCTGTACATGCACGAGACAGGCGCAAGTTTGCGCAGAGGTTTGCGAGGGGCGCGTGTGTCGGCAGAGGCGCTCAGCTTGGACTGTCGAGCAGGTGCGCGCAGATTGCGGCGCCAAGGTGGAGTGGCTGATGACGACTTTTGTCGCCCCTGAGCTCCAGGTTCCGCTTGCCGTCTGCGCTTTTGCTCCACACACACACACACACTGGACACTTGAGCGCTGGTGGTGACGGGGCGGCGGCGCGAGGCGTGCATGGCTGGCTTAGCGTCGCTGGCAGCGCAGTGGCGCGCGGCGGCTGCTTGCGCGCAAACACGCGTGCTGTGATAAGGGGGAGGGAAGCAAGGGCGTGGCAGCTGCAGCGCGCGGCACCTGCTAGCCTCTGGTCTCTAGTCTCTGGTCTCTATGTGTGTATAGATCTCGTCTCTTGTCTCTCGTCTCTTGTCACGAGCCTTGGTCGGCAGGGCGGGATCGCACACTTGCGCGCACGGGCGTGCTGGGCCATGGGCCACCTCTCGGACTTGATGCACAAAGAATCCGAGTTCTATCTTCAAGTGGTGCGCTGCGTGGTTGGGCTCCTCGGCGACCCTGAGCTTCCTGTCCGCTTTCAGGTCTGCCCGTGTGTCTTCTGCTCCGTGTGTGCCTGTTGCAAGTAAGGCCTTTTGCAAGTAATGCCCTGTGTGTACAGATCTGTTCTCCCAGTCGCCTTTGTTTGCTTTTGTCCCTGGCATAGTGTGTGCGTGTGGCCGCGCGCGCTGCTGGATAGTGGGCATTTATATGTGTGGTTATATGTGTGGTGGCACGCATGACGGTGGCAAGGTAGAGTTGGCGCAAGGTAGAGTTGCCGCAAGTCGCTGTTTTGGAGGCGAGTGTGAGCTGCTGCAACGTGGCACTTGTCCTGTTGGATGCCGCGTCTGTCACAGTATCGCAGTATGTCACAGCATGGCAGTCTGTCCCATACAGTATGTCCCATACATAGCTTGCGAGCATGCGAGCACGTGCGCTCAAGCACAGCCCGGCCGCATGCCACATGCACGCGCGCAGGCATGCGTGTCGTTGCGGTACCTCATCTATGACGCCGACAATCGGTGCGCGTGGCCGTCGGTGGAGGGGATGGTGGGAGAAATGCTGCCGGGGATCTTGGAGCAGCTGTTGGCCCTCATGGACCAGGTTGGCAGTGACGAGCTGGTCACTTCGCTCGACGTGCTGATAGACAGTTTTGCTCGCCGCATGCCGCCGTACGCCCAAGGCCTGTGCCAGCGATTAGCAGACGCCTTCCTGCGTCTGGCACACGATGCCGATACAGACTCGAGCCTGGCGGCAAGCCAGTGCTGTTCAGCCATCGCCACGTTGCTGGATGCGCTCCAAGACAGCAACTCGCCTCAGCTCTTCGCCAGCATTGAGCGCTCAGTCATTCCGCTCCTCAATGAGTGTTTGACGCCGGACGCGTCGGGCGAGTATGCCTACACCGAGTTCATTGAGGACGTGCTGGAAATCATGACGCGCCTGACGTATTACGCGCCGGAAATATCAGAGGGCATGTGGTCGCTGTACCAGCCGCTCACCAAGTGCTTCACCGACTGGGCGTGGGACTACTTGAGCGAGTTTCAAATGGCCTTGATCAACTATGTCTCGCGCGCGCCTGCTGCTTTTGTCAGTAACCCGCAGCGGCCCGAGGCCATGATCCGCATGATGCAGCGTGTGCTCGATACCGCCGACGCGCAGGACAAAGACCTGGTGCAGGTGTCGCTCCTTGGGCAACGGATGCTGCTCGAGTGTCGGGCAGGCGTGGAGTGCTACATTGAGGCGCTCATGGCGCTGGTTGTGAGGCGGCTGCAGCATCACCCACCCCAAAAGGAGCTAGCGCGCTCCGAGCTCATCAAGCTCATAGCTGCCTGCCTCGTCGTCAACCCGACGCTCACGCTCAACACGGCCGAGTCGCAATCGGCCACGCACATGATTTTCCACATGTGGCTAGAGTCGATCGTTATTTTAGGCCAGAAAGACACGGCGCACGGCGTAGAGACGATCCGCACTCACTTCCGGGCCCTCAACGACAAGAAGCTGTGCATCCTGGGGATCACGAGCATTCTACGCACGCCCAAAGAGCAGCTTCCCGGCAGTATACAAGAAGGCTTCGGCCAGCTCTTGGCTGGTCTCGTGTCTCGTGTGCTGTCCTCGTGTCTTGTGTGCTGTCGACCATGTCGCGCGTCGTGATCGCCTGCGCTTCCTGTGCCTCATCTCCGGAAGTGCTGGTTTGCGTGTGTTGGCGTGCTGCTGTCCTTACCTTAACCCAAAGACGGCCATGGAGTGAGGAGGATAGCAGCGCTAGTAACCTAGTAACCTAGTAGCGCAATTTTCTCATGAGCAGCGCTTGTAACGCTATTTTTTGATATGGACGTGGTGCGGCGGCGACGAAACGCGGCTGCGCAAGAGGATGCCTCCGCCGCGCCTGCTGTGTACGCCTCTTTCTTTCCTCCCTTGTCTCTCTGCTGCTAGCTGGATGCGACACGAGCTACCAGACCAGAGCTCACTCTACCCAAACTTGTGTGTTTCTTGTGTGTTCCATCCTCACAGCACCAGCGAGCAAGACAAGGCGGCAAGAGCGTCGGCAAGACTGTCCACCGTCAAGGATGACGAGGACTACGACCCGCGTACCAACCCTAGTCTCACGCCCCTCTTTCCCTCGTCCGCACCCGCCCACATGCACTTTCCCCTTCTCCTTGTGTACAGGGTGGAGCGGAGGCGGGGTGCATGATGCTGATGCTGGCTGATGCTGGCATGACGGACTGACGCGGGCCGATAAAACATGGCAGGTGGATTGGAGGGGGTGCTGGCGCAGTTGCAAGGCAACTCGCATTTGGGCAGTTCCTTCTGGGACTTACATGCCGACCTTGACGACATGGACGAGGAGGAGGTGCTCGCCCTTGAGTCCTGCATCTGATTGCATGTGGCCGTGTGACACGTGCCAGGCGTGGTGCTGAGGCATGTGCTGAGCCACGTGCTGATCCATGTGGTGCGCGCGCACCCAGTGCTCGATGCTCGTTCCCAACCGCACGCGGCTGCTCGCACGCATCTGACGAATGCCTCGCATCTCGCTTGGTGCGACACGCGGCAGGACGAGGATGAGCGCAGCCCTTTGGACGCCATAGATGAGGTCATCTTTTTTGCGCAAGCGTGGGACGGCATCGAGGCGGGCCAAGCGACGTCGGGCTTGCAGGAAAAGATGCTCAAGGCGCTGGACGAGGGCCAGCGCACTTTCATGCACTCTATCTTGGCCACTGTGCCGCAGCGTCTGGCGATGCAGCAGGCCCACTTGTCCGGTGCTGCTGCCGCGCTTGCCGGCGGTGCTGGAACCCCCGGCGAGGGATTGCCGGCGGCTGCTCAGCAGGCCACCTGACTCCTTCACTCAGGCACCTCCGCTCAACCCGACAGGGCTCTATCGCTTGCTTGCACGCGCCATTTCGCCGCCTACATCTTGTCCTTGCCACCATTGAAGTGAGCAATGCCACAGCTCAAAGAGAGCACGCGCACATGTTTTCAACCTGCGCCCGAGGCGCGCCAAGGCCATCTCGTTCCCTCCACGTTTAGAGGAGCAGGAGCACGAGCAGGAGGCGAAGGAGCAGCAGCAGCAGGAAAAGGGGGTGCGTATCAGTCGGTGCAAGACTGCCTTTTGCGTTGGTGCTCGGCATACGCTCGCTTCTTGATGCAGCCCTTGCAAGAAATGACGAGGAAACAAGAGGGCATGCAGCTCAGGCAGTCAACATGTCCCACACCATGGCCGGGGATTTATCAGATTCAGATTCAAATGTAGCGGCGCAGCTTTCACGCAACCCCCAGTTGCGGCGAGAGCTCACGCCGTGTTCTCCCGCGCCCGACTCGCACCCTCCTTCTCCTTGTCGAAATCAGCTAGAGTAGCCACGGGCGTTCGAGCTTGCTTGAGTAAGCCCGCGCAAATGCATGGAGTAGGGGGAGTCACGAATCCAGCAATAGGTTCGTGGGCTGCCGCAACCAGCCGTGAGTTCGTAGAATTCCACGGGGTTCTGCGTCCCAGACGCAAGCAAAGGAGACGCACACGGCGCCGGGCGCCAATGCACGGAGGCTAGGAGCGCGAGGCGCGCCAGTTGGCCGACGGCAGCCCAGCAGGAGCATGTCTACGTGCTGTTTATAAAAGTGTGTTAAACCGCATCCTAAGCCTGCCCGTGCCCGAGGTGCACGCGATACCCACTCGCGCAGAAGAGCTTCGCAGCGGAGAGAGATGGAGCCCGTTTCTCAGCTTGACACTCCTTTCCCGCAGAAACAGAATTCGGCTAGAGACCTCGACTGCGCATCACACAGACCCTACAGATAGTGCACCTTTTCCGGGCGTGCACGGGACCGTCCCCGACCGACGGCTCCATTAGCGCTCGTAGAACGCATCGCGGCTGTGTGCCGCGGCCTGCTGCGAGGCACGGAACGGCTGGATGCTTCCAGCTTTCTTTGTCCGAGACCGTGACGGAAAGTTGGCTGGCGCCTCACGGTCAACAGGACTACGCGCAGGACTACGCGCGGGCGGAGACTCATACCCATCCACCTCCACCACAGCCCCGCTTTCCTTGGCTACACCAAACAGCGCCAGCAGCTCTTCCTGCAGCTCTGCGGGCGACTTTTTCTTGCACAGGGTAGCGCGCTGACCGTAAGTAAACGATTGCGACTGATCGCTATTGAACAGTTGTCGGCCGTGGTGGTGGTGATCAAAGCTCCTGGAGTGCGGATCCTGTGCCCTGGGCCGCTGGGGCTCTGCGCGAATGTCCTTGGGCTTGCTGCGCTGACTGGAGCGCAGTTGTTGCTCCGCAGGAGGCTTTCTCTCCCCCTCCCCATTCGGCGGGGCGTGCGGTCCCGTCTCTGGCGTGGCCGCCTTGCTTGTGCTCGGTCGCGCCACTGCGTTGTACAGTGTGCTGACAAAGAGCGAGAGCATGCCCTTTCGTTGCGCCTGCGGTTGTCTCTCGGGCTCTGCCTCCCTGCTCTTCCGGTGCCTGGACTTCAGTACGGCGGGGTCCGTGGGCCGCAACTGCATCGCCGTGTGCGGTCTGTGGTCCTTGGGCTGCGAGGGCCGCTGCGGCTCGTCGCCCGCGGCGCGCTCCGTCCAGGAGTAGCTCGGCGCGTCGGGAACGTCCACGCTCC
>Ga0209713_10001645_pt1 | contig 13549 bp, 38 predicted proteins | sample ArcOceMetagenome_3_FD_187444 | JGI IMG/M metagenome (GOLD analysis project Ga0209713, IMG submission 187444) | Marine eukaryotic phytoplankton communities from Arctic Ocean - Arctic Ocean- Svalbard ARC20M Metagenome (SPAdes) (version 2) | ecosystem: Environmental > Aquatic > Marine > Oceanic...
GAGCTGAAAAGAGTAGATTAAAGAAAAACAAAAACAAAAACAAATAAATTATGATTAAATTAAAAAGTTTACTAAAAGAAGCAATATCAGGAGAAGTATATTTGATAAAATGGAAAGGTGGTAAAAGCATTGGATATGATATAGTTGATAAAACAGTTCTTTCAAAAATGTTAGAACGTAAATCAGATGAAAAGCTTAATGACAAAGTAATAGCACAATATTTAAATGGGAAGGTTGGAGAACAACTTTTAACCAAAAACTATCCTGCACTGTCTCGAACGATTGAATGGATAATGAAGAAAAAAATAAACGCATAAATGCCTCAATTGTTATTATGAAGTTAATTACATTATTAAGAGAAATCAAATGGAAATCATCTACACTAGAAATGTGTATGAATGATATGGTGCCGATTTCCCTACCCATAATTAAACAATTAGTTGAAACAAAAAAGGCAAAATCATTTCATGTTACTGATGTTGATAACTTATCTAAAATTTTTAAGTTAGAGGGTAAGAATAAATCAATTTCAACATTTAATAAAGCCGATGGTACTATTGGACCTGCAACTGGTGAAGGTATGTGGACTAAGGGTGGTGTATTAGTGTTACTATCAGGTATAGTTTTAGCACAAAGTGTTCATGATTTATGGTCAAAACCAGATGAATCAGGAAGAAGATGGATTAATCCAGGAAATGTTATATATGATGATTTTAGTAGAACTAATGAAGTAATTGATTTCGCACCAAAACTTAAACCATTAAAAGAAAAATATAAGAAAGGTGAAACGTTAACTCAAAAAGAAAAACAATTTTTTATCAAAACATATATTGATACTGCTTATAAGTTGATGTTAAAGTACAAAAAATCCTTTCAAAAAAAATACCTTGATACTGGTACTTTATTTTATGAATCAAATTGGAATGAGGTGATTTTAACTAAAATAAAAGTTGAATCAATAACCTTAATTGAAGATAGCGAAGGGATAACTACATTGCCCACCGATACAATTGAAAAAGTAAAACAAAAATATAAAAATGTAAATGTAATAAAATCAAAAGATGTAAAATCGTTTATGTTAAAAAATGGAGTTCAAATTCGTAGCTAAATATGAAAGAAGTACAACCTAATGGATTCAAACAACTTCTATCTAAAATGATGGATAGGAGATGGATGATTACAGCAATCGTATTAATTACCTTTATGTTTTTAACATTTGGTATATTGATATCAATACATACAAACAGTGAGATAGCTGGTGGTTGGAAAGAAATACTATTACTACTATTGGGAGCATTCATTGGTTCATATGGTAAGATAATAGATTATTGGTTTTCTGATACTGACAAGGATAAAATGTTAGTTCAAAAAATGGATGAAGAAGATGATACACCAGAAATGATAAAAGCAAAACAAAAATAAAAAATAAAGATTATGGCAAACCCAGTAAAATGTATTAGAGCAATTCACGATGTAAATGATAGCGTGCAAGGAAATGACCCAAGAGGTTGGATGAAAGCATGTGCACTTGAAACCTTATTAGAAGGTGGGAGTGGTGATGCTTTCAAAAAGTGTTTAGTTAAGAAAATGAAAACAACGAAAAACCATATAGAAGACCCAGAAGGATATGCAGAATTTCTATATGTAAAGATAAAAGGTAATTGTAGTTAATACACATACACCTAGTTACAACAATATGTTATGAGTTGTTGAACGAGATTTAAGTAATTTTATGAAACAATCTGGAAAATCAGGTTTCAACAAATTAGTTATATCAATTATGAGAAAGAGATGGTTTATTTCTTTCGGAATTTTGTTCACATTTGTAGCTATTACTACTGGAATTCTATTATCTATACACTCTGGTGTTAAGGTAGATGGAGACTGGAAAGAAGTTTTGTTACTCTTATTAGGAGCCTTTATTGGTTCATTTAGTAAAGTAATAGATTATTGGTTTAGTGATGGTGATAAGGATAAAGTGTTATTCCAAAAAATGGATGAAGAGGATGGTGAAACATTGTCTAACACATAACACTTACACTCTGGTCGTATAATAAAGAGGCTAGAATAGATACCCAACCCCACAAGGTTGGGTTTTCTTATTTAGAACGAATATAAATTAAAAAATAAATGGGATAAAGCTTGTGGGAACCAATTATTATTCGTAAGTTAGTATTGTAATTGAGTTGGGGGAGAAACCCCTAAATGTTAAACCTTAAAACAAATAAAATATGACTGGTAAATTTGAAGTAGTAAGTGTTAAAGAAGTGGAAGGATTTGTAAATGGTTCGGATAGATATCCAAATCAGTATAATTCTGGTAGAGTAGTTGATTATAGTAATAGTGCAAAATCACTATTAGTAAGAGGAATCCTAAATGGGATTGATACATCTTTCTTTTCTCCAAGTGTAGTTGTTACCGAAGTTAAAGGATATGTAAATTATGTATCAATGAAAGTGAATGATTGGTTCTTACAAACTGAAGGTGAGACTATCTCTGCAAAGGGAAACCCAATGTTCGATAATGGTCCAACTCCAAATGTGGCTATTAAAACTCCTTCTACGATTACTCCTAAAATAAATGAAGGTGATGTTATCGATATCTCATACAAACCAAAAGGTGAGTTCAATGGTACTTCGACTATTAAATCAGTAAAAATTCAAACTATATAAACTATGAATACACTAAAACACCATTTGGCTAGATTACATATGATGATGATGGAAGAACGTGGTATTATCATATCTTACGAAGAAGCATTAGAACTAACAAATAACAAATAACAAACCTTAAAACCTTAAAACCTTAAAACCTAAAATTATGAAAGTATTTGAAACTAAGAAAAACTTAAAATTGGCAGAAACAACCTTGAAGAATCAGATTAAAGCCTTAAAATTATCTGGAAAAGGTGATATAGTAATTCGTACAACCCTAGCTCCTATATTGGAAGAGAAGGTTAATCTTCTATCGTACATAAGTGGGGTGAAGAATTGGAACTTTAACTTTGAAGCTGGAGGTTGGAACTCTAATTACGCTAAAACAAAAGAGGAATCGTATAAGATGGCTCTAAAGGAATACAAAGGTTCTAAGAATTGTGTTCCATCAGAAAATACATTCAGAGTGGCTACCGAAATGGACACCCAAAACTTACTAAGTTTATTCTATTAAAAATAAATTGAAAATAAGTACCAAAATATTTGGCAGTCTCACTTATTATTCGTAAGTTAGTACTGTAATTGAGTTGGGGGTGAGACCCCAAATGTTAAACCTTAAAATAAATAAATTATGTTAGTAGTATTAGAATCAGTAGGAAGTGTGTTCGACACAAAATTAGGAATTATTTACCCACAAACAGAAGATGGTGGTTATGATAAAGAATTCTCTATATCAGTTAAAGATGGGGAGGTATCATATGATTGGTGGGAATCGTTATCTTCTGAAGATTTAGAAGTGGTGAATGTATATGAAGAAAGTATTGAATTAAGTCCTTTTTTCCAATCTTCATTCCAATCAGAAAAAACAATTCTAAAACAATTAAATATTCTGTAAATAAAATATAAACCTTAAAACCTTAAAACCTTAAAACCTTAAATTATGACAAATGAATTAAACAACTTCGTAACAGTACTAAACAATGATTCTGATTTCAGTTGGATAGAATCAAATGGAACTACAACCAAACAAAAACTACAATCTTGGGATTCTAAAAACCAAATGATGTGGATTACATTCTTAAATGATGAATGGGAAAAGAAATGGTTCAAATTAGAACATCAAGATGGCACTCAAGTTCATTGGGATGAAGATATACAAAATACAATTATGGATTTAGCCAGAGATTTGTGGGGAAGAACCCAATTTGGAATTGCTAATACATCACAAATGTTGATGGGTAATGCAATGAGAGATAACCTTTAAAATAATTGAAAATAACTACCAAAATATTTGGCAGTCTCAATTATTATTCGTATGTTAGTAGTGTAATTGAGTGAGAGAGTTCTCACCATCATTAAACCTTTAAAACCTAAAAAATGACTTTAAGAAAAACAATTTCCAAATCAGAATTCACTAAGAGTATTGAATCTGCAAAATCTAATCCATTTAACGCTGTAAGAAAACCATCAACATCTAAGTATGTGATGTTGGGAGGTATTCCTCATAAGTGGGTAGATGGTTCATTGGTTTCATTAACTAAATTATCTAAGTAATATGAAAATCAAACAATTTTACCTAAACAATTATCCAACCGATGAGTTGGGAGTTGAACTTAATGAGAATGTAACTTTCTCAGGCTTATTAAACGAATTATTTCAAGGTGGTGATATCTATCGTTATCTTAATGTTTGGGATAGCTTAGTTAGAGAACGATTATTTACAAAACTATCCGAAGAACTTGAATCAAGCTATGAGTATGTTTACAATTTATGGTTAAAATAATTGATATGAAGTTAAAAGAGATACAAAAAATAGTTGAAGAAGTTTATCCAAAGATAGAGAAACATTATGGTTACTCTAAGTTTTTTCCTGAAACTACTCCTTATATAGAATATGAAACTTCTATCTATGGTAGATTGAGTGGAGAAGAAGATGATGGTACGTTTGGTGAACAATCACCACATGCTGAGTTTGAGAGAATAGATAACTCAATTATTCTTTACTATCCTAAGATGGAAGATAGGGAACATATAGTTCAAACGTTGGTTCATGAATACCAACACTATCTACAATCACCATCTTGGATGAAACGATATTATGATATGGGTTATGATTACCACAATCACCCATACGAAGTTGCTGCTTATAATGAAGAAATTAACTATAAATTATTTATATAATGATAAAGAAAATTAAATCAAAATTATTGACTTACTTATTTACCGATTGGGTAAAAACTGAAACGGATTTGGAAACTCTTAAATTAACAACTCGGATGTTAAAGGATAGAGAAATCGAAGTAACTGGTATTAAACCTGTATTGGGATTTAGGTCTCACATAATTAACACCGAAATTCAGTAGTATGTATTGGGCAAAAGATATGATACCAATGAATGGTATGTTATTCGTAGTTAAACGAAGATTTAGACATGACCCATTTCAAAAAGTAATAAACCATTTTGGTTCTAAAACAGTTTGTGAGAATTATCATTGTGAGACTGTAATAAAGGGTGGAGATGGATTTTTCTATTTGTGTGATAAAGTAGATGATGCACAACTTGTTTAAACCAAATCTAACTCCAAAGGAGATAATTCAAATGGGTTCATTCGGTGGAACTTATTTCCATCCAACTGATAGAAATATCAATATAGATGTGAATGAATTCCCTCCAGAATGGTTTTTAGGGTTGCCTACGGAGTTCTATTACTCTAAGAAGTATATTCGTAAGGTAAACTATTTTAAAACCAAATGCGGACAATCGCAAGAGGAGTGGGAAAAGATGGGTTGGATTAATCCAATAGACCCAAGAGGTTGGTTTCAATGGTATTGTAGATATTATATGGGTAGACGATGTGAAGATGATGATAGACAGATTCGTAGATGGTTGAACTTCTCAGGTCCAACTGGAAGATGGAGAAATTATATCTATTCACAAATCCATAAAAATGGTGGTGATATCTCAGATGAGAGTTATTCTTTGGGAGCTAGACAATCACTACTTCATTGGGCTTATAAAGTAAATGAAAACGATTACGAAATTTGGAAAAAAAAGTAAGAAAAAGCTTGTATGTTTCAAAAAGTTTTCCTATATTAGATATGTAATTGAGTGGGGATAGAACCCCAATGTTAAACCTTAAAACTTAAAATAAATGAATGACAAGAAACTAAATTTGAACCCAAAGAGATTAATTACATTTGAGAGAAGAATGATTAATAACTACAAATCCCAAATACAGATAGCTGCAATGAATGGTGAGAATGATTATGTTATGTGGTTAACTAACAGAATGGGGTTCAATCAAAAGATATTAGATAAGAAGATAACAAGTATGACCCGCTGGGTAGCAAAACAGGAATTATTAAGAGAATTCTCATTAGAAACAATATAACCCTTTAAAGGATAAAAATATGGCTAGATTTAAAACTTACAAAATAGAAAAAACACCTACTGATAAATTTACTGAGATGGTAACCATTTCAAAAAAGGTGAAAGGAGAAATCGTTGAAAGAAAATTCATCGATGAAGCAAAAGCAAAAGCTTGGATAGAATTCGGAGCTGCACATAAACTAATTAACAACGGAGCTAAGAAAGTTAAAGGAGAGTTAGGTTCTATTGGAATAATTGCTGATAAGGCATGGTAAAGTTTGACCCAAACAATCCCTTATCTGAATTAGAGTTGGAGAATTTGGGTGATGAAAACTTTGATGATTTTTTAGATTATTTAGACCAAAAAGCTGAACATTTAAAGAAATCTTCTAAACCATTAGACCCCTATCACCTAAAACGATTTGCAGCTCAATCCAAAATGGAAAGTAAAGATGAGGCATTATCAGTTGAGGAGATAAAGAAACTTCAAAAAATGGGAGAAGAAAATACTAAAATGACTGATGAAGAAATAGAAAAGCATGAAGAGTGGATGGAAAAAAGAAACGAAATGTTGAAGAAAACATTTGGTGTAAAGAACTTTAAAACTAACAGATCACAATGGTTCGATTAGTAAAGTGGTTTCTTAACCTATTCAAAAGAAAGAAGGAGGTAAGGCACTTTGAAGGATTACCATCTGATAATATTTGGACTTGTTCTAAATGTGGAAGTTGGAATTCACCTTGGAGAATAGATTGTGGAGGATGTAAAACTAAATATAAATAAATTATGAAGAAATTTTTAAGTACATGGTATCCAATTATAATAGCATTCACAGCAATGTGTTATTCAATTGGTTTAGGATTATTCGGATACACCGAAGAAGCTCAATACTCGGCTCATTGGTCGGGAACAATATTATTGTTTGCAATAGCAATTAGACAAAGACGAATATTATGAATGTAGTTATGTTTGTAGTGGGTGCTGTAATATTTTCCATATATTGTTTTGGTATGTTTTGGAATATAAAATACGGAGCTAGAAAAAATAAAGAAGAAAATTACCCAGGTTATTATGATAGACATGGTTCACCTGAGCAAGATGAATTAAAATAAATAAATTAACTAAATGGTAGTATTTAATAAATGGACTGGTAGAAATGTATCATCTGAATATCTTGCATTAATGGAAGGTATTATAACCAACGATGAGTTTGAGGTAATTGCTTGTATCGTACCAACTGAAGGTATCATAAACGTAGTTAAAGATGAAGAGTAGTTGGTATTATAGAGAGATGGGTAGTAGGAGTAAAAAGACTGGAAAGTTATCTTACTACAACGTAAAAGTTACTGATTATCACATATCAGATTGTGAATGTAAAGCAAGAGAGTTCAGAGCTCATACACCTTGTAAACATATGAAGAGATTGCATGAAAAATTAACACATTTAAGTATATAATATGGATGGAACATTATGGAATGACGATACGATTGAGTATTTTAAGAAACAAAACAAACCTGGGTGTGAAGGTCAATATATTAGGGAAATATGGGATTTCGTTAAAAACAATTGCACACTAGAAGATGGCGAAACATACGAAATGTTAGGTAACGATTTAATAACTAAAACCAAAATATAATATGGGAGTAGATATTTCGGGTAGAAACCCAATACATAGAACACCAAAGCAAGAATCTCCAAATTGGAATGAAGCAACAGAAAAAGAAAAAGAACTTTGGTTTGAAAAGGATGATGAATGGAACAAAGAAAATCCTGGTGATTACTTTAGAAGTAATTGGTGGGGTTGGAGACCATTACTTTCATTATGCATAAAAGTAAATACTATCTATGAATTAAACTTCAACTTTGATGGATGGGGTCATAATGATGGAGCTGGTTTAGAAACTCAAGAAGAATGTGATAAGTTATCAGCTGCATTAGAACGATTTACTGGTATGATTGATTTCTCTGATGATGATGATTGGATGGGTATTCATACAGGTTCTTGGACAACGTTGGATGGTAGATTTGTTGGAGAGGAAATAAATGATAAATTAAATTTAGTATATGAACATGGTGAAGTACTAAGAAGTTCAGTTGTTATGGAAGATGGGACTGTGGTAACACCAGCTCATAAAGTTTATAAAAGTAGAATAGATACTTTCATCAATTTCTTAAAAGAATGTGGTGGATTTTCAATTTGGTAATTAATGAAGATATCAGTTATAGTAAGGACTTGTAAAAGACCTGATTTTTTAGAACAAGCTCTAACATCCATACAATTACAAACTCATAAAGATTGGGAGGTGATTATATTTGATGATGGGGATAGTTCTTTAAATCAAAAGATAGTTAATAGTTTCAAAGATAGAACCAACAACTTAGTAACCTATATCAATTCAGGTAAGACATTTCACTTATTCAAAGAGAGTTGGAAGATAGCACCCAAGATTGCAAATGGTGAAGTTATGATTCGTTTGGATGATGATGATTTATTAGATTCAGAATGTTTGGAATTTGTAAGTATGATATTTAGTGAAACTCCTGATTTGGATTTCGCTTATGGTAATTCGGTTTTATTCAAAGGTGAATCTTTATTCCAAATGATGGAAACAAAAACACCATTTGATTTTGTTAAATCTAAAGATACTTGGTCTGGGTATATTAAAGGTCATCCTTATAATAAACCTTGGAGTTTTACTAAGGATTATTTTGATAAACCCAAACACATATCATCTATAATACATTCATCTAAGTTAAATCAATTTTGTATCTTTCATCCATATATGATGAGAACAAAGTCAATTCTAAAGGTTGTTGATAAGATAACAATGACTTCTAACTTTGTAGATGATTTGGAGTTCTTAGGTTCATTAGATAATTTAGGTTTAAGATATACAAGTTTGAAGAAAGTTCTAAGTTATGTTAGGAAGCATGATGAGGGAAGTATAACCGAAGAAGGTAAGAAAATAAATGGAGTAAATTTATGGGATGATATCTTCAGAGTTAGGGATGAAGCTGACTTTTTAAGACCAAATGGTACTGAATTTCAGTCAAATGTTATCAAAATAAAAGTACCATATACTTATAACACACAAATCGATTCTGAAATGAAGGATAAGTTTGGTAATTTGTTATCTAACATAGATAATATTTTGAAACCAAACCCTGTATTTAGGGATAAATTTGATTGGAGAAAATTTTAATAATAAATAAAAACAGTAAGAAAGCATGAGTGCAAAAAACAGCGGACCTCAACTAAATTCTTTAAGAGATAACTACAATAAGTTAGTTTCTAAAAGAGTGTTGGCGAGTAAGAGTAAGAAAGTACAATGGGAATCTAAGAGAAGATTTACAAGTATTTAAAAGTATTTTAAAAAAGATTTGGAATTACGAATATTTTATCGTATATTAGTAATCTAATAAGGGAAAAGAAGTTCTTTGATTTAATGATAGTATATAGTTGCCTCCATAGTTAAATGGATATAACCTCGGTTTTCTAAACCGATATTCCAAGTTCGATTCTTGGTGGGGGTACTGATGAACGCAACTTTGTTGTTAGTAGTCAAAAAGATTAACAGTGCTTGATATAAGAATCGTAAGATGATGATGAATTGCACTGGAGAGAGGAAAAAGTAAAATCCTAATGTATCTGCAGATACCAATAGGTTTGGCCGAAACTGAGTTTAAAAGTAAAAACTACTGACGGGTAGTCTCATAAGGGTAGCTCTCAATAATATTGGAGGATTGGACAGTGGTTGTCAAGTGGATTTGAAATCCATCGGTTGTAACAGATTTGCAGGTTCGAGTCCTGTGTCCTCCGCAAGAATAAACTATCGTTCATTGAAATATTGAATTAAATTTAAAAAATAAAAATTATGGAAATAAATTATATACTGTTAGGTATAGTTTCATCGGTAATGGTATTCCTTTTGGGGTATGCGGTGGTAGTTATATTTAACTTAAAAAATAGAATAGATTATTTAGAATCATTCTTAGAAGATACCGATGAGAAAATCGATATCGTAGTTGATAAGTCCAACCAAAATCTGACAACATTGTTAGAAATATTGGATGGAAAAGTAGAAGGAAATCAGAAAGATATTATAGCTTTGTTGGATTCCAGATTAGATAAATTAGAATATAAGTTCAGAGCAGATGTTACATCTGGTACTGAAGTTCTGAAAGTTATAGAAGCAAGTAAGAAATCAAATGAAAGACTTGATGAGTTCATTAGAACTTTTCAGGCACAATAAATAAGTAAAAGAACGATAGTTTAAAGTATTATGAAAAAGAATGGTAGATATAAAGAGAAGCTGGATTGGGATGATATGACCCAAGGAGAAGCTTCCCATCATATTGGAAAGAAAATGACACAAAAGGTAGAGAAATCTAAAAAAGATTTTAAAAGAAAACCTAAACATCGATACGGCGAAAGCGATGAGTTTGGTTATTATCCTGATAGGGATTGGTAAATATAAATAACTATGGGATGGAATCACAGAGTAATGAAACACAAAGATGGAGAAGATGATTTTTTCACAATCCATGAAGTGTATTATGATAAAGAGGGGAAGGTAGATGGATATACTACTAAAGGAAGTTCAGCAGGTGGTAATTCATTACAAGAACTTAGAGAAGATTTAGAACGTATGTTAAAATCTTTGGATAAAGAAGTATTAATATATGAATCAGAAAACTAAATTATCTGTCACAGGCGATGAAATGATACTACGCAGATAATGAAGAATTAGAGAGATTAGTGAAGCTGAGATTATATAGATAAAGGTAAAGGTTAACCTCTATATATCAGTAACCTCGAAAGACCCGAAGTCTCTCTTTTATTAAACAATTAAGTACTTCGGTATTTAATTGGAAACTAAATGGCGTTGAGTTGACACCTCTGCAGGGGTTACAACTAAGAATCGACCTTTATAGCGTGTGACCACAATCACCCTCTAGCACATTTAGTTTCAAAATGGCCCCTTCGTCTATCGGTTAGGACGTTAGGTTTTCATCCTAGAAAGAGCAGTTCGATTCTGCTAGGGGCTACTAGATAAGGTTTGAACCTTATACTTAATAATAATAAAAAAAAAATAACATGAACAAATTAAAAAATAAGTTTGGTAAATACTTTGAATTCAAAAATACTACAAATGGAACAGATTACTTCCTAAGAGGATTAGCAACAATATTATTCCTTATTCCAATCGGAATATTCGTAGGAATTGGATTAGCAATATTAAATTCACAACCTGCAATAGCTGCTATATTAATAGCTTTGGCTGTTGTATTTCTTATTCCAATGATTGTATTTTCATTAGCAACAACTTACAAAAGAATCAATGCATTCTTTCCTAATCAAGCTACGTTGTTAGTAACATTAACATTTATATACTCTTTTATATTAGAAGGATTTAATCCTAATAATGGAATGGCTCAGTTAAATGAATCAGCTGGAACATTACCTAATGGAGATTATATTACTTATTTAGTACTAACTTTACCATATTTGGCTTGGAGTTTATATTTACTATTTGGTAATTCAAAAGTTAAAAAACATATAGGATAATACAAAAATAATTCACTTTTTATTAGGTTTTCTCATTTATTTTTCGTAAGTTAGTCCTGTTAATGATTGAGAGTTTAAACCTATAAAAATAAGAAATGATAAAACAAAAACCACAAAGTAACGGAATTGAAATCGATTTGACTGGACCCCAAGGAAACGCATTTTTCCTATTAGGAACAGCTTCTAAATTATGTAGACAACTTAAAATAGATGTAACACCAATTTTAACTGATATGCAGTCTGGTGATTATGAAAATTTAGTTAAAGTATTTGATACAAACTTTGGAGATTTCGTAACTTTATATAGATAAAATAAAATGGGAAGAACAAAAACTTTATTAGATGGATTGCATCTAACCGATACTGAACTTCAGCAGGAACTATATCTCAGAAACGATTATGATTATCAATACGAATCGTATAGAAGTTCCAAAGAATATGCGGATATAGTAAATGATGAGATACAAAGCTTAGTTAAAAGTTATAGTAATTTTGATATACACAATGCTTTAGAGTATGCATCCAAATCGATAAATGTTGAACCCGAAGAGTTAGGTAAGGAAGTTTATAATAAACTCTTTTCTGAAAAAGTAATAGAATATTTAAAAATAAATAATGACTAAAAAACAAAGAAGAACAGAGATAATAAATAATCTTACACAAACGATAGAGACTGAAACTGCTAAACCGCTTCACAATAAGGAGTTGATAGCTAAGTTAGCTAAAAGATTGGAATCTATTAAAGATGGAACTTTTGTGAGTAAGATGAGAAAGAGAAGAGTGTAGATGAGAAAACTTATATATGGGTTAGCATTATTTACAATAGCTCAAATAATAATTTGGATTCAAACCAATGGACAATTTGTTTGGCCTTGGTTTAAACGGAATCCAATATTAATATCTCTTTTTGGTGGTACATTTATATCATATACTTTTATAGTAGGAACTGCATTAGTTGCTGAATACTTTGAGGGTAAACTATGGCCTGGTAGATTCATTGGACAAGCGAGTGGTATAATAGTATTTGCTTTTATGACTTGGGTATTTCTGAATGAAGGGATTAATACCAAAACTACAATATCATTAATACTTGCAACAATGTTGTTTGGAATACAAATATTTTGGAAATGAAGGAATTAGATTTACATGGATTAACACATACCGAAGCAGTAGAGAATGCTGAAGATTTTATATTGATGGAATCACACAATGAATTATTCGAATGTAGATTGATTACTGGTAATTCTATGAAGATGCAAGTTAAGATAATTGATATGTTAAAAGAACATAATTTCAAATGGTATATACCAACTTGGAATACTGGCGAAATAATTGTTTCGGAATAATTTGGATAATTGAAATATTATTCGTATATTAGTTAAAATATAAAGTTTATGTTAGTACATGGAAATAAAAAGATAGTGGGATTTACGGCTGGGAATTTTGATATTCTACATCCTGGTTATATTTACACATTTCAAACTGCTAAGAAGCATTGTGATTTTCTAATGGTGTTTCTACAAAATGACCCATCATTAGATAGAGAAAATAAGTACACACCAGTTGTACCTAGAGCTGAAAGATATAATGCATTAATGGAGATGGAATCAGTTGATGCCGTTTATGCGTATCAAAGTGAAGAAGAACTTCTAAACCTAATAGATTTCTTCAAACCTGATGTTAGAATATTGGGTGAAGATTATATTGGTAAGCGATTTACTGGTGATAATTTACCACCAAAAATTATATACACATCAAGAGCACATGGTTGGAGTACAACGAAGTTAAAAAACGATGTTACTATTCAAACTCTAAAAAACAATCCTAATTTGTTATTATCTCATCCTGATATATTGGAAAGTATTAAGAATTTAAAATACGATGGAGATGAGTAAAGAAAAGCTACCACAAGTTTATGAAAAGAATAAAAAGGTATTTACTATACCAGAATCTTT
>Ga0209713_10001648_pt1 | contig 13545 bp, 7 predicted proteins | sample ArcOceMetagenome_3_FD_187444 | JGI IMG/M metagenome (GOLD analysis project Ga0209713, IMG submission 187444) | Marine eukaryotic phytoplankton communities from Arctic Ocean - Arctic Ocean- Svalbard ARC20M Metagenome (SPAdes) (version 2) | ecosystem: Environmental > Aquatic > Marine > Oceanic...
TAGGTGGTTTGCGGGGATTGGCCAGCCAATCACCCATATATAATCTTTCTTCCGAAACAACTTGTTGATGTCAACTTTCTCTTTAAAATGTACGTTGCAAACTAGCGCCTCCTTGGTCACCCACGGTACGCTTCAACAGACCAGCTCAACCCCATTCTTCTTTGCTGCTGGTGGCGACTGAAGGCAACAAAATCATGATGTTCTAAAAAACAGGTAACTAAGGTGTAGCGTAATAGTGTAGCCCTGTATCAGGCCTCTGCATGTTATTTACAGATAGTTTCCCCTGCACATGTACATGTATGCTAGTATGCGTGATACCCTCATCTTATTTACGGCCCTCCCCCAAGTGACTTTAGCGGCATGTACAGTTAGTACCGGGCATTTAGAAAACAGGGATGCGCCTCGCGTGCCAGCGTTTCTTAGGATTAGCAAAGGCACCAAAACACGAGACCGAATCGGAACAGCGAGCCGAGTCATTGTGCGAAACTGACTGAGAGGTCAGGGGCTGTGTACGAGCCGGCCGGTCAGCACCCGTCGTGCTGAGCTTCCGGTCTCGCCCAGCCGTGCTTCGCGCGCAGATTCGTGCCCAGCGTCCCCGCGTCACGCGCTCGTGCGTGGCGTCGGCCGTTGTGCTGCAAAGAGGAGGGGTCAATACAAAGGCACCAAAGCGTTAAGTAACCCGCGTCAAACACAACCTCTGAAAGACATAGACTGAAACCGTACTTTACTTTACCCCCGTTTCCACATAGGCGTAGCACGTACAAGTCACCTCCCCTACCGCCGGGCCCGCGCGCTCGCGGGGCGGCCGCCTGCGGTCGCGCCCCGCGGCGACGGCCGCGGGCTCCCCGCCGCCGCCGCCGCCGTCACCGCGCCCTCCATCCGCGCGAAGGCGAGATCGGCCGCGCGTCGCGCCACCCAGACCTCGCGCCGATCGGCCCTCTGCGACGGCGACGAGGCAGCCGACGCGCCCGCCGTCGCCGGGCGCGGCCGCGCGGAGGCCGTCGAGGAGGAGGCGGGCTTGGCACCGACAGACTTGGCAGCGGGCGGCGTCGGCCGGAGCGCAAACTGCCACGGCGGTGTCGGCGCGGCGGTGGTGGCGAGGGCGGCGGTGCCGCGCGGCGCAAATGGGTCGCCGCCACCGCCGGCGCCGGCGCCGGCGCCGCCTCCCTCCTCCTCGGCGGCGGCGGCGGCGCGCGCCTTGCGCTCGGCGATGAGCAGCGCGACGAGCCGCGCCTCGTCGTCGGCCATCCGCGCGCGGTAGCTCTCGCCCCCCAGCGTGAGCTCGTCGCCGTCGCCGTTCGCCTCGAGCCGCGCCGTCAGCACGAGCACCTCCGACGTCGAGGCGTCGAGCCGCGCGCGCGCGTGGCGCCGCCGCCGCTCCTCCTTGCTCAGCGTCGAGCCGGGCGCGCGCGAGAGCAGCCGCTCAGGCACCGCCGCGCGTGCCTCGCACTGCGCGAGCGAGAGCAGCCGCGCCTCGCGCCGCAGCAGCGCGTCGCAGCTCGCCGCCCACAGCCGCAGCGCCTCGTACAGCGGCGACGCGAGCCCGAGCCCGAGGCCGAGCCCGCCGCCGCCGCCGCCGCCGCCGCCGCCGCCGCCGCCGCCCAGCGGCTCGCCGCTCTCGGCCGCCATCGCGAGCGAGCCCAGGTTGGCCTGCGCGTCGCGCCGCCGCAGCTGCCGCAGCATCCGAAGCTGCTCGTCGACGCCGACGCCCAGCGCGTCCCAGATCACCGCCAGGCGCGCCGCCGCGTCGCCCAGCGACGCCACCAGCGCCGCCACCTCCTCTCGCACCGCCGCCGGCGCGCGTGCCGCGGCGCACGCCTGCGCCTCGGCCCGCGCCTCGTCCATGGAGGCCGTCAACGTGGCGCGGCCGCGGCTGCCCCCCGACGGCGGCCGCGCCGAGGCGGGGCGGCTCGGCAGCCGCGTGCCGCCCGGCGTCGTGGGGCGCGGCAGGTTGACGAGGAGCGACGCGCGCCCGCCGCCGCCGCCGCCACCGCCGCCGCCACCGCCGCCGCCGCCGCCGCCGCTCGGCGGCCGCTGCCGCGCGCTCTGCGGCCGCGACGACGCGCCGGCGGCGCTGGTGGCGGCGGCGGCGGCGGCGCAGCCGCGCAGCAGCCGCAGCTCGGCGTCGAGCAGCACGTGGCCGCCGTGCAGCCGCTCCCGCCACGCCGACGCGCCGCCGCCGCCGCCGAGCAGCCACGCCGCGTCCGACGCCGCCGCCGCCGCCGCCGCGTCCGCCGCCGCCTGCTGCCGCCGCTGCTGCTGATACTGCTGCAGCAGCAGCAGCTGCTGCTGCGACGCCGCGGGCGCGTGGGCGGGCGCGGGCGTGGCGACGCCGGCAGGAGCGGCAGCCGCGTCGGTCGCCAGCTCGGCTTCGGAGAGGAGCGCCGCCTCGTCAAAGTCGCCGAGATCGCCGAGATCACCGAGATCGCCCTCGCCGCCTTCTTCGCCACCCTCGCCGCCCTCGCCGCCCTCGCCGCCCTCGCCGCCCTCGCCGCCCTCGCTGAGCCGCGGCCGATTCGGCGCCGCCCTCAGCGCCCTCATCGCTGCCACGTGGCGCTGCACGTCGGCGACGCCGTCGGCCAGCGCGCGCACCGACCGCGCCGCCGGCGAGTTGCCCAGCTGCGTGCGCGCCGCCGCCCCTGGCAGGACGTCGTCCGACCGCCGGTCGCTCCCTTGGTAGAGGGGGTGCCGCCCGGCAGAGGCGCGCCGCCCAAACCGCGCGAGGCTGCCGCCGAGTGCGCCGACGCCGCCGACGCTCGCACCCACCCCGCCCTCAAACGGAGCGTCGAGCGCCGCATCGTCGTAGTCGTCCTCCTCGTCCTCGTCCTCGTCCTCGTCCTCGTCCTCGTCCTCGTCCTCGTCCTCCTCCCCCGCCGCCGCCGCCGCCGCCGCCGCCGCCGTCTGCCGCCGCGCCACCATCGCTCCCTCCTCCCACAGACCCGCCTCCTCGGCCGCAGCCGCCGCTTCGGCCGCCGCCTCGTCGAACGCGGCCTCGTCGGTCGCCTCCACCTCCGCGTCCGCCTCCTCGAGCCGCCGCACCGCCGCACCCTCCAGCTCCGCGATTCCAGCAACGACCGCGGCCGGCGCCGACGCCGCCGCGGCAGGAGCGGCCGCGTCGTCGGGCGCGTCGCCGCCGTCGCCACCGTCGGCCGTGTCGGACGGCGCGGGCGGCGCGGCTGACGCCTCGGCCGGTGCGGTGGACGGCGCGTCGGCGTCCTCGGCCGCCCTCGCCTCCTCGGCCGCCCTCGCCTCCTCGGCCACCCTGACCATCTTTGCCCTCGGGCGTGCCTTCTTCGCCACCTCGCGCCGTTTGGCGCCCTCGCCGCTCGCGTCGCCCTCCTCCTCGGCCTCCTCCTCGGCCTCCTCCTCGGCCTCCTCCTCGGCCTCCTCCTCGCTGGCCTCGTCCTCCGACTCGCCGGGCTCGTCGCGCGGCAGCGTGCCCAGCGCGGCCCACGCCTGCTGCTGCTTGTTGCTCGGCTTCGGCGCGTCGAAGAGCCCCGACGGCGGCGGCGGCGGCCGGGCCGCCTGCTGCAGCTTGAGCGTCGTCTCGATGACCAGCGCGCGCAGCGCCGCCGTGTGCTGCGTCATGACGCCCTCGTCTATCGGCAGCGGCACCGGCTTGGGCCGCACGGGCAGGCACGGCAGCGGCGGCGCCTCCTGCCACGACGGCGCCATCATCATCGCCGGCGGTGCGAGCCGCATGCTGATCAGCTTCTCCAGGCGGAAGTCGAGCCGCGGGAAGAACTGGAGGTCCTCCTCCTCCTCGGCCTCGGCCTCGGCCTCCTCCTCCGCCGTGGTGAGGCTGATCGCAGGTGGACGCGCCGCCACCGGCGCGACTCGCGGCGTCTGCCGTCGCCGCGACCCGCCGTCGGCGGCGCTCGGCGGCGCGCACGCGACGGGGGCTGGCGCGGTGGCTGGCCGCGGCGCCGTGCGGGCGGCGAAGAGGGCGCCGCCGCCCGTCGCGTCTCCGCTCGGCCGGTGCGGCGGCTCTTCGGCGGCGCGGCTCATGGCGGGCGGGATGGGCGCGCCCACCACATGCGGAGCCTCGGACTCGACACGCGCCATCGCTGCCGCCATCAGCTCGGCGGCCGACGGCTTGGGCGGCCGCGGCTGGCGCTTTGGACGACGGCGCGGCGCGGGCTCGTCGGGCGGCTCGGGCTCGACCGGTGCCTCGGTGGCAGGCGGCTCGGCCGCCGCCGGCGCGACGGCGGCACCTTCACCTCCTTCCGACCGCACCGACGTGAGGGGCGACGAGGCGGCGAGGCGGGCCGCGGCCGCAGCGGCCGCCGCCTCGCGCGCGGCGCGAGCCTCGGCCTGCGACGTCATGTGAGCGTCGAGCCTCGAGCCGAGCCTGACGCCGGAACGAGCCTCGGCCGTCGGTGAGGAGCGGCCGCTCCGGACGGTCGAAGGCGCCACAGCGCGTCGAGGGCTCCGCGGCGTGCGTGGGCTCTTCTCGAGGCTCTCGCGCTGCTCCTTGCGTCTTCGCAGCTCGACGCCCAGCAGCGACTCCGCCCGCACGCGCTTGCCCCGCTCGGAGAGGACGCCCGCCTCGTCCATGTCCTGCAGCGTTCTCTGCAGAAACTTGGTGAGCCGGAGCACGTCGTCGCTCGGCGCCGCTGCCGCCAGCGCCTTCCGGCCGGGCGACCTGGTCCGGGTCGGCGTCTCGGCGGCCTGCTGCTGCGCAGCGAGCCGCCGCGGCGGCCGCGTCGGGCGGTGGAGCAGCATAGCGATGTCGGCCTGGGAGGGGCCGTCGAGCATCGGTTGGGCGGGCTCCGCACTGTCAACCGATATTGAATGAACAGAAAAACGAAATTACTGACTCGTGCATAGGAATTTGTACAGTTGTAAGAGAATTCCTATCACACGCGAAGCAACGACAATTGATCTACTGTCATATTGTTCGTCGCGTAGCGGTGGTATTGTGGGGGAGCTTCAGGCCTAAACTGTTGTGACAAGTGAATGCGGTAAGCCTGTAACATGTAAGCCCCCGTAGCAAGGGGGGGATCGACGCTAAGTGTAAGTGTTTGAACCTCCCACGCACCTTTCTAGATTGCGAAAGCCTCTTCATCGTCGTGGCATCATCGTGGTGCGTTCCAAGCCCCGTCGGCCTTGTGCGCACCCACCATAACACCAGTTCTGACCCCCATTAGTGCGCTCTCCGTCGCGCAGCACCATGCTCAACGAGCCGCTCCTGGACGGCGCTGGCGAGGACAAGTACCAGTGGGTGCGCCTCTTCGCCACTGTCCTGGCGGTCGCGCTCGGCTCGTCGCTGCAGTTCGGCTACGCGACCGGCTCGCTCAACAACCTTGAGCAGATCGTGCCCAAGACGCTGGCGGAGGCGGGCAATCCGATCGTCACGTGGCAGTGGGCGCTGATCAACTCGTTCTTCTCTGTCGGCGGCATCATCGGCTCCTACGGCGTCGTCGTGCCGCTCGCCTACTTTGGCCGCAGGCAGACGCTGATCTACGCCAACTTCTTCGTCTTCCTCTCCTCCATCCTCATGTACTACGGCACCGTCTGGTGGGTGCTGCTGCTCGGCCGCGTCTCGATCGGCGTGGTGGCCGGCGTCGCCCAGATGGTCGCCGGCGCCTACATGACCGAGATCAGCCCGATCGGCGTGCGCGGCTCGGTCGGCGTGTGCTCGCAGGTGGGGATCGTGCTGGGCATCGCGCTCGCCTCGTTCCTCACGGCGCCCTCGTTCGCCATCTTCGGCACCCTCGGCCACTGGCGGTACCACTTCCTGGTGCCGTGCGGCTTCTCGATCTTCCAGATGATCGTGCTGCCGTTCTGCCCGCGCTCGCCCGCCTTCCTGATCAAGACGCAGGGCGAGGAGGCGACGTGGAAGACGCTGACGAAGCTCCACCGCGAGCTCTCCGCCGCGCAGCACATGAACGCGCTCAAGAGCGAGCTCAAGGAGGGCGGCAAGGCGAGCGGCGAGGACATGTCGGTCTACGACCTCCTGATGGCCAAGAACCTGCGCAAGCAGCTGCTCGTCGGCATCGTCATCAAGGTGGGCGTGCAGTTCTCGGGCATCGACGCGATCTTCTACTACTCGACGCTCATGTTCCGCCACGCCAACGTCGCCGACCCGCAGATGGCGACCTTCCTGCTGTCGCTCGTCAACGTCGCGATGACCTTCATCGCGCTCGGCATCATGGAGAAGGCCGGCCGCCGCCCGCTGCTCATGTGCACGTGGGTGGGCATGTGCACCGGCTTCGGCACCATCTTCGTCGCGAGCACGCTCGGCGAGGTCTTCGGCTTCATGCCGGCGCTCATGTCCAACGTGCAGGTCGTGGCGATGGTCCTCACGATCGTCTCGTTCGCCGTCGGCGTCGGCAACGTCGAGGGCTTCCTCATCTCGGAGATCATGCCCGTCTACGCCAAGGACACGCTCTCGTCCATCGGCCAGCCGCTCAACTGGATCGCCAACCTCATCGTCTCGACCGGCTTCCCGCTCGTCTTCGCGGCGCTCGGCCGCAACACCTACCTGATCTTCGTCGGCCTCACCCTCTTCTTCGGCTGGTTCACCTTCACCAAGGTGCCCGAGACCAAGGGCAAGACCATCGCGCAGGTCACCAAGGAATTCGAGCAGTACTAATCGGCGCCGCCCAAGGCGGCCCCGTCGATGCCAACGTCGCCAGCATCCGCTGCGCGACCGACGAAGGTCGATCGAGAGGAGAGTCGCGTCTCTCTCTCTCTCTCGAGACACTCCGGAATCTCCGCGCAACCACCGCCCGCAGCATAGCACGCCACGCTGGACCCAGGCCAGTAGAAGTTATTTGCGTGGAATTCGCATGTTTGTTTCAAACGAAGAACCCGGGAAACCCTTGGCCCAGGTGTGAACGGTCTCGACAGGCGAACACACGAATTTTGTTTTGAGCGCCCCGCGAGCCAGAGCGGACCTCAGAGCTCATCTCGCACCGTCGCGGCGCCGCCAGAGCCCGGCGTCGCCGCCATCGAGCCCGCGACGCACTGCTCGGGCCGCAGCCGCGCCTGGGTGCGATACAGCTCCCGCTTGTTGGCGCCGTCGTTGTCGTACGGGAAAGAATGGTGGAGCGTCTGCGTGTTGTCCCAGACGATGACGTCGCCCGCGTCCCACGAGTGGAAGTACGTGAAGGCGGGCGAGGTGGCGTGCATCAGCAGCATCGTCAGCAGCGCCTTGCCCGCCTCGGGCGTCTCGAGGCCGTGCACCTCCATGTGCGGCGAGCCCACGTACAGCAGCGGCCCGCCGTCGAGGCAGTGCGCGTCGAGGATCGCGTGCGTCGCGTTCGGAAAGGCCGCGAGGTCCTCCTCGGTGCCCTTGGCGAAGTCGGCGATGTTGCGCACCGACGCCCGGATCGACGCGTTCGCCGCACGCTCCACGAGCGGCGCCGAGAGCGTGGCCCGTGCTGCGCGCAGGTCGGCAAACCCCGTCTCGCCACCCGACGGCGGAGTCGCCTGCGCGTGCAGAATCGAGAGGATGTGGTGGCGCGGCGCCGTCCAAAACTGGCCGTCCTGGTGCCAGTAGGCGCCGAATCGTGAGGTCGGTCCCTTCCACGTGCCGTTGGCCCAGAAGTTTGTGACCCGCTGGATGGCCGGGTGGTAGGGCTCGGGGTCCTGCCCCTCGAAGCTCTTGGGCAGCACGATCGTCTCGCCAAGCGCCGACGTCAGGCTCACCTGGTCCGCCCGAGTCAGGTTCTGGCCCTTGAGGACCACGACCCCGTACGCGCGCACGGCGTCGGAGAGGAGCGCCGCGCCAGTCTCGTTGATCTCGCGCAGGTTGCCAACGTCCAAGATGGCGCCGAGACGTGAGGCTCCGCCGCACAGATCGCAGGTGTCCCAGCCGCGCCGGTGCATGGGGAGCGCAGCTTGCGATGGCTTGGCTCCGAACCAGTCCATCGCGGAGGTGAGCATCGATGAGGTGAGCATCAGCGACGAGAGAATAGTTGTGGAGGTAGGTGGCCTGATCCACGGCGGCCCCGATGCCAGCTGCACAGGCCAACACAGCGCGATGGTAGACAAGCGGCTAGTCGCGGCGGCCGCCGGCGTGGGCGTGGCGGCGCTGCTCGCGCGCTGGGCGACGCGGCTATCGGAGACGGACGGCGTCGTGTGCTCGCCGCTGCGTGCTTGGCTGTTGAAGCGTCGGATGCGCCGCTGGGACAAGCTGATCATCATCGCTGACTTCGACCGAACGGTGACCACCTCCTTCTTGGCACCGGGCATCCCGGGCGCCTCGAGCCACGGCATCCTCGAGGCGTGCAAGTCGCTCACGCCCGAGTACCGTGACAAGGCGCAGGCCCTCTTCGACAAGTACTACCCGATCGAGTGCTCGCCGACGCTCACGATAGAGCAGAAGCTGCCAATCATGCAGGAGTGGTACAAAAATTCGCACGCATTGCTGATCCAGGAGGACATCACAGAGCAGGTCATTCGCGAGGCCGTCAAGGAGGCGTCGGTGAGGATACGGCCCGGCTTCCGTGAGCTCATGCAGCAGGCAAAGGAGGCCGGCATCCCGCTCGTCGTCTTCTCTGCCGGTCTCGGCAACGTGGTGCAGGAGGTGCTGCGGCAGCGGCTCGAGGGCGGCGACGAACTGCCCGTCGTGTCCAACTGGCTGCACTTTGGTGCCAACGGCAAGGTGTGCGGCTTTGCCGTGCCGCTGACGCACATGTTCAACAAGGACGGCGAGCGTATCATCGAGCAGCTGGGCGAAAAGTGGGAGAAGCTCGCTCAGGGCCGCGACTGCGCGCTGCTGCTCGGCGACGGGCTGGGCGACGCGACGATGGCCAACGGCCTCGGCCTGAGCAGCGTCGCGCGCGTGGGCTTCCTCAACGAGGTCTCGTCCGCCGAGCAGAGCAAGCGGCTGCACAAGTACGCAAAGGCCTTCGATGCGGTCATCCTCGCCGACGGACCGATGGATTGGATTATGCGGGTCATGTTCGCCGCGCCGTGAGTGCAGCCCATTGTGGGAGAAGCGTGCGAAGGTCGTGTAGTGTCTGGCGTGTGATCGTGCATTTTTGCAGTGAAAGTGTCTATCCACACTCATGTCACCTACCCGGCGGTCTGAAGACAAGCGCCACCAGCCACTCGGCGGGGGAGAGCTGAGGCATCCCGCTATCCAACAGCATCTCGGAGTCCGACAGCGGGTCCAACGGTGGTAAGCCGTTTGGCGATCCATCGAGGAACTGACCGGTGGATAGCACGCCACCAACAGCACCCAACAGCAGCGCCGCTGCGAATGCGAGCAGGCTCAGCTTGACTGGTTCCAGCGGCGGCGCGACGCGCTCGAACGTCTGCTGCTCCTCAGCCGGAAGCGCGGCGTAAGCCTCTTGGCAGATGCTGTACTCGCCGATCGGCGTGTACCCAGCGTCCAGCGCCGCCTGGCGATCTGCCGGCGTCGACGGACGCGAATAGCGATAGCCCACGATCAGCTGGCGGTTGACGGCACACACGATGCCAGGGTGGAAGGCGCCGGGCGGTGGCTCCGGCACCGGAGCCAGGTCTTCGGGAGCTTGCATGCGTGGCGCCGCAGAGAACGTGCGCGGTAGGCTGACAGCGCGCCACGCCGACGAGCTGCAGATGATCGGCAGCATCATTCGGTTGGGTTGCTAATGTTACAAGTTACGTGGCATGCAAGACTTGTGCATAACTCTTGTTTAAACACCCAATCACGGGGAGAGCTCTGCTTAAACAGCTAATAGCGCCTACTTCTCGAGCTTCGCCATCTCCCTGTCCACGTCGACGCCGCAGACGCCGACGAGCGCGAGGGCGGCCTGCGGGTCGGAGCAGGCGAGGCACTTGCGCAGCAGCTTGGGCTTCTCGGTCTGGATCTCCTGGCCGAAGCCGACGAGCAGCAGGTTGACGTCGCCCCAGATGTCGCGCGGCATCCACGCCTCGATCGCCTCGCGCGTCTTCTCGGGCGTCTTGGTGGGCGCGCCGCCCGTCCATGCGAGCTGGTTGGAGATGCGGTGGACGTGCGTGTCGACCGAGATGCCCTCGACCTTGCCGAAGGCGACGCGCATCACGATCAGCGCCATCTTGGGCCCCACGCCCGGCAGCGCCATCAGCCCCTCCATCGTCGTCGGGATGGCGCCGCCGTGATCGCGCTGGATGATCGCGCTCGCCTCCTTGATGAACCTCACCTTGTTGTTGTGGAAGCCGACCGCGTGGATCAGCTCGTCCAGCGTCTCGTCTGACGTCGCAAGAATGTTCTCGACGCTCAGGCCGTGCGCACGCAGTTTCACCATCGTCGCCGCATTCACGGTGTCCTTGGTCTGCGAGGAGAGCATCAGCGACACCAGCGTTTGGTAGTCGCGATCCACCACGCTCATGCCGCTGCCGGAACCGTCGGCGATCGCCTCCGAGCCCATCGTGTCGACCACCGCCGTCCGATCCGCGCGCAGCTCGGTGATGAGATCGTACGTCGCCCGCCAACCCTCTGGAGGCTCGAGCTCGAGCGGCTCACCCTTCCGGCGGCGCGGCGCTGGCGACGTCGTGGTGGTGGCGCTGGAGACGTCGACGGCTCCCTTCTTCCTCTTCGGTGGCGGCGTCTTGGTGACGGCGCGGCGTGCCGACTCCAACCGCGCCACCAGCTCAGCCTTCTTGCCTGACGTGGGCTCTCCGAGGACCATGAGGGCCTCCCGCAGCTCCGCAACCTTCATCTTAGCCGTCTCGTCCGAAGCGCTGGACATGATTGCGGCGCGGCCACGCGAGAGCGGCGCGACCGTGAGCGAGGTGAGCGATAGGAGGCTTATGGGCGAGGCGGCGAGACGGATCAGGCTCCGCGTCACGCTGCGCATCCACCGAGTCGCGGAGAAGTTTCGCTATGTTTGTGGCAAACGCGTCGCCTCAATAGCCTCAATAGCCTCAATAGCGTGTCAGCTTTGTTTTGGCGGCCTCATCCCATTCGAACACGTCGGTCCACTTGCAAATAAAATTAGCCACGCAAGAACAGCATGGCGGAGCGGCGAGCCCACACGACAGCGCCGGCAAAGAGACCATCAAAATGAGAGCGCGTGTGGCGCCGCTCTCTCTCGGCGCGCCAGCCGCTCGGCAGACGAATAGACACACAAAGGACGCTGTTCTGAGGGATGCTCGTCGCGGCCTCATCATGCGGGCGGCACGAGGTCGGGCAGGTCGCCCTGCCCGAGACGGACCTTGTTGATGCGCACGGTGCCGAGGAGGTGCTCGGGCAGAAACTCGGTCTCCTGCGCCTCGAGCACGAAGCCCATGTCCATCACGAGGCCCTTGGCGACGCTCTGCACGAGGCCCCACAGGCTGACGGCGGCCGACGACGAGTTGATGTCGATGTCGATCTCGAGGTACGTCTCGCCGCGGTAGTAGCGCATCTCCTTGATCGCCTTGGCGAGGATGGCGGGCTTGCTGCCGGCGGCCTTCTTCATCAGAAAGTTGCCCTGCTCGACGTGCGGGATGAACTTGAGCCGCTCCCTGCGGAACTGGTCCGACTCGCCCGCGAAAAACTTGAGCCACAGCGGGTAGAACTTGGGGTCGGCGCGCGCCTCGGCCGTCAGCCCGTACCACATCATCAGCGAGATGGCGCCGGGCCTCCCGGGCAGCATGAAGTTGATGAGCAGGATGTCGTCGCCATGCCGCTCGCTCAGCGCGCGCAGCCGCGCCGCGCCGTTGCCCGCGCAGGCGTGCTCGATGTTCTGGTGGTTGTGCACGAGGTCGGAGCCGAGCAGCGTCAGCGCCGTGCGTGTCGGCGTCACCTTGACCTTGTCGACGAGGTAGTTTGGGCCGCGCACCTTGAAGACGCTCGGCGGCACCTCGGAGCAGAGGTGGCTCGTCACGCCCGGAGGGTCGAGCAGGAGCGTGAACGTCGGCGGCGACGACCCGCCCCCCGGCAGCTGCGGCACATTCGGCAGCGGCGGCGGCGGTGGCGGCGGTGGGGGCGGCTCGGGCTCCGGCTCCGGCTCCGGCTCCGGCTCCGGCTCGGGCTCGGGCTCGGGCTCCGGCTCGGGCTCTGCCGCCGGGGCGGGTGCGGCGCTCGGAGCGTAGTTGTCCTCGTAGTCTGTGGCCTTCTCCTTCGGCGGCGCCGAGGGCTCCGCGGGCGCCGGCTCGGCTGCCGGCGGTGGCGGCGGTGGCGGCAGCTCGTCAGGCGTGGCGATGGAGGCGGCGGAGGCGGCAGGAACAGGTGCAAACGAGACGGCGGGCGCGCTGCCAGGGGAGGTGGGGGGCGACTCGGCGACAGTTTGCAGCGCCGCCTCAACGCTCGCGCTCGGCACAACGGGAGATTTGCTGCCCGAGCGCGAGCTCGCGACCGGCTGCGCGGGGAGCAGCTTGCACGCGCGCTGCTCCGCCTCGCTCGCCGCCGCCGCAACCGCCGCGTCCGTGACCGTGTCGTCCGAGTCGGCGGCGCCGTTGAGCGTCGGCCGCGGGGCAGCCGCCGCGGGAGGCGCCGTTGAGCCCGTGGCATCCATCTGCGCATGCACCTCGACGCGCTGCGAGGCGCCGCCCCGCGGAAATGACTCGACCCTCTCGACCTCGAGTCGGATCGGCGGCGCGCTCGCGGGCGCCGCCGCTCGCGCGGACGCGGGCACGGGAGCGCCCTCGGGGGCGGCGGCGACTGGGCCGCTAGCCAGCCGGGGTTCTAGAGTTTCCAGCGGCCGGATTGGCGACGGCGAGGGCGCGGTCGCCGGCCTCCACACGCCATCCTTCATGAAGGACGCCACCGCGTCGCCGTTTGGCTGCTCGTAGGCGAGTCGGGCGGGCATGACCGGCTGCAGGTGTGCGGGCGCGTCGAGCTCCGCCATCGGCGGCAGGATCCGGAGGCAGAGCTCGCGATGCTGCTCCAGGCAGCGGAGGTAGTCGGCCAGCAGGGGCAGGCGCCGCCGACTGCTTCGCCCCACCCGAGAGAGGTTGCGCACGATTGCCTGCACGAGCACGGCGTAAGTGTAGAAGGCCTGCTCCAGCAGCGCGGTCTGGAAGGCATGTGCTCTTGTCTCCTCCTCACGCGCGACGAGCTGGCGCATCTGACTGGTCCGCGCCGGTGAGAGCGAAAACGACCACGTGCGCTGCACGCCACCCTCTGCGCCATTAGACCTCCTGTCTGTTGTCGCAGCCCTGGCACTCTCGCGCACAGTCGCGTCGTACTGAAGACAAGCCAACACACCGGGGTCGCTCGCCACTATTCGACCTGCAGGACTCGGAACAGCCCCGCTCGGCGACGAGGGACCCGCCTCGCACCTGGGCGACGCAACATCGGGCGCGGCACCGCGCATTGCGGAAGCAGGTGCGAGCGAGACTTGCCACTTCGTGTTATCGTTGCAACTTGCGGTGGCTGTCACCCTCAAAAGCGAAAATGCCGAGGAATGCTGAGTTTTCCTCCGTGCGGCTCTTTGCTCGTTCGATCCTAGGTAGGCTGCCGCCGTTTTAGAAAAGCAGTGCACAGAATTGAGGCAATTGAGGCGACGCGTTTGCCAGCGATTACCCGACGCACGCATCCACACGCTGCTCGAGCGCGTGCTGCCGACGCTGTGCGACTCCAACTCAGCTGCCGACGTGCGCACTGGCCTCGACGAGCTAGCGCGGCTGCTTGGACGCGCATTG
>Ga0209713_10001649_pt1 | contig 13543 bp, 9 predicted proteins | sample ArcOceMetagenome_3_FD_187444 | JGI IMG/M metagenome (GOLD analysis project Ga0209713, IMG submission 187444) | Marine eukaryotic phytoplankton communities from Arctic Ocean - Arctic Ocean- Svalbard ARC20M Metagenome (SPAdes) (version 2) | ecosystem: Environmental > Aquatic > Marine > Oceanic...
TTGCATCGTTGCAATTCATCAGCTGCAACACTTCACCTTCAGCAACAATATTGGTTGCATCAGAGAGAATATTCATGATCTGCATGTTATTTAACTTGGTCATCATTTGAAACGAACGTGTGTATAGGAAATCGCCTACTAAAACGCTGGCGCTATTCCCAAACAAAGCGTTAGCTGTTTCTCGACCACGACGCATATCTGATTCATCTACAACGTCGTCATGCAGTAATGTTGCTGTATGAATGAACTCTATAATCGCAGCAATATCAATATGCTGAGTTCCTTGGTAGGCCAAAGCTTTTGCAGAAAGTACGGTTAACATGGGGCGCATACGTTTGCCACCACCGTTAACAATATAAATACCTAGTTGATTAATTAGAGCGACACCAGATTGTAGTTGATCATAAATAAGATCATTGACCGCTGCCATATCATTGTGTGCTAACGCTTGAATTGCTTTACTATCTACTTTCTTGCTCATGCTACTTTCTTAAGCCAGTTGATTCTGATTAATCAAACTTATACCAATTATTTAGACGGCAAAGTTTACACTAAATTCAAGGTAAAAGTAGCTTTGAAGTTGGTTTGTTTTGATGGAAGGTATAAATTTTAATAAATGCGTAATAAAGTTAATAAATGATCGTTTTACTACTTGCCCTTACAAGCGAGTTCGCGTAGAATTCGCGCCCTATATTTTTAAAATTAGCGTCATATATTATAGTGGCGCAGTACGGAGTAGCTATGTACGCGGTATTCCAAAGCGGTGGTAAACAACATCGTGTAACCGAAGGGCAAACAGTTCGTCTTGAAAAGCTAGAGCTTGAAGTAGGCGCAACAGTAGAATTTGATAATGTTTTAATGATCGCTAATGGCGATAATATCAACGTAGGCGCACCTTACGTTGCTGGTGGTAAAGTTGTTGCTGAGGTTGTTAACCAAGCTCGCGCTGATAAAGTTACCATTGTTAAATTTAAACGTCGTAAGCATTCACGCAAGCAGGCTGGCCATCGTCAATGGTTTACTGAAGTGAAAATTACTGGTATTAACGGCTAATTAGGAGCATTCAACATGGCACATAAGAAAGCTGCAGGTAGTACACGAAATGGTCGCGATTCAGAAGCAAAACGCCTTGGTGTTAAACGCTTTGGTGGTGAATCTGTTTTAGCTGGTAACATTATTGTTCGTCAACGTGGTACACGCTTCCATGCTGGTGACAATATGGGTATTGGTAAAGACCATACTTTATTTGCTTTATCTGATGGTAAAGTACAATTTGAAGTGAAAGGTCCAAAGAGTCGTAAGTTTGTAAGCATTGTTGCTGAATAATACAACTACTTACCCTCTAAAGAGCCTCGCTTCGTAGCGAGGTTTTTTTTTCACTTTTTTTAATTAATTTATACTTAGTAAAGAATAAATTTTAGTCACTAAAAAATAGTTTATACTTGCATTATTTGAATAAGCAACACCACATTAGGGTTATTGAGATTCCATGAAATTTGTTGATGAAGTTGAGATCAGAGTTGAAGCGGGTGATGGCGGCAACGGCTGTGTCAGCTTCCGTAAAGAAAAATTTATTGAATACGGCGGTCCTAATGGCGGTGATGGCGGTGATGGCGGTGATGTATACCTTATTGCGGATGAGGGTTTAAATACCCTCATTGATTATCGTTTTGAACGTTTTCATCGGGCTAAGCGTGGTGAAAATGGTAAAAGCCAAAACTGTACGGGTAAGGGCTCTGATGATCTTGTACTTAAAGTACCTGTTGGTACACGTGCTGTAGATCTAGATACTGGAGAACAAATAGGCGATCTTACTTACAAAGGACAAAAGCTACTGGTTGCCAAAGGTGGTTGGCACGGTCTTGGCAATTTACGTTTTAAAAGTAGCACTAACAGAACCCCTAAACAAAAAACTGATGGTACACCTGGAGAAATCCGTAATCTAAAGCTTGAGCTTCTATTACTTGCTGATGTTGGTCTGTTAGGTTTACCTAATGCAGGAAAATCGACCCTTATACGCAGTGTTTCAGCGGCAAAACCTAAGGTTGCTGATTACCCTTTTACCACACTTACACCTAATCTAGGGGTTGTTCGCTTAGACTCTCAACGGAGCTTTGTGATTGCTGATATTCCAGGTATTATTGAAGGAGCCGCTGACGGTGCTGGTTTAGGAACACAATTTTTAAAACATCTTGAGCGTTGTCGTATTCTCCTACATGTTATTGATATCTTGCCTATTGATGGCTCAGATCCCTTAGAAAATGCTAAAACTATCATCAGTGAGCTAGAGCAGCACAATGAAAAGTTAGCTGGAAAACCTCGCTGGATTGTTTTTAATAAACTTGACTTAGTGCTTGAAGATGAAGCTCTAGTAATAACTGATAGAATTCTCAAAGGCTTGAATTGGCAAGGCGATGTTCATAGTATTTCAGCATTTAATCGAGATGGTACACAAGAGCTTACCCGTAAAGTGATGAGTTTTATTGAAACACTTCCTGTGGAGGCAGAGCCTGAGCCTATCGATGGTAAATCGGTTGAGTTTAAATGGGATACTTACCACGAAGAAACAATAGCAGCACATAGTTTAGACGATGATCTTGATGATGAAGATTGGAACGAAGACGACTATGATGTCGAAGTTGAATATCGCCCGTAAATGCTGATGGTATAAGCAGCTTAACTTTATTAGCCAATGCTGCTTAATTATTATAGTGTTTGATTATTATAAATTTTTGAGAGTTTTATATGACAATTTTGTCAATGATCGTCGCTATGGCTGATAATAATGTTATTGGTAAAGATAACGATATGCCCTGGCACTTACCCGCTGATTTAGCCTATTTTAAAAAAATCACCTTGGGTAAACCTATCATTATGGGGCGTAAAACCTTTGAGTCAATTGGTAGACCTTTACCTGGTAGGAGAAATATTGTTATTTCTCGTGATAAAAGCTATCAAGCGCTAGGTATTGACGTGGTTAATTCCGTTGAGCAAGCTTTAGCATTAGTCGACGGTAGTATTGAAAATGACGCTGTTGATGAAATAATGGTTATTGGTGGCGGTGCTATTTATAGCCATTGTTTAACCAAGGCTGAACGACTTTATGTGACTCATATCGATGCTAATATTGAGGGAGATACTCAGTTTCCTGATTTTTATGATGGAACCTGGTTAAAGGTAAATAGTGAGCGAAGGTTATCTGACGAGAAAAATATCTACCCCTTAGATTTTTGTGTTTATGAGCGTAATGTTAATTAATCTACTTTGATGACTAGCTCGACTATTGTTAAGCGACTTTGTTCTATTTTGTATATAAAAAAAGCTGCTCGATTATTTTCGAAGCAGCTTTTTCTTCAATATAAATACTAAAAAAGACAAGTTACTTTTTATTGTGTAACGTAGTCAAGTATACCCATTGCAGCTTTTCTGCCTTGATCTATCGCCGTAACTACTAAATCAGACCCAAGCACCATATCTCCACCAGCGAAAACATTTTGTTTAGTAGTTTGTAACGCAAAATCTGAACTATCAATTGCAACTACGCGACCACGTGAATCGAGTTCAACACCAGCATCGACCATCCACTTAGGAGGGCTAGGTAAGAAGCCAAAGGCAATAACAACAGCATCAGCGTCCATCACAAACTCACTACCCTCAATAGGCTCAGGATTACGTCTACCGTTGATATCTGGCGTACCTAGTTGAGTTTTAATAAATTTAACACCATTGGCCTTACCATTCTCGTCAATTGAGATATCTAGCGGTTGTAGGTTAAACTCGAAATTAACTCCTTCTTCTTTAGCATTTTGTACTTCACGAGGTGAACCAGGCATATTAGCTTCGTCTCGACGATAGGCACAGGTTACCGTTGTTGCTTGTTGTCGTATTGAAGAGCGAACACAATCCATAGCGGTATCACCACCGCCTAAGACAATGACCCTTTTACCTGAAAAGCTTATGTAAGGTTTAATGTTAGGCGTATTTTCTACGGTAAGTCCCATAATATGCTGAGTATTACCAATTAAAAAGTCTAGCGCGTTATAAACACCCTTAGCTTCTTCATTATTAAAGCCGCCAGTCATATCTTTGTAGGTACCTAATGCTAAAAATACCGCATCATACTCATCGCTAATAGCACTAAAGCTTACATCGTTACCAACATGAGTATTTAAACGAAATTCTATACCCATGCCTTCTAAAATTTCACGACGCGTTTGGATAACTTCTTTTTCTAATTTAAAGGCAGGAATACCAAAAGTAAGTAATCCACCTATTTGTGCATGACGGTCATAAACTACCGCATCAACACCATTACGAGTGAGTACATCAGCACAGGCTATGCCCGCGGGCCCAGCGCCAATAACAGCGACTCGTTTTCCTGTTTTTACTACGTGAGATAAATCAGGTTTCCAGCCTTGCGATATCGCGGTATCTGTTATATGTTTTTCAATATTACCTATAGTTACTGCGCCAAATTCATCGTTCAAAGTACAGGCTGACTCACATAATCTATCCTGTGGACATACCCGTCCACACATTTCAGGTAAACTGTTAGTCTCGTGACAAAGGTCTGCTGCTTCAAAAATACGATCTTCTGTAACTAACTCTAGCCACTGTGGAATATAGTTATGTACAGGACATTTAAATTCACAATACGGATTACCACAGTCTAAACATCGGTCTGCTTGACCTGCACTTTGTTCACTGCCAAGAGGTTGATAAATTTCTACAAAATTAATTTTACGTTCTTCAATAGATTTTTTAGCTGGATCTATACGCTCTACATCCATGAATTGATAAACATTTTTACTCATTATTTTTTCCTCAAACCTTAGCAATTATTGTGCTTGGACACGTAGTTCAGCACTTGAACGACTTCGATGACCTAACAAGGTTTTAACATCGGTAGCCGTAGGCTTAATTAATTTAAATAATGGTGCATAATTATCAAAATCTTGTAGAATTTGTTGAGCACGTAAACTGCCAGTTTCTTCATGGTGCTGACTGATAATTCCACGCAAATGTTCTTGATGTATTATGAGTTCTTCAATTGCTATAATTTCAATAGATTCTTTATTAAGACGTATATCAAGATCGTTTGCTTCATCTAAGATGTATGCGAAACCACCGGTCATACCTGCACCAAAGTTTACACCAATATCACCTAATATAGTGACAATACCACCTGTCATATATTCACACGCATGATCACCTGTCCCCTCAACAACCGCATGACAACCAGAGTTACGCACGGCGAAGCGTTCACCCGCGCGGCCACAAGCAAAAAGTTTACCGCCTGTTGAGCCATATAAGCAAGTATTACCCATAATCATTGTCTTATGACTAGCGTACTCGACACCAACAGGTGGTTTTATGGTTAACTTACCACCAGCCATACCTTTACCAACATAATCATTGGCGTCACCTGTTAGAACCATATGTAAACCACCCGCATTCCATACACCAAAACTTTGGCCTGCGGTACCAGAGAAACGCAATGTTATCGGCGTAGCAGCCATACCTTGGTCACCATGCTGACGGGCTATTTCACCAGATAAGGAAGCTCCTACCGAACGATCTGTATTTTGAATAGCAAAGCGATATTCACCGCCCTTACTATGCGTTATTGCATCACTGGTGCTTGCCAATATTTTTTGATTAAGTTGACCTTTGTCAAAAGCGGTATTATTTTCAGTTTGATGAAGGGCTGTATTTTCTCCAGCAACAACGGGCGCAATAATAGGTGATAAATCAAGTTTACTTTGCTTGGCTGTGAGTCCATCCACTTGAACTAATAAATCGGTTCTACCGATAATAGCAGTGAGGCTTTCAACCCCGAGGCGAGCAAGAATTTCTCGCACATCGCGGGCGATAAACTTAAAGTAATTCATCACTTGTTCAGGTAAGCCTTTAAAGAACTTCTCTCGAAGAACTTCATCTTGTGTTGCAACACCAGTAGCACAGTTGTTCAAGTGGCAAATACGTAAGAATTTACAACCCAATGCAACCATAGGCGCTGTACCAAAACCAAAACTTTCAGCACCTAAAATAGCGGCCTTAACAATATCAACACCGGTTTTTAAACCGCCGTCTACTTGTAAGCGAACTTTATGTCTTAAGCCATTAGTAACTAAAGACTGATGTGCTTCAGCTAAACCTAGCTCCCAAGGGCAGCCAGCATATTTCACTGAGGTAAGTGGGCTGGCAGCGGTACCACCATCGTAACCAGAAATGGTAATAAAGTCGGCATATGCTTTAGCAACACCTGATGCAATAGTACCAACGCCTGGACCTGATACTAATTTTACTGAAATAACTGCTTTTGGGTTAACTTGTTTTAAATCGAATATAAGTTGAGCTAAATCTTCGATTGAATAAATATCATGGTGTGGTGGTGGTGAAATTAGGGTTACACCAGGTACTGAATAGCGAAGTTTTGCAATAAGTGGGGAAACTTTATCACCAGGCAATTGACCTCCTTCTCCTGGTTTTGCGCCTTGCGCTACTTTAATTTGTAATACATCAGCATTAACTAAGTAATGTGGTGTAACACCAAATCGACCCGAGGCAATTTGTTTAATACGTGAGTTTTTAACCGTACCAAAACGACGCTCGTCTTCACCACCTTCACCAGAGTTTGAGTAGCCACCCAACCTATTCATTGCAATGGCTAGTGCTTCATGGGCTTCTGGGCTAAGTGCACCTATTGACATAGCTGCACTATCAAAGCGTTTAAACATTTCACTTTCAGGTTCAACTTGTTCAAGTTTAATCGCTTGACAGTCTTCTTTAAAGGTTAGTAAATCACGAATAGTTGCAATAGGACGTTCATCGACTTCTTTAACAAAAGTACGGTAATCATCATAATTACCATTTTGCACAGCACGCTGTAAGTAGTTAACAACATTAGGGTTAAATGCATGATATTCGCCACCATGAACGTACTTTAATAAACCGCCATGGTTAACTTTTTGATGAGGAAGAAAAGCTTTTCTAGATGAATTGATACCGTCTTGCTGGATATCTGTAAAATTAGCACCTTTAATACGGCTAGGTAAGTCACTAAAACAAAGGGACATAATATCATCGTTTAAGCCAATAACTTCAAATAAGCCAGCACAGCGATAACTGGCAATAGTTGAAATACCCATCTTAGAGAGTATTTTGAGTAAACCCTTGTTGATACCCTCACGGTAATTAACGATAGCGTCGCGAGCAGATAAATCAATTTGTCCTTGCTCAACAAGTTGTTCTATGGTTTCAAAGGCTAGATAAGGATATATCGCAGTAGCACCTAATCCAAGTAGTACGGCAAAATGATGAGAGTCGCGAACTGAGCCGGTTTCGACAATGATATTTGAGTCACATCGAAGTTGTTGGTCTACTAATCTTTTTTGTACTGCACCAACAGCCATTGCTGCAGGGATAATAAGTTTACCGCGTTCAATATGTCTATCAGAGAGGACTAAAATAACAGTACGACTATAACGAACCAGTGATTCCGCTTCATCGCATATACGTTTAACCGCAGTTTCCAAGCCTTCATCATTTGTATAGCTAAGTGAAATGGTATCACAGCGATAATGTTCGGGATCTAAATCACGTAATTGCTTTAAACCGGTATACATCAAAATAGGTGTTGAAAACGACATACGGTCAGCGTGACCAGAGGTTTCATTAAAAACATTATGCTCACGACCTATACAGGTTCCAAGAGACATTACATACCTTTCGCGTAAGGGATCAATAGGTGGGTTTGTAACTTGTGCAAATTGCTGGCGAAAATAATCATATAAGGTACGTGTTTGGCTAGATAAAACTGCCATAGGTGTATCGTCACCCATAGAGCCTGTTGCTTCTTGACCATTTTCAGCAAGAGTTCTAATGACTTGTTGAATTTCTTCGTAACTATAATTGAATATTTTATGATACTGAGTCATTTGTAAATCAGTAAAGGCTCTTTGGCCAATTAAGTTGGCTTCAAGTTCATCAAAAGGCACTAAATGACGGATGTTATTTGTTAACCACTCTCGGTATGGATGGCGATCTTTAAGATCTTTATCAATATCCGATGAATGTGATATTTTTCCAGTGTAAGTATCTATAGCGAGCATTTCACCTGGACCTACACGACCTTTTTCTACAACTTCATCCTCACCATAATCCCAAATACCTACTTCTGAAGCTAAGGTAATAAAGCCATTACGGGTAATCACATAACGAGCAGGTCGTAAGCCATTTCGATCTAGGTTACAGGCAACATGACGGCCATTCGTCATTACAACGCCAGCAGGACCGTCCCAAGGCTCCATGTGCATCGAGTTAAACTCATAAAACGCGCGTAAATCATCGTCCATTAATGGACTATTTTGCCATGCAGGAGGCATTAATAGGCGCATTGCTCGATACAAGTCCATACCACCAGCTAAAAATAATTCAAGCATGTTATCTAATGAAGATGAGTCTGAACCTGCTTGACCTACAAAAGGAGCAGCATCCTGCAAATCGGGTAATAAAGGCGATTTAAAACGGTGAGTTCTCGCTCTACTCCATTGACGATTACCATTGATGGTATTGATTTCACCATTATGAGCTAAATAACGAAAGGGTTGGGCTAAATGCCATTGAGGAGAGGTATTAGTAGAGAATCGTTGATGAAATACACAAATAGCGCTTTGCATGCGGATATCAGCTAGATCTAAATAAAAGTTTGGTAAATCTACAGGCATCATTAAGCCTTTGTAGATAGTAACTAAACAAGATAAGCTTGCTACGTAAAAACGTTGATCGGTAATACGTTTTTCAGCACGGCGTCGAGCCATGTATAGGCGGCGCTCTAATTCAAGATTTCTCCAGCCTGGGGGAGCATCAACAAATACTTGTTCGATAGTGGGTAAGTTACCAAGAGCTATTTTACCTAATACTGAGGTGTCAGTTGGTACGGTGCGCCAGCCAATTAATGTAAGACTTTCACTTGCAAACTCTTCTTCTAGAATTTGTTTTGATAATGCAGCTTCGATAGGATCTGGGCTTAAAAAGATCATACCTACAGCGTATTTTTTACCTAGTTTCCAGTTATTATCTGCAGCAATGGCTCGAAAAAAACTATCTGGTTTTTGTAACAACAAGCCACAACCATCGCCTGTTTTACCATCGCTGGCTATACCACCACGATGTTGCATTCGATCTAAAGCGGAAATAGCTGTCTTAATTAATTTGTGACTGGTTTCGCCTTGTTGGTGAGCGATTAAACCAAAGCCACAGTTATCTTTTTGGATGCTATGATCATAAAGCTGCATTTTCTTCTCCTAATAATAAACCAACTTACTTAACAGGACAGTCTAAGAGTTATAAACGCATGGAAAAAAATGCATAAAAAAGCTCTTATTGAGAAAGTTGAACAGGCAACACTACCGAGTTATTAAACAAACGTCAATAATAATAGAGCTTTTGCTCATAATGAATTTGTAGGGATGAAAACATCCATTTTAACCAAAAAAAACTATAGATTTAAGCTTATGAAATATATGTTTTTATTTTATATTTTTGTCGAGGTTATATTATCATATCATTTATCATGAAATAAAATTACACGATATCCTACCTAATTATACTTATGAATATTGATTATTTATTCAAATTATAAGGTAGCTATGTCAGTATAAATAAATATAAAAAAAGCCAATAGCGTTTCCACTATTGGCTTTTTTTATATTTTATATTTAATAATTAATTAAGGCTTGTATCCACCTTTAATACCTTTTGTCGTCACGCTAACTGCATCATGGGCATGCAATGACTCAAGGTGATTAATACGCAGCCAAAAATCATCAAAATGTTGTGCATTATTGATACTATATTGTAAACGACGAGCTGCATCTTCACAAAACATGAGGTTTTGACCATTGAGCCGAGCAAACTCTTGTTCATCTTCACGTTTTACAGCTGCTTGAACTGGGGTCTGTAAAGAGTTTTCAATTAAATTAACGAGTTCAGTAATTGGAAAAGTATTTAAACCCGCATTAAGTTTTACTTTCACTTCGGCAATTGAACGTTGTGAATGGGGAGTCGCTACAACACCTTCTGTGGTCCCTAACCAATTATGTACATCATTAATATCAAGTTCACTGTGCTGAGAGAATTTATCTTGAAAAGCTTTTTGAATTAATTGCCGAGCAAGTGCTGCAGAACATGGACACGTTGATGAATAGGGTATGTCAAGACTAAGCTCAATTGTTAACTTACCTTTGTTTAGAAGTCCTGTAACAACAACAGGGTACGCTTTCCATCCTTCTTTACCGCTAATTAAAGATTTACGGCGCAAATGATAATCGAAACTAAACTGAACTTTAGCCTGGTCACTTAACTCTTGGTGACTACTAATAAAACCATCAAGTAGAACCACTAAACTTTGGTAATTAAGGATACTGCTAGTGGACAGTTCATCGATTAGCAAATAAAGGCGGGACATATGAATGCCTTTCGCATGAGCTTCTTTAAGGTTTACAAAGGCATCGATATGAGCCGAAACCATACGCTCGCTTTCACCTTGTGAGGCGACCATAATCGGCATTTCAATATTGCTCATACCTACCCAGTCAAGTGTACCTTCAGTTTGAGCGGTGGTATGGTTAGCAATATCAGGCATTGATGTCGTCATTTCGACTCCACGTTAAAACGATAATATTCAGTTAATCTTCAATAATTTTATAAATAATAGAAGATTACTACTAAGGGCGCATATTCTAGCTTATTTTTTTATTGTGATCATTAGTGTTATTACCCTATATATTAAAAAATATCTCATTCAAATCATTTTTGCTAATTTTTCATCACGTTAGTCTAACTTTAATTAATATAATATTGTGTTAATATTGTGCTTTAAAAGTAGACAAGGAATTAACTGTGGGTTTTAACCAAACCAGTGATTATTTAGATTTAGCATTACTTGAACATTACGTAGATAGTCTAGGTAAGACCATCGTTGAGAAAATGTTTGAACTATATTGTCAACAAGTCATTATTTATATAGCTGATATTGAGAACGCAGTTGCTGACAAGTCTACCATTTCATGGCGTCAATATTGCCATAAAATGAAAGGTGCTGCTGGCAGTGTAGGAATGCTTAAGTTAAGTGATTCATTGAAAAAATTAGAAAACATTGATATTGCACAACTGAATAATACAAAAATAGTTTCTAATTTAAAAATACAGAATGAACAGTCGATTGTGGCTTTTAAAGATTGGTTAGAATCCTTAAAAAGTAACAAATGTTAACATTGTTTGTTACTTTTTACCTAAAGCAAAGCTTCTGATAATATATTGTCAAAATACCTTTTCAAATTAATCTAAAGTCCCTACAAATCGATAACCTTCTCCATGAATGGTATTTATTAATTCAGGTGTATTAGGGTTAAGTTCAAAGTGCTTACGTAACCTTCTAATTGTTACATCAACAGTCCTATCATTTGAGCGGAGGTCTCGGCCAGTCATCTCTTTTATAAGCTCTTGACGAGTTATAATTTTACCTGCATTTTGAATCAATAAACTAAGGGCTCTGTATTCACCTCGAGGAATTGCTATACTTTCACCATTAGGACTGGTCATTTGTCTTGAATTACCATCAAGTTTCCATTGATTAAAACTAACGATACTTTCTGCTGAGTTAGAAGAACATTGCCCAATACGGCTCAATATATTTCGAGCTCTGATAGTTAACTCGCGTGGATTAAAAGGTTTTGTTAAATAATCATCAGCACCTATTTCTAGACCTAGGATTTTATCAATATCGCTGTCACGTCCAGTAAGAAAAATTAAACCTAAATCCTTGTTAGTGGTTAATTCTCTGGCTAACAACAAGCCATTTTTACCCGGAAGATTTATATCCATGATGACAAGATTTATAGAATGTTCTTTAAGCTGCTGAGCCATACTATTGCCATCAATTGCTTCGAAAACGATATAACCTTCGGCTTCAAATAGATTACGTAAGTTAAAGCGGGTTACTTCTTCATCTTCGACAACAAGAATTTGATATGTTTGCATAGTAAAATTTACCTAAATGAATTATTGGCTAACGTTAATTGAACTATCGTACTATGATTTACATTTATTTAACTATTTTAGTCAACAGATAGAAAAAAAACAATTTTTGAAAAAACTATTATTTCATTAACTTGCTGCTAATTCTACCGGAAATGTTATGTCAAAGGTTACGCCTTGACTAAAATGATCCTCGAGTGCAATGTGACCATCTAATGCCTGTGTTACTAAATTATATACTAGATGCATTCCTAAACCACTACCACCGCTGCCACGTTTGGTCGTTGTAAAAGGGTCAAATATTTTTTCTTTAATAGAATCGTCAATACCATTACCGTTATCTGTGAAGTTAAGGTGTAGTTGATCGCTTAAATTCATAACAATAATAGTGATGTTACGATTGTCTTTGCCTTCAAAAGCATGATGAATAGAGTTTAAAATTAAATTAATTAATATCTGGTTTATAGGCCCTGGTTTACTATTAATTATAAAATCTTCAGGACAGTTAACTGACAGATTAACATTATTAGATTCTAGTTTAGCAGATAAGGTAACTACAACCTCATTAAGGAGATCATTGACATTAAATATTCTATTTTCTTCACTCGATTGATCTACAGCAACCTTTTTAAAGCTAGAAATTAACTTTGCAGCCCTTTCTAGATTTCTAAATATAATAGCAACACTTTCATTACTGTCGGCTAAAAACTTTTTTAACTGACTTGATTTTAATGTTTTATTTTCAAAAGCATGTTTGATTTCAGAAAGTTTATCCGAGAGTAAACTTGAAGCGGTAACACCCAGCCCTATTGGCGTATTCACTTCATGTGCAATACCTGCAACCATGTCACCTAGTGAAGCCATTTTTTCAGTTTCAACAAGTTGGCTTTGAAATTCATGCAATTTTTCGAGGGTTGATAATAATTCGTGATTTGAGTCTTTTAATGCATTAGTTCTGGCACTTAGTCTTTCCTCTAACGCTTTAGTTTTAGATAAACTGTGTTGGTGTTCATCAATAAGTTTGACAATGTGCTTGTCTGTTCTAGCCAAAAAAATATTAATCGTTTTGGCAAGGAAATCTAATTCTTTATATGGCTGTTTTGTCAATGATAATTTATAACTCTTATTTTGAGGTATTACCCCAACATCCTCTATTAAAGCGGTAAGTGGATCGTTAATTCTATTAAATAACCGCTGTGCTATCGCTATTGCAATGAGAGCGGTTAAAAGCATGAAACTTATTAATACAAAATATAGCTTTGTGATAAGTTGTTGCTTTTCTAGTCGACTAGTTTGAATGAATAGGTAGCCTAAAAGCTCACCATCTTTTTCTATATTGACAATAAGTTCAAGATTAGTATCGTTAAATTGAATATTTTTTAGTTTACTAATTTCAGATATTTTATGACCTATTGCTGGAAATTTATTATTTCTATTATAACTCGTAAAAAAAACAGTACTATTGTCCGCCTTAATAGAGTAAACATGGACACGATTAATA
>Ga0209713_10001650_pt1 | contig 13542 bp, 3 predicted proteins | sample ArcOceMetagenome_3_FD_187444 | JGI IMG/M metagenome (GOLD analysis project Ga0209713, IMG submission 187444) | Marine eukaryotic phytoplankton communities from Arctic Ocean - Arctic Ocean- Svalbard ARC20M Metagenome (SPAdes) (version 2) | ecosystem: Environmental > Aquatic > Marine > Oceanic...
GCCCCACCCCCAACTCCAACCCCAACCCCAACCCCAACCTCAGCCCCAACCCCAGCCCCAGCCCCAGCCCCAACCCCAACCCCAACTCCAACCCCAACCCCGACCCCAGCCCCAACCCCAATCCTACACCTTCACCCTCGCCCTAACCCTTACCCTCACCCTCACCCTCACCCTGGCCCATGCCCTAACCCTAATCCTTACCATGGTCCTGACTATGACCCTGGCCCTGACCCTGACCCTAACCCTGACACTGGCCAGAGTGACGCGGGCAGCCGTCAGGGGGATGATGTGAAGATCATCTCCGGCGGGGAGCTGCTGGAGGACACCACCCACTCCATGGCCGCGGTCGTCCTGGACGTCGAGGCGTCGCCGATCGATGCGGAGTTCGTGGTCACGGCGCTGCAGAAGATTGTCGCGGAGGGTGGCATCAGCGGTGAGGTGCCGAGCGGCATGAACCAGGGATGGCGCGCGTCGTATGAGCAGCTGGTGGGGGCGAACGAGTCGACCGTCGACGCGCTGGTGGTGACGAACGCGTCGCGGGACAAGGTGGACTGCATGTATATGCACATGCGAGCGCTGGGAGCGTGGCAGCTGGCGGGCATGGAGTTCAAGTTCGAGCGCCTTGGGGCGGCGAGGGCCACGGCGGCTGGGATGATGGGCAAGATCGACATGGAGCTGCGGGGCGTGACGAAGACCAAGACCAAGGTCCCTAGCCATAGTCCAAGCGCCGACCCTAACCCTAGCCCTGACCCTAGCCCTAACACTGGCCATAGTCCTCACCTCTGCCCTAGCCCTGACTCTGGCCCTAGCCCTCACCCTCATCCTCACCTTAACCCTAGCCCTAGCCCTGACCCTAATTCTGACCCTCAGGTGCAGTCCCGCATGCGCCTCAACCTCGGGTCGACGGGCGTACTGCGCGACAACGTGAAGGCGGCGATCGCGGCGCTGGCCGAGATCGTGGAGGCTGACAACGGCACGGTGGCCTTCGTGGTCATGGCCAACAAGCGCGCTCCCGATGGCTCCTTCCTGCCTGAGGGCAGCGGCATGCTCATCGCAGGGCTGCGTGGGCTGCCGCCTGGATGGGCGTACCCGGAGAAGCTGGAGTACCAGAACGTATTCAGCACGGGCGACGCGGCCCAGACCAAGACCCTGTGGGCGGTGACGGGACAATTCATCGAGAACCCCACGGATTCGAACGCGCGCAAGGTGGCGGGAGGACTGGAGGCGTGCGACACTAACCCTGACCCTAACCCTAACCCTAACCCTAACCCTGACCTTAACCCTAACCCTAACCCTAACCCTAACCCTAACCCTGACCCTAACCCTAACCCTAACCCTAACCCTAACCCTAACCCTAACCCTGACCCCGAGGCGTGCAACAACTGCCGCGTGCTGATCGGCGGGCACAAGGCTTTCCCGGATGGGACGCGCTGCATCTTCGACAAGACGGTCACCGCCGCGCCGGCGCCGACCTACACTCCGAACTACTCCTTGTCGGAGTACAGGGTCAACCTGATGAAGTGGGTGACGGAGGAGGCGAGCCCAAGCGAACTTGAGGGCCTGCACCTCAAGTGGTGCCGCGGTTGCATCGAGGTCGGCGTGCGGTGCGACGAGAGCAAGCGGTGCAAGAAGATCCCGTGCAAGATGATCGAGCGCGGCGATCAGGCCGAGGTAACCATAGTAGAAGTAGGGGGTAGAAGGGATGCTAGAGTAGCAAACGCAAGCAATGTACTTACCATGGAAGATACGGCAGTGGAGGGATCCACTACCCCTACCCCCGCCTCTACCCCTACCCCTACTCATATCCCTGCCCCTACCCCTACCCCTACCCCTACCCCTACCCCTACCCCTACCCCTACCCCTACCCCTACCGCTACCCCGACCCTAACCCCAGCCCCGGCCCTTACACCTTACACTAACCTCAGCCCCAACCCCGACCCTGACCCCAACCCCATCCCCAACCCCAACCCTAGCCCTCGCCTCCGATGGGGTGAGGCATATGGACAACCCCAGCCCCGGCCCCAACCCCAACCCCAACCCCAACCCCTAGCCCCAACTCCAGCCCCATCCCCAACTCCGCTCCCATCCCCAACGCCAACACCTACCCCTGCTCTCGCCCCTACCCATGCCCCTACCCCTACCCCTACCCCTACCTCTGCCCCTGCCTACGTACCCACCCCTGCCCCCGCCCCTGATGCAGTTGGACGCGCGGCCGGTTGGCTCGATGTGAGCGATGGGAGCGCCGAAGGCAGGGGGCGGCAAGGAGGGTGGTATGGGATGGATGCGCGCACACTGATGAGATGGACAGGGGCGCTTCTGGGGTGGGCACGCGTGCTGGCTGGGGCGAGCATGGAGTGGTGCAGATATAGAGGGAAAAGGGGGCGCCCTGCGAGATGGCATCTGGATGGATTGGTGCACGTGATGATATTGTGTAGTGGCGTACCACTGAGTGGGACTGCACGTGGACGAATAGTCGGAGGGGTCACTGGTTTTTCTAAGATGACTGTCATGCTTGGCGCAAAAAAGTTGTATGGGGCGACAATGTGCCTATGTGTGATCGTGGGGTGGGTGAAGAGAATGGGCAGTTTTATTAGAGGCGTTAAAAAAATGGAATCGACAACCGACACACCTACAGCGAGTAGATTGGAGACTAAGACCGCGATCATGAGTAAAGCACGTAGTAGGCGGGACTGGACAGCTGACCGAGACTGGGGTGTTAAACGGCGGACAGTGGAAACTAGGCAGCGAACACGGAGGGGCGTAAATGGGGTAGCGGACGTATTGTACGGGTGGTGGTGGCTGTCTGTCGTGAAGGACACTGCTATACGGGACGGGGTGGGGGGCGGAGGGCTCATAGCGTGCGGGCTATGTGATGGTGATGTAGGGCACGCGCGCATGAGGTTGCCCGCGGAGGTTCTGGCTAGGCCGCGGAGCAAGGAGTGGGAAGGGCTGGGTGGGCTGCTTGCGCCAGAAGCACCGGACGACACGGAAAGTGCGAGACGACGGTGCAGGACCCCGGCGTCACCGGCACCTACGTTGGAAGAAGGTGATCACACACGATATGGAGTTGATACCGACGGTGACCACACACAGGACCGCCTACGTAAGGCCGCGCGCGCTCGTAGGTATACACGCACATATATAGACCGTGGGTCGTGTGTTAGGCAGTGCAAGCGCGTGGTGTTGGTGCTGGTGACGATTACACACCTGCAGGTAGTATACGTGCCGATGATAAAGGCAGAGGTTAAAGGGTTGGGACGGTCGAGGGCATGCCCAGAGTACGACGGGCCACGCACGGTGATTACATTTAACTGCAATGGCCTGGGGGTGCATAAGAAAGGAAGGGATGACGAGTGGGGTGGGGGTAAGGTACAGTTGGGCAAGGGAGTGAGGGGGCAGGAAGTAAGGGAGAGTACGTTCTTCCCGCCGGTAGGAGAGGGTTGGGATGGGGGTGTGTCTACGGGAGAAACAGGTAAAGCGAGTCGTATTAGGGCGTACTTTAGAGAGAAGGAGTGCCTCATAATGGGCCTGCAGGAGACGAAGCACGAGGATACGACGACTGCGGCGAGGTACCTGACGGATGGTGATGGGCTGGGGGCATGGGGTACGCCGGGGGTCAGGCGGGCTGACGGTGAAGGGGCCAGACGGATGACTGCAGGTGTAATGCTTATGTGGGATGAGGCGGCGGGTGTCCGGTGTGTAAAGCAGTGCGTGGTGGTAAAACACAGAATCATAAGTGCGCTTATGGAGCTACCCGATGGCATGCGGATCAGAGTTGTGGTGGCATACATGGATGGGGCTAAGGCGCGGGGAAAACGAGCGAGGAAGGCCGAAGAGGAGAGATGGAGAGCGTTGCAACGGGAGGTGGGTGGCACGGGCGTAGTATTACTTGGTGACCTGAACACGACCAGGGACGAGCAGGGGTGGGCCGGGGAGGGGCTACGAGGCGTGGTCGCAGCGGGCGGGATGAGGATTAGAGGAAGCGGTGAAGCGACGCATACGAGGGGGGGGCGAGAGATTGATCATGTGATGATTAGTGAAGAATTAGTAAGCGTTGCGAGTAAAGCTAGTACAGACGACATGGGAGATATTACAAAGCGAGACCACAGGGCGGTAGTGGTTGCGTGGAATCTGAGGCAGGGAGTAGAAAAAGATGTAGCTGAGGAGCGCGTTAGGATACCTGATATGGGAAGGATGCGGAAGGAGTGGTGGCGGAAGGCGGGGGCAGAGATGGAGAATAGGCTGCAGGGAACAAGACAGGCTGTAGCAAGCAAGGCAGCGAGGGACAGGTTGGAGGCACTGCAAGAGATGATCATGCAGGCAGCGAGGCGGGCGCTCGAGGCACAGGAGAGTGAGGACGATAATCGGAAAGAAGGGGCGCCGGGAGGGATAAAAACACGGGGTGGCACGCGAGTAGGGGCACGGGGAAAGGGAGCAGGACAAGGTGGGAAAGGTAGGATGATTGAGGGTAGGGTGGCTCGGTTACGTGCGAACGTGCGGAAGTGGAGAACGATGGCAAGTGCGGCCAGGGCATATGATGGGAGTAAGGATGGATGGGCGGGTGTGGCGACGAAGCAGATGTGGGACGACAAGACGCTACGCGGTATAATGATAAATGAGGACCTGACGGAAGGAGAGCGGGCAGAAGTAGTGCGGGCTCACATAGAAGCGGAGCATGAGGAGGCGGATAGACAGCTGGAGGGCTGCGCGATGGCAACGTCGAATAAATTCGTGTCAGGCATCAGGGACGCAGTGATGAAGGCGGGAGGGGGTGGTATACTAGTGGCGGTACATAAATTTTTGAGGCACCATACGGACAGAGGGGTGGGAGGAGGCGATACCAAACTGCGGACCATGCGAGTTGGCGGCGGTGGCGACGGGGAGGAAGTAGTTGAGCCGGAGAAGGTTAGAGAGGAGGCGAGGAGGTATGGAGAGCAGCAACTAGGAAATCCAGGGCATGCTTGGATAGGGGCGGTGCGGGCGGCGATGAAATGGGTAGGAGGAGGGAGCCCAGGATGGGAGATAGACAGTGGCGGCGGCGGTAGTGGGCACGCGGAAGAAGGGAGGCAGCGAGCGGTACAGGACGCCGTGGAGAAATACCTGACATGGGAGGCTTTTGATAAGGCAGTGGGTAAGGCTGTGGCGAGGAAAGCGGTCGGGGCGGATGGCTTCAGTACATATGTGCTCAAGCATGCGCCACGCCAAGTGCGCATGGCCTGCTGGGAGGAAGTTAGGGAGGTGGTGCGCAAGGGCGAGGTGCCAAGGGCGTGGAAAGACTGGGTGGCGATGCTGGCAATGAAACCAGGCGAAGAGGCAGATGACCTGAGTAGGAGACGCGACCTATGGGTAGTGGCGAGTATGCAGAAAGTAGTGCAGACGTGTATTAAAGTAGAGTATGAGCGGGCGGGCGATGAGATGGTGCCAGGCTCAGCGTCGGGATTTACCGCGCTGCGTAATGGGCCGGAGCAGACTGTAGTGGCGCGGCTTGCGCGCGAGCACGCCGCGAACACGAGAGGCGCTATATGCACCGGGTGGATTGACTATAGCCAACTGTTTATGTCAATTGTGAAATCGTGCCAGTGGGAGACGGAAAGGTTCTGTGGTGTGCACCCCGGGGTGACAGAGATAGTGCGTATGCTACACAGTGAAGTTACAGGACGGTATGAGACGGCGCATGGGCTCACAGAGAGATATGAAGTATTGAAAGGATCAGGGCAGGGCTGCATTAATGGGGCCACGCGAGCGAAGCTAGCATTGGTGCTTACACAGAGGGTGGTGGAAAAGTCATGTAAGGGGTTTGGATTTACACTGGACCCAACGAGACATATATGTGAGGGATGGTACGCCGACGATGCATGCCTAATCGCCTCGTCGCCGCACGAGCTACGAAAGATGATGGAATGCTGCTGGATGATAGCGAAGATGAGTGGCCTGCAGATAAATATTAAGGGTAAGAAGAAGACGGCGTGGGCGGGTACGTACTGGACGACAGATAGGAGAGGCATGGCAGTGGAGAAAGACATAGATTGCGGCGAATGGAAGCTACGCATGCCGGATGGGGAGGAAGTGCCCCAGATAAAGATGGGCAAGGATGAGGACGTGAACTACTATAAGCACCTAGGGTCAGAGATGGGCCCAGGGTTTACTGGAGGCCAGGACAGAGTGAGGGCAAAAGTGATCGCGAGGTGCATCGGGGTGATTGGAGTAATTGGCGGCATTAAGGGCCTCGGGATCACGGCTATGAATGATGCCATAGAATCGGCGGTGGAAGGGGTGGTGGATTACTATGGGAGAGCATGTGTACTGACATGGGAAGATATGCAGAAAGTAGAGGCGGCAAGGGCGGCAGCAATACAGAGGGCGACAGGGGTATGGATGGTACCGCGGCGGCTACTATGGGGATCAAGGGAAATGGGTGGGATGGGTAGAAGGCACCTATATGCGAAGGCAGCTGAAGCCCTGTTTGATCAGTTTGATAGGATGCTGGCGGGCGGGGCGGGTGAACCGGGGAGGGCTGCAGTTGAGACAATGATAGCAGATACTTGCTATCGACTAGGCTGTCGTGGGCGCACCCCTCTGGAGTGGATGCCGGTGCACCTAGAAGGGGTGTTGAGTGATGAATCATTGGTAGAAGGGTGGCTAAAGATAAAGATAAGGTCTAGAAGGATAGCGGTACAAGCAGGAGGGCAAAATGTTGCGGACAGAGGGCCACTGGCGGCGCAGGTATGGGATGTAGAAGATGAATTACTAAGGGGACCGAGGTTATGGGAATCGGGGGTAGGTAGGTGGTCAACAGTCGAGACATGTGTATATTCGAGGTTGCTGGCAAGAATGGGGCTGATATGGTGGGCGGATGTCATGAATGACAAGGGTGAGATGGAGAGCATTAGCGACATGGAGGCGCGGACTCAGCGGAAGTGGACCGTGGCGGAGAAGCAGGAGTATGGAAAGATAAAAGGGCAGCTGGAGTCACCGACGATAAGGGATAGTAAAGAAGGGAAGATGTGGCGGGAAATATGCGAACGCTGGTCGAAGCGGGGACGGCGGCCAGTTAGTGAAGTACGTCAAGATGACCCAATGCAGCGGCTGCGGCAGCAGGGGCGGGCGTGGGACATGGAGGGTATTGAGGAGGCACGAGTGGCACCAAAGAGCTGGGGCGGGTGGGAATACAAAGTGCGCTGGGTGGGGGGTGCGAGTACATGGGAAAAAGGTGTAGAGATGGTGCAGGGTGTAGTGAAGGGTAGGGAAATAAAGGCGGAAATGGAACGAGCTCGTAAGCGTCGCAGGAGGCCGGACGGTTTCTACGAGATAATTATGAAGAATGCGAGACTGAGACGGGCGGGTGGGATTGGGAAAAGCGGCCAGGCAGAAGCGGCGTCGGAGCGAGATATGAGCGCACTCTGGGCGGCGTTTGTAAAGTACGTAGAGATGGACCAAGGTGACAAAGGGGACATACCCGTCAGCAACTTGGGAATAATGACGACTGAAGAGGGTAGGAGGAGCAAGGTTACGTGGGAGGTAGAGGATGCGCAGGATATGTTCTATGGAGGGCAAGAAAAGGACCCGAAGGAGGAGGGGCGGGAGGGGCTGAGCAAAAGGGTAGAGACGGGGCGTATGAGCGGGGGACAGGGTGTGCAGGTAACGACAACGGATGAGCGAGCAGAGCGGGAAAAGGGTGGGGGAGGGGAGCAGACTGCAGCGGCAGGAACTGAGGAAGGGCATATGGACATGAAGCAAGAGTGGGAAGTGGCAGAGGTAGGGGACGAAGACACACAGGGATACGAGCCGGCACAGTGGCAGAGAGGAATAGAGGAGGCGGAGGACGATGTGAGAAGGGAAATAGAAATGGAGAGAGAAATAGAGATGGAAGAGATGGAGAGACGATGCAAGGAAAGTAGTAGGGCTGAAGGAGAGGGCAGTGGTACAGGCGACGGCGTTAATGGTGGTGATGGCGGCGGCGGCGGTGATGGCGATTACATACATAATGTTAGTAGCAATGACGATCACAAAAGAAATTGCGGTACGGGAGGGGGAGGAGTCACATGGGAGACCGTACTAGGCGAGTCGTCGAGGCCGAGCAAGAGACCTGAGAAAAGTGAGGAGAAGGGTGATAGGGACGATGTGAGGAAAGGTAGAGGTGGTGGAAAAGAGAATAGAAGGCAGGCAGGAACACGAAGTCGGGCAGGGCTGGAAACCAACTGGCTAGGGGATGAGCCTAAGGTTATGAAAAAGGGGTCGGTCAGGTGTGCACTGGCGCATATGGAACTGGAGGGGGAGGGTATAGTGGAACAAGCAAGGAGGGGCGAGAGAGGGCCCTGGGCAAAGTCGGTGTGTGATGCTATGAGGCATGAGGAGGGTGGCGGCATGTGGAAATACTATACAACGGAGAACGAGAAATACTCGATGACGGAACCGTGCCTCTGGGAGATGTGCCAAGATGCGTACCTGGCACTTATGATGAGGTACGATGGCCTGGAGTCGGGTAACGGGGGGGTACGACTAAAGGATGGGGTAATGGTTTACATGGATAAAGACGAGAAGAGCGTGATGAGGCAGTATGGTACGCCTCAGACCGGACAGTTTGCGCGCCGTACGGTGGCGCTGCACCTGCAGGAGGGATTTACCGATGTATTCGCGACGGATGGAAGTAAGAGTAAGACGAGGGCTGCATATGGGGTCTGGGAAGGACCAGCGCAGGTGACAGATGAGCGGGCGGCTAGTGGGGAGATGGAGAGTGTGGATGAGGTAGAAGAAAGGATGGCGGCAGGGATGCATGGCGGGGCTCTGCCGAAAGGATGGGGAGTAACAGAGGCAGAGATGGCGGCGGTAATTAGGGCACTTCAGATTGCACTAGAAAGGGATGAAGAGGAGGGACCGGGACGGCGCGTCATGATATGCACGGATAGCCAGGCTACCATGAGGGCTATGGAGACGGCATGGAGAAAAGGGCGGCATACGGGAGAAAGGGTAGATAGGAAAGGGCTGGTAACGACAATGGTAGACCTGAGAAGAGAAATAAGTAGGGCACGAGAGGGTGGGCAAATGAGAGGATGTGTACGCATGGTATACACGCCTGGGCATCGTGGGATCGCGCCCAATGCTATTGCGGATGCGATTGCAAAGGCATACCTAGGTGCCAAGGTGGATGACGATGTCATGTGGGAGGTGGTGCAGAGGACTGAGCATGTGAGACCGTATGTATATGGAAGAGCAGACGGCGAGTGGGCGTGGGAGGGGCCGGATGATAGGAGAGTGAATGTGCAAGTAAGGGATGGCATTATGGAATGGGCCCGGAGGCGGCATGGAGGCGGCGGTCAGGACGAGAGCACGACGGCGGGAGTTGGCAGGGACGATTCATGGACGGAGGTGATGCAGGAGGTTGCAAAGGGGAGTGACACTGCACTCAGGGAGGCCAAAGCGGAGGAAAGGGAGGAGGGTTGTCTTGGTGGAGATGTGATAGAAGGGATTGTAGAGCGGAGGGAAGGAAGAGAGGCGATTACATTTGGGATGCGGGTAGGTGAGGTGGAAGGGGTGGTACACGGGGCGCGGTGGCGGCAGTATGCGGCGGCTGCAGAAACAGGGGGTAGGTACGAAGAAGGAGGGAGGCATGGCTGTCCGATGGGGTGTGGGGTGAAGTGCACGATACAGCATGTGGTGCTAGGTGAGTGTGTAGCGTGTGCGGGCACGGACCGGAAACTGTGGTTGGCCGAGCTGCAGCGAGCAATCACAACGGTGGACGAAACGATGATCAGGCCTACGCACGTAGAAAATAAAAAAATGCAGATGGGAAATACGGAGAAGAAAAGGGCAGGAAGAGAGGTGGGGGGCGTGCATATGAGTATGGAAGATCGGAGTAAGGCGAGGGGGGAAGGATGGGATACACAAGTGAGGGCGGCACGAAGAGCGGTAACACGTTCCATGGCAAGGGACCATGTGGAGGAGGAGGATTGGGAGGCGGTGAGGCAGATACTAGGGGGGGTATTGAGGAAGCCAGAGGCAGCCAAGGGATGGAGTGAGAGGGAGGCAAGAGGAAGGGTGCGTGAAATAGCGAGTGCAATAGGGGATGTACAGGACTGGGCATGGAAGGAGATACTGGCATGGAAAGAAAAAACTAAAGAACAAAGGTCGGCCTATATAACAAGGGACGAGGGAGCACGGGCGGAGGAAGAGGTGTTAAGGGGGTGGAGGATGCAGAGGAAGAGAGGTAGGCGACGGAGGGTGCATGACAGGGGGCGTACGGCGGACTGGGAGGCAGTGATGAGCGTGAACTACGCGAGGTGGGTGCCGCCGGAGACAGGCGGGTCGGGGAGATGGGAGTACTTTATAAAGGAAATAGGTGGTAAAGTGGGATGGGTGGCAGATGAAGTGGCGAGGCGTGTGATAAAAGAACAGCCAGAGGCATTTGGACAGGGGGAGGATGGGATGGGTGCGCGCCTGGACGATCTACAGAAGCAGCACCGAGCGCTCCTGGAGGCGAGAGGGCGGCAACTGCGAGGCGAGCTGGCGACGGTGACGGGGATGGCAAAGGGAAAAGAGAGTGGCGCAGGATGGCTTGACAGGGACGGGAGGGCAGCAAGGGGAAGGAAGCAAGTGAGTAAAGGGGGTGCAAAGACTGATAGTGTGAGTACCGTGGGCGTAGGGGTCGGCAGCTGGGATGGCGGTGGCGGCATGGAAGGTGACTGCGAAAGCGGTGGCACTGTGGTTAGTAGGGATGAGGATGGGGCAAGCGGTGGTGGAAGCGGCGGTAAGGGGGGAAATAGTGTTGGCGGTAGCAGTGTGGGGGCTGAGGGTTGTGATATGGGCTGCGGGACTAGGAGCGGCGGCGGTAGTAGAGGGGGCGTGAGCGGAGCCAGTGACGGTGGGCACCTGGAAGTAAACGGGATCGAAGAGGCAGTAGGAGAAGGGTGGAGAGTAGGAGTGTGCGGGTGGCAACGTAAGGCGGAACAGGGAGTATCTGATGGGAAGGGTGGGGTGCAGGGAGACACTGTACCATGCGATTTCATCACCGAGTTTATAGCACCAGGGGGAGGACACGGACGACGTGGGGCGGGCACGAGGCTACTACATGAGCTATGGAGGCAGAGTGTGGTGGGGATGGATGGGGAGGTACATGGGTACGTGTGGCGTGGGAATGTAAAAGCACAAAGGTGGTGGGGGCGGCGGGGGCTCAGTACGGTGTGGGTAAGTCGTGAGGGTGACGGGTGGGGAGATGGGAAGGGGGTGACGAGGAGAGCTTACAAGGCTGAGGACGAGAATGAATATGGATACATGCGTGGGGAATGGAGGGATGTTTGTGATCAGAGTGACCTATTTTCAGACGAGGAAGAGGGGAGGATCCGACGAATATATAAAATGTATGATACAATAGAAGACATGAGGGAGGACAAGGCAGTATATAGAGCAGTGAGGGCGGCGATTGTGGCCGCGCACCAGGAGGACGGAGTCACGGTGGCGGATATTGTGGGAGAGACCGAAGAGCAGAAGCAGGCGGGCAGGATTAAGTACCTGGTAGTAGCGGAGGAGAGGGGTATATGCATACAGCAGACACGGGACAATGTAGTCACGAGGAGGGATAAGAGAGATGTGAACACAGGGCAAGACCCTGATCCCAACCGTAACCCTGACCCTAGTGCTGGACCTCACCCTTACTCTGAACCCAACCCGAATCCCAACCCGGACCCTCAGCCTGACCCTCACCCTGATGGTAGGCGGCATGTAGACCGGGGGCTGCTGAAGACACAGGCGCTAGAGAGGATGGCCAGGGTGAGGGCAGCGGCTACGGCAGCAGGGCTCAACATAGGTACACGGTTGCGTAGGATAGTGGGAGATAACATATTTCACAAGTGGCGATGGGGCAGGGTGCCAATGGCGGGAGGAGGGTGGCTAGTGACATACCGACATGACCTCGGCAGCTCAGCAGCCCTGGAGATTGAAGATAGCGGGGTGGAGGTGAGGCTGGCTGTGATGCAGTCGCAGTTTGGGTGGGGCGCATATGCAGTATGTGAGTGCAGGTCAGGGGAAAGGTTGGGGTGGTATGATGGGGAGGAGATCACAGCAGCGCAGCGGGAGATGCTAGGGCACATGGAGGGCCGAGAGCACACTATACGAGTGAGCCCTAGGCAGGGTGTACCATACATCAACGGCATAGATGGAGTGACGGGCATGCAGTACCTGAATACAGGACATGGTAGAGAAGGAAGGGAGCGGCGCACAGGGCAGCCAGAGCAGATAGAAAAGATGGTGTTTAGGATAAATAAGAGGAGGGTAGTAGTGGCGGTTAAAGAGAGGCAAGGGCTGGAAGCAGGAGAGGAGATGCGAGTGGCATATGGCTGGACAAAAGCGGTATGGATGGAGATAGAGGCGAGGAGTGCATGCAGTAGCGGGAGCAGGAGAGGATGGGTGGAAGGAGATGAAAGGGCTGTGGTGTATCGTGATAGGATAGGCGTAGCATACCAGGCGGCAATAGAAGAGGAAGGAGAGCGGGACGAACAGGAGGATGGAGCGGTACTGCTCAGCGCGTGCGACCTGTGGAATGAGACAAGACTGGGTGAACCCACGGTGGGGGGTGTATGGGACAAGGTGCATACTAGGCGGCAGCAGAGGGGGGTGGGACTAAACCTTGCCCGTGGAGGTTACACTGACTCTGATGATGGGCGTAGTAACGGAGGGGAGGGGGCCGAAGGAGGGACGGGTGACCATGGTGAAGACTCAGAGTCACCATGGTGGTGCACTGGTGAGGACTGGTTGGACGAGAATTGGATGGTGGGGCAGACTGTAGAGGAGGTGAATGAGCTATGGGAAACGCGGAGGTGCGCGGGCTGGTGGCGAGAGGTGGCAGAGGGAACGGGGACAGGAGGCGGGGACGAGCCACCGCCGCTGCCGCTGCCGCCGCCGCCGCCGACGCCGCCGCCGCCGCCGCTGCCAAGCGATGGCGGCGGGAGTAGAGAGGGATCTGCGGATGGAGGTGCGAGGCGGCCGGTGGGAGGAGGAGGTGGGTCCAATGGCAAAAGGCAGAGGGAGCGTGCAGGTGGAGCGGCTAAGGAGGTAGCATCACTAATACAATGCGCACTTGGAGAGGTTAGGGTTGGTAAGGCGATGTTGAAGGGACAGGCGGTGATACGACTAGCAGAGGTTGTGGCAGGCCGTCGGCGAAAGCAAGCCAAACGAACGAGCGAAGAACAGAGAGTTGTTACAAGTGTAGATGGGATACTCGTAACCACATTAGGGGTGGTAATAAGCGACGGGAAAGATTCCGAAGATAGTAGCAACACCACTCGAGGGACGGTTGATGATGAGGAAGGAGATATGAGACGGCGGGGTGCGAGGGAGTGTGAAGAGGCGCTGATGGAGGCTACTGAGGCGAGACGAGGGTATGCGAGAGTGGCAGCGTGGGACGAGGGTAATCTGATACAAGCGATGGCTCGTTTGAAAAACCCAACGATTGCGTGGAGATATGGGGATGGATGATAAACGTGATATACAATATATAAACATAACATATATGTGAAGACCCCGCGCGCCCCCTCCCCTCCCTACCCCCCC
>Ga0209713_10001653_pt1 | contig 13532 bp, 1 predicted proteins | sample ArcOceMetagenome_3_FD_187444 | JGI IMG/M metagenome (GOLD analysis project Ga0209713, IMG submission 187444) | Marine eukaryotic phytoplankton communities from Arctic Ocean - Arctic Ocean- Svalbard ARC20M Metagenome (SPAdes) (version 2) | ecosystem: Environmental > Aquatic > Marine > Oceanic...
AGGCGAACGGAAGGTTGGAGACGAAGACGCGGCGGCAAGATGGTGGAGGGTTGGAGGCCGGGTGGAGGGCGAGTGCGAGGAGGGGCCAGCCTAGCATTCGGGTTTGCTAGATGACTCGACCGTCCTGCTCCTTTCGATCAACCACAGTTTGGCATGCTGTGCATGGGTGCCAAGTGACCTGAATACAGTAGACTCGTAGACTGGTAGACTGGTAGATGCCCCGTCCGGTGGCAATCGCGGAGGGAAGGGTACTGACTCGTAGCCGAGAATGAAGCCTGCCTACATACATGTACCTATGGAAGCTTCACAATTTGCGCCAGCGCCGCGACGCCGGCCCACAGACAGACAGACAGAGGCACCGACGGCGATGGCGCCGCCGCCGTGCACGCCGCGCCGACGCAACCCAACCGCTCTTTTCGTAAGACACGCTCTTAGTTACATCGCTATTGAGGCGCACAAGTTATTTTGTTCTTTAGATTCTTTACGCTGATTGGAGCTACGAAAGGAGACGCGCGTTTATTAGTTTCGCGGCTGAGCCTGGGGATGACTCCAGAGCAAGTAGCCGCCTACATGCACGTCCGGGACGCACCTCCCACGGAGGACAACCTCCTGCGCCTTCTCGAGAGGGTTCGGCAGCTCGGTGGCTTACCTTGTTGCTCAGAGGTGCAGAAGGCCGCAGAAGGCACCTCTGAGCGAGCCACGAGCGCTAGCCAGACACACTGACGCTTCTCCCGCCTGAGCAGGTCGCACGCCGCGTGTACAAGCCCAAGGTGCTGGTCAACCCCGAGTACGAGGATGCCACGCCCCTGGGTGTGGAGCTGGTGGCGGAGTCGCTGATCGAGGAGGGCAGCAAGCTTCAGATCCTGCTCGGCCTCTCCAAGCTTGGCCGTACCGCGTGCGCGGAGCTCCAGACTGAGGCGCTCACCGACGTGATAATGGCGGAAGACCAGCCTGAGCGTTTGGCTGTCTTCATGTTTTGCATGGACGAGCTCGCCTTCTCTCCGTGGGACGTGACCCTCCCAGAGAACAAGCCGTCGCCTCTCTTCGCCGCGGTCGTCTCCCAGAGCCTCGACGCGACCACGAAGGTGCGCGCGGCAGCCACGGCCTCGCGTGCGCCACCGTTCCTGCACCGCTCGAGCTCATCTGCCCACAGCGAGCCTTCTCCACGCGCGAGCGCAGGAGGAAATCATTGAGGAGCTGCTGAAAGCGGGCACCCGCCTCGACTACGAGTATGAGGGCGTCTCCGTGGTGGACGCGTACGATGGCGACTTGGTGGAGCTCGCAGAGGATCTACGAGGGTGGACGTACAACTGCCCGGGCAGCCCGGCGTAGAGCCGCCCTGGACGAGAGGAAGAGGGTCTGATTGGGAGGAGATAGAGCAGGACAGAGGTCGACAGATCACAGAGGTTGGAGACGTTGTGTGGTTGGAGGTCTGGGCGTGTTCTGTGACGACTGTGAGTCGGGAAGAAACAACGTTCAGAGAAAGAAACAATGTTCCCACCCACCTCTACACCCACGCCGCCCACCCTTCGTACAGCTGCGCAAGGTTGTCGACGCTCGTCGCCGCCTTGCAGACCATCTCGACCTGCTCGGCGACCGACTGCTTCGAGTCGCGCTCCTTGCCCGGCCAGCGGTCGCGCCCGTCGAGCTTGCTCTTGATACGGCGCAGCACCGTCAGCGCATGGACGTTCTTCTCCTGCTTCCACGCCTTGGCGCCAGCCGCAGACGCCGAAGACGTCGACTCCTCGGCACCACCGCCTGCCTCGCCGCCCGTGCTGCCGTCGGCGCTCTCGGCAGTCACGCCCTCGGTGGCGGCCTCAGCCGCCGCCGCGGCCGCCGAGCCCACGTTGAGCACGAGGGGGTAGAGCGCCTCCGCTGAGCGCAGCAACGACGCGAGGAACTCGCCCAGCACGCCCTCGCCGGCCTCGCCGGCCTCGCCGGCCTCGCCCCCCTCGCCGGCCTCGCCGGCCTCGCCGGCCTCGCCGGCCTCGCCGGCCTCGCCGGCCTCGCCGGCCTCGCCGCCCGGCGCGGTGGCGGCGGCCGTCGCCGCGCCGCCGCCGCCGCCCTCCTCGCTCGCACTGGCGGTGGAGGCGTTGGCGGCGAGCAGCAGCGCGCGCAGCTCGGCCATGCCGACGTGCAGCTGCAGCACCTGCGGCAGCAGCACCCCCGAGAGCCACGCGTGGCGGTCGGCGACGCGCCGCCAGCCGCGCGAGAGCGACGCGCACAGCGCGCGCACCGGCGCGGCGGCGGCGACGCCCTGCGTGAGCAGCCGCGCCAGCCCGTCGAGCAGCCCCTCGATCTCGCCGCCCATCGCGCGCCCCTCGTCCATCAGCGCCTCGAGGCTGTCGGCCGACGCCTGCAGCGCCGCGTGCGCGCGCGCCGCCGCGCCGCCGCACCGCCCCACCGCCTCCTGCAGCCGCCGCAGCTCGGCGTGCAGCGCCTGCGCCCCGCGCACGCCGTGCAGCGAGGCCGCCTGCAGCTCGGCGAGCTCCTCGCCCACCTCGTCGGCCTGGTAGCGCCGCTGCGCCTCGCGCTGCGCCTCGGCGCAGTACGAGCCGAGCAGCGCGAGCAGCTGCGCGTGCAGCTTCGCGCCCTCGCCCGGCTCGGCGGCGGCGGCGGCGGCGGCGGGGGCCGCGGCGCGGGCCGACGGCGAGCGCGTCGCCTCGAGCCGCACCAGAGCCTCGGCGAGCGCCGAGAGCTGCTGGGCGCGCGTGGCGGCGCCGGCGCGGCGCGCGTCCTGGTCGAGGGACGCCGCGCGCAGCTCGACCAGCAGCTGCTGCCGCTCCGAATCGAGCTGCACCGCCACGCCGCGCTCGAGCAGCGACGCCGACGCCGCCATCGCGACGCCGTGCCCGCCCGCGATGCCAATGCCGCCCACGCCGCCGGGCCCGCCCGCCGCGCCGCGCGCCACCGCCACCGCCAGGCGGGTGACCAGCTCGTCGCGCGCGCGCGCGTGCGGCGCCAGCGCCGCGTCGAAGGCGACGCGCGCGGCGTCGAGCGCCGCGCGCGCGCCGCCGAGGGCGTCGAGGGCGGCGCCGCGCCGCATCAGCTCCTCCGACGCGAGGGCGCGCCTCGTCGCGGCCGCCGCCGCAGCGTCGGCGTCGGCGTCGACGTCGGCGTCGGCGGTCGCCTCGACGCCCCCGCCGCCCTCGCCTCGGTTGCTCCGCAGCAGAAGCAGCGGCAGCTCATCCGCGTGCACCCAGCGCAGCTGCACGAGCCGCTGCTGCGCTCGCTGGTGGCGCAGCCGCAGCCGCCCCACCAACGCCCCGTGCGCCGCGCGCCGTCGCGCCCTCGCCGCCGCCGCGCCGCGCGCGTCGCACGCAGCGGCGACGGCGCCGACGACGGCGCCCGACGCGGCGGCGGCGGGGGGCGGCGCGAGGCCGGGGGGCAGCAGCGCCGGCGTGGTGGTGTCGAGGCTGAGCACGAGCGCATGGAGCGCGTGGCGCAGCGCGGGCCGCAGCACGCGCGCGCCCAGCTGGCGGAGGTGCGACGCCAGGCAGCGCGCGAGGGGCTCCGCCATCTCGTCCGCCGTGCCGGTGAGGCCGAGGGCGCCGTCGCCGCCCGGACGAGGCGTTGCGTCGCCGCGGCCACTCGGCTCGTCCTCACCTTCGCCCTCGCTCTCGCCCTCGGCCTCGCCCTCGTCTTCCACCCCGCCGCTGCCTGCGCCCCCACTGGACCCGAGGCACGTGCGGAGCACCGCGTGCATCGCTTCGACCTTCATGCAAAAGACAGTCGCCTCGTCCTCGCCCGACGAGCCGTCGGCGCCTCCGCCGTCGCCTCCGCCGCCGCCGCCATCCCCACCACCATCCTCCTCCTCGTCCCACCCACCCAGCTCGCACCCGAGCGCGTCGTCGCCCGGCGCCGCGCCGCCAAAGAAGGCAGGCAGCTCCGCGCCGTCGGCTGCGGCCGCCTGCCCGCCGAAGAAACCGTCGCCACCGTCACCGTCGCCGCCGCCGCCGCCAAACCCACCAATGTCGCCGTCGCCATCGCCGCTGCCGCTGCCGCCGTCGTCACCAGCGTCGCCGTCTGCGTCGCCGTCGTCCGAGGCGGGCGGCGGGACGAGCGGCGCGAGCGCCCCCCTCCGACGGCCGAGCGTCGCCGCCGCCGCCTCCACCGACCTCCAGAGCTGATCGAAGCCGGCGAGCAGCACGGTGCCCCCCTCGAGCGTCGGCCCCTCGACGCTGACGAGCCGCGCGAAGCGGCGCCGCAGCTCGGCCAGCCGCGCCGCCAGCGCCGCGCGCGCCGCGCGCGCCGCGTCGCGCTCGGCGGCGCGGCCCCGCCAGCGCGCCTGCAGCGCCTCGACGCGCTGCGAGGCTTCGTCGAGGCCGCGCTGCTGCTCGTCCTGCTCCTCCCAGCCGAGGTCGTCCTCGTCGCGCGCGCTGCTCGCCGCGCGCAGCGCCGCCAGCGCCGCGCTCGCCTCGTCGAGCTGCGCCGCGTAGCTTTCCTCGAAGGCCGCGCGCCGCGCCGCCGCCGCCGCCAGGCCGCGCCGCCGCCGCCGCCACGCGAGCGCGCCCGCCACGACGGCGCCGAGCTCGTCGAAGGCGGCGACGACCGACGCGTCGCGCGCCTCGGCCGCCTTGAGCGTCTCGGGCAGCAGCAGCCGCGAGAAGTCGCCCCGCAGCGCGCCGCACCGCCCCTCGAGCGCGCCGCACGCCGCCGCCAGCCGCCGCGCCGCGCCGCACGCGTCGCCGGCGGCGTCGCCGCTCGCCTCGCGGAGCTCGGCGGCGGCGGGGAGGTCGTCGGGAACGTCGGCGTCGTCGTCGTCGTCGGCCGCGGCTTCGGCGGCGGCGGCGGCGGCGGTGGGAGGGGAGCAAACGCGCCACAGGCGGCACAGCTCGACCGCGCGAACGGCCTGCGCCGCGTCCTCGGCGCCCGCGTCGTCCGCGTCGTCGCCGTCGCCGTCGCCGTCGCCGTCACCATCGCCGCCACCGCCGTCGCCGTCGCCGTCGCCGTCGCCGTCGCCGTCGCCGTCGCCGCCGCCGCCGCGGATCTCGGGCACCTCCTGGGCAAGGCTCGTCAGCTCCGCGCGGGCATGACGCACCAGCGCCGCCGCGGCCGCCCTCCCGTCGGCGAGACCCTCCAGCGCCGCCGCCGCCTCGGCCGCCGCCGCCGCCGCCGCCGCCTCGCTCTCCTCGTCCCGCTGCGTCGCCGCGGCCGCCCCCAGCCGCGCCGCCGCGCCGTCGGCCCGCACGCCGAGCGCCGCCGCCGCCCGCTCCGCCGCGACGAGCGCCGCGCCGAGCCGCCGCAGCGACTCGGCCGACTCGGCCGACTGCGCGTCGCCGGCGCCGACGCCCGCCGCCTCCATGTAGACCTCGGCCGCCTCCTCGGGCGCCGCGGCGACGCGGCGCAGCGTCTCGACCCACGTCCGGCACACGCCGTGCCGCGCGTGGCCGCGCGGCAGCGCCGCCTCGGCGGCGGCGTAGCCCTCGACGGCGCCGAGCAGCCGCGCCACCGCCGCCGCCATGCCGTGCTCGGCGTGCGCCGCCGCCGCCTCGAGCCGCGCGTGCGCGTCGTACGCCGCCGCCACCTCGGCGCTCGCCTCGAGCTCGGGGTCGAGCTCGAGGTCGGTCGCGAGCGCCGCGAGCTGCGTCGAGACGCGCGGCGCGTCGCGCCTCGCCTCGGCCGCCGCCGTCTCGGCCGTCGCCGCCTGCGCCGTCGCGCCGCCGCGCAGCAGCCCGACGGCGTGCTCGTGCTGCCCCTGCCAGTAGGCGGTGCGCTCGAGCGCCGCGAGCAGCTCGGAGCGCAGCCGCGCCACCGCGCCGCTGCTCGAGAGCAGCGAGTCCTCGGCGGCGCGCTGCGAGGCGAGCGCGAGCTGCATCGCGCCCTGCAGCCGCGCGTGCTCGGCCGCCGCCGCCTCGCCGTGCGCGAGCCGCGCCGCCTGCGCGCCCTCGAGGCCCTGCCGCTGCGCGCGCGCCTCGAAGAGCGCGCGCAGCGCGTCGTGCAGGCTCTCGAGGCACGCCGGCAGCTGCGACTGCCAGCCGGCGAGCGTGCCGTGCAGCTCGTCGGCGCGCGACGCGCAGAGCCCGAGCGAGACGCCCGCCTCGGCGCCGCGCCGCTGCTCGTCCTGCAGCCGGTCGGCCGCCCAGTCGACGAGCGGGTCGTACACGAAGGCCTCGAGCAGCGTGAGCAGCGACTCCTTGGAGGCGCGCAGCACGCGCATCACGCCCTCCGAGCACGCCGCGAAGGTGCCGTCGACGCCGCTGACGCCGAGCGCCGCCTGCATCGTCGGCGTCATCCGGAAGGGCACCGTCTCGGGGACGCGCAGCCGCAGCCCCTTCTCGAAGCACACGTTGTAGTCGATGTGCAGCAGCTCGCCCGAGCGGAAGTCGAGCAGGATGTTGTCGAGGTGGCGGTCGCCCAGCCCGATGACGTAGCCGACCATCGACGTGACGGCGGCCGAGCGCGCGAAGGCCTGCGTCTTGAGCCACCACTCGCACGAGTCGAGCGACTGCGACCAGAACTCCGACGCGATCAGGTCGCGCGGCGTCTCGCCCATCAGCTCGAGCAGCGCGCGCCGCAGCACGTCCGCCGGCCACTCGCGCCGCGGCGCGTGCTCGGGCACGCCGCGCTCGAGCAGCAGCGGCGTCAGCTTCGAGAAGAAGCGGTCGGCCGGCCGCGCCGTGTTGCCGCCCTGGCCCGGGCCGCCGCCGCCGCCCGCCTCGCCGCCGCCGCCCTCCGCCGCCGCCTCGGCCGCCTTGGCGCCCTCGGCCGCCTTGGCGCCCTCCGCCGCCGCCTTGCCTCCTCCGCCACCGCCGCCCTGGCCGCCGCCGGCAGCGCCGCCGCCCCCCGCCCTGAGCGCCTCGGTGGCGCGCGCGCGCTGCTCCCACGCCTTGTAGACGGTGAAGAGCGGCGTGGCGTGGTCGACCCACTGGATGAGCCCCGAGCGCGCGCCGAGCGGGATGACGGCGTAGTGGCGCGCGCGCAGCCCGGCGTGTACGTACGCGCGCGTCGTGCGGTGCGACGCGAGCGCCTCGTTGACGACGCGCAGGAACTGCATGATCCGCTCGTCGAGGTGGAGGTCCTCGCGCCCCTTGAGCAGGTACGTGTACTCGCGGCCGTCGTCGCCGAGCAGCGCGAGCTTCTTCGGCTTCGTCTTCGTCGGCAGCACGCGCACCTCCGCGCAGAAGCCGTCGATGAAGACGCCGCCGCCGTCGACCGACGCTGCCGACGTGCCTACCGCCGTCTCGGCGCCGCTGGCGGTGCCTCCCGCGGCGGCCGAAGCCGTGCTGGCGGCGGCGGCCATGGCCATCGCGGGCGGCGGCGGCGCGCCCGACGCGAGGCCGGGCATCGGGATCGAGGTCGCGGCGAGCGCCGCGAGCTGCGGCGAGATGCGCGGCAGCGAGAGCGACGGCGAGCGCAGCGCGCGGCCGAGCTCGCGCTGCACCTCCTGCAGCGGCGCCCAGCAGCGCTCGAAGGCGGCGCTCTTGCCGGTGAGCTCGGTGCCGCTCGACAGCTCGAGCCCACCGAAGGCGGCGATGGCGGCGCGCAGCGCGCGGCCGACGCCCGCGCCGAAGGCCGCCTCGTGCGGCGTCGCGGCGGGGCGCTCGACGGCGCGCAGGTGGCGGTCGAGGCTCGAGAGGACGGGCGCCATCAGCGCCGCGTACTTCTCGCGCAGGATGCGCCGCTTGTCGGCGTCGCCGAGCACCGTGTTGGCGGCGACGCGCGCCGCCTCGTCGCGCAGCACGCGCAGCCGGCCGCCCACGTCGCTCTGCAGCGCCTGCAGCGCGATCGACGTCTGCTCCTCCCATAGCAGCGTGATGCGACGCAGCTCGCCGATGAGCAGCTGCAGCTCCGCCACGAGCTGCGGCGCCTGCGCCGACAGCGCGCGGCAGATCGCCGCGAGCTCGGGCCGCCCCGCACCCCCGCACCCGCCCCCGCCACCAGCCCCACCACTGCCGCCGCCGCCGCCACCACCTGCACCGCCACCGTCGTCGTCGGCGCCGTCGTCGTCGGCACCGACGAGCGCGGGGTAGAGCACGAGCTGCGGCAGCTGCGAGCCGATTGCGACGAGCAGCGCCTGCACGTGCTGCCGCACGTACGGGTCGGGGTGCGCGAGGCGCGCCAGCAGCTGCGGCACGACGCCGCGCCACGCGCGCGCCGGCGCGAGCCGGAGGCCATCGGCAAACTCGAACTGCAGCTCGGCCCCGTGTTTGAGCAGCAGCCGCAGCAGCCGCAGCGGCACCGTCGCCGTCTGCGTCGCGAGCGCCGCCGCGCCGCCGAGGCCGCCCGCCTCCTCGCCGCACAGCCGCAGGTGCGCAAAGTAGGCGCGCACCGCCGTGCGCAGCGGCAGCAGCAGCCGCTGCCGCACCTGCCGCCACAGCACCAGCAGCGCCGCCGCTGCCGCCTCCGCCGCCTCCGCCGTCAGCGCCAGGCTCAGCGCCGACTCGTCGTCGTCGTCGTCGTCGTCGCCGTCGTCTTCGCCGTCGCTCTCACCGTCGCTTTCGCCGTCGCCGTCGTCGTCACCAGCGCCCTCGGCCCGCCGCCGCCGCTTGCGTGTGGGGAAGTGCTCATGGAAGCGACGCAGCAGCTCTCTCTCCTCCACCGCGCCGCCCGCGTTCTGGTCGGACTGCTCCATCGCGCCGTACGCCGCGCCGTCCTCCGCGCCCAGCCGCTCGTGCCACGCGAGCAGGCCAGCAAGGGCGGCACGCACCGCCGCCGACGCCGACAGCGGCGGAGGGAAGTGCTCCACCTGCAGCGCCTCGACCGCCGCCTGCTCCTCCGAGGTGAGCTCGACCGCCGCACGTGCGCCGGCCGCGCCACCGCCGGCTCCACCGCTCCCTCCGGCGCCGCCACCGCTACCGGCAGCGAGGCTCTTGAGCTGTGCGGTGCCCTGCTTGTAGCACCAGTGGCCCCAGCGCAGCTGCGCCTTGGCGTGGCGTGGCGCTTGGCCCGTGGCACCGCGCAGGCATGCGCCCGCCACCGCCTCGACCACCGTCGCCGCGCCCACCGGTCCGTCCGCGCCGCCGCCGCCGCCGCCGTCGAAGCCGCCGACGGCGCCGCCGAGGCTACGCACGATGCTGCGCCCCTCGTCGCACGACCACGCGTGCAGCTCGGCGAGCAGCCCCGCATCCATCTGAGAGGAGGAGGCGGCGGACGCGGAGGAGGTGGTGGAGGAGGAAGACGCCGTTGCTCGCTCGCCCAGCCAGCCGGCGAGCTTGAGAAGCATCTTGCATCGACAGAGCCGCGCCTCTGCATCGGCGCTGACCGCGCCTGCACCGGCGGTTCCGCTACCGTCGTCAACGTCGATGGCCAGCAATGGGCGGCAGTGCTTCCATAGTGAGCCCAACGCGTCCGCCGTGTCGCCCCCCGTGTGCAGCAGCAGCAGCGACTCATACTGCCTCCGCTCGCCCAGCGCACCGCTGCCGCCAATGTCACCATCGCCGCGGCTGCTGCCATCCAGCAGGCGCGAGGCAAGTCGCGTGTTGCCCACGCGCCTCGCCAGCTTCGTGAGGCCAAGGCGCACCGCAGCGTCGGCCGCCGCCTCGACACCGCCACCGCCTCCACCGCCGCCGCCGCTGCCTGCGCCGCCGCCGCTGCCGCGACCCTGCGCGTGCTGCAACGAGAGCGTCATCAGCCAACAGCCCGCGTGCTGCGCCTGCGGCTCGAGACGCCTCGCAATCTCGTCCGGTCCCGGCCACGCGCACACGCCACCACCGCCGCCGCCACCGCCGTCGTCACCACCGCTCCCATGGTTGACACGCGAGAGGGCGCATTGCAGCGCCAGCAGCGGCGGCAGGCAGCCGATCTGCAGCCCCAGCCCAGACACGCGCAGCAGCTCTGCGTGCAGCGCCTCGGCTGCGGTGGCAGCAGCGGCGGTGGCGGCGGCGCTTCCGTCGCGGCGCGTGGCTTGCAGCAGCGGCAGCAGCGGCCTCAGCACCCGCAGCATGCCGCCCGTGCGCCATGGCCACTGGCCGAGGCGCGCAACGCTCAGCGTGGCGGCCGAGGCCTCTCCCGCCGTGGAGGGCTCGGTCTGCGGCACAGTCATCTCTGGCAGGTTGAGGGCGGGCGCGTAGGCCGCGTGCAGCTGCCGGAGCGCGTGCAGCGGCAAATGCGCGCCGAGCGCGTCGGCGGCAGCCGACGACGACGACGCGCCACCGGCAGCGGCGGTGGGCGGAGGCTGCGGCGGCGACTGCTTGGGAGGTCGATACGCCTCGAGCAGCGTCTGCCACTGCGCGAGCGCGCCCCAGTCGCCAAGCGCCGCGTAGCCCTCCGCCACGTGGTGAGAGACGTAGCTCGCCTGCGTCGGCTCCAACGAAACGGCGCCACCGCCACCGCCGCCACCGCCGCTGCTTGGCTCGAGCAGCACGCGCAGCTCGGCGACCGCCTCCTCGTTGCGGCCTTGCGAGCGGAGCCGCACGCCCTCGAGCCACGGAGCAAACGGCGGCGGCGGTGCACTGCCGCCGCCGCCGCCACTGCCACTACCGCCGCCGCCACCGCCGCCGTGGCGCACGCGGTGCGCGGCAGCCGCGACGCCGCCCAGCTTGCGCCGCGCCCACATGGCGAGACCCTCGAGCGGCTGCGTCCCTCCCATCTCGAGCAGCGCGTCGGCGAGGAGCATCAGCACCCACTCGGCCTCCGCGAGCATCTGCAGCAGCTGCTTGAGCTGCGGCGAGCCCTCGCCGCCCACCACCTCGAGCTGGTGGTGCGCGCCCCCCTTGCCAGCGCCGCCACCGCCGCTGTCGGCGCGCGTGCAGAGCGAGTTGGAGCGTGCCGCGAGCTCGGTGAGGCGCAGCTGGCCGTGGCGGAGCACCGACGTCGGCGCGCGCGCGTAGACGGCGGCGCGGAGCAGCTGCGGCCGGATCCGCGCGAACCAGTCGATGCAGACGCGCCGGTTGGTGACGAAGAAGGCGCGCGCGGCGCGCGGCGGCGGCGGCAGCGAGAGCGAGCCGTCGTACGCGTTGGCGACGTGCCGCTCGAGCTGCTCGATTGAGTGGAGGAGCAGCGGCAGCGGCTGCCTGGGGGTTGTCGGCGTCGGCGTCTCAGACGACGCCGGATTGGCGGCGGAGGGGGTGGCGGAGGAGGCGGCGGCGAGCGGTGCGACGACCGAGGCGGCGGCGGCGGCCTGGTGCGCCTGGACGGCCTCGACGAGCATCTTCTCGAGCGTCTCGAAGGTGTGCGAGGGCCCTCCGTACGGCGAGCGGAGGCGCGACGCCACCAGGAAACGCGCGAGCTCGACGCCGCCCCACCACTGCCCCAGCTGAGGCATCGCACGCAGCAGCCGCATCCCGCCGCCGCCTCCACCGCCGCTGATGCCGCCGTCGCCGTTGCCGCCGTCGCCGCCGCCACTACCACCGCCGGCCTGCGCCGCCGCCGCCGCGTCGGTGGGCGCGACGGCGACGGCGAGGAGGCGCCGCAGCGCAGCGCCCGTCGGCGCGGCGCCCCTCCCCGAGAGCATCCGCAGCAGCCGCTGCAGCTCGACGGCGCCGAAGCCGCGTGCCGGCGGCGACGCCAGCACGGCGCGCTTCCATCGCTCGACGGCGGCGCTGCCGGTGCCGCCGGCGCCGCGGCCGTCGAGGTGCGCGTCGGCGTCGGCGCGGCCGCCGCCGCCGCCCTGCGCGGTGGTGGTGGTGGCGCCTCCGGTGGTGGCGCCGGCGGCGCTCTCGGGCTGCGCATGCGACGAGAGCGACGCGAGAGCCGCCGGCGCGACGACCGCGAGCAGCTGACGCAACGCGGCGGCTCGCGCGGGGCTCTGTGCGTGGGTGGCGCCACCGGCGTCGGCGGCGGTCCGTCTGGCGTCGGTCGGCGCGGCAGTGGGTGCGGTGGCGGTGGCGATGGCGGTGGCGGTGGCGGTGGCGTCGGCGTGGTGGGCGGCGTGCAGCTGGGCGAGCACTGCCTCGAGCACGCGGCCGAGCGGGGCGGCGCCGAGCCCCGCCGCCGCCGGGCACAGCAGCAGCGCGTGCAAGGCGTGCAGTGCCGCCAGCGAGACCTCGGAGCAGTCGTGCTCGGCCAGGGGCAGAATGCGCCGCAGCAGCGTGCCGAGCCGAGCCGTGCACGCCGCGCCCGTCACCGAGCCCGTCGCCACACCCGCAGCCGATCCACCCGAGCCACCCACCACGACTGCGTCGCTCACGCCTCCGCCTTTGCCGCCGCCGCCGCTCTCGCACGCGCCAAGCTCGTGGCCCACCCAGACGACAAATGGCACTTTGCCTCCGAGGCCCGAGCTTGCGTGCGCGGCGGTGGCGGCGCGCAGCGCGGCGGTGGCGGCTCGGAGCGCGAGCAGCCGGAACGCCATTGGATAGGCGCGTGGTGCCTGAGGCGCGGCGGCCGCGGCCGAGTTGTTCGGTGACATTGCGGTGGTCGCCGGCGCGCTGGACGTCGCTGCTGATCCGGCGGCGGCAGATGGCTCGGTTGTTGGAGGCGTGGCGGTGCCGGCTGGTGTCAAGGCGGAGGCGGACGCGGAGCCGGAGGCGGGGACGGTGGCAGGCGTTGTCGTCGACGTCGTGGTGGTGTTGGGCGCGGCGGCAGCGGTGGCAGCGGTGGTGGTGGCGGCGGTCACCGCCGAGGAGGCCGCGGAGGAGGAGGAGGAGGAGGAAGTGGTGGTCGAGGGCGTGGCGGCGGAGGGCGCGCGGAGCAGGTGCTGTACGAGGTGGCGCATCTCCGACGCCAGCGTGACGAGGGCCGTGTGCGCCGGCTTGGTCGAGCCCGGGTAGGCGGGCAGCTGCAGGCTGCGGTTGTACAGCGACGCACACAGCGCCACGAGCGACGCGTGCGCGAGAGCGCTCGATCCACCGCCCCCGCCTCCGCCGCCTCCGCCGCCTCCGCCGTCTCCGCCTCCTGCGCCACTGGCGGCGCCTTCGCTACCACGCAGCGTCTTGGTGGGGTGCAGGTGGCGCAGCAGCGTCGATGCGACCGAGAGAAGCTGCGACGAGTGCGATGTGTCGCACAGCACCTGCGTCAGCAGCGCCAGATGCATCTGCGACACGCCCGCGCCGTGCGCCCGGCTGGTGGGAGCGCCGTCACCGCCGCCGCCGCCGCCGCCGCCGCCGCCGCCAGCAGAGGTGGGTGTCGCTGTTGTCGTCGTTGTAGCTGTGGCGGCCGTCGCGACCGCCGATGCCGCTGCCGCTGCTGGCAGAGATGCCACCGCAGATGCCGCCACCGATGCCGCCGCCGTCCCCGCAGCGTCGTCGTCCCTGGCGGACTCCACCGCCGCTGCCGATTGTTCCTCGGCTTCCTCCTCCGTCGCCGTCACCGTCGCCGACGCTGCTGCAGCCACGTTGGCAACTGCCGTGGTGACGGTGGCGGCCGAGGCGGTGGCGGCGGAGGAGGCGGAGGCGGCGGGCGGGTGGCGCGACGGCGGGCGCGGGTTGAGCATCTTGAGCTCGGCAAGCTGGCCCTGCAGCAGCACCGACGCCGCGGCGGAGGACGTCGAGGCGCCGAGCAGCAGCTGGCGGTGCGTCGCGAGCAGCGCCGTCCACACGATCGGCTCGCAGTGCTCGCGCAGCTGGCAGAGCGACGACGACGACGACGACGACGACGACGACGACGACGACGACGACGACGACGACGACGACGTGAGGAGCGCGCGCGCCGCC
>Ga0209713_10001656_pt1 | contig 13523 bp, 9 predicted proteins | sample ArcOceMetagenome_3_FD_187444 | JGI IMG/M metagenome (GOLD analysis project Ga0209713, IMG submission 187444) | Marine eukaryotic phytoplankton communities from Arctic Ocean - Arctic Ocean- Svalbard ARC20M Metagenome (SPAdes) (version 2) | ecosystem: Environmental > Aquatic > Marine > Oceanic...
CATCACACGCTCAAGAGACACCCTAGCTTCTACACACCCGCCGCCCCACCAGCTGGAGCGGGCGCTGCTCCGGTCGCTGCGCTCGTGGAGGTGGTGTCCGTCGCCGCACTGCCCGCAGCCTCGGAAGGTTTGCTCTTCTTCGCCTCCTTCTGCCTCTGCCGCTTCGCCGCGCGCTTGGCCGCTTTGCCCTCCACTTCGGCGGCGCGCTCGGCGCGCTCCTGCTCCCACGCCGTGGTTGCGGCCACCTCCTTTCTCTCCTCATCCATGTCTCGGAGGCGGGCCAGCTCCTTGGTACGGTATCCCCGGTACGTGTGGAAGTCCCTGCGCGCGAGCGGTGGCACATGGTCAGCAGCAGGCGACGCGGACGCGGGCGAGCGCCATGGCTTGCGATTTCAGCAGGGGCGTCGCGCTCACCCGCTGCCAGCGCCCGCAGTCGATCCCATCACGTTGATCACCTCGTCCGTATCGAGACCGTGCTCACGGTCCTCGATGCGATCCTTCAGCCGCTCGGTCTTCTCCTCGAACTTCTCGAGCTGCGCAAAGTCGGGCTTCATGGAGTTGAAGTTCTCCTGCGCCACCTGCGGCATGTGCACGCGCGGCGCCTTTTGCTCCGCACGCTCGCGCGCCCACCGCTCCATCACCTTGCCGCTGGCCACAGAAGATGACATGATGACGACGAGCGGGCTTTCTTGGCAGCGAGAGGTTTTTTCCTGGTTAGCGATTGTGTTGACTGCGCAAGTGGGCCGGCCGTCGCCGTGGGGGCGGCCCTACCTGTGCGCCTTGTACTCTTGTACATACTCGGCAGACGCAAACCACGAAACCAGGAACTAGGCGATGATGCTATCATCATCAACTAGGCGAAAACACAAATGCAGGCCCTGTGCGCTTCGACGATTTCAGGTTGCCACGGTGAACTCTTGCCGCGCTCAGTCAGCGCAACAAGGTGTCTTATACCCAGCAGACGCAACCTAGGCAAAAACACACGTGTACAGTGCACGATGCAAGCCGTTCGGCAGCAACAAGCTACCTAATTGCAGCCGACTAAACGAAACGCAAGTGTGTGTTGCTTATTGCCCCCTCCGCATCTGCGCATATCCTGTGTTGCAGCATTCCGAGATCCGCACTCTCTGCACCTAAGGAGCTGGACGCCGGCGCCGCTCCTCGTGATGCTAGCAAACGGCGCGGCACAGCTGAATGTGAGCGAGGTGCTCGCGCAGGTGGATGTCATGGCTGCTGAGCAGACGGTGACGGTGCACCGCGAATTCATGGGCGGCAACCGAAAGCGGCTCCATGAGACCATCGGCCTCTTACGATGGTCGCACCGTGCCACGTGTGCTGTGGTCGCTATCGTCGCCTCAGCCGTCACGCTGTCAATCTCAAAGTCACACGGGGTCATGTTCGCGAACGTATTCATTGTCGCCATCATGGTGTCTGCGTCGGGCCATCAGCAGGCTGCCGCATGGCTCACCTGCGTCGGCTCAGTCTGCATAGAGACTCTCGGGATCGTGATCGTGACGACTCGGCCAGCGGGTGCACTTGAACGCGACCTAGATGCCTCTGCAGCCGTGAACACCGCGATGTTCGTGCGGGCCGCCGCGTGGTTTCTGGGCGGCTGCACGTATGGCTTGCAACCACTGCGAGCTGACTACAAGCGAGCCCTCGGCCTTCTGACTCTCTCGTTGGTTTCACTTCGGCTGATCATCACCTGTGTGCGGTGCAGTGAGAGCTTGGGGCCTGTGGCCATACGCATAGTGCTGCCCAGAACCATCGTTCCACTCTTCGTAGGCTATCAGCTGTCCCACCGCCTCCTGAAAGCCTGGGTGGGCATGCTATCCAAGTTGATCGGCGTCTACCTGGCCTTGGCTCGCACTCAAGGCACGTGGATTACACTGCGAGATTCCTACTCCGAGCTCCATGCACTGTATAGAACGGTACCAGACAACGTGCGGATGCATTATACCGGGACGGACACCATACCGGACCCGTACATCGCGACGCCGGCCACGCAGCGCACGACCGAGCCGCAATCCGGCGTCACCACTTGCGTAATCTGCCTCTTGAAGCCGTTTACGCATCTCTACGCGCCGTGCGGGCACCATTGCGTGTGCCAAGATTGCGCGACCACCTGGGAGAAGGTAGGCTCGGGACTCTGCCCGATGTGCGCGACGCCTTACGAGCGTGTTCTGCGGGTCCATGCAGGGTAACTAGTCCGTCGTGCGAGGTCGTCCGGCTATAGTGGGTCCGAGGACACATCGCGGCTATTTATTTTTATTTTATTTTTTACAAGGACGAGGTTCATGGACCTGTGCTCGCCTCCGCCCCTCCTCCCCCCACCCCGTTTCGGCGTGTGTTTTGTGCCAAATGGCTCGGCTGTCACCGTGCGCCGCTGGATCCACCCCTCCTCCCCTCCCGCGACCGCCGCGCAAGATGAGCAGGTGAGGTTGCGTGCACAGGTCACATTTGCGATGAGCACCCCGGGCAGGTGAACGTTACGGTACTCATTAGCTGAAGTGAACGGTGGGACACCCTAGAGCTAGACGGCCTACTCCATGGCTATACACGCAACCGACAGACCAATAGACAAAAATGAGAACGCGACATCACCCCCGTCCGTACCGATCGCCCCCGTCCGTACCGATCGCCCCCGCGGCCCCTCATCACGGTATGCAAACCTCACAGCCTGCGCCTTGGACGCAAGCAGTGGTGTAGTCGTCGGGCTCTGAGTAGCAAGTTTTGCAGCCCGAGGTGGTGTTCATGAGCGTATCGGTGAAGTCGATCCAATCGGGGTCGTACTCGGCCGAAACGGACGTGCCACTGGACAGCATGACCATTTCGATTGCCATCTTGGCTGCAGGGCCCGGGATGCAATTCGAATGATCGGATGCCGCTCCATTCCCGTCCGCTTCGCAGATCACCGCGCACGGGTGACCCAACTGCCAGCCCAAGTCGCACAGCGCATAATGGCTGCCGGCGGTGTCACCCGTGACGCACGCGTACTTATGGCCGGTTGCAAAGGGCGAGTAGACCTGTCCTCCACGGCTGACCCCTCCCCCCCTCGGCTTGAAGCCGCGCGGGTTGATTTCCCACGGCGCAACGACCTGCAGCACCGAGCCAGCGGCCTGTGCGTGATTGAGGATGATCTGGTACGACGGCAGGTTCTCCGCGCACTGCATGAACTCTGGGAGGGTCGTCGGCGTCGCATCGTTCCTCCACTTCTTCTCGAAATTGGGGGGACTGGCGAGATAGCACAGGTCGACTCCTTGCTTGGCGCCCGCTTTGTCCACTTCCCTCTGCTCGCGGACCGCGTCGCAGTGCGCCTGGTTGTAGGTGGAGCTGTGGGGCGGCATGTAGAAGATCCTGTCGAACTTGCGCTCCGAGGTCTTCATGAAGTCACGCAGCACGTCCATCGACTCGGATGATGACTCGTGCTGGAAGAGCCTCAAGTTGGTGACGCTGTAGAGCATCGCGCCATTCTTGAGCTTGATCGCAACGCCCGAAGTCGTGCGGCAATCGTTGCCAGCCGTCGTGGCGGCCACACTGTTGCAGCCCGGATAGGTCGTCCACGTGTAATCCGGAACAAACGGCGTCTCCTCTTCCTGCTCCTCCTCCTCAGCAGGAACCTCCTCCCCGTTCTGCATCGCCTGCTGTCTCGCCTGCTCCTGCTCCCTCTTGGCCTGTTCCGCCACCCTGGCCTGCTCTTCCTCCCTGGCCTTCTCCGCCAACATCTCCTGCTGCTTCCAGGGGGGAGAGCATTCCAGATCCATCTTGAAATCCGTCTCATTGTACTTCGCCCTCAGATTCTCGTAGCCTACGACGTCGTCAGCGTTGGCGGCCGCAACGGTTGCAAAGAATTGCTCCATGTAGGAGGGGCCATAGAAGAGCCACTTGGCGTTTGGTTGAGGTTTGAGCGCCTCGACATGGTTATACTCAAACTCAAGCCTCGCCGCGCCAGGGCACGACTTTTTCGCGTCGCTGGCATAGCACGTGAAGGCCCTGGCCATGAAACCGGAGTGCGCAAGCGCACGCCCAAAGTCGTGGTTGGCGGTCTGCGCTCCTCGGGAGACATCGTTAAACTCCCAACTCCAGCCATTCTGCTCTGGCAGCAGCTGGTGTTGCTTCGCAACGGCCGGTGCCGCCGACGAGACGAGAGGGGCGAGCGCAAGCATGTGTGTTGACTTGCCCTATTAGGCTGCTCCCCGCTACAGTACAGTCTCCCTTGTGTTAAGACCAGCCTCGCGCAGCCAGCCAGTTTCTAATCTCGGCGTAGAAACTGGTCAGCTAAGAAACCGGGGCAGATTCCAGCCCTGATTTTCTCTCCATCAAAGAATTTCTAAAAGCAGCAGCATGCAGAACTTAGTTAGGCAGTTGTGCGTAATGCAGAACTCGGGCGCGTTGTCCGACATCAAAGGCTCCAAGCAGACACACAAACACCGCAGCTGCAGATATGCGCATCGGCGTTTACTTTGGCTCGTTTGATCCCGTGCACGAGAATCACATCGCCCTCGCGAAGCACGCGGTGGAGGCGCACGGCTGCGCTCGCGTACACCTTGTCTGCAACGTCGACATCCCACGCAAGCCGCTGGTCTCTGCACTCGCGGAGAGGACGGCGTTCATGGACGCGCGGCTCGCAGCAGACGCCGACTCGCTGATTGTACGACACGCGACACGCGCGGGGCAGAGGCTCGACTGGAACGGCCGCAGGGAGGTCTGCAAAGAGATTGCGCGCAAGGAGGAGGCGCGCGGCGGCGCCGGCGTGACCGTGCGCGTGGTACAGCTCATGGGACAGGACTCGTTCGAGAAGGATACTGGCGCGTTCGACAACTGGATGACGCGGGAGAGCATCCGAGGGCGCATGCTCCTCATCTTCCCGCGCTCGACTGCTCCGGACACGCTCAAGAGGACCACCGAGCTCGCCCAGCAGCTCGCCAAGGACTCCATCGAGGTCGAGGTCGCCACCGCGTACCGCGACCCGCACGAGAAGCTCTCTTCCACTCGACTGCGATCGGCGCTCACGGCGGCCGCGGCCGGTGGCGCGGCGGACGCGCCACCGGAGGGGCTGCATGCGGCCGTGTGGGCTCTTGCAGCCGAGAGGCGCACCTACAAGCCGCTGCCCACCGCTCCGACGGCGCTGCACGTGGCGATCCTCGGCGCGCCTGGCTGCGGCAAGTCGACCCTGTGCACCAACCTGACGTCGCGGCTGTCCGGGCTGCGCCACCTGAGCGGCGGCGACTTCCATCGCGCGGCGGTCGAGCTTCTCGGCGATCGGTACGCCGAGGGCTTGCCGCTCAACCAAAAGCGGCGCGACGACCTGTACGTTGACGACCTTTCGCGCTTCCTCTACTCGTGCCACTCGGTGGCGTGTGCGCTGATCCGGCAGGCGGGGCCGTGCCGCGCGGTGGTGACCGACATCAAGAGCCCGGCTGCCATGTGCATCCTGGAGGCGAGGCACCTCGCGGCGCTCGAGGCGGCTGACGCGCAGGGGGGCAAGACGCGCGAGGGCAGGGCGTGCCCGACGCCGCCGACGCCGCGTGCGTTCGACCTGGTGGTCGTGGTGGAGTGCTCGCGGAGCACGCTGGTCTCCCGCCACGAGGGACGCGCGGCGCGAGACGGCGACTGGTTCAAAGCAGAGAAGCGCGTGAGAAAGTACTTTGACGACGCGGGCACGCGCGAGGACCAGCTCGCGTCGTACGTGAGCGCGCGTGGCGCCACGCGCATGCTGAGGCTCGATGGCGAGATGGATGCCAACGCGATGTGCGCCGCAGTCGAGGCGGAAGTGCGACGCGCCGCGGCAGCCAAGCCGGCCGTAGAGCTCGAGCCAGGCAGTGCCGCCGCGATCGGCGGCGGAGAGGATGCGGTGCGCACCGTCGCTGCGGCGGCGGTCGCGGGCGCGCGCCGCCGCGCCTTATGCCGCCAGGTGGCCGCGGCGGCGTGGGAGGAGGGTGGATTCGACGGGTTGACCCAGTCGTACTATCTTGACCTTTGTCACAAGCATGGCATCAACGAGGTGCCGGCTTCCAAGCTGCGCGTTCGTCAGCTGACCGTGCCACAGCTGCTTTCGGTGCTGCGCGCGAAAGGCATTCTGCCGATGGACGACTTTCTGCCGTTCGACTACCGCGGCAAGGGCGGCGGCAAGGGAGGTGGCAGGGGCGGCGGAGGCAAGGGCGGCAGAGGCAAGGGCGGCGAGCGCGGCAAGGGCGAGGGCGGCAAGGGCAAGGGCGGCGGAGGCAAGGGCGGTGACCGCGGCAAGGGCGACGGCAGCACGGGCAAGGGCGGCAGAGGCAAGGGCGGCGGAGGCGGCCCGCCGTCCATGGGCCCGTCACTGACGCCTCATGACAGCGACGGGCGCAGCTGGCATGGGGCCGTGAGTGAGCCAGGGACGCAGATGAGTACAGGTAGCGGCAAGGGCGGCGATGGGGGCAAGGGCAAGGGTCGCGGTGGCGGCAAGGGCGAGGGCAAGGGGCGCGGCGGCGGCCGTGATGGTGCCGGCAAGGGCGCCGGGCGGGGCAAAGGTGGCGAGGGCAGGACCGCGGAGGTGGCCAGTCGTGACTGGCGGGCGCGGTAGCCACTAATTTACGGTTTAACGGTTTAACGCTGTTAGCTTACCTCAACTACACACCTCGGCTCCGTTACACGCACGAAGACCAGATTCACTATAGCCGGACCTCCTGTGAGGGTAAAGTAGAGGCGTTTCAAGCGTTTCAAGCTGTTAGCTTCCCTCAACTACACACCTCGGACCCCAAGCCAAAATTGGACCCCAGATTGCTCATATTTAGGCTATTGAGGCGACGCGTTTGCCAGCGATTACCCCGGGGCCCTGCACTAGGGACCCGGTCTAGTGCATGCACTCGCAACTTGTTGGCATACAACGCGAGTCATATCGCCGTGAGCACGAGTGAGCGCTCCAAGCCCATGTCGCACGAGACCGCGCTGCTCACCGCCGTGCGAGTCAGGGACATCGCGGGTGCCCTCGAGCTCCTACGCACGAGGACCAAGGATCTCGACGTCGACGCCTGCGACGAGTCTGGGCGGACGGCGCTGCATCTCGCGGCCGACGATGCAACGCTGCAACCAATCATCGAAGCGCTCATCAGACGAGGCGCGTCAGTCAATGTGCCGAACGCTCATGGCAACACCCCACTTCACCGAGCTGCTAAGCACGGCCACACGGAGATTGCAATGACGCTACTTCGGGAGGGAGCCGACGTGCACCTGCGGAACCAACGCGGAGAATCGGCTGCGGACTCGTCGAGGACCATAGCACTGCGTGACGCGCTGCTCGAAGGCCACACGCCCGAGGTGGCAGAGGACGAGGGTGGTGCAGACGAGGCAACCCTGGATACTCCCCTGGTGCCGCAAGCCGCAGCTTCTCAAGCCATCACCGCAGCAGACAAGGAGGCCGAACGCAGGCGACGCGAGGAGAGGGCCGCAAAGGAGAAAGCTGCGAGGGAGGCGTACCGTCGCAGCGCGCAGGACCTGCGGCGGCAAAGCGACGCGAACACGGGTGGTGCCCGAGCGCTCTCTTGGGGCGTGTTCGTCCAGCGGCAGGCCACGGACGATGGTGACGGCAGCGACAAGCGGAAGGCGGCGGCCGGTGCGGGTGGGGGCGGCGGTGGCCGTGGCGGTGGGCAGGGCGGCGCGAGGCTTGTGGCCCAAAAGCAGCAGGAGCAGGCGGCACGGGCGGCGCAGCGGAAGCAGCGCGCACGCAGCGGTGGCGCCAGCACGGGCGGCGGCGGAGGGACCTCGGCTGCGAGCACGCAGGCGGCAGCGAGCACGCAGGCCGTGACAGAGGCTCCGGTGCCGCCGGCGACAGACAGTCCAGTGCCGGCGGTGGCGCCACTGCCACCGTGGCTCGCACGTTCGCGGAGCGGGGAGAGCTCGCCACACCTCGCGGGCGACAACACGTCGGCGGCCGCGCAGGCGCGTGACGCCAGGGGGGCGGCGGCCAAGGGCGCGGCCTCGCCGCGTCGCGCCTCGGCACCCGCACAGCGATCGACCGCTGGCCCAGCGAAGGGCCCGACGAGTCCGCGACGGCAGTCGGCTGCCCCCGCGACGGCCAGACAGCCGTCTGCCGAGGCGAGCGAGGCAGGGTGGGGTGGATGGCTGGTGCAGAGGCTGCAACGGCGGGTGCTGCAGGTGGTGGCGGTGACCGGCCTTGCGCCGCAACCGGGCGCGTCGCATCGCAGCGCGGCGGCGGCCCTCGCGGCCGATTTGGAGGATGAGCAATCTCCGCTCGGGCAGGAGGTGGCGGCGTTTGTGGAGGGCTTCAAGCGCAGCAGCGAGGCCGCCGCGCTGCAGCTGGAGGCGGCTGCGGCTGCGGGCACGGCGGGCGTGGCGGTGGCGGTGGCCGAGGAGGAGGGCGCGGGGGCGGAGCCGGCAGACGACGACGCGCTGCCGGACGCGCCACGCAGCGCTGCCGAGGTGGCGCTCGCGGAGCATGCGGCGCGCGCGCTCGACTTCGAGTCGCGGCTGCTCGACGTCGTCTACGGCGACGGCCGTGCGTGGGCGGTCGAGGCGGAGGCGGAGGCGGAGGGCGAGCCGCCGGCGGGCTCCCTCGCCGTGCTCGAGCTGCTGCAGCGCGCCTACCTGCCCAAGATCGAGCCGCAGCTGCGGCGGCTGCACGCGCGCGCGCGCGCGCCGCGCGCCGAGGCGCTGCGCTCGACGCTCCACGCGCTGCGGCTGCGCCACCCCGAGCTGATCGGGCTGCGCGAGGCGCTCGTCAGCTCTTCGGGCGGCGGCGGCTCGTCGGGCGAAGGCGGCGCGCCATGCTCGACCATCCTCGAGGCCTCGTGGCTCTACGGCGAGGCCGCCGAGGCGCTCAAGACGCTGCCCGCCGAGCGCACCGCCGTCGGCAAGGTGCGCGTGCTCAAGGCGGCCATGGAGCACATCGTCAAGGCCACCGCCGGGCGGTGCGACGAGTTGAGCGCCGACGACCTCGTGCCGCTCGTCACGCTCGTGCTCGTGGCGTGCCGCGTCGACCACCTCGAGTTCGAGTCGTTCCTGCTCGACGAGGTCCTGGCCGAGATGCTGACGGGGGGCCACGAGGGCTACGCCGTCTGCACCGTGCAGGTGTCGATCGCCTTCCTGCGCCACCTGCAGCTGACGCCCTCGGAGTGACAAACCGGGGCTCATGAATAATTTTATTGATTCGGTTATTTATAAAGAGCATGAAGCGAAATACAAATACAAACCAGCCGGTGCAGGGCGTGCCGCTCCGACGCGCGACGCGTGACGTGCAAGTGGTGGCCAATCATCAGTCGGGGGTACCCTCCGAATCGAGGGCGGCGAGCTCCGCCGCGCTGAACATCTTCGGGAGGGCCTTCAGGCGGAACGGGACGAGCGCGACGATGAGGAAGGCGACGCACAGGCCGAGCGGCGAGAGGTTGATCCACCAGCACGCGCCGAGCAGCGCCAGCTGCAGCAGCGTGAACGAGTGGACGCGCCACAGGCCGAGCGGCAGCAGCCGCTGCGGGAAGCTCGACGGCGGCGACGCGAGCAGCAGCGTGCGCTGCCAGAGCGTCGTCGCCAGGATGCCCTCGGCGCCGACGTAGACGAGGACGCCCTGGATGGCGGCGCGCGGGATGAGCGCGAGGAGCTGCGGGAAGAGCAGCGGCAGCCCGAGCATGGCGTACATCAGCAGCGGCGCGACGCGGTTCTCGACGACAAACGGCCTCTTGTTCTCGCCGGGCCTTGGCGCGACGGTGAGGGCGCGCACGAACTGCGGCGAGTGCGGCAGCGAGCCGGTGACAAACGGCAGGCCGAAGGCGGGGCCGACGGCGTTGAAGATGCCCATCCACAGAAAGGAGAGGTTGAAGTAGTGGCCGTGCTTGAGGTTGTACTCGGGCAGCTGGCAGAGCAGCGAGGAGATGTTCTGGTCCATGTAGAAGAAGAAGGTGATCGGCACCGCCGAGAGCAGCGCCGCCAGCCACAGCTTGAGCGGCGAGTCGCCGTCGAAGGCGGGCATCCACGGCCGGTGGTCGCCCGCGACGGCGCCCGCGAGGCCGACGCACGACGCCGTGGGTGGGCGGCCCAGCGCGAAGCCGGCGGTCGCGTGGGCGGCGAGGCCGTGCTCGGCGATCTTCTCCGAGACGAGCGGGTCCCAGTGGCACGTGGGCGAGATCTCGGCGGGCAGCTCGATCCGCTCGACCTTGGACGCGACGACGCCCCACGAGAAGGAGACGGCCGTGCAGAAGAGCACGGCGATCGTCACGTCGTAGTCGACGAGCAGCGTGCGCAGCTGCTCGGGCAGCACGCGCCAGCCGTGCGCCGTGTGCAGGAAGGCGGCGACGCCAAACGTGATCAGCGCGAGGTTGGCCGAGAAGAGCCACAGCCCAAAGTCGTCGACGGAGGCGGCGCCGCTGGCGTGCGCGAGGATCTCCGACGTGCCGTCGACGACGTAGATCGAGCAGACGAAGCACGCGAAGATCTCGTGCGTGAACGGCGTGAGGCGGACGATGTGGCGCGAGAGCTCGGTGGCCGCGCACGCCGCCATCAGCAGCGAGATGCACACGCCCGTCGCGCACAGGTAGTCGAAGAAGTCGAGGCCGAGGTAGTCGGCCAGCTCGGAGAGCTTGATCGTGATCGCCGTGATCGGGCCGGTGGGGCGCAGCACCAGCAGCGGCTGCGCGCCGAACAGCGCGTGCGCCATGCCGGCGAGGCAGTTGGCGAGCAGGTACTCGCTCAGCCCGATGCGCTTGTTGGTCGCCTTCTCGACGAGCGAGCCGAGCGCGACCGTCGAGAAGAGCGTCGCGAACATCATGAAGAGCGCCGCCGAGAGCGTCTTGGAGGAGTGGCGCAGCCCCTGCGCGTAGTCGGCACCGCAGAAGCGCGACCGCCGCTGCCAGTCGTCGAGCACGCCGCCAAACAGGCCGGGGAAGCGCGCGAGGCCCTCGGAGCGGCGCCCCCCCCCCCCCCCCCCCCCCCCCGCCCCCGCCTCGCCCTCGCCCTCGGCGGCCGCCGCCTCGTCGTCGGGCATCCATGGGCGCGCCGCCGCCGCCGGCCGCCGCTGGGCCTGTCCCTCGTCGAGCTCCCAATGCTCCATCTCCTCGTGGTCGTGCGCGTCGTCGGCGTGTTCTCCCCCCTTGCGCACGCGCCCGTACCAGTGGTCGGGCCCGCAGTCGAGCAGCGCCATCGCCTTGCGCGCGCCCGGCAGCGTCGGGATCGTCGCGTTGACCGCGCCCGGCCCGCGGAGCGCCACGAGCCCCGCCAGCACAATGCCGACCGCCACCACGGCAAGCACGAAGCCGGCCTCGAGGACGTTGAGCATCGAGAGCTTGCTGCGCGAGTGGGAAGCCTGCTCGAGCGGGCGCTGCGGCGCCTGCACGCTCGCGGTCGGTGCGGACTGAGGCTGCGGCGCGCTCATGGCTGGCGTGGTCGGCTGAGACGCAGCTCCTGCTGCACACTGAGAGCAGGCCTTGCACCTGACCCACTTGCACTTTGCGCCCCAGTCCCTGCCGTTTTCCGTGCAGAAGCCCTCGCAGCCGGGTGTGGTGGGCGCTGCCGCCGGAATTGCTGGTGCTGGCTGGGGCACCGAGGCGGCGGGCGCGGGTGCTGTCTTAGTTGACTTCTTCTTCTTGGACAGTGCACGCGCTGGGGCCTCAGCTGGCGCAGCGAGTGCAGGAGTCGCCGGCACGGCTGCTGCTGCTGGCTCGCAGTGCGGGCAGGCCTGGCACTTGCACCAGCCGCACTGGCGATCCTTGAGCTCGGCCTTGCACCACTGCGTGCACGAGGCCTTGGTCGAGTCCTTTGCTCGCAGGCTAGGCGGTGCCTGCGAGACGCACGTGCCGGTGGCGGTCGTCGTCGCGGCCGCCAGCAGGCAGAGCGTGATTCGCAGCATCGTCGCGACGCTAATACCTAGCGAGGTCGGCGGGCACCGTCGCTGCGATTCGCAGACAAGTTTCGAAGTTTCGCGGTGCAGAGGGGGAAAACCACGTTTACTCAGGCGTACTTCTCCTGCGTTAGCTAGCCAGTGTCGCGTGTAATACCGAGCGTCAGTCCGAGCCCAGTGGAAGCCAGGAAGCCGCTCCGACTCATCTCACGCAAAATCTCAAATTTCGAAAATGTCTTTCGAAAACACAAGTTTGACACCATGTTCCTAAACGACCTAAACAGCCTACCGTGCACGCAGTCGAAGGGGGCGATGCGGGAACGGTGGGGGGGAGGGAATGGCGGGGAGGGGGGGGTAACGACTAGGAGACTCGCGAATCAAAACACCAAACGCGGTCTCGGTCTCTCCGTCTCTCCTACACCCCCACCCTCGCCTCGTCACTCCCCACACGTCACACGGCTCCTCTACCGCACGCGCCGCGCGCGTACACGAGCCCAGGCTAGCCCGCGGCGCGCACGCTCGTGTCGCGCCCTGCCGTCGCGTTGTGCGCCTCGAAGAGCAGCTCGAGGAACTGCACCACGCGCTTGTTGAGCTCGAGCGACAGGTACGGGTCCATCGTGGGCGGCGGCCCGACGAGGTTTGGCGCGAAGACGATGATCAGCCCCTGCGCCGTCATGCGGTTGGCCGCCTCGTGCCTGCATATCTCGGTGATCAGGCCGAGCAGCCAGAAGACCGTCTTCTGGTTGAGCGCGGGCAGCCGGTGGCAGAGCGCCACGCACTCGTGCGGGTCGCTGATCGTGCCGTCGACGATCGGCGCCAGCTCCGGCGCGAAGATCGAGTCGGGCAGCTCGCGGAACCAGAGCTTGATCAGGTGCGCGACGCTCTCCATGTCGTCGATCTCCGTGTGCCTGCCCGCCTCCGCCAGCGCGCGGCACGCCTTGAGCGTCGACGTGGCGGGCGACACGCGGAAGATGCCCTCGACCGTCTCGCCCTTGCCGCGCGCGAGGCACGCCTGCAGCAGCGACAGCCCTTCGGGCACGCCGTCGCCGTCGATCACCACGCTCGGCAGCGGCTGCCCGAACTCGTGCTTCCCTGGCTTCTTGCCGAAGAAGCCGCCCTTCTTCTTTGGCTTCGTCGCGACGCCCGTCGTCTTGAAGTAGGTCGACAGCTTCACGCCCTCCTGTGCCTTCATGGCCTGCGGCACCATGGTGACCGTCGCTCGTGGCGTCGCAACCATCGGCGAGTCCGCTGCCAGCGGCGCGCTCGGCCCGCTCGCGCCAGCTGCCAGCGGGTTTCTTGTACTGCTCTTTGGATCGGGTGCTGCTGCGGCTGGGCTGCTGGCATCAGCGCTCGCGGCCGGCGCTGCGCTCGAGCTGGGCAGCGGCTGGTTCAGTGCCTCGCTCAGCTCGGGCATCTTGCGTATGCGAGTCCACGCTCGTGATGTGCTGCTACTCTCGCAGAACACGTACGTGTTGGGCGTGATGGCCTTTGTCGAGAAGAGAAAGTGGAGCGTCTCCTTGGTGACGGGCCCGCGGTACGCCCTGTTGGCGTCAATGAAGTACCAAGTGGCCTTGGTCGACGTCGACTGGTGAGGCTTCCACAGCCCGTCGGAGGCGCTCGCGGTGCCCGTGGCGGCGGCCATGCTCGAGGTGGTTGCGCAACCTTGATAAGCTGCTGCGCTCCCCCACCCACGCACTTG
>Ga0209713_10001658_pt1 | contig 13518 bp, 6 predicted proteins | sample ArcOceMetagenome_3_FD_187444 | JGI IMG/M metagenome (GOLD analysis project Ga0209713, IMG submission 187444) | Marine eukaryotic phytoplankton communities from Arctic Ocean - Arctic Ocean- Svalbard ARC20M Metagenome (SPAdes) (version 2) | ecosystem: Environmental > Aquatic > Marine > Oceanic...
GCCCTGCGCAGTTTCTCGGGCGCTCAATGTCCGACAAGAGCGACAGCGTCTCGGTCGCGGTGCGCGTGCGCCCGCTGCTGCCCAAGGACGTGGCCGAGGGCGCGCGCGAGTGCCTGCGCAAGCTGGCGGGCACGCCGCAGCTCGTGCTCGGCGCCGACCGCTCGTTCACCTTTGACCACGTCTTCGAGCCGGACGAGCCCAACGGCGCCGTCTTCGACTCGTGCGCGCGCGATCTGGTGCAGAGCACGTTCGAGGGCTACAACTCGACCATCTTCGCCTACGGCCAGACCGGCTCGGGAAAGACGCACACCATGGGCTCGTCCTTCCAGGACGCCGCGGCGCTGGCGGAGCCCGACGAGTCGACGGGGCTGATCCCGCGCGCGCTGGCCGAGCTGTTCGCGAAGCTCGACGCGGCGAGCGGCACGACGTCGTGCAAGGCCAAGGCCTCGTTCATCGAGATCTACAAGGAGGAGGTGCACGACCTGCTCTCGTGGTCGGCGACGAGCGGCCTCGCGACGCTGCCGATCCGCGAGGACGCCAGCGGCGGCATCTCGCTGGCGGGGCAGCAGCAGCGCGCGGTGCGCTCGCTCGCCGACGCGATCGCCGTGCTGACCGAGGGCGGGCGCAACCGCGCGACCGGCGCCACCTCGATGAACGCGACCTCGTCGCGCTCGCACGCCGTCTTCACGCTCTCGCTCGAGCTGCGGATCGACGGCAAGTCGTACACGCCCAAGATGCACTTCGTCGACCTCGCCGGCTCGGAGCGCGCGAAGCGGACGGGCGCGAGCGGCGCGCGGCTGCAGGAGGGCATCCAGATCAACAAGGGCCTCCTCGCGCTCGGCAACGTCATCAACGCGCTGTGCGAGCGCCACTCGCACGTGCCGTACCGCGACTCGAAGCTGACGCGGCTGCTGCAGGACTCGCTCGGCGGCAACTCGCGCACGGTGATGCTCGCGTGCGTCTCGCCGTCGGACGCCGACCTCGAGGAGACGCTCAACACGCTCAAGTACGCGTCGCGCGCGCGCTTCATCAAGAACAAGGTGGCCGTCGCGCAGGACCCGACGCAGGCGCGCATCGCCGAGCTAGAGGCGCAGGTCGCGCAGCTGCAGGCGCGGCTGACGCACTACGAAAACGGCGGCGCGCCGCTCCCCGCGCTCGCGCCGCCGGCGTTGTCGGATGTCGGTGGCGGTGGCGGTGGCGGGGGTGGTGGTGGTGGCTCGAAGGCGCAGGCGGCGGCGCTGGCGCAGGCGCAGCGCGAGAATGCGCAGCAGCAGAAGGCGATGCTGCGGCGGTGCGAGCAGCTCGAGAAGAGCAACGCGACGCTGCGCCAGCAGCTGAGCAGCGCGCTCGCCGGCGCGTCGGCGGTGGCTGAGGGCGCCGCGTCGTCGGCCATGGCCGCGGCGGACGCGGCGGCGGCCATGGAGGTGGATGGCGCGGAGGCGTGCGGTGCCGGCGGCGGTGGCGGCGGAGCTGGCGGCGAGCGCGAGCCGCAGAGCTTCGAGGAGGAGGCGCTCGCGGCGGAGGCCGTCGAGGAGGAGCTGCGGTACGTGGCCAACCAGGGCGAGATCGCGGCCGAGCTGTCGGGCCTCGACAAGGTGCTGCAGCTCAAGCAGGCGATGCTCGCCCAGCAGCAGCAGCAGCAGGGCGGTGGCGGTGGCGGTGGCGGTGGCGGTGCGTCGGAGGAGGGGGCGGGGCAGACGCAGACGCAGACGGGTGAGGGCGTGGCGTCGCTGACGGAGGCGCTGGCGCTTCTCGAGGGCGAGCTGGCGACGGTGAGCAAGCAGCGCGAGGGGCTGGCGGCGCAGATGGAGAAGATGGAGAAGATGGCGCAGGCGCAGCAGAAGGACAGCGCCGCGATCGGCTCGGCTGCGCAGCTCAAGGAGGAGTACCGGCACAAGGAGGAGGCGCACCGCAGGCAGCTCGAGGCGCTCACGCTGCAGCTGAAGAAGCTCAAGGAGCAGAAGGCGGCGCAGCAGGCGCAGCTCAAGGCGCGCATCGCGGCGGACGCGCGCACGTCGGCGCTGCGCGCGGAGGTCGACCAGATCAAGGCGCACAAGGTGGCGTTGGCGCGGCGGATGCGCGAGGCCTCCGAGCTGCACCGCGCGCAGAAGCACGCGCGCGACAACGAGCTCAAGGCGCTGCGCCGCAAGGAGGAGCGCACCGCGGCGCAGCTCGCGAGCCTGCAGGGCGAGCACGCCAAGCAGGCCGCCGTCCTCAAGCGCAAGAACGAGGAGGTCGCCGCGGCGCAGAAGCGGATGCGCGGCGGCATCGGCGAGGGGCTCGCCGCCACCGCCGCGGCGGCGGCCGCCGCGCGCCGCCCCGGCACCGCCCCGAGCGGCGGCGGTGGCTTTGGTGGCGGCGGCGGTGGCTTTGGTGGTGGCGCGCACAAGCCGTCGCGGATGCCGATGGCGGCGGTGGCGTCGACGGCGTCGCAGCAGGCGCGGCTCGAGGCGCGCACCAAGGGCGGCGCGTCGTCGGACGCCGCTGCGGACAGGGGCGGCAGCGGCGACGGCCACGGTGGCACGCATGGCGCGCACGGCGCGCATGGCGCGCAGCAGCAGCAGCAGCAGCAGCTGAGCATCCTCGGCGCCAAGCCGCGCGAGTGGCTCGAGAACGAGGTGGGCGCGGCGGTGGCGGCGCAGCAGCTGCGCGAGCAGATCGAGCAGCAGGTCGAGATGCGCCGGCAGGTCGCGCGGCAGCTGCACGCGCTCGACGCGGCCGCCGAGCAGGCCGAGGCGTCGGCGGCCGCCTCGATGGCGGCGGCGGCGGCGGCGGCGGCGGGAGGTGGCGTCGGCGGTGCGAGCCTCGACATGGGCGAGATGGCGGCCAAGGTGGCGGCGGCGGCGGCGCGCGAGACCGAGGGCGAGGCGCTCCGGGTGAAGCGCGAGCTCCACTCGGCGACGCTGCGCGAGCTGCAGGCGCGGCTGCTGCAGGCGGAGGCGGCCGAGGGGCACGGCGCCGATGCTAAGCTCGAGGCGCTCTCGACGCTGCCGCGCGCCAAGGCGCTGCTCAAGCTCGCGCTGCCGCGGATCGTCGACGCGCAGCTCGCTGGCAGGCGCAAGGACGCGCAGCTCGAGACGTCGCGCAGGGCGCTGGACGACGCGGCCGAGCTCGCCGAGGGCCTCCGCGCGCAGCTGCAGGCGACGCGGCGCGAGGCCGAGGCCAAGGCGCAGCGCGCCGAGGCCGACTGGCAGGCGCAGCTCGCGCAGCTCCAGCAGACCCTCGACTCCAAGGCGGCCGAGGCCGCCGCCGCCGCGTCCGCCGCCGCGCAGGCCGCCGCCGAGGCGACGGCCGCCGCGCCGCCGCCGCCGCCTCCTCCCGAGGACGAGGAGGAGGAGGAGGAGGAGGAGGAGGAGGACGCTGAGGAGATGTCGGCGCTCGAGCGGCGGCTGCAGCAGCGGCAGAAGGCCGCGCCGGCGGCGGCGGAGAGCGAGAGCGAGGAGGAGAGCGAGGAGGAGGAGAGCGAGGACGACGACGACGACGACGACGACGAGGAGGACGACGCGAACTGGAGCGACACGGAGGAGGCAGTCGTCGAGGGCGCGGTGCGGCGCAACGCCAAGCGCGGCGCCGCCGCCGCCAAGCAGCCTTCGCAGAGCGCCGCAGTCGCGGCGACGGCGGAGTCGATCGCCGCCGATCGGCACCGCCGCCGCACGACGATCACCTCGTCGACCTCGCAGATGTCGGTGAGCGTGACGACGGCGGCCGGCACCAAGCTCGACTCGATGCGAGAGGACGAGAAGGGGGGGGAGGAGGAGGGGGAGGAGAAGGACGGCGGCAAGAAGCAGACGACGGACACAAAGGCCGCGGTGCCGCCTCCGCCTCCGCCCCCTGCGCGTACCAAGTCGGCGCCGGCGCTGGCGGCCAAGCCGACGACGGTGGCGAAGCCACCGCTCGCCAAGTCGGCGACAGCACCGCTGCCCGCTGCCAAGTCGGCGACTGCGCCGCCGCCGCCCGCTGCTGCCAAGTCGGCGGCGTCGGCAGCACCGCCGCCGCCCACCAAGCCGCAGCACCCGCCGCTCGCGCCGCGCAAGGCGCTGGGCAAGCTCGACAACAATCTGGTCGCCTCGGCCACCGCGGCGTCGGCCGCGACCAAGGCGGAGATCACCAAGCAGCCGATCAAGAGCGACGGCGCCAAGTGCGGCACCGTCGCGGTGGACCTGCACAAGGAGGCGACGGCGGCCACCGCGCCCGGCGGCGACGCCAGCAAGGCGCCGAAGCGCAAGCTGCTCGACTCGAAGAGCGCAGCGCGCGGCGTCTTTGCCTGATCACATCACACATCAGGCGCAACGGCGCCGCGATTGCTCGCGCGCCCGAATGCACGGCGCGTCCCTTCTCGCGCCGTGCCTGCATGACACTTAACACACGAGCGGCCTCAGCGCGCCATGGCGGCACGCGGGCCACACACACACACACACGAGACCGACACGCGCCGCCCGCTGCTGAGCCTGCATCACGAGCTCTGGACCAGGCAACTTTTTCGATTGATGGTGGGATGGATATAGCGATGGAGGGATATAGCTGACGCAAGCAAACACGATCTACACTCCACCGACATGCGAAATGACCGCAGCCCAGCCCCCACAGGAAGACCGCTCTATCCGTGACGGGTATCCTGACGCTGACGGGCCTCACTTGGTGCGTGCCTTCTTGGCGGCCTTACCGTGCGGCTTCTCCTGCGGCAGCAGCTTGAGCGCCTGCGCGAAGCCGTCGGCGCCGCCCTCCGGTCCAACCAGCAGCGCGGGCAGCAGCGAGCGCACGCCGGACGCCGCGGCCTGGACCTCCTCCAAAAGCTGCCGCAGCTCGTCGGCCTCTTCCGCCTCGACCGGCGACGCAGCAATCACCTCCTTCCAGAGCGCCGCGACCGTGCCTGCCGGTGGCATCGCCTCGACCGTCTCGAGCTCCTCGCTGTCAGGCCACTCCTTGCCCAATTGCACCAGCTCCTGCATCGCCTCCGTGAGCGCCTCCGTGAGCGCCACCAGCAGCACGAGCGCATTGGTTGCGCAGCCGGCAATCTGCATGTAGGAGCGGACCGCGCCGACGATAGCGGCGGCATCGAGCGACTCGACTCGTGAGGCGGCCGCCTCGGCTGTGATAGGCTCAGCCGCCATCGCGAGCAGGTGCTGGCCCATACTCGGGTCCTTCTGCAGGGCACGCAGCAGCAGCAGGTCCTTCTGGTCCTCGGTCAGCACGGCCACGACCGGCGCGATCTCGAGGTTGGTCTCGGACTCGACCTGCTCCGCCGGTGCCGGCGGCAGCGAGCTCGCCGCGGCCTCGGTGCTCGTGGACATGGCGGTGGTGCTTGGTGATCGACGGACGAGCAACTAGAGCCGACGTCGCCAGTCCGGGCCGAGGGAAGGGTGTTTTGACCCCTTCTATTTTGTCAGCGGCTCAGGCTGGCGATGATCGGCCGCCCATTGCACCCAGTAAGGTCAAAGGGAAATGCGCGGTACTATGGCTGGGTGCCGGGGGCGGAGATCGTTTTCTGCATGCAGAAAATTGCATACTCGTGGTGTCAAGTGTCAGCATCAGTCGGCGTAAGTAAGTCAAGGGTCTCAAGCGGCAACAATCATGCAACGCGTCCTCTCTGTGCTTATGCTCGTGGCTGCAGCTGACGCTCTGTTTGTTCAGTTCCGCGCAAGCGACAAGAATATCCAGCGACTGGCACACGACGAGCCCATCCCGGAAGGTTGGCGCGTCGCCACCGACGACGATGCTCAGCGCAATGCGGCATGCTTCAGCCTTGTGCTCCGCCGTGGGGCTTGGCGCCGAAAGCCGGACAAGGCGAGCCTGGCCGGAGACTTTACGGTGGCTGCATCCAGCTCCGGCGATCCTAGTTTCTCAAGCCTTCGCATCGAGAAGCGCAAGCCGCCGCCGGATCAGTGCACGTGCAAGGTGGTGGTACGCTTCGACGAAGGCGAGGTCCTCAAACGGGAGCGTGTCGAGCATGTGGTGAACCGTGTCCGCCAAGTCGGCTGGAACTACATCTTGATCTGGAAAATCGTCAGCAATCTGCTCATCTCCTCGAGGATGGTCAGCCCATCGGTATCTTTCAAAGGCATCTTCTTTGACATCTTTTTGTGCGTGATCTATGTCCACATACCAAATGTGCTCCGCAGCGAGTGGATTCGGCGTCGTGGCTCCATCTGAGTCTGACGGGCTGCCATATCGTAAGACAGTGGAGAATGATGATGGCAAGGAAGTGGCTTTGGAGGACGACATGCCCGGTGCCTTCGGTTAAGTAACCTGATAGGGATTGGCATTTTTTGGCTGAGGCTGTACAGACGGTACTTTACGTGCAAAAGAAGTCTCTTCAAATTTCAACACATGCCCTTTGAATCTTTGAGCACCCACACACAAGACATGCCGTGTGCACACCTCGCCCGTGCCTCATCACCCGCGGCACATACCCGCCCCTGGAGCGGTTTGCCGCTGCGTCCCATTGGTCCCCCACGCCCCACATTTCTTCACGTCGTCGCTGCTCGAGCTCTCGCCGCGGTCGCGTCGCGACTCCCCCCGTCCTGCCCACCATGCAGCTCCCGGGTCGAGAGCGCCTCTGGACGCGCCACGCACCTGCTGCCGCGCCGCCGCGCCACGATGCCGCGCTGCCGCACGCGCTCAGCCGCGGCCCGAGAGGCGGCCGGCACTCGGGGCGCCGCCGAGGCGCGCGGCGGAGCCCGTGGCCTCGAGGCGCTGCTCGGGCGTCATCTGCTGCACGATCATCTGCAGCAGCTCCTCCTCGCGCGCGGCGGCCTCGTGCTGCTTCTCCTCGGTGTCGCGCACCTGCCGCATCGCCTTGTGCAGCAGCACGCCCAGCTTGGGGTGGCGCGCGCCGCTGCTGCCCAGCTCGCGCTCCATCGCGCCGAGCAGGTCGGACGCCGAGCCCGCGCGGTCCTTGAGCCGGCCGCGCGACGCCGCCGACGGCAGCCCCATCGTCGCGGCCGAGTCGAGCGAGGCGAGGCGCGGCATCTTGACCAGCAGCGCCTCCTTGCGCCGCTCGTACTGCAGCTGCGCCTTTGACTCGGAGAGCTGCGCCGCCTCGGCGCTCACCTCGGCGAGCCGCCCCTGCAGCGTCGCGTGCGCGCGAGAGAGGCCCTCGGTGTCGGCCTCGAGCTGCGCCTTCTGCGAACCGAGCTGCGAGTGCGAGAGCTGCAGGCTCTGCAGCGCCAGCGTCGTCCGCTCGTGCTCGCGGCTCAGCGCGCGCAGCTTGCGGCCCGCCTCCTCGGCCGCCTTGCGGTGCAGCTCCGACTGGCGGAGCTTTTTCTGGTTCTCGAGCAGCTCGGCCTTCAGCGCGGCCGACTCGCGCTCGCACCGCGCCAGCGCGGTCCGCCACGAGCGCACCCGCGCCAGCTTCGCGTCGATGTCGGCGCTGCCGCTGCCGCCGACGCCATCGGGCGAGCCGAGCGGCACCGCGACGCCCTCGGCCGCCGCCGCGTCGCGCGCGGCGCGGTCGGCCTCGCGCTGGAGCAGCGCGTCGCGGCAGGCCGCCTCGAGCTCGACGTGCTCGCGCCGCCTCTGCGCGGCGTCGGCGTGCAGCGCGGCAATCTCATCCTCGTAAAGGCCGAAGAGATCGGCGAAGGCGCCGTCCTGCTGGATGCGGCGCAGCTTCTTGCGCAGCTCGAGGCTCTCCATCTTCTGCGAATGCAGCTCGAGCTCGAGCGACGTCGTCGCCTCCGCGCAGCTGTGCTCGAGCTCGTCGGCGCGCCGCTGCTCGCGCCCCTTGGCGTCCTCCGACCGCTTCAGCAGCCGCAGCAACGCCTCGTAGTCGCCGCCCGCCGCCGCCGCCGCCGCCATCGCACCGCCGCCCTCGCCGCCGCCCTCGCCGCCGCCGCCGCCACCGCCGCCACCGCCGCCGGCCCCTCCTGCCGAGGCAGCCGTCGCGCCGCCTCCCGTGGCTCCGCCGCCGCCCAAGTCTCGTCGCAACGGCGCGCCCGCTCCCTCGGCGCCCGCGCCGCAGCCGCCGCCCCCTCCGCCGACGCTGCCGACGTGCAGCGGCGGCGACGCGAGCGGCGCCTGCGTCGCATCCGGCACCCCGCCGCCGCCGCTCGCAAGGTCGGCGCGGCGCGTGCCCGGCAGCGGCGGCGCCAGGCTGAACGCGTCGTCGTCGTCGTCGTCGTCCCATCGAGGCGGCGGCGGTGCGGCCGCGCCGCCCCCGTTGGACGTCGTCGTCGCGCCAAACCCACGCGGCGCAACGTAGCCGCTCGAGACCGAAATACCTTCTCCACCGCTGCAGGCGGACGCGGCCGCGACGCTCGGCAGAGGCGGCTTCCCCTGCGAGCCCATCGCCTGCCGGTGCGCGGCCGCATAGCTGCCGCGCTCCGGAGGCGAGCACGAGGCCGCCATCACGGCCGACAGGGCGGAGGCGCCCGCGGAGGCCGACGACGAGGCGGAGGCGGAGGCGGCGTCGGGAGGCGAGCTCCCGCCAGGGTACTTGCCGCCGTATTGCGAGTGGACGCGGCGCGAGAGCTCGGCCCGCACCCACTCCTCGACGGCGGGCTGGCACGTCGCAAGCGGCGTGCCGAAGGCGGTGGGCTCGCCGCCCCACGTCGCGCCGCCCAGCGCCGAGATCATCGAATGGATCTCCTCGCGCAGCTCATCGGCGCTCGGAGCATCACCGCCGGTGGGCACCGCCGCCGCGCTCGCTGCCGCGGCGGCGGCGCCGCCGCTCGCCGCGTCGCACGAGCCGCCCTGGCACTCGCTCAGCTGCCGCTGCCGCTCCTGCAGCGCGGCCCACAGCGCCGCCGGGCTCTCGTCGTCCGGCGCCGTCGTCGCCGTCTCCGTCCATCCCACGCCATACGGCCGCGACAACGCGGGTGCGGGCGCCGGCACCGGCGCTGCCGCCGACGGTGGCGGTGGCGCGCCGTTGGCGGCGGCGGCGGCAGCGGCGGTGGAGGCGGCGCTGCCGCTGCTGCCGTTGCGGCCGGTGAGCACGGCGGCGGCGGCGTCGAGGGCGGCGCTCAGTGGCCGCGGGTTGGCCGCGCCCTTGGCGCCACCCTTGGCGGACTGCTTGGCCTCGGGTGCGGGCAGCACGGCGGCGGGCTCGAGGCGGCCGAGGCGGTCGGGCGCCACGTGGAGCATGCGCATGCACGCCGTTCGGATCGAGAGCGCGCGCGTCGCGATCCGCAGCGTGTTGGTCGTCTCGAGGTGGTGCTGCGGCTGCGGCCGCACGCACGCGAGCAGGAAGGTGCGGCTCGAGCCGGCGAGCAGCGGCGCGAGCGTCTGCGTCAGTTTCGAGTCGCGCGCCGAGAGCAGCTTGGCGCCGCCGCCGCCGCCGCCGCCGTTGGGCGCGCTCGGCGCGACCGCCTGCTGCTGCGAGAGCTCGCTCACGACGCGGTTGAAGCAGAGGAGGTGCTGGTTGAGGCACCTCCGCTCGTAGTCGGCCGAGGCGGCCCCGGCCGCGGTGCTGCCGAGCGGCGCCGTGCCGACGAGGTCGACGAGGACCAGCGAGCTGAGCGAGCGTCGGTCGGCGTCGTAAAGCGAGAGCCGCACGAAGAGCGACGCGCGGTTGGGCAGCGCGCTCGGCTGCGCCGCCGCGCCGCTCGCGCTCCAGTTGACCGAGCGCGACTGCGCGAGCGCGAGCAGCTGCACCGCCTCCTGCAGCGACGGCGCGCGCACCGTCGCAAAGTCGGCGGCGGTGGCCGCCGTGCCGCCGGCGGCGGATGCGGGCGCCTCGTCTGGCGCGAGCAGGTCGATGACGCCCGAGTGGCGCACCTCCCAGCACGAGACGGCGAGGCTGAGCGGCGAGCTCGGCCCGATGGCGCCATACAGCCGCTCGAGCGTGCGCCCGCACAGCGCCTGCTGCTCGAACGAGCGACCCGTCACGCCGTTGGGGCCGAAGAGCGTGTACGTCTTGCCCGAGCCCGTCTCGCCGTGCGCGATTACCGTCGCGTTGAACCCGTCGAGCACCCATCGCAGCGCCTCGCTGCCCAGCACTTCAAAGAGCGCCTCCTGAGACGCCGCCGTCTCCGGATCGAGCGCCGCCGAGACGCGGAAGCGGCGCACGCTCTGCTGCGCCGGAGCGTCGGGCGCGCTGCGGTGGTCGCGCACCAGCACGTGGCCGCCGTCGGCCGCCGCGACCGTCTCCTCGCCCGGCTGTGCCGGCCGTATCCGGCAGTAGACGGTGGCCTCGCCGATGCGCGTGTCGCCGCCGCCCAGGGCGTCGAGCTCCTCGGTCAGCTCGATCAGCTCCTGCGGTATTGATTGGCCGTGCATCATTGCTGCGCACAAATGGGCAGCTGCGCAGCGCTCTTGGATGGCTTTGCGTTTGTGCCATCGATTGGGTGCGTGCGGTGGTGTGTCCCCACCTTCGCGCAGTTCGTGATGCATGCAAGGCGCGAGGTCGGGAGAGACTAGACTAGACTAGACGAAAGTGCGGCTGCCGTAGCATCGGTGGTGTGCCCCCTCGATGCGAAGAAGCCGATACTTGGCAGCCGAGCGTCGGAGCTTGCCCGAGCTAACACTGCTCCAGCAATGCCACCGAAACGCGCGAAGGACGACGGCCTGATCTCGGAATGCCTCGCGCTCGCCGAGAGCATGGCGCGTGAGGCGGGCCGCATGATCCGAGAGGCGCACGACAAGCGCGACACCGCGAGCGTGCACATCGAGAGCAAGGGCACCGACGCCGACGCCTCCAACGTGATCGTCGACCTGGTGACGGAGACGGACAAGAAGTGCGAGGATTACATCATGAACACGATCAAGGCGCGCTTCCCTGATCACGCGTTCATCGGCGAGGAGTCATCGTTCGCTGGCCCCGACGGCGCGCCTCTCACCGGCGACCTGCAGCTGACCGAGGCGCCGACGTGGATCATCGATCCGCTCGACGGCACGACCAACTACGTGCACGGCTACCCGCTGGTCACCGTCTCAATCGGCCTCGCCATCGACCGCGAGCTCGTCGTCGGCGTCATCCACAACCCGCTGCTCGACCAGACGTGCTGCGCCGCTCGCGGCCAGGGCACCACGTACAACGGCAAGCGCGTGCACGTCGCCAAGGCGAAGAAGGTGACCGAGGCCGTTATCGTCAACAATATCGGCTCGTCACGCAACCCGGCCGTCAACGAGATGGCCGTCGACCGGCTGCATGCGCTGCTGTCGGCCAACACGCGCGGGCTGCGCAACTCGGGCTCCGCCGCGCAAAACATGATGGACGTCGCGTGCGGCCGGCTCGACGCCTACTTCGAGGACGGCTTCGGCGGGCCGTGGGACGTGGCGGCGGGCGCCGTCATCGTGCAGGAGGCCGGCGGCGTCTGCCGCCACCACCTGGGTGGCCCGTTTGTGCTGCAGGCGGGCAAGGGGCACGTGCTGTGCGGCAACGCCGAGGTGGTCGAGGACATCGCGCGCGTGCTCAGCACGGTGAAGCCGCGCTGAACGGTGGCCGTGGCGATGGCCTGAGCATTGATTCTCTATTCGTAGCACTAAACAAAAGTATATTAACCGTCGGTCTCACACCTCGTGCGCTCTACTCCGCGGCGACCGTCATAAGCTCATAGCGACGCCTTCTTCTGGCGCTCGAGCATGGCCAGCAGGACGGGGTTTGGCGCCGCGCCTGCCTCGTAGAACGATGCCTGCTTCCTGTCACGCCGCGGCCGGACCTGCTGCTCGACGGCGGGCTGCTGCTGCGGCTGGCGCTTACGTTCGCCCGATGCCTCGGGTGCTCGCGTCGGGGCAGTCGCTGCCGGTACTCGCTGCGGGGCGGTCGCTGGCGCCGCCAGCGAGGCTGGAGAACGCGAGCGCAGCAGCGGAGAGCCCTCGGGCGCGGGCGAGCGCTTCGAGCGCTTCGAATGCGAGTGCACGACCGCGAGGTCGTGTGCTGCGACATCCGCGCATCCAGGCACTGGCTGCGAAGAAGCTTGCAGCGTCGCAGCAGCAGGAGACGCCGTCGTTGACTGCTGTCCCTTTGAGTGTCGTTGGCCAGCGCCTTTGGCACGTGCGCTCCCCACGTCTTCAGTGCTCTCCGTCGCAGCGCTCGGACCCGTGCTCGTCGTCGTCGGCTCGTCGCCTGCCTCCTGAGCCGCTTCTGGCAAACGGCGTTCGCTTCGGCGCTGCTCCTGAATCTCGAGGATGATTGCGTCGATGCTCTGCCGTGTCTGCGGCGTGCACCTGTACCTAGGCTCCTTTGGACCCGCCTGGCGCTTCTTCTTGCCACGCTCCTCGGCGGTGGGCGGTTTTATTGAGGGCGCAGCGCCAGCCCTCTTGCGCAGCTCGACCTCGTTCTCCGTCATGAGCAGCCTGCCTCCCCAGACGTCACTCGGATGGCCTTCCATCAGGATGGGCTCCGTCGACAGACCGCTCCCGGGTCGAAACGCCTTGTGAATCGGCTGGTAGTTGCCAGAGCGCTCCTGCACGATCATAACCGGCACGCCCTGCGCTCGGTACTTGCTCGCGAGCTGCTTGGCTAGCTGTCCCGCAGCTCCGGGAGCAAAGAAGGCGGTCGACGACGTGCTGGGCGCGGCGGGGGGTGCTGGAGCAGGGGCCGGGAGCTTTGCCGTCGCCTTGCCGACGAGGCCGTGGCCGCGCGACGTTTTCATAATATTCGACTATTGAAGCCAGACCGACCAAAAAAGTCTGGATAGTGTAACTCCTGGTTTATTACCGTGATAACTGTTACGGTGATCCACTGGCGACGTCGAATCAAGCCTGGATAGTTTAGCATATCGCGCGCAGTGCGCGATGCCATCGCGGCGGGCATGCAGCTCTATGGTGTGAGCATGCGCGGGGTGCTGACGGCGCGGCACGCACCGCAGCAGCTACTCCCCCTCGCACTCCAGCCGTACCTCAACGACCAGGGGAGCTGGATGAAGCTCCTCCTGACGCAACGCCGAGCACAGGCGATGGATGGCCTACCGGCCTGGATGCGGGAGCCGCGTATCGTGCTCGACTCAAATGCCACCTGGATGCAGGCCGTCTTCGCTGCGTGGGGCAGCAAGGGGGGCTCGTCACGCACTGAATCGGAGAGGCTACGGAGGGCGCTGAAACGGACAGAGGCGGGCGGGGTCGTCAACCTGTACACACGCACGAGACCCATCGAGCTGCACTGTTGAACGGCCCAGGGCGGTCAGCGCATGGCGTGGCGGAACTCTCTGCCGAAAGCATGATTGGCGAGCGACCTAGTTGCAGCGCAGCTCAGCTGGAGCTCCATGTAGCGTTGATCGACTTCGTCTCGCTTACGCGCCGGACGCCCGATCCGGTTTCCTGGTGCGGCGGGCTAGCACTGCACGCTCAACGCATGGCAGCCAGCGAAGAGAGGCTCAAAGCAAAGGCAGTGCGCACGGCCAAAGAGAAGCGGGCAAGGAGTGCCGCGGTGTCAAATCGCAGCCTCGTCGCAATCGGCGGGGGCGACGAGCCGCGCCAAGGCAAGCGCAAGGCGGCTCGCGGCGCGGCCACCGGGAAGCAGGGGGGCAAGGGGAAGGGGGTGGGCGCAGCAAAAGCAGTGCAGCAGCAGCGAGCAGCAGCGGGAAGCAGTGGGTAGCTGTGGGCAGCAGCAGTGGGTGGGTGGGTGGGTGGGGTAGGTGGCAA